>Ga0105238_10006510_pt1 | contig 11622 bp, 8 predicted proteins | sample KBSC34metaG_FD_81526 | JGI IMG/M metagenome (GOLD analysis project Ga0105238, IMG submission 81526) | Corn rhizosphere microbial communities from Kellogg Biological Station, Michigan, USA - KBS C3-4 metaG | ecosystem: Host-associated > Plants > Roots > Rhizosphere > Soil | place: Michigan, USA... | reverse complement strand
TCCTCGGCCAACTTCACCGCCTTTATCGGCGCAACTGACTTCAAACAAAAAGAGCTTGCCTTCACGACCAGCGTAACGCGCGGTCGCCGTAACTTCCGCGCCGAATGGTGTCGGTGCGGTGTGATTTATATCGACAGTAACGCCGACTGACAACTCTCCTGGACCACACAAAGGCGCAAGCACGCGCGACGCGGCGATCTCCATGAGCGCCACCATACGCGCGGTGGCAAATACGGGTGGAAACGAATCGCCTGTCTCGCTTGCAATAGAGCTCGCGAGGTCCTGTGGGCCAACTATGAGTGTTGCGGTTCCGGTGGTGTTTGGTTCAAGTTCTCTTTCGTTTTGCATAGTTCAGTATTTTACTCACGCAGCGGCGCAACGGCGCAACGGAAGAGAGCGATCGCGGGTGCTCTGTTACCTCTTCCGTTGCGCCGTTGCGCCGCTGCGTGAGTAATTCTTTTTACGACTCAACAACCGCGGGTTGCTTTTGAGATCTTCTTGATCGGAAGAATGAGGTGCGATCGAGGACCTTTTCTTGAAACTCCTCGAGATAAAGGTAAATCACGGGCGTGATGTAGAGCGTGATGAACTGCGAAACCACCAGTCCGCCCACCACCACCAACCCGAGCGGCCGTCGCGACGAACCATCCGCTCCATAACCGAGCGCGATTGGTATCGCGCCAAACACCGCAGCAAGCGTCGTCATCAGAATCGGCCGGAAACGATCCATGCTCGCGTCGTGAATCGCCTTGTCTGCCGGCTCGCCCGCTTCAACTCGATGGCGCGCAAAGTCGACGATCATGATGCCATTCTTCTTCACGATACCCATCAACATGAACATGCCGACAAAGGCGTAAAGCGACGCTTCCTGTCCAAAAACGAGCAACGTCAACAATCCGCCAACAAGCGCTGTCGGCAAGGTCGAGAGCACCGTCAACGGGTGAACGTAACTCTCGTAAAGGATCGCGAGTATCACATACATCACAAACACTGCGAGCGCCATCAGGATCGTCAAACTCGTCACCGTACGACTGAACGTGAGCGCTTCGCCTTGCAGCTCTCCGCGCACGCCGCTCGGCACTGTCTCAGCCGCAGTCTTCGTGATGAAGTTCGTCGCATCACCAAGCGCGACGCCCGGCTTGAGGTTGAAGAAGAGCGACATGCTCGTGAACTGGTTCAAGTGGTTCACCACTTGTGGGCCAAGTGTCTGTTTCCACGTGACGAGCTCGCTCAGCGGCACGAGTCTTTTACCGTCGTCTGACTTGATGTAGAGCAGCGACAGATCTTCAGGCTTCTCGCGGACGGAGTCTTCCATCTCGAGAATCACCTGGTATTGATCTTCAGGTTTCTTGATTAGGTACGTGTAGTTTTGCGAATAAGCATTGCGCAGTAACGTCAGGATGCGTGCTTCCGAAATGCCGTAAGTCTTCGCCTGATCGCGACGAATGTCGATATTCAGGTTAGGCGTGTTGTGGTAGTAATCCGACGAGACACTCAAAAATCCGGGATACGTCATCAGCTTCGCCATGAGCTTTTGGCCCGTTTCGTAAACCTGGTTTGGATCCACGCCTGAGACAGTGAACGCATATTGACCCTGGTTCTGATTCGTGACACCCGTGCTGATCTCGAGCACCGGAAACGGCCGCAGGAACGTCATGACACCGGGAATCGTGTTGAGCTTGCCCATCATCTCGGCAGTCACGGCCGCGATCGGTTTCCGGTTATCAGGCGCTCCGATGAACGTAAACGTTATGCCCTGATTCGATGCGAGAAACCCGGTCGCGCCCGTCATCGTGAAGTCAGTGATGACATTCGGATCCTCGTGCAGCATCTTGTCTACCTGATCCTGGTACTCGCGCATCTGTATCGGCGACGAGCCTTCCTGCGCGATAAATGCGCCGAAGATCACGCCGCTGTCTCCCGGCGGCAGGAACGTCTTGGGCACGAGCATGAACAACCAGATCGTGCCCGCCAAACAGATCACCCAGATCACGGGCGAGATCCAGCGATGACGCAGAAACCACCAGAGCGATCCGCCATACAAACTCAAGACTCTTCTCTCGATACCGCCAATGACGCGCTCCATCCACGTTTGTCGAATGCCGTGACCACGCTCTTTCAGCAAGCGTGCGCACATCAGAGGTGTAAGCGTCAGTGACACGACACCGGAGGCGAGAATCGCGATGACGATCGTGATCGCAAACTCGCGGAAGATGCGGCCGACGAGACCGGTCATGAAGACGAGCGGAATGAACACCGCCGCGAGCGAGATCGTCATCGACATGATCGTGAAGCTGATTTCTCTCGCACTGTTAATGGCCGCTTCAAACGCCGGCTCACCACGCTCGATGCGGCGCACTGTGTTTTCGAGAAATACGATCGCGTCGTCAACCAGAAACCCGATGGCAAGCGTCAGCGCCATCAACGAGAGGTTGTCGAGACTGTAACCCAGACCACGCATTGCGATGAACGTGATCAGCAACGACAACGGGAGGGCGACGACGGGAATGAGCGTGTCAGTCACTCTGCCGAGAAACGCAAAGATCACGATCACGACGAGCACGAACGCGATGATGAGTGTTGCCTGAACGTCGGCGACGGAGTGAACGATGCTTGCCGAGCGATCATAAATCGGCAGGATGCTGATCGAGCCCGGCAGCTCCTGTTGCACCATCGGCAGAACTTCGTAAATCGACTTCGACACTTCGACAGCGTTCGCACCGGCGCGGCGATTCACAGCGACGATCACAGTCGCAGTCGGAACAGTTCTGCCACGCACCCAGAAGCGCATGTTGACGCGCTCGTCCTGAACCGAGTCTTTGACGGTTGCGACGTCGCGAAGATAGATCGGCGCGTTATTCGTGCCGCCGACGATCAGATTTCCATATTGTTCGGCGGTTTCGAGTTGACCTTGCGGACGCAGGACCGCCGTACGCGAAGAACTATCTAGCTGGCCTGCGCCCGTGTAGCTTGTTCCCTGTCTGATCGCGTTGTTCAGATCGTCAATCGAGATCCCGCGCGCCCACATCGCCGACGGATCGGCCTTGATGCGAATCGCCGATTTTGTGCCGTAGACGTTGACCTGCGACACGCCCGGCAGAATGCTCAGCCGCTGGCCCACCTGCGTGCTCGCGTAGTCGTACAGTTGACCGGGCGTGACCGAGTTGCTGGTCATCGCGATGTACATGATCGGCTGATCGTTCGGGTTCGTCTTCGAGTAAGTCGGCGGTGACGGCAGGTCTGCAGGAAGACTGCCGGTCGCCTGCGAGATGGCTGTCTGAACGTCAGTCGCAGCGGCGTCGATGTTCTTTTCGAGAGCGAACTGGAGCGTGAACGTAGCAACGCCCTGTTTGCTCGACGAGGTTACGACTTCCAGTCCATTGATCTGCATGAACTGGCGTTCGAGTGGTGTTGCGATGTTGTTTGCGATCGTGTCGGGACTCGCGCCGGGATAGCCGACCGTCACCTGAATCACGGGATAGTCGACCGCCGGGAGATCGTTCACGGGGAGTTGGAAGTAAGCCATCACCCCGAAAAGGATCACGGAAAGCGTTAAGACCGCGGTCATCACTGGCCGCCGGATGAATGGTTCAGAGAGATTCATTTCGATCCACCCGCTTCGACTGTGGCCGGATTGGCCGGAGCTTGCTGGATTGCGACTTTACCCCCGGGCGTGACGCCGAGCTGTCCGTTGACAACCACCTTTTCACCCGCAGCCACGCCGCTTTGGACCACGACCAGCTCGCCTTGTCGCTGGCCCAATGAAACTGTGCGCTGCTCGGCAGTCGAGTCAGGCTTGACGACGTAAACGTACGAGCCCGCCGCTGACATCTGTGCTGCGTTTGACGGTACGAGCACTGCGCCCGTTATTGTGCCCAGCAGCAGTCGAACGTTGACGAAGCGACCAGGCCAGAAACGATGTCCGGGATTCGGAAGCGTCGCGCGCAGAGTTACCTGGCCGGTTTCGGTCTGCACGGAGTTATCGACAAACGTCAGTTGGCCAAACACTCCGTCGTCGGGTGAATCAGGCAGCCGCACTTCAGCCCTGAGCGTGCCGGCGCGCATCTGTTCCTGCACTGATGAAAGATTGTTTTGCGAGATCGTGAAGTCTGCGTAGATCGGATCGAGTCGTTCGATCACGAGGAGAGCGTTACTTGGGATTCCTGAGCTCGAGTCTGAAATTCCACCGCCGGGATTCACGACGTTGCCGAGGTCGACGAGTCGCTGTCCGGCGCGGCCGTCGATTGGCGAATGGATGTAGCAGTAACTGAGCTGAACCTTTGCTGTGTCGATCGCGGCGCGATCTACTTTCATCGTCTCATCGGCGCTGTGCACCGCGGCGCGCGCGGCTTCAGAATTGGCTTTGAGTGTGTCGTAGTCGGTGCGGAGCTGTTCGTATTGCTCGCGGGCCACGACGCCCTGCTCGACGAGGGTTCGATAACGTTCGACCTGTGCGCGGCCCCAGTTCTCACGCGCGACCTCACGCGCGAGGTTCGCTTCGGCTTGTTTCTTCGCGGCTGTGTCTTTCGCCAGATTGGCCTGAGCCTGTTTCAGGTTTGCGTCAAACGGCCGCGGATCAATCGTGAAAAGCAACTCGCCTTTGCGGACGTTTGCGCCGTCAGTGAAATGAATTTTTTCAATACGGCCGGAGACTTGTGGCTGAATCGCGACCGTTTCACGGGCGACGATCTTGCCGAGCGCGTCCATGTAGTTCGACACGTCCTGCGACACGGCCGTACTAACGACGACGGGCGCAGGCGGGCGGTCAAAACTTGGCTGCGCCTTATTCACACAACCAGCGAGCGCAGCACTGATCGCCAGTAAAACTCCCAGACTACAAGACAGGGACTTCATCAATTTCCAGTTCCTTAAGGATTATCGGGCGCACCCATTTTGCCATTATCCGGAGAGAATACTAAGCGCCCCGGCAAAAGGTTGTGTTAAGCGCAGGTGAAAAGTTGTTAAGAGATTGTGAAGAACGCGGCTAATTAAATGCTACCAACGATGGCCAGTCCGGGCCTTCCAAGCAATTCCCCTAAGTGCGAGACCGAGTACGCGGTGATTAAAACCTCTTCCTCCCAAAGATTCTCAAACAGGAAATCTCTTAGGGTTGTACAGTAGCTAAAGACTTCCTCCTGGTCGGACGTGTTGTTCCAGTCCATCGGGAAGTCGCTATAAACCACAGTGACACGGTCGTTAATGAGTTTGCTCGCGCGTGAGAGGTAGTAGCCTCCAACGTCGTAGTGAACCGTGCAGCCACCGTGCAGTCGGGTGAATTCTTCGATTATCCAGTTTAGACAGGCGCTGTATGAGGGTTCATAGCGTATCGGTACGTAAACTTCCACTCGTATCCTTGGTGTGAGGTTCGGCAAGGCGCTTCTTTCTCCATTCTGAGATGTTCTTTAACCGTAGCCTGAATTCGGCTTCGGTCATCGGATATTTTTCCGCTTTTTCGGTTGTGGTCTGAGGCACAACTTCTTCTTTGTCTTTCATTAGTGATCTCCGGTGCTCATTATGGTCCCAGAAGATGTTTATTACAACCAGTAATTGAAACGCGGATAACACGGATGAATCCGCGGATTTGATCCGGGTTATCCACGCCCAATTACACCTTATCGAGCAGGTTGATCAGGTGGGGTTTCTTCTCGTGGACGATTGAGACCTTTTTGAAGAATTTCGGATTCTCATCGAAGAAGGCGACGAGGCCTTGCTTCTTGGGTGACCAGGGTTTGCCCTTCTTTTTTTCTTCGGCCTTCCGCGCAACATCGATCTCGTCGATCGGATAGGTCAGGTGGACCGTATACTTTTCATCACCGCGCTCGGCCAATAACATCTCGAGCGTTTCACGATGGGGATTGCCGTGCTCGCCGTTTCCGGAAAACACATAATGGTCTGCGGTAATGCGACGGAAGGAAATCCGGTCGTTGTTACGTTTACTGCCGTGATGCGGGCATTTAAAAATGTCGACGTGAATCTTGCTCTTGCCGTCCTTCTTTAAAAGACCCGCGAGCTCGAGTCCCTCGATGACCTTGTCGCCACGCGCATCGCCTGTGAGCAGGATTCGCTTTCCGCCAACCTCCGCTAAAACCACAAGGCTCGACAGATTCGGTACGGACGTGTCAGTGAACGCAGCCAGCGACGCCTCGCTCTTCTTCCCCTGGTGCTTCTCAAGAAATTCATCATGCGCTGCCTGTAAGGCCAGCACCTCATCATTCATTGGTCCAACTACAGTAAACTTCAGTCCCTTACCCATGTCGACCGGTTTGGCGCCCTTCTTCGCGATTACAACCTTGCCCTTAAACTGCGGATTGATCCGAAGCTTGAGCGCGCGTGAATCGTCGCGCAGACGAAATCCCTGGCTGACACTCGCCAGCACTTTCGCCGCTTCAGGATCGAGGCCTTCGACTTCTTCGCCGTCACCTGAAAGAGAAGCAGCGCCAAACGAAGCCGTCACTGCGGCGCGCAGGCGGTCGGGGTTGTTGCCGATAATGTCGTCGAACGTGTTGTGCCATACACCGTTGATCCTCAGCGGCTTTGGTCCCTGCGTTTCGATCATCTCTTTCGTCAGTTCCAGGACGCCTTTGATGTGATCGTCATCGATATGACTCACCATTAGCAAATCGACTGGAAGCGTCGCGTTGGCGGCGAGCCCGCGCGCTTTTCGTATCTCTGCGAGTCGGGGTTTCAGATGTGGTTGGTAGACGTCCGCCGGGCCACCATCGATCAGCATCAAACCCGGCTCAGTTTTGGTTCCGTAATGAACAAGAAGACAATCGCCTTTGCGAGCGCGGCGCACATCGAGTGTAAAGATCATGACTTTTCTCCTCAGATAAGTTAGATACTTTGAAAGGCCCTCAGCACGTCAAGCATGCCGTGACCCTGGAAGCTACGCTCACGACCAAGGTCGGTCGCGCTCTGGCAGAGGATCTGTTTGATTCGGCGTGGCTCACCGATCAACTCGTCGTAGCGAGCCATCAGCATCGCCGCGGCTCCGCTAACGTGCGGCGCGGCCATACTGGTGCCATCGAGCTCTCCCCAGTCACCATCCAGCAAAGACGACTCGATTCGTTCACCCGGCGCCACCAAATCAGGCTTGAGACGACCGTCGCCGGTAGGGCCACGGCTCGAGAAAAAGCTAACCCCGTAGGTATGTGGTTTAAAACGGTGAGTGGCGCCGACGGTGATCACTCCGTCAGCGTTGCCCGGATCAGTGATGCTGAAAGCAGTGTAACCTTCGAAAGATCCGTCCTTGGTCTCAAAGCTTTGATAACCGAGATTACCGGCAGCGGCCACAACGACAACTCCACTCTCGACCAACCGCTCGCATTCGTTGCAAATCGGTGTGCGTCCGCAAGCGAAGTTTCGCACGTCGTGCGGAATCGAGAGACTCAGATTCGCGCCATGAATCGTGAGATAGGTGTGCCGTTCGTTTAAGTAGCGGAGATACTGAAGCGCCGCGATGATTGCGAATTCGGTGTCTTCCAGCGATTTCGCAAGCACACGAAAGTCGTAGAAATTGATATCGGGACACATCCCGTCAGCAAAGCTCGTGCTCACCTTTTTCTTGTTGTTTGAGTTCTTACCGGAATTTGCTCCGATGATGCCGGCCACGTGTGTGCCATGCCCGGCATTGGGCCTGGTGCTGGGCTTGATTTCAATCAGTGGCTCCACTAACTCCCAGTGAATCGGGCGGTCGTTGGCCGCATCTTTCGCCAACTCTTGCAAGTTTTCAATCGCCTTTTTCTGAGTGATGGGATTTTTTAGTGACGGCTTGAGTAATTTTTTAGCCCGTTCTTTAACTGTGTCCAGACTGTCGTTATCGAGACTCACGATTTCGCGAATGTTGCCGAAGTCGAATGACTTGATGATTCTGTTCTCGCCCTTGTTGTCCTTGAACACGGGATGTTCACCGTGGATGCCGGAATCGAGAACGGCCCACGTGATCCTGTTGCAGTTCACATTGAACAGGGTGCGCGCAGCATCACCTTTGACTGATGGAACTGATTTCTCCACCGCCGGCAACGCCTTTCGATTTAGCGAAACCTGCCAAATCTGGGGCGTTACCTTCGCCTTGCCTCGTTTCGGAGTCAGAATAGGTTTGAAGGCATCGCTAAGCCGTTGGACCACTGGGTCGGGCTTTTTTAACGTCATTAACGCCTCGCCCGCACCGAGTGATGAATTGTTGGCTTTATTTTCCGTCGCCGCCCAGAGAATGATTCCAGCCAGACATATGTAACGGTCGAGGGCCGTAAAGCTGGCGAAGTCAGCCGCGGCGTGCGTGGACGGATCTTCGTCGGTCTCCGCCTTGGCCCAATCCATGATCGCTTGTATTTTTTTTGTAAGGTGACCCTTGCCTTTCACATAAACCTGGAGTTGCTGCTGAATCTTCTGATCGTTCCACCAGTCCGTCATCGGGACGATCACCTGCAGTAGCTCTTCGAAAAATAGTTTCGCCGCAACCAGACCTTGAAGGTATGCAATCTTCGCTGCTTCGGTTTCGAGGCGCTTCATCTTCATCGCTCTGATTTGACTGGCGATGAGTTGGGCAACAGGACCTGCGGGAGCTGACCTGTATGGTGTTATGAGAAGGTCTTGCGGCGCAGCGGGTTTCACCGCGTAAGCAACCCACACGTCGCCGAGCACGGGAGAGTCTTGTAGCTGTCTGCGGTCGTTGGTTGGACCAAGCAACACGAGTTCCACGAGGGCGCGAGAAGAAACAGACATGACCAAACCTCATACGGAAAGGTGAAGAGAACGAACGGCGCGCTAATTAGATTACAGGATCGGGAAATTGACAAGAAAATCCTTTTGGAGCGGGGGCAAGCCCCTCTTCCTGACTTGTTCTATTCAATGGCGCGTGAACAACCGAACCAGCCTCTTCCTGAATTCTATTCAATAGTGCGCGAAACGAAGCGAACAAGTCAGGAAGAGGGGCTTGCCCCCGCTGTCGCCCGGAACGCTGCATTGAATGAAGCGCTGCGGCGTCGCGAGATCGGCACTCGCACACCACTTTCAAGCACCGCAACCGACACACCGGCGCGTGTGCGCGTCAACTCTCGCACGCCGTCGAGACGCACGAGCGCGCGCCGATGCGCACGAACAAAGCCATTCTTTTGCACGCGCTTTTCCAGCAGTTGCAGCGACTCGCGGAGAAAATAACTGCGCGCGCCCACCCACAATTGCGAGTAGTTCCCTGCTGCCTCGATCCAATCGATCTCGTTCAGGTGCAGCACCGTCGCGCCGCGTGCAGTCGTGACGACGATCGTCTCTTCACGCGTGGAGCTCGACTCCAGACGTTTCACGAGCCGCTTCATCGTCAACGCAAAGCGCGCCTCGCTCACGGGCTTGACGAGATAGTCGAGCGCTTCAGTCTCGAAGGCCTTGATCGCAAACTGATCGAACGCCGTCAGAAAAACTATCGCGGGCATGCGTTCGACCGTTCGTCGCTTGATCACTTCAAAGCCATCGACCCCCGGCATCTGAATGTCGAGAAAGATCACATCAGGCGCAGATGTGTTCAAAGCGGCCAGCACTTCGGCGCCATTGCGACACTCGCCGGCGACGACAAACTCTGGAAAGCGCGCAAGCAGTTGGCGCACTCCGCGGCGCGCCACCGGCTCGTCGTCAGCGATCAGTGCTTTCCACTTAGCTAGCTTCATCTGGACGCAACTCACGATACGGCAGTCTCAATGTCGCGATTGTACCGCCTTCAGGACGTCGAGCGATCTCGAGCGACGCTCGTTCACCGTAAAGCGCGCGTAGACGCTCGCGCGTGTTGTCGATGCCATGACCGGGCTGCACGGGCGCTGCGGGATCGATGCCGGCGCCGTCATCGATGACGGAGATCTCCAGCACGTCGCCCGATCGCGTTGCAGTGATCAGCAGGAGACCGGCGTCTGTGTGTTTTGCGATCCCGTGGCGGATCGCGTTCTCGACTAAGTGTTGTAAGCCGAAACTCGGAACGGCTGCAGACATCAGCGACTCGGGAATTCTAAACTCGGGCCGCAAGCGATCGGAGAAGCGGGCCTGCTCGATGGCCACATACTGCTGCACGAGATCGAGTTCTTCGCCGAGCGTGACTTCGTTTGCCTGGTGACGACTCAACGTGCGTCGCAATAGCTCGCTGAGATGTTCGATGATGCTGACAGCGCCTTGTCGATCGTCATCACGCACGAGCACTGTAATCGTGTTGAGTGTGTTGAAGAGAAAGTGAGGATTGAGTTGTGCCTGAAGTGCGGCAAAGCGCGCGCTGGAGAGTTGTTCGGACAGCCGCGCAACTTGCACTTCACGCTCGCGTGCGTCGATGAAGTATCGCGTCGCGTGCTCGATGCCGACGACGCAGAGATACACCGCGACGCCGAACGGTAATGTCGTGAAGATCCAGCCCAGCCATTCGACGCCAAATCCAAACCAGGACTGATTACTCTCCGGCGCAAAGATCGTAATCAGAATCAGTCGTAACACCTGGCCGCAGGTGGCCCACGCCACGCAAAACAGTAGTGAGAAGAAGAAGTGCAGTATCGCGCGTCGAACAAGATGCGGGCGCGTCAACGGCCACTTTTTCGAGATCACAAAGACGAACGGCGTGAGCAACGCGTAGAGAAGCCAGTCGCCGAACTCAAACAACAGCTCGCGCAGCGTCGCGGGTTCCCAGCGTTGCAGGCGCGCCTGTGCGATGCGATTGATGACCGCAAAGACTGCCGGAACAATCCAGGCCGCCGACACAATCATCCAGGGACGCAGGCGTGGCAATCGCATGCGGTCACAGTATCGCTCGACCAGCGTGGGCCGCAATACCGTTCACGTCAGCGGAGCCGCCGCTCGCGTATTTGTTGTTGAAAGCGGGCCGCAAAAAGGCACATAAAGCACAAAACGATCGGGAGGCGAGGTTCGAGTATGAAAATCAAATCGTTCTGCTCTGCTTTGATTTTGTGCCTTTTGTGCCTTTTTGTGGCTAAAGCTTCTTCAGATGATCGTGCGGCTGATGCGGCGGCGATTCGCGCGCACATCGAAAGCATCTTTCAGGCGTTCATCGATGGCGACGAAGACAAGATCTTCGCGACACATTCTGAAGACTGGCGCGGATTCTTGGAAGGTTCGCGCACGCCGATCAAAGGCATTGACGACTACATGCACGCGAACGGCATCGAGTGGCCCAGGCCCGCGAACAAGCCGAAGCCGGGTCCTTACTTTCCCGCGGGAACGACTTACAAAATGTTCGACTTCGACGTGCAGTTCTATAGTCCCGAGCTCGCTGTCGCCAACTTCTTCGGTGAGTTTCAACGAAAAGACGGGGCCACGACGATCACGTTGCGACGCTTCCGCATCATGGATGTTTACGCCAAGCGCAAAGGGGGCTGGATTCAAGTCGCGTCGCACACTGTCGTCGATCCAGAGTGGCGTGCGGAGCAGATGTCGCGGCCGATGAACGTGACGCCGCAGATTCGTCAACGAATACTCGCCGCGCGTGAAGCAGTTTGGAAAGCATGGTTCAGTAACGATCGCGCGGCGTTAGAGCGTCTGATTCCTGAAGAGACGATCGCAATCGACAACGGTCAGGACGGTTGGTCCGATCGTGCGGCGGTCCTAGCAGGCGCGAAGAGATTCGCTGAGAGTGGGGGA
>Ga0105238_10006507_pt1 | contig 11624 bp, 11 predicted proteins | sample KBSC34metaG_FD_81526 | JGI IMG/M metagenome (GOLD analysis project Ga0105238, IMG submission 81526) | Corn rhizosphere microbial communities from Kellogg Biological Station, Michigan, USA - KBS C3-4 metaG | ecosystem: Host-associated > Plants > Roots > Rhizosphere > Soil | place: Michigan, USA... | reverse complement strand
GAGTAGACCGCGCGGACCGGCCGTCGGCGGCACAGCTCGTCGAGGTCGGTCGTGGCCACCAACTCCAGGCCCAAAGTGTGGGCCAGCACCTTGAAACCGGTGTACGTCAACGGATCCACGGCCACGATGTCCCCGCGCTGCAAGGTGGCCATGGCCGTCACGGCGAGGCCGTGCTGCGCGCCGCTGACGATCAGCACGTTCGCGGCGTCCACGGTCAGGCCGCGCCGGATCAGATGCCGGGCAACGGCCGTACGGGCCTCGAGTCGGCCGGCGTGCGGTTGGTAGTGCAGCAACGATTCCAGATCGCCGCTTGCCGCCAAGTCACGCAGTGCGTTGCGCAGCAACTCGCCCTGGCCGGGGATGGCCGGGTAGTTGAACTGGAGGTCGACGGCTTCGGCCGCCACCGCCTGCTCGTCGATGCCTTGGCCGGCAAGCAAAGCCGTGTCGCGCACGAACGTGCCGCGACCGGGCTCGCCCGTCACCAGGCCCATCGCCTCCAGCTCGGCGTACACACGAGTGGCCGTGACCAGCGCGATTCCCTCCCGCGCGGCCAGTTCCCGATGCGTCGGCAGCCGCGTCCCCACCGGCCAGCGGCCCGCCCGCAGTTCCGCCGCGAGGCCGTCCACCACGCCCTTGTACCGAGGGGTCCGCACCGGCCGATTGTATCCATGACAATTCTTCGACTGTCATGAAAACCGGCCCTAGCCTGGGCTCATGCACATCGCGATCCTGACCTTCGACGGCTACAACGAGCTCGACTCGTTCATCGCGCTCGGCATCCTCAACCGCGTCGACCGGCCCGACTGGCGGATCTCCATCGCCAGCCCCACGCCCACCGTGCGCTCCATGAACGGCATCCTCGTCGAGGCCACCGCCACCCTCGAGGACGCCTGCGCCGCCGACGCCGTGATCGTCGGCAGCGGCGCCAGGACCCGTGAGGTCGTCGAGGATCCGGCGATCATGTCCGTGCTGCGCGGCCTCGACCCGTCCCGGCAGCTGCTGGCCGCCCAGTGCTCCGGCACCCTCGTGCTGGCCAGGCTCGGGCTGCTCGACGGCGTGCCCGCCTGCACCGACGTCCGCACCAAGCCCTGGGTCGTCGCCGCCGGCATCGACGTGCTCAACCAGCCCTTCTTCGCCCGTGACGCGGTCGCCACCGCCGGCGGCTGCCTCGCCTCGCACTACCTGGCCACGTGGCTCATCACCCGCCTGGCAAGCCCCGAGGCCGCGGCGGAAGCCCTTCGCTACGTTGCCCCCGTCGGCGAACAGGACGAGTACATCGAACGCGCCCTGCGCAACGTCAGCGCTCCGACACGCCTCGTACGAGCATGATCACGGAGTCGCGGACCTCGCGCTGACTGCGGTGCGGCTGGAACACCTGCCAGTCGAGGGCGACGACGAGCAGGGTGCCGAACAGGGCGGCGGAGGCGGTGCCGACGGGCACGTCGGGCGGTAAAGCGCCGACGTCGGCGCGGCGTTGCACGACCTGGCGCACGATGGCGACGATGTCGTCCCGCAGCAGGCTCAGGGTGCCGTGCCACTGCCCTGGCGTCCGCCACATCTCGCTGACCAGCAGCTGGGCGAAGGCGGGGTACTCGGCGAAGAAGCCGAGCGCGCCGTCGACCAGGGACTCCAGGGCCGAGCCGGTGTCGTCGACGTCCTCGGCGACCCGCAGCCGCGCGGCCAACAGCTCGACGCCGTGCCGGAGCAGGGCGTCGACGAGACCGTCCTTGCTGCCGAAGTTGTAGTAGACGGTTCCCTTGGCCACGCCCGCCTCGGCGGCGATCTCGTCGACGGTCACGCCGGCCGCCCCGCGCTCGCCGACCAGGCGCAGCGCGGCGTCGAACAGCTTCTGCTTCGTCGCCGAGGTACGGGCGGGCCGTGGCTTCACAGCACGAGTTCCGGCTTGAGGCGTGAGGGCGTCCACACCCTCTGCTTGTACGCGGCCAGCACCGAGAGCGCCAGCCCCACCACGAGATACCCGCCGATCACCGCAACGTCCGTGCCGAGGCTGGACAACGCCCCGCCGTACAACAGATGCCGCAGCCCGTCGACCACGTAACCCAGCGGCAGCGCGATGTGCAGCGGCTGCAGCGGCGCGGGAATGGTCTGCCACGGGAACGTGCCGCCTGCGGTGGTCAGCTGCAACACCAGCAGTACCAGGCCGAGGAACTTGCCGACGGCGCCGAGCAGCGCGTTCAGGCCGTGCAGCATCGCGGTGAACGCGAAGCCGGTCAGCACCAGGAAACCCAAGGTGCCCAACGGATCCGACGGGTGCACGCCGACCAGCGTGGTCACCACGGCGAACAGCAGCACCACCTGGAAGAAGCTCAGCAGCGCGGCCGGCAGCCAACCGCCCAGCGCGACGATGCCGGGCCGCTGCTTGGCCGCCAGCGCCCGCCGGGACAGCGGCCGCAGCAGCAGGAACAGCACGAACGCGCCGATCCAGGTGGCGAGGCCGAGGAAGAACGGGGCGAGGCCGGCGCCGTAGGTGTCGGCGGTGGCCTGGCCGACAGCCTGCACGGTGACCGGGTCGCCGATGGTGTTGGCGGTGGCCGACGGGTCGTTCGGGTCCGGGATCTTGCCGGCGCCCGCGTTCAGCCCGTCCCGCAGCTGTGCGCTGCCGTCGGCCAGCTGCTTGGTGCCGGACGCCAGCTGCGACGCCCCACTGGACAGCTTGTCGGCGCCGTCCGTCGCGGTCTTCAGGCCGTCACGGAGCTGCGTCGCGCCACTGTCGGCCTGCGCGATGCCGGACGCCAGCTGCGGCGAGGCCGCCGCGAGCTGCGACGCGCCGTCGGCCACCTGCCGCGAGCCGGCGGACAGCTGCTGGAGCTTGCCGTTCACGGTCTGGATCTGCCCGTTGGCGTCGGTCAGCGGCTTGCGGGCGTTGTCCAGCACGGCCAGCACCTGGCTGACCTGGTCGGCGCTCAGCCCCGCCGACTGCAGCCGGGCCTGGATGTCCGAGCGGACGCCGTCGAGGTTGTTGTTGACCGTCTGCGCGGCCGAGGCGATGGCCGAGCCGCCGGCCGCCACCTGGGCGTTGCCGTCGGCGACCTGCTTGGCCCCGTCGGCCAGCTGCTGGGTCTTGCTGGGCAGGCTGGCGGTGTTGCTCTTGAGCAGGTCCAGGCCGTTGACCAGCTGGTTCGACCCGTCCAACAGCTTGTGCTCGCCGGTCGCCAGGTCCGCGCTGCCGGTGGCCAGCTGCTGTGCGCCATCGTTGGCCTTGGCCGCGCCGTCGGCCAGCTTGGACGCGCCGTCGGCCGCTTGCAGCGTGCTGCTGCGGATCGTCGCGTAGCCGGTGAGCAGCTGGTCCGCCGCCGTCGTGCCGACCTTCTTGGCCACTGCCGCTCGTACCGCGTCGACGACCTTGTCGGCGATGGTGCGCGCCAGATAGTTGTTGGAGTCGTTGGTGGTCAGCTGGAGCACGCCCTGGCGCGGCTTGTTCTGCACGGGCGAGGTGAGCGCCTGCGAGAAGTCGGCCGGCAGCGTCAGCGCGAACGTGTACTTGTTGTCCCGCACGCCGTCCGCGGCGTCGCTGGCGCTGACGCGATGCCACTCGAACTTCGGGTTGGTCAGCAGCTCGTCGGCCACCTCGTTGCCGGCGTTGAGCGGCTTGCCGTTGACCTCCGCGCCCTTGTCGTCCACGACCAGCGCGACCGGCAGCGACTTGAGGTTGTTGTACGGATCCCAGTTCGCGTACAGGTACATCGCGCCGTACAGCAGCGGCACGAGCACCAGCGCGACGACGGCGATCTTGGGCAGCTTGCCCGCCGTGATGCGGCGAAGCTCGGTCGCCGCCAACCGGATGGGGCTCACTGGTGGTCCTCCTGAACCTGCGTGAATGCCAACGTCTCGGGCTGCTCGCGGTCGCCGATGTGCGCCGCCGACACGTCCAGCAGCCGCGCCGAGGTCAAGCTGCACAGCACCACCACGGCCAGGCCGCGTTCGGCGGCCTGGGTGGCGGTGGTCCACCAGGTGTGCGGGCCGGCGCCGTGCCGGTCGGGCAGCACGAGCACCAGCGCCTCGATGCCCGGGCGCTGCGCGGCGACCTCGACCAGCAGCCGGGTGCGGACCTCGGCCGGCACCGATTCGAAGCGGACGCCGGCGTGTTCACGGGCGTCGTGCGCGAGCAGCCAGTCGGCCACCGCCTTGCGGTTGGCCGGCTGGTGCGCGAAGGCCAGCTCCTCGGCCATCACCGTGCCGAGCGTCAGTGCTTCCTCGGGGGCGGACACGTCCGGCGCGTCCACGATCGCCACGCGCTGGCGCAGGCCGGCGTCGTCGGGCTTGCCGTCGAGCAGCACCTCGCCGACGCTCGGCTTCATCCGGCCGCCCAGCGCGAGCGCGAAGGCCGTGTGGCCGGTGCCGGGCTCCCCGGCGACGAGGGCGAGTTCGCCCGTCCGCACCCGCAGCGAGGTCGGCTGCAGCAGCGGGCCGTGTGCCCCGTCGATGCCGACGCTCTGGACGTGGATCTCCACCGAGCCTCCTTGAACTGACTGGTCAGTTCAAATAGTGCGGCAACCCGGTGCGCGAGGCAAGCCAGGCCGACGTGATCTCGACCCTAGAAGCGATCACCGCAGCCCGCCCGCCGGGCGCACCTCCCACTGGGTCCACAGTGGCCGGTAGCCCTGCCGGGGCCAGAACACCGACGACAGCGGGTTCGGCGGGTTGTAGTGCAGGAAGTAGCCGGCGGTCCGATGGCCGGCGAAGTGATTGTGCACGACCGCCATCAGCTGCTGGCCGATGCCGGCGCCCCTTGCCCCCGGGAGCACCGAAAGACAGTTCACATAGCCCCACAGGCCGATCGGCAGCTGCCGCCGGGTCCGCGCGGTCGGCGTGGTGGCCACGATCGCCGTCTCGGCCAGGCCGATCACCATGCCGTCCCGCTCGGCCACCCACACGTCGTCGGTCATCCCGAGCCGGCCGGCCAGCGAGGCCCGGCGGGTCCGCTCGGCCTCGACCCGGAGCACCGCGGCGCCGACGTTGGCCGAGTAGCGGACCTCGGCCATGGCCAGTTCCACGACGGCGTCCTCGTCGGAGGCCAGCGCCGGCCTGATGTTCACGGTCAGCGAGGGCGCCCGGACCGTGGTCGGCTTGCGCACCGCCGTGACCGTGAGCGGCTGGAGGCCGTGATCGAGGAACACCCGGGCACACTCCACGTCCCGACTCGGCCAGATCACCGTGGCCGCGGTGTCGGCGCCGCGGTCGCCGACCCGGTCCAACCAGTGCCGGAAGGCGCGCAGCACGGCGTCCATGCCGGCCGCGCCGGTATGACCGACCACCGGCTGGAGCTCGTAGGTGTCGGCCGCCGACCACAGCCAGGACGGCATGCCCGGCTCGGTCCGCTGGTGCGTGACGACCGCCGCCACCCGGGTGCCGTCCGGCAGCGCGGCGTTGACCGCCTCACCCGGCTCCGGCGACGGCGCGAGCGGCAGCAGCCGGTCCAGCCGGGCGAACCGCTCCTCCTGGGCGGCCAGCAGGGCGTCGACCGTCACGGGCGCCGGCAGCGGAAGATCGCCGTGCCGGGGAACAGCCGGCCGCGCAGCGGGCTCCACTGGCCCCACTCCGGGTGGTCGGCGCCCGGCCACTCCGGCTCGACCAGGTCCTCCAGCACCAGGCCGGCCGCCGCGAGCTGGCGCACGTAGTCGCCGAGGGTGCGGTGATGCTCCACGTACGTGGCCGCGCCGGCCGCGTCCACCTCCAGATAAGGCGTGCGGTCGAAGTAGGACTGCACGACGGTCAGGCCCATCGGGCCCGGGTCGTCGGGGAAGATCCAGCGCATCGGGTGCGTCACCGAGAACACCCACGGGCCGCCCGGCCGCAGCACCCGGGCCACCTCCTTGAACACGGCGCCCGCGTCGGCCACGAAGGGCACGCCGCCGAACGCCGAGCACGCGGCGTCGAAGCTCTCGTCGGCGAAGGGCAGCTGGTCGGCGCTGGCCCGGACGAGCGCCGGGTGCAGACCGGTGGCCTCGTTGCCGGCCACCGCGTGGCGCAGCATGCCCGCCGAGATGTCGAAGCTGACCGCGCGAGCGCCGTTGGCCGCCAACCACCGGCCGCAGGAGGCCGCCCCGCAACCCACCTCCAGCACGTTTTGTCCGGTCACGTCCCCGAGGTAGCGGGCGTCGTCCTCGCGGACGCCCTCCGGGCACCACAGGAAGTCGGCGTCGCCGAGGAAGGTCCCGTGCTCGGCCTGGTAGTCGTCCGCATCGGCGTCCCACCAGGCGATACTCGCCGTACGGGACTCCGCGCCGCCGACCTCGCGCTTGGCCGCGCCCGCCGTGCCGAGCTGATCCTCGGCGCCGGCGTAGCGTTCTTGCGTGCTCACACTGCTCCTTCTGGGGACCGGGTTTGCCCGGCCGTCACGGGCGCGCGTACGATATGGGCCGCGTAGTAGGTTCTGCGCTGCCCAGAACTTTGGACTCAGAGCTTCTTGACCACGGCCTGGAGTTTCGGTGGCGCACGCGGCAACTGCAGCACCACAACTTCAGGCCCACTAAACCCAATCCGTACCGGAGCAACCCACCTAATGTCCACCGACACCACCATTGTCCCGGCTTCGACCACCCCGAAGCAGCAGATCGCGGTCAACGATATCGGCACCGAGGAGGACTTCCTCGCCGCTATCGACAAGACGATCAAGTACTTCAACGACGGCGACATCGTCGAGGGCACGATCGTCAAGGTCGACCGGGACGAGGTCCTGCTCGACATCGGCTACAAGACCGAGGGCGTCATCCCCTCGCGCGAGCTGTCGATCAAGCACGACGTCGACCCCAACGAGGTCGTCAAGGTCGGCGACGAGGTCGAGGCCCTGGTCCTCCAGAAGGAGGACAAGGAAGGGCGCCTGATCCTCTCCAAGAAGCGCGCCCAGTACGAGCGCGCCTGGGGCACCATCGAGGCGCTCAAGGAGAAGGACGAGCCGGTCAAGGGCACCGTCATCGAGGTGGTCAAGGGTGGCTTGATCCTGGACATCGGCCTCCGCGGCTTCCTGCCCGCGTCGCTGGTCGAGATGCGCCGGGTCCGCGACCTGCTGCCCTACGTCGGGCGCGAGCTCGAGGCCAAGATCATCGAGCTGGACAAGAACCGCAACAACGTGGTCCTGTCCCGCCGTGCCTGGCTGGAGCAGACCCAGTCCGAGGTCCGCAGCGAGTTCCTCAACCAGCTGCAGAAGGGCCAGGTCCGCAAGGGCGTCGTGTCCTCGATCGTCAACTTCGGCGCCTTCGTCGACCTTGGCGGCGTTGACGGCCTGGTGCACGTCTCCGAGCTGTCCTGGAAGCACATCGACCACCCGTCCGAGGTCGTCGAGGTCGGCCAGGAGGTCACCGTCGAGGTGCTGGACGTCGACATGGAGCGCGAGCGCGTCTCCCTGTCGCTGAAGGCCACCCAGGAAGACCCGTGGCGCCAGTTCGCCCGGACGCACGCCATCGGCCAGATCGTGCCCGGCAAGGTCACCAAGCTGGTTCCGTTCGGCGCGTTCGTGCGGGTCGACGAGGGCATCGAGGGCCTGGTCCACATCTCCGAGCTGGCCGAGCGCCACGTGGAGATCCCGGAGCAGGTCGTCCAGGTCAACGACGACGTCATGGTCAAGGTCATCGACATCGACCTGGACCGTCGCCGGATCTCGCTGTCGCTGAAGCAGGCGAACGAGGGCTTCACCACGGAGACCGAGTTCGACCCGACCCAGTACGGCATGGCCGCCGAGTACGACGCCGAGGGGAACTACATCTACCCCGAGGGCTTCGACCCGGAGACCCAGGACTGGCAGGAAGGCTTCGACAAGCAGCGCGAGGAGTGGGAGCGGCAGTACGCCGAGGCCCACACCCGCTACGAGGCCCACATGAAGCAGATCGCCAAGGCCGCCGAGGCCGACGCCGAGGCGCAGGGGGAGACCAACTACTCCTCCGGCAGCACCGAGGCGCCGGCCCAGGGTGGCGGCTCCCTCGCCAGCGACGAGCAGCTCGCCGCCCTCCGCGAGAAGCTGTCCGGCGGTGCCTGATTTCGGCCGCTGACTAGCTAGACCAGAAGAAGCCCCCGCTCCCCGGAGCGGGGGCTTCTTCATGCAGGGAAGGACGCCTTACCTGCGTCCAACGCAGGTAAGGCGTCCTTCCCTGCATCAGGGGCGATGGTTGGATGGGCACCATGCTGCAGATCGGGTTGACCGGAGGCATCGGCGCGGGCAAGTCCACGGTGGCCAGGAGACTGGCCGAGCTGGGGGCGACGGTCGTCGACTCGGACAAGATCGCCCGCGAGGTGGTGGAGCCGGGGACGGACGGCCTGCGGGAGATCGTGGCGGCGTTCGGGCCGGAGGTGCTGGCGGCGGACGGCAGCCTGAACCGGCCGGCGCTGGCGGCGAAGGTGTTCGGCGACGAGGAGAACCGGATCCGGCTCAACTCGATCGTGCACCCGAGGGTCCGTGACCGAGCGGTGGAGCTGACCGGCAAAGCCCCAGCTGACGGCATCGTGGTGCAGGACATCCCGCTGCTGGTGGAGAACGGCATGGCCCCGGCGTTTCACCTGGTCGTGGTGGTGGACGCGGACGTGGAGCTGCGGGTGCGCCGGCTGACCACGTCGCGGGGCATGGACGAGAAGGACGTCCGGGCGCGAATCGGCGCGCAGGCGTCGGTTGAGCAGCGGCGCGAGGCGGCGGACGTGTGGCTGGACAACAGCGGCACGGAGGACGAGGTCCGGGCGGCGGTGGACGAGCTGTGGCGGCAGCGGCTGCGGCCGTTCGAACGCCACGTCCGCGAGGGCACGTACCCGGACCGCGGCGGCCCGAAGATCGTCGAGTACGACCAGGAGTGGCCCCGGGACGCCCGTCAGCTGATCGCCCGGCTGACGCTGGCGGCGGGGGACAAGGCGCTGCGGGTCGACCACATCGGCTCGACGTCGGTGCCGGGCCTGGCGGCCAAGGACGTGATCGACCTCCAGCTGACGGTCGCCACGCTGGACGACGCCGACGCGTTGGCGGAAACCCTTGGTAGGGCCGGGTTTCCGGTGCTGCCGGCGTTCACCCGGGACACTCCCAAGGCGACGGACCCGGATCCGGAGCACTGGCGCAAGCGCACCCACGCCGGCGCGGACCCCGGCCGCTGGGTGAATCTGCACCTGCGCGCGGTCGGCTCGCCGGGCTGGCGTTACGCCCTGCTGTTCCCGGCCTGGCTGCGCGCCGACGCCGCGGCCCGCGCCGAATACGAAGCGATGAAACGTGAGACAGCCGCGCGTTCTGCCGACATCCCGTCCTACGGCGACGGCAAGGACCCCTGGTTCAACCAGGCCGACGCCCGCGCCGAGGCCTGGGCGAAGGACACCGGCTGGGCGCCCTGAGAAAGTTGGTCCCCGCCTTGTGGAGCCGCAAGCGTGGCCGGGCGGGGAACGACCACTGCGACTTCGCCCGGGACGCGCTACCGGGCGAGGAAGTCCTTACAGGGGCGGCCAGACGTCGAAGATGTCCAGGTGGTTCAGCCACGCGTTGAGGTCGTGGCGGAAGTGGCTGATCTCCTCGAGCGTGCGGTGCACGGTGCGCAGCGCCAGATCGGCGTCACCGGGGCGCAGCACGCGGCCGGCGACCGCGGCGGCGAACTCCTCGGAGCGCACGATGCGGGCGGTGGTGCCGCCGGGCACGGCCAGCCCCAGCAGCAGGTCGGTGGTGCGCCAGGACCGGGTGTCCCGCTGCACCCGCACCGCGGTCAGCGTGCTCGGCGTCGACCGGCCGTGCCGGGAGCGGGACCGCAGGTGGGTCAGGCGCAGGCCCAGGTCGGGCAGCAGCCAGGTGACCTCGCACTCGGCGAACGGGTCCTCGGGTGTCGGACATTCCATCCGAAGCCCCCACCGTTCGACCACGCAGGTCGTCAGGTGTCGCGTGCCCCCGGACGAGTAGCTGCGGACCCCGGTGAAGGTGTCGACGGTGTCGACCAACTGCGGCGTGATGACCGTTCCCACGCGACCCGAGGGTAGCCCTAGGTGTTCGCCCGGTGACCGTCCGGGTCGATTCGTTACATCACGCATTGTGTCCGTTTGGATACCAAATGGGTTGCGAGCGTCCTCGTCAGTCGAACGGCTCTTGACCGTGGTTTCCGTCATCGGCTAATACCCCAGGCGAGTTCGACGCCCTCGGCGGCCAACCACCGCTGGATGTCGTAACCGTGCGCGGCGATCCCGGCCACCGCACGGTAGGTGACCTCCAGGGCCGCCTGGGCGTCCTGGGCGCTGAGCACGCCCAGCCGCACCGCCGTCATCAGCTCGTCGGTGTCCAGCACCTCGACCTCGCGGCCGGTCCGCACCAGCAGATCCAGATAGAGGTCGACGGTCCGCCACACGCTCTCGTCCGGCTGCACGTGGACGATGTCGACGTAGAAGTCGAAGTCCCGCTCGTGCCCTGGCCACCAGCTCTGCCTGGTGATCCGCAGGCCGAACGCCGGCAGCAGCCAGGACTCGAAGTGCTTGAGCTTGGGGTGCCCGACCACGGCCCGCGACATGTAGAGGCCGTGCTCGGTGCGCCGGTACTCGTCGACCGTGCGCACCTGGCGCTTGGGGTCCGTGTTGGTCATCGCGTCCAGGTCGAACAGCTCGACCTTGGGCGGATGGACATGGGCCTCGCCCCGGACCTGGGTCGGCAAGTGGACGGTCATGCCGACATCGTCTGACCTGCGCGGCTTCGTTGCCATCCTCCGGCAGGGTCATATTCCGACCGCTGCCGGATGGTGGCGTTCGGTCAGCTCGTGGCAGAAGTGCCGACGGCGCTCACGGTGAGCAGCGGGCCGACGTTGCCGGCGCAGCCCTGGCCGGAGGTCGGCAGGAACATCGCAGCGGTCTCGTTCGGCGGGTAGACCCGCAGGCCGCGGACGTCGACCGGCTTGCACTGGTCGGCCGGGAACGGGCCGGCGTTGACGATGACCAGGCCGGCGTTGGTGCTGCCGCCGGGACGCAGGGTGATCGTCGGACCCTGGTTGCCGCTGCGGTTGGCCGGCAGGCCGACCTGCTGGCCGCTGTCGCCGGTGACGTAGGAGACGCCGGGGAAGCCCTGCAGGGTGCAGGTGTGCTGGCTGATATTCGTGAACTGGAGCGAGGTGTACGTCTTCTGCATGGCGTGGTCGGAGTCGTGCCCGAACGACAGTTTCAGCTCGCTCGACTTGCAGTTCGACGGATTGTTGGACACCACTGGCTGCGCCCCATTGTTGCCCGTTTGCTGCCCGCTGGACCCGGCGTCGGTTCCGCCGCCGGACGCCTGTGCCGACGTCGTCGGAACAGGGTTGCTGGTGGCGGTGTTCCCGCTGGTGATGGGGGTGACGGTGGCCGCGATCTGGGCGCCGCCGCAGGCGCTCAGCAGGAAGGCGCCGGCGACGCAGGCCACTCCGACAGCAATGGTGGAACGCATGGTGTACTCCCCGACTTTCAGTGGCCGGCGGAATTGTGGAACCTCATCGCCTGCCGTGGTTGTTCCGATGCATAGAGGATGTGTGTGCGGCCGTTTGGTTGATGCCCTGTGATGTGGATTACAGGTGGTGAACCTGGGCTGATCTGGCCGCGAAGGCGCCGGTCACGAGCGGCCGAGCCGCGCTGCCGGAGGTAGCGCCAGGAAACTGTCAGGGGTGCGTCCTACTCTGAGAGGCGTGGCAGATGCACCTGTG
>Ga0105238_10006506_pt1 | contig 11624 bp, 14 predicted proteins | sample KBSC34metaG_FD_81526 | JGI IMG/M metagenome (GOLD analysis project Ga0105238, IMG submission 81526) | Corn rhizosphere microbial communities from Kellogg Biological Station, Michigan, USA - KBS C3-4 metaG | ecosystem: Host-associated > Plants > Roots > Rhizosphere > Soil | place: Michigan, USA... | reverse complement strand
CTGACCTCGGAAGAAGTCCGGTGGATCAACAACCAACTCGACCCGCGGCGAAGCAGGGACGTCGTCGAACCCGCTTTCACCGTGTCGAACTTGTACGAGTACGTGGACCTCCTCGATCGCTTCATCGGCGAGGACCGGTACTACAAGGACATCATGGAGGATTTTGAGAGGCGCTGCACGCCAGATGAATTGGACAGACTCCGAGCGCGTGTGAACAAACAGAGACAGGCCCTTGACGGCGCCTGGCAGATGCTGGGCAAGAAGCGCGAACGCTCCACCTGGACGCAAGACGAACTGGACACCCTCGATATCGCCGTTGCGGATTGCGGGTACAACTGGAAAGCCATCAAGGTGAAGTACCCTCAGCTTTCAGCGCGCTCATCAGGTACGCAGCTGCGGGACAAATGCCTGCAGATCAAGAGGAGGGCGGTGAAAGACGGTCACGACATGCGCCGGTTCAAAAATGGCATCTACGCCGAACCCATTCCGGGCAAGGAAGTCGGCCAGATAGCGAGGATGAGCAGAAGGAAGAGCCGGGGACGTGCTCTTTGACTCATTCCGCGGTAACTGCAGCAGCCGGAGGGGCGGGCTTCTCACGCAAAGCCTTGACCGACATCTGGAATTTGAAAGGGACGCTGACCTTGTCCCCTCCGCCGGTCTGGAAAGACACGTCTTTCTCGTCGACCTTTGTCCTGACGGCGTGATAAGCGTACGACTTCTTCGCGCTGTTCTTCGTGGTTTCCTGCATGTAGATGTCGATCTCCTGCCTGCCGTCCCCGTATTCCTTGCAGGCGAGGTTGGCCGACTTGCGGGCTGCGGAACTTGGCGAGTTGCTTGAGTAGCGACCGCCCTTGAACTCGGTCTCCTTCCCGTCCCTGACGACCTTGACCACGGTGAAAGTCCGCTTCTTTCCGTCCTTGCCGGAGGTGGCGTCCTCACCCCCTTCCTGTGGGTCCGCCTTGACGGGCTGCTTCTTCACAGGCTCCTGGGCCGCGTCTTCCGTCTTCTTCTTCCTCTCTTTGCGGACCTTTCCAGCAGCGGGTTCCTGCGGAGCGGGCGCAGCTGGGACTGGGACAGTGGTGTCGTCGGTGGGCTTCGTCTTGGGGCTCATCGTGTGAATTACCTATGCCATCGGAAAAAATTTGTGGTGCACCAAACGCACCTACTTCGATAGCCAAACGCACCTACTTCGATAGCCAGAACGCGTGGACAATCGCGAACAGCGCGGCGATGAGGATGGACCGGAACGGAACCGGACCGGCGCTGAAGGCCCATGGCACTTTGGCGACAACTTTGTCCAGGGGCAACTTTTGTCCGGCAAAGGCAGCAGCCGCCACCGCGATGAGGCACGGCCAATCCAGAGAGGATAAGCGCGCCTTGACGTTCCCGACAAAACCCTCTTTGGAGTCAGTCTTCTTGCTGGAGGCCGGAGCGTCCAGATCGGCGATTTGCGTAGCTCTCCCGGCGTCGACAGACATTTGTATCCCACAAGCCGAGTTTTTTTTTCGAGACACCCACCGTCGTCAGAGCCTCAGCTTGCCCTGGGTGACTGATAACGCGTCCGCCAGGTTTGTGGTCTTCTGAGGTGACGCCCACGAGTCGGTTGGACCAGCCCTTTCCACTTTCCGGTGTTCGTGGACTACGACCTGGGTGGGTTTTCCGAGCACATGAACCGGTATGCCCGCCCGCTGCAGGGGCGGTGCCACGGGCGTGACGTCCCCACAGAGGTCGTGGCAGATGCGCTGATTGCCGGCACCTCTCTTGAAAATGGCGTTTTCAACTTCCACGAGTGAGGAAGGTATCCCTCGGCTCTGCACGCGGGGTTGGGGCAGCGAAGCGCATATAGCCGGAGGGACAGCGCTGGGAGATTGGATCCCGGAACGTGTGTTGTAGGCGTAGGGGAACTCGCTGGCGTTGCTGCCTCCGCGTTTGCACCAAGTGAACATTTCTAAGTAGCATCGTTATTTTTTCGCGGGCCGCCAATATTTTTCGCAAGCTATTGTAACTCCATCCATGTCCCACCACGACACTTGGTGCGAACCGGGCTCTTTCAACCTACCGACCTCATTGATGAAAACCTGTGACTATGCAAAGAAGTTGCAGGAGTCCACGGACCCTTGCCGCTACCTGATGCAGATCCAGCCTTCCGGGCTCTGCTTCATGGAAGGGGAGAACCTGCAAGGGTTCGCCGGGTCTACCCGCCAGGCTCCCCCCGACTTGGTGGACGTGGAGACGCGACTCAAACGGTCACCAGATGCAGTTATCACGGTCGTCGGGCCGGTGCGTGACAAGACGCCGGCGCCCCCACCGGAGCTTCAGCGCATCCTGTCTTTCAGGGAGTGTGACCGCCATATAGGGACGACTGTTTCCCAGCACCGGCTGCGGTCCCAGATGCCGAACTATGCCCCGATCCGGACAGATATCATTCTGGACAGGAGGAAGCAGGTGGACATTGCTGGCCGGGGGCGCAACACAAGGCAGGAGATGAAGGACGCCTTCAAGAAGCACAACAAGAACAAGTTCTCGTCTCGGGCGGAGGGTATATACGTGCCCTCGACGGCCCTTGACTGCGCGAGCGGGTCGAACATGGGGTGCGTGCATGTCGCCCAGAAGGACAAGTCTGCCGTGTCCGCAGCGCTTCCCACCGGCACGGTGAGCGGTTCGGTCGGGGGTGCGGGTCTGAGCGCGGGGATAGCCTCACCCGGGGGAGCACCAAGCGCTACCGGACCGGTCCTACGCCCACAAGACTCTCAGAACGGTCCTTCCGCCCAGCGGCAAAGCGAGACGTCACGAGCTGCTTCCGCACCGGGGATCCACCTGCCGCTCTACCAGGCAATGAACAACCTCGGCCAAGAAGCTGGGAAGAACGTGCAGTTTTACGGGTGGAAAAGCCCGTGTGCACAACAATAATTTTGCGACCAATAGTAACACGGCCGCCTTACGATGAAGGAAACGACCTCAATCATGCTGTGGATGCTCCTCTTCCTGTTGTTGATCACATTCTGGGTGGACCTACGCATACGGGGTCTGCGCGAGGAGTTCCTCCGGCACTGTCTCCTGATGGAACGGTGCATCAGCCGCGGCCAACTTCCTCACCGTCAGGAACCCTCCTTCACTACGGACGCAAAAGCACCGGGAGAGGAAGGATTGCACGCGCCTTGGTTCGAGGACATGTCCCCACCGCCGAGCGGCAGCAGCCTTCCACGGTTCATTGACGACATCGTCCCGACGAGGGAGGAACTTTCCCGGGCCTTGAAAGGGGTCGACGCCCTGCACGGCGGACGACCGCCCACCAGCGTCCCCACTTCATCCTCGTTTCAAGGGTATGAGGGGACCATTTACGCGCCCGTCTTCCCTCCCTCTATGCAACAAAGATAGGAGAAAATAAAGGCCCGGATTATTAAATCTTGAGACGCAATGGTGGGTAACATCTTAATCAACACTGATGAGGTCGAAGGCCTCCTGAACGGGCTGGGGCCCATCGGAGACCACGGTCTGCCGCTGCGGATCCGGGACTTATCTGTTTACCGCACGGCGTTCGTGCACCCAAGCTTCCTGTGCAACCCGGATCCCGCCATTGACTTCAACCCGACAGAAGACAATGACGTCCTAGAGTTCCTGGGCGACGCTTGTATTAACCTGGCGGTGACTCAGTACATTGTGCGACGTTTCTGCGACGAAAAAGAAGGGTTTTTGACCAAACTGCGCGCCCTCCTCGTGAGAACAGACATGTTGTATCGGCTGGCCAGATTCCTAGGGCTCAGCAAGTACCTGCTCTTCTCACCAGTCATGGTACAGCAGGGTCTCCACAAGGCGAGGGCCAACCCGCGGTTCCACGAGGACTGCTTTGAAGCGTTTGTCGGTGCGATAATTCGCGACTTTGGCGACGAAGATGGCTACCGCTACGCCAAACGCTTCATTATTCTCCTCGTGGAGGACCAGGTCGATTTCGCGGCACTGATCCTGAACAATCCTAATCATAAAGACGTGTACCAGCGGTACCACCAGATGATGAAGTGGCCGAACCCCGTGTATGTGGACTTGCCGGAGGCACACCCCGGCCAGCAGCGCACGTTCGTGCGAGCAACATGCATCACAGAGGAGCAGCTCTCGTATTTCCCACCCAAAGCTCAGAACGTGGTGAGGGACTTCCACAAGAGACACGGTGGCACGCTGGGTCCTCACGAACAAGGCCGCCTGCTCGTCGGCGTCGGGTGCGCCCCAAGGAAGGGACAGGCGGAGCAAAATTGCGCGAAAGCCGCACTCCTCAACCTTGGGATTCCCCTGAACTTTTAATCGACGGGACCCATTTCTGCCTTTGTTCCAGGAATGTGCACGGTAGTGTCACCGAGTTCCTACCGCTGAAGAGGGCCCGCAGCTGCTGACTCATCTCCAAGGTGGGCACGTAAGCTACGTTGTTCCCTGGGACGGGTTGCACGCCGTCGGTGAACAGCTCGTACACATCAGGGTAGCGGCTCTTCCGCACAACGAAGTCACCTTCGCCCGGCCCGCCATGCCTGTTGTAGGTGTCGTTCAAAAAGGCGGCGCCGATACACACGCCGGGATGATTGTGAATGTCGAACGTCATAACAGCAACCATATCCCGGGCGTCCCTGAGACGGGGCTGCATGAGCCTGAAGTCACCAGCGTGCAACGTTTCCTGCTCCCCGAAAAGGGCGTCCCGAGCCTTCTTCCATCTGTCGATTGGGGGCAGACTGGAGAGGTCCCTGCCGGTCAGGCGCATGACGTCGCATACGGTGAGGATGGGGTGTCCGCCGTCTGCTGGCTCGAGGTAATCCACCCGGAACTGAGACCCGCCATCAGCGAAGACAGGCGGGGTAAGGTCGAGCTGCAGGAACCACGTATCCGAAGTGTTTTCGAAATAAAGGGTCGTGAGTTTCTTCTGGCCGTCAATGGTGCACGTGAGCACGCCGTGGTTGAAAGCGCTTGGGTAGACTTTTTCCGTCATTGTGTTGGGACTCTCCCGGTGCATCATCTGTCCTTATATTGGTGTGGGGCCGGAAGAAATATTTTCCAAGCGATGGTTAGCGATGGGAAACAAAGCGTCAAGGAACAAAGTGGACCCCGCCACGGACGAGGACATCAAGCAAGCTCTGCTTACTAAGCGGGCTTGCCGCTTCCCCGACAGCGGGACGCTGGATGTGCGCATTTATCAGGAACAGCTCATATCCAGGGCGATCGATTTGTTGAACACCGAGGTGAGAGACCTTCGGCGCACACCTGATTTCATCAACCTCCAGGAAGACATCATGAAGTATCGGGACGAACGCAATGTAGACGACCCCACCGTGACCCTTCCCGGCGGCAAGGTCACGTACAAGAGGCATGACTGGAGCATCCTGACCGAGGATCCCCTCTTCATACAGGCCGACCGGCAGAACCCTTTTGTACTGTTCGCACGTTCCATCACTGACACTGAACCGGTTGAGTCCGTGAGGGCCCGGTTCCGCGACTTCCGAGACCGCTTCGTCGAAGCCAGGGCGACCGTCCGTGCCGAGTTACGCAAGAGCTGCGTGTGAGAGGGTCAAGAAAGTCGTCAGGTCAGTCAGGACAGCAAGCGACGGGAGGGTTTGTCAAGGGCGGCGAGGACACCGGTGCGTTCCCGCTGACTGAGGAGCGCCGCACGGTCCTGTATGAACCGCCGATTGGCCAACGTCTCTCTCTCCATGGCGAGGCCGCGGTTCCTGTCCAGAGCCGCACAAGACTCCTTGAAAGACAGCACCGGTGTCATTGGCTGAGCGGCGGCCCTCTGCCTCTGTCTAGCAACGACTTCTGCCCGCGTCACAGGTACTTCGTCGAAATTCGAGCCGGGGCCCGCGATAATCGGTTCGTTAATGATTGCCTGCAACGAGCTGCCGAGCCGAGGTGCCCCGCGAGAGTCGGTCACCAACAAAATGCCACCTGATTGTCGGACACCTGCGTAGTCAAGGTTGGTTGACGGCGGTTGCGCCACAGGCGGCACCCACTTCGTCACTGTAGTGGGACCTTCCACGACGACGGGCGGCGGCCTGTTCGCTCGCTTCAAGTCCAACTCGTCCATTCCCGGCATGTCGTCTGCCAAGGAGCTCCTTTCTTCGTGGAAATCCGCACCGTCTTTCATCGACGCCAGCTCCAAAAGGTAGGCGTACGCGGCATTCAGCAGCTTGCACGCGGCGTCTGACTGGGCGCCCTTATCCGGGTGGGCGAGTTTGATCTTCTTCCGGTACTGCTTCTTCACAGAACGGGTGGTCAGCGACTCCCTGTCGACGCCAAGCAATTTGCAGGGGTCGACCTTTAAAGATGTAAATAACTGCTCATAGGTATCGAAGTCCACGGACATTGACTGTATTGTAAGTACTACACATTGATTTTACAAAATGACGCGCGCTTTCTTGGGCTTGAAGCCAAGATAGCGTCCCTGAACGAATGCGCTTCCCCATATATCCGCTTATGGGCCTCTGCCATGGACGCCAGTTCAGCGAACAACCTTAGTTGCTCATTTGCCGCACAAAGCTTCCGCACCCTCAGAGCCCCTTCCTTCCGAGAGGCCGACCGAATCCCGTTCACGTGATAAGACCACTCCAGCATGTGGTCACCGTAAACGCGGACGGGTTTCACATCCCCGTCCGTGCATATCCGCAGCCGATGTTTCTGCAGGGTCTGACCGTACGCAAGAAGACGTTCAAGGAAGGTCTGGTCCGACAGCGACTTTTCGCGCCACGAACTGGTCATGGCGGGTAGCCACATCAGGAATGTCTCCTCTGGGATCTAGTGCGTATGGAATTTAGACAGCTAATGCGCATGATTGGCGGAAGGTCGCACGTACCTCGATGTACATTTTATGATCTGCAAGGATTTCCCAGACGCAGGGCTCAGGAGGTTTGCTGCCGGCCCATCTAGTAACAGATATCGGGCCGTCGTATACCGATCTCAACATTTTTACGGAGCGGCACCAGTCGGTATCAAGTTCGGAATCACTCGGTCCCTTCAACAAATTGTCAGCAATATACCACAAAGAAAGGCGGATGACCAGTTTACCTGCAGCATGTATTCCACTTCTTCAGGACTGAAGGGGCAAAGCCGTGAGGCGACATGTTGAAAACGACGGTTATCCGCGTCCCACGCATAGGATATCAGCCTCGCAAGAGCAGCCTAATGTTACTCAGAATCAGTCCGGTCGCTGCAAACCGCCGGGCATGGAGCTACCTGTCGGGTGCGGGCCACGAAGTCAAAGTGATGCTGCAAGGATAACACAGCAAGAGGATGGACACAGTACGCCGCCAGGGAGAGAGCGCGAGACAGATGCCACCGCGTGGGTGCGGAGAGGACTGCGCGAGCTAGTATTCCTTGGACGGAGCGGTGGGTGGCGATCCAGATTGCGTATGCCCAAACATGTCTCGGCCTGAGCAGGTTGCTCCGCGTAATGATGAGTTCAGACACCCGTCGGGTGCAGCCATCGTTCAAGGCCTGGGACCAGGCATCAGAGGGCTTTTCTATGATGTTGAGGGCCGACGCTACCAAACAGCATGAACAACGGGTACACGTAAGTCATGGGGCGGGAGGACATACCCAAATGATGCGACAGGCGGTGAAGTTGGGCGGCGATGGTCGGGTAGCGAGAAGTGTGCTGGAGGGTCACCCATGTTTTGAGGAGATCAGACAGCTCTGACTTGGAAAGCGAAGCAGACTGGCAATTGTTGAAAACGGAAGCAACTCCCGCGGATGTAAGCCTGAGAGCGGGATGGGCGTAGAATGCTTCCCACCCGAGGGTCTCGCAATACTTTTTAGCCAGATGTGCAAGAATACCTTCACGGGCGGCGCGACAGAGCAAAGATAGCCTCCCCGCGCTGTCCCAATCAATGCTGCCGGAAATTACGATCAAGGCATCCAGCTGCTGAGGCATCTTTTTGTTGGCAGGAGAGAGAACATCCACCGGGGTAGTTTTCTTGTGGAGGTGAACGCCACGGCGAGGCTTTCACACCGCCACACGCGCCCCTGTTCTCGGCAGCATGACCACCGATGACTGGTAGTTGCGGTCGTCGACCTGCACCCTACACGTAACCGCAAGAGTGCAGCTCCATTCCATACCGGAGAATGTAAGCTGATCTCCCCGCGAGTCGACCCATTGGAAGTCAAGGTCGTACAACCTCTGCATGGCACCGTCGGAGAACACCAGAGGGGCGGTCACATAGGAATTGAATATGAAGTTTCCCGGGGCGTCGGTCAGAAGGAGCTTCGCCAGTATGTTCTTGACTGTGCCGGTATTTAGCATGGTGCTGTACCTACCGAACGTCGGGACCGTGAGGAAGCAGTAAGTTCCGCCGGATAGGTTGATTGGGCGGAACGCCAACCCGTCTCTAGAAATGCTGTTCGTTTGCGTCCCGCGGAAGCCGTGGAGCCTGCTTGAGATTCTCAGATTCTCCCCACCTCCCGTCGTGGTTGTCGTGGCGAACCCGCTCTTGGCCGAGAACACTATGTTATTTTCGTCAATGACGTCTCTGACCCGGAAGTTGATATCATTCAAGTCTGCCGCCAGGAACCCACCCACCGCCGTCGCTCCATAGAGCACAAATTCGTGGTCGGAACTCAAGATGCCCCTGAAGCCTGGTCGCTGAACAGAAACCTGCGTGTCAATTAAAAGGGCGTCGTCCGCCTCCGCCACGACAGTATACGTGCCGTCCAACAGGGGCTGGCTGTTGGTCTCCGCGAGACAGATGACGTCACCCGTTTTTCGGCCATGCGGGAATAGCGTCGTCAAACGGACGGACCCAGGCCCCGCGTTTTCGATGCGGCTGACCCTGTTGAACCTGCGCTTATATACTGCTGGATCTCGAGCTATGTCGCCGGCGGTGATGCGAGGGAAGGTCAGTTGCAGCAACCGGGTGCCCACGGTGGCTTGCGAGTCGTCCTCCACCCTCACCGTCTCCCTGTCAATCGTAAAAACATCTGGGCTGCGGATGCTGAGGATATCAAACTCCCCTTGCGGGTTGGTGTCGTCGTACAGATTTGGCATGAGGAAAGTGTTCCAAAAGCGAATCCGGTCCCCTGCCATGAGGCCATGCGACGGACACACAATCTGCGTTGGATAGCCAGGAATGACTTTGATCGTCTTCATTGGCGACGCCGGTGACGGGAGGGATATGCTGGTCAGGACTCCTTCCCCGGTAGCTGACACGAGTTCAGACGAGTCCTCGTCGGGAAACCCGAGGATGGGCGCTATACAGTTTGCTTCTCTGCCGAAGAGAAGCTTGAAAGGGGCGCTCTTCCCGACAGTCACCCACGGACCCCCACCGGTGCGGGCGGATGCGGTTGCAACGGTACCGACGCGAATTGTGAAGCTGTCTTTGTCCACCACCGCCACGGAGAAGAATCCGTTGAGCAGATCAGGGGCAAGACCACCAACAAAGGTGATCACGCCGCTGACGTACACGATATCACCGTCGATCAAGCCGTGAGATTCTTGTGTGACAGTCACGGCGTTGCTTCCCTCTTCCGTGGAAAGCGGGTTCTGCTCGGTAGGTTTGTTGATGATGCTCGTTATTTTCACGAGTTCTGCTTCGACACCCAGGTCCACGATGAACCGGTGGGGCATGGCACCCGGCCTGCCCCCGCGTCGGAGGACTGTTGAAGAGTTCATCATGTTCTCCATCATTCGGGCAAGGTTCTCGGCTGCTGAATAGTATCTCGGTGGAACACTGACTTTGTAAACCGGATAACCAATGTCTGCGTCTTCCTCGTTAATCCACGCGATGACGTTGTTCCTCGGAGACACCGTCGTGTCCGCGTTTGGGAACTCGATGCTGACCAGCTCAATGCGCGCCACGTTCTCAAAGGTGCGCCCGAGGAAGATCCGCGCGATGGCGGCATCAGGGTAAAGCACAGTGTTCCTGTCCGTAGAGTCTACAGCAATCAACCACGTCCGATCCGTCGTCCTGGTGTCAGCTGGCACACTTGCCGTACCACCGGCTTGGGAAACGTTGGTGTTGCTCGCACTCGCCTCTTTCTTCCGCCCTTCGATGTACTCCCTAAAGTCATTCAACCCCTCAGCCGGGAGACTGACGTAAGAGGGGTCGATGTACGTATTCTCGTAAAACATGTCCGTGTCGCGCGCCGTCGACAAGCCCCCGAAAGACCTTGTCACCGGACGTGAGAAGGGACGCTGTGGGTTTGGAGCGGCGTTTCGTCGTATCATACTCCCATCATGAACAAAGAAAATTACCAGTGGCCCCTTCCGCGAGGAAAGGATCACCAAATAAAGGTCGTTGCACAATGAGGCAGATACGCGATGGCTTCCACCGGTGGCAAGAACAAGACTTCAAGTAGGAAGACCGCTCAGCCGGCAATGGAAGCCGCGCCAGCCCCGGTCGACACCTGGACCCCGGGTAAAGGGAACCTCCTTGAGGTAAAAGCCGTCAACACACAACCCTTCCGGGTGTTGTTCGAAGCGTTGAAGGCAGTCTTGACAGAGGCCAATCTGGTTTTCTCTGACACTGGCTTGCGTATGGCAGCGGTCGACGGGAAGAGGGAGGCGCTTGCGCATCTTGCCATGCCGGTGTCCTCCTTTGAACGGTTTTACTGCAAGGAGCGCATCATTCTTGGAGTGGACATCCCGTTGTTGCAGAAGATCGTCCGAACAGCCAAAGTGAACGACTCGCTGACGTTTGTGGTTCACGAGGACTCACCAGAAGTCCTTGGCATATCGTTCGAGAACCCGGACAAGGCTCTCGACGCCTTCCACCCGCTGAAGTTGAGGTCTCTGCCCGACTACAACGTCAAAGACTCTATCACGTTTAAGGAGCCACCCCCGGAGATGCCCAGCGCGGACTTCCAGGCGGTCGTCCGGGACATGCTCTCGCTCGGCGCCACGGAGGTCGAGATTCAGAACCTCGGTGACGAGCTCACCTTCATTGCGCGCAACGGGCCGGTGTGCCCCAGGTACACGCAAAAACTGCGGCGACTCGATGTCTCCGACACTTCCCGCGAAGAGAAAGAGCCCGAGTTGGCCAGGGGCGTGTTTTTCCTCAAGCACCTGCAGTCGTTCACCAAAGCCACGACGCTGAGCACCCACGTCCACCTTTACCTGCAGACAAAGAACCCGCTGCTCATTTGCGAGTACAGCGTATTCAAACTGGGCACGTTGAAATACTGTCTCATGGGCAAGCAGGAATGAACCTCGATGTGGACTCTTTTTCCTCGCGCTTTGCGTTGCTCACCCGCCGTGGCTTTCTTTTCTGCAGCAGATGTAACAAGCCTACCAGCCAAGAATGCCACTTCTGACAGGCCGCGCGATCCTCGAAGGCACGTACATCAAGGGCATGCGCATAGTAAACAGCGTCATCAGGTCCAGTCAAATCGACATGGCATACCAACCAATCACGTCTCTGGCGGACCCGCAGAATCCCAGTGATGCGGCCACCCGATACTTTGTTGAAAATGTGGTCAGCCACGCCGTGAAGACCCTGAAAGTCCATCTCTGTGGGGCACAGTACGTTCAAGTGGCGCACCTTCCCGCCGGATCTTACGTAATCACAATTTCCAGCACAAACGGGGGCCCCACCGCAACGTTTAGCATCAGCAAGAATTTGACAGTCAAAGAAGCCCACGTCGCCCGTCTGACAAGCATT
>Ga0105238_10006503_pt1 | contig 11625 bp, 10 predicted proteins | sample KBSC34metaG_FD_81526 | JGI IMG/M metagenome (GOLD analysis project Ga0105238, IMG submission 81526) | Corn rhizosphere microbial communities from Kellogg Biological Station, Michigan, USA - KBS C3-4 metaG | ecosystem: Host-associated > Plants > Roots > Rhizosphere > Soil | place: Michigan, USA... | reverse complement strand
ATCAATTCTTATGGGATGCACGGGCAAGCCTCCTCACTTCGCCTCAATACAGGTTTGCCGCATTTAGTCTGTAAATATGAGTGATGAAGCCCTTGATTCAGAGATCACCGTGCAGGCCTTCGCAGAGCTGCGCACCAATGGCGAAGCCCCCGTGCTGCTAGATGTGCGCGAACCATGGGAGTTTGCCACCGCTCACCTGCCGGATTCGCTCCTGATGCCAATGGGCGATATACGCTCGCGCGCTTACACCGAGCTCGATCCAGACGCGCACATTGTTGTGCTGTGCCACCATGGCCAGCGATCGCTCTCCGTAGCCATGTGGCTGCGTCGCGAGGGTTTTGAGCGAGCGCAATCGCTCGCGGGCGGAATTGAAGAATGGTCGCGCGTAATCGATGCGACAGTGCCAAGATATTAGCGGGCCCGCGGGTGCGTTTCGTCATACACCCGCTGTACCTGCCCCGTGGTGAGTTGCGTGTAGCGCTGTGTGGTGGAGAGTCGCTCATGCCCCAGCATTTCTTGAATCGCACGCAGGTCCGCACCTTCCTCCAGCATGTGCGTGCCAAACGCGTGGCGCAGCGTGTGGGGATGCACATCCGCCGGCAGTCCGCGCGAGAGCGCAATTCCCTTTACGATGCGCCCCACACTGCGCGTCGTCAGCCGCGCCGATCCGCGTGCCCGCAGGTTCATCACCAGCGGCCCTTCGTCGATTAGGCCTGCCTTACCGGCTGCACGCAGACGTTCTTCTCTCGCGGGCAGGTAAGCGCGAATGGCGTGTACTGCTTCATCTCCCAACGGCACATAGCGCTGCTTGCGGCCTTTACCTCGCACCAGGATCGCGTCATTCTTCCAATGGATGTCCGGCATGTCGATGCCGACCAGTTCTGAATTGCGGATGCCACAGCCATACAGCAGCTCGAAGATCATGCGATCGCGCTCCGGCCACGCCGCCGCGTCATCCTCCTTCTTATCCGCCGATTCCAGCGAATTCAGCAGCTGGTTTACCTCTTCCATGCTGGGTACGCGCGGCAGATGCTGCGGCAGCTTCGGTGTGGAAACCAGTGCCGCCGGGTTCTGCGCAATGCGATGTTCCTTCGCCAGCCAGCGAAACCATGAGCGGATTGCCGCCAGCGCCCGTGCCGCCGAGGCCTTTGTGAGTCCACGCTCATAAAGCAGCCCCAGATAGGCGCGAATGTGCAGATGCTCCACCGCGGCAATCGGCGCACTGCTACCTAAGGTCTCTGCGAGATACGCCGCGAATCCGCGCAACTCGCGGTCATAAGCCCGCACAGTATGCGCCGACGCGTTGCGCTCGTTCTCCAGCGTGAAGAGGAACTGCGCCGCAAGCGACTGGAACTCCGTGGATGAGGTCATAATCTCGGCTGCCCTCATACTGTCACCGCCGATGCACTTTGCGCTGCTGCTTCCGGCTTGCTTCCCGGGGCATCTCTCCGCCTGCCGCGCGGGTGGTGCTCACGATGCACACGCTTCAAGTGTTCCATCGCGACGTGCGTATACACCTGCGTCGTAGCGATATCGGCGTGACCGAGCAGACGCTGCACGCTGCGCAGGTCTGCGCCATGCTCGACCATGTGTGTCGCGCAGGAGTGCCGCAACATGTGCGGTGACGCCTTTGCCTTCGCACCATCGCTACGCGCTGCACGCCGCACCATCTCCCAAACCCATTGCCTTGTCAGCGGCTTGCCACGCGCACTGAGGAAGAGCGTCCGTGAGATACCGGACTTCACCAGCGCACCTCGCGACATTATGTATCTCTCCAGCGCCTCCACCGCAGGTCGCCCGAGCGGCACAATCCGCTCCTTGTCGCCCTTGCCGCGCACCTGCGCACGTGCGACATCCAGATGCAGGTCCTCCGCGCGCACAGTCACAATCTCACTCACGCGTAGGCCGCCGGCATAGAGCAGCTCAAGAATCGCATGGTCACGCAATGCAATGGTAGCCCCCACAGGCGTGCGCGCAGCCTCAGGACTCAGTGTTGCAGCAGCCGCCCGTTCCAGCATTGCCGCAACTTCGCTCTCTGCAAGCGACTTGGGAAGAACCTTCCATGTCGCCGGCGTCTCAAGATTCACAGTCGGGTCATGATCGATGCGCTTGTCTAACAGCAGCCAGCGGTAAAAGCCGCGGAGGCAGCTCAACTGCCGCGCAATGGAGCGGGTATCTACATGATGCGCGCGGCGCTTGGCCAAAAACGCCGTCAGGTCGTCTTCTGCTGCGGTAAGCAGGAGTACAGACGAATCCTCCAGGTGCTCTGCCAATTGCTCAATGTCCCGCGCATAGGCCTCGCATGTCGCGGGCCGCATTCCCTTCTCCACCCGCAGATACGCGATGTACTCGTGCACAACCCGCGCATTGCCGGGGGGCGTGACGGAAGGTGCGACATGGGCCCGTGCATCCAGCTGCATGTCTTGATTATCCGAGCGCGGGCAGCATTAGAGGCAAACTTGAACGCACGATGAACCTGTCTTGCCAGCATCCGGTTTAGCAGTGCCGCGTTTGTTAGCATCGGTGCAAGGCGTTTCTCTTGACGCCAGGAGGCGGATGTGGCCCTTTGCCAGCACCTTGCACACAGCAAATATCTCGCGCCCAAGGTACACGTCTGTGAAGAGTGCATCGCCATGGGTGACACATGGGTGCATCTGCGCACCTGCCTTGAGTGCGGACATGTCGGCTGCTGCGATTCCTCCAAGAACAAGCACGCGACCAAACATTTCCACACGAGCGGCCATCCGGTGATTGCATCCGCGCAGCCCCATGAGCGCTGGCTATGGTGCTATGTCGACGAGCAGTGGGTCGAATAGAGCGTTTCTTTTTGCAAAGCTGAAGCGTGTCGGCTATCGTTTCGCCATGCAGAAACTCAGAGCTTTCTCGGTCTTAGCGGCTACTGCACTGCTGTGCACCATCGTTCACAGTGCATCCGCGCAGACGCATCAGCTGCGCAAGATCACATTCAGCGGCGCTACTGACTACACACAGGATGAGCTGCTTTCCTTTACCGGCTTGAAGCCTGGCATGGCCGCAACTCAGCAGCAGATTGAAGATGCAGCGCAAAAGCTAGGCAATACCGGGCTATTTGAAGACGTCAACTTCTCCGGCAACGATGACGGCGTGACCTACATATTGAAGACTGCGGCAGCAAGAGCAACGATGCCCGTCCGTTTTGGCAACTTCGTCTGGTGGCAGGATGAAGAGATCGACCATGCACTGAAGGCAAAGGTGCCGCTGTATCGTGGCGGGACATTGCCGGTATCGGGCAACATGCGACAAGCAGTTGCTGATGCGCTCACTGCAATGGTCACGGAAAAGGGCGTCGCGAATGCTTCGGTTAGTTCAACGCTAAACAGCTCAAAAGTAGGCGGCGCGCCTGATCGAATCCTCTTCGCAATCGGCTCGCCTCAAGTGCTGATTCATTCTGTAACCTTCACCGGCACATCGCAGTCCATGCAGTCGAAGCTGGAGCCCGTTCGCACGGACCTTGCCAACCAGCCCTGGGATGAAGTCGATAGCCTCAACAATGTCACCGGACGGGCAGGCGATGTGTATCGCAACGATGGTTACCTGGATATCGTCGTCGCAAGGCCTGAGCGGTCCGCACCCACCATGACCGCCGCTGGTATTTCTGTCGATCTCACAGCTGCGTTGACCGAAGGGTCTCAGTACCACGTGAAACAACTCGTCTTGTCCGGTTCGCCGATCGTATCGGCCGACGATTTCAAGGTGCGCGCCGAGTTGCACGTCGGCGATCCAGCCTCACCGTTGAGGTTGGCGCAGACTCTCATGATGCTAAAGAGCGTGTACGGAACCAAGGGATATATCGACGCAAAGGTCGACGCGCCGCAACAGATCGATGCCACCGCACACACTGTCAGCTATACCGTGGACGTCGCGCAAGGCCCGCAGTACCATCTGCGCTCAGTTCGCTTCCCAAACATCAGCCTCGAAGAAGAGAAGCAGTTCCTCGCACAATGGAAGATGAAGCCGGGCGATGTCTATGACCAGAGCTACGCCGTGAAGTTTATGGACCAACATATGACGCTCGCACAGCATGGATACACGTCATCGATACAGGAACTCAAAGACACGGCAAACTCCGTGGTAGATCTTGCAATCCGGATCAATAAGCCCGGTGCGCCGCCCCAGTAACTCATCAGCACATAGATTGAGACGTCATCAATTACGGGTGGCGCGTAAAAATCGTGGGATGAAGAGCAGCAGCGATGCAGTCTAGACCGTTCAGCAGTGTTGGCGCTGGGGTATTCAAATATTCGTCCGGAATGACGTGCGCACGGCCACTGCGGACAGCACGCAGTTGATTCCAGTTTCTCTGCTGCACGATCTTTTGCAGCGGAACCCGATTTCCCGCCCCACACCAGGCGAAGAGGAGAACGTCGGGATCGGCTGCAGCAACTTCTTCAGCTGTAGTTTGCGCTCCCGGTGTGCCAAGGAATCGCCCGCCAGCAGTCTCCACCAGCTCCGCTACCCAATGCTGCGAATGGATGAGCGGCTTTCCCCATTCTTCGCAATAGACAAGCGGGCGGTCTTCCGATGCGATGTGTGCGCAGCGTGTGCGTGCATCATCGATAGCACGTTGCATCTGCGTAACTATTGGCTCTGGATCGGCATGCACATGTGCTGCGATGAGTCGTATGTCTGCATACACGTCGGCGAGGTACCGCGGCGCAAGCGCGAGCAGCGGCACGCCTGCCTTGAGGATCGCAGCCAGCGATTCCATGCGATAGGGCACACTGGCGATCACAAGGTCAGGCTTCGCGGCCAGCAATTTCTCTAAGTTTCCCGTTTTGTCGAACGACCAGGAGTCGGCGAGCACCGGGAGGCTACGCCCTGTCAGTTCGGGCAAAGCCTCGATGCAATACTTCGTCACCGCGCAAAGTGAATCGAGCCGGCCGAGCGCGCTGAGCGTTATGCTGACGGAGGGCTGGAGCGATGCGATGCGCATGGGCGGTTGAATCATCTTCCCATACGCAGGTTTGGGTTATTCCACTGCACGGCGGGCGTGGTAGCCATCGCGCGCGATCACGGAATACTTCAGAGGCTTGCCCTTCTCGTCGCCCATGTGCAGTGGGTGGCCCTCATTGTCCACCAGAACCACCTTGATGTGACGATAACTTCCGTCCGAAGCGGTGTTTGTAGGGCGATACGTCAACGAGTACTGGTTGCGAATGGAGTTGTTGATCGCGCCAAAGTCGTCCGCCAGCTCGCCCTGAAAGACAGGCGAGAAACTCATGCCGCCTGTCATTGCAGCAAAGGTCTTCAACTGGTTTTGTGCCTGCAGATAGTTAAGGCTGCTGCCGCTAGACATTTGGTTGAGCCATGCTCCGGTCCCAATCGTGAAGATAGTGACGTTGGGCGTGGCCTTGATCTTCGCCAGTATCTTGTCCAGCGTAATCTTAGAGAACGTGTCGCGCCCCGTGCCGATGAAGATGATGTACTTTCTTCCCTCCACGCGGCTCAGCCGGTCCAGCGTCTCGTAGAGCGCGTCAAAGGTGTTGGTGTCGGAGAACCCCGGAAAAGTCAGCGACTGCAGCGCCTCTGCAATCACCTGCTTATTGCTGGTGAAGTCCGTGAGGATATGCGTCTGCATGTCGAAGGTCATCAGGGCGATGTAGTCGTTTTCGCGCAGTGAGCGGAAGAAGCTGACCGCGGCATTTTCCATGTCGTTGATGACGTACCAGTTGTTCGACGCAAACTCCAGCAGCATCACCGCGGTAATCGGCGTCTGCGTAATGCGCACCGTGTCGACCTTCTGCTCGACGCCATCCTCCAACACCAGAAAGTTATTCGCATTCAGGCCTGGGACAAACTGGTGGTTCTTATCGAGAATCACCGAGACATCCAGGTGCACCTCAGGCACATTCACTGAGAGCGAGTAGGTCTGCCCACCAGGATTCTTTACCTTGGGCGCCTCGGGTGCGGGCGGCGGAGGCGGCTCTTCCGACTCCTTCTTTTTAGGAATTACGATCGGGCCGTTCTCGACGGCCGGCCCCCCAGAGTCGGTCTGGTCCGGAGTTTGGCCTGCAGGCTGCGCTGGAGCAGGAGCGGTCTGCGCCTGGAGGCCACACGGCAAGGCCATCAGCAAAACCGCCGCAAACAGTACCACCACGGTCTGGATATGCTTGCGGAGAACCATCGTTCTGGAGATCCTCATGCCCGCCATAAGAAGAAATTCTGCTCTCTGCCACTCTACTCTGCTTTAGACGTCAGTTGCGTTCATCTGTTGTCAAACCTTCGTCATACGGGCCGTTAGGCCGGACGATAGTACCCTAGGAACCGATGCGCTTTGAGCTCTTCATAGCAGCCAGATATCTGCGGGCCAAACGGCGGCAGGCCGTCGCCAGTGTGGTCACGCTGATCTCGGTGGTAGGCGTGGCCGCGGGTGTCGCTTCGCTGATCGTTGCCTTGGCCATCACCAACGGCATGCGCCGCGACCTGCAGGACAGGCTGGTTGGCTCAACCGCGCATGTAGAACTGATGCGAGTCGCAGCGGACGGCATACGCGACTGGCGGCCGCTGCTGGAGAGGTTGCGAAAATTGCCGCACGTAACTGCTGCCGCGCCAGGACTGTATGAACAGGTGCTGATAGCGCGTGGCGCTCGGGCAGGGGGCGCGGAGATCGCGGGCATCATCCCCAGCGGCCAGCGGACGGTTTCCGATCTGCTGAGCGATGTGCAGCAAGGCAGCGCAGCAGACCTTGAGCCTGCTTACCCAAACCGCGAGTCATTCCCGGTCGTAGCTCCCGGACAAGCTCCACCACCCGCGGCCTGGGACGCGGCTCCTTCAGATGTGCCGCCCATCGTCATCGGCAAGGACCTGGCTGAATCGATCGGCGCTACGGTTGGCGACACGGTCGAGGTCATCAGCCCGCAGGGTGAGCTGTCGCCGCTGGGCCTAGTTCCCCGCTACCGCGCTTTCAAAGTCACCGGCATCTTCAACTCTGGCTTCTATCAGTACGACTCGGGTTACGGTTTTGTGCGGCTGGCCGACGCGCAACGCCTGTTCTCAGAGCCAGACCTGATCTCGGTCGTATGGTTCAAGGTGGACGACATGAACCGGGCGGACGTGATCGGCCGCGAGATTGAGCAGGTTGCCGGACCGGGTTTCCAGACGACGAACTGGATGGAGGAGAACCGTGAGCTCTTCCGCGCCCTGAAGCTGGAGCAGATCGTTACCTTCATCATCCTGGCGCTCATCGTGTGCGTGGCAGCGCTGAACATCCTCATCGCGCTCACCATGATGGTGATGGAGAAGACCAAGGACATCGCCGTGCTGATGAGCTTCGGCGTGCGCGTTGATCAGGTGCGGCGCATCTTCCTGATGCAGGGCCTGCTGATCTCAGTGATCGGTACGGTGCTGGGGCTGGTTCTCGGCTACGTGCTCAGCTGGGTGGGCGGCCACTATCGCTTCATCCACCTGGACGCCAGCGTCTATTCCATCGACTACCTGCCCTTTGCGCCGCGTGCAATCGATGCGCTCATCGTCGGTGCGGTCTCCATCGCCGTAAGCCTGCTGGCGACGCTCTATCCCAGTTCCAGCGCGGCCAAGGTGCTGCCGGCTGAGGCGCTGCGGTATGAGTAGCGAGCCCACGCTGCGAGGCGAAGTACGGGGTACCCTCCCCCTTTGTACTCAAAATCTTTTGAATCATTCGTTTGCAGCAGAATGATCCGCAAAGTCTTGATTTAGCAGCCAGTTCCAGTCAAATCCTTGAAAACACTGGCGAGTGATTTTTGCCTCAAAAAAAGGCCGCCATGACGGCGACCTCGGGTGACTTCTATTTCTATTGTAACGAATGGTGTGAAACTGTTATGCCACCTGTTTTGAACTCTATTCTGTGACTGATGAATGAGTTAGTGAATTGGAGGGCTTGACACATGTCCGAGGCGCCGAAGACGGAGCGTTTCGAATACTGGAAGCTGGCGCCGGAGGGCATCGAGCATCTGCGCGGAATCGGCCATGCCATTGCAACGCAGTCCAGCCTGGAGCCGGCGCTGCTGGAACTGGTGCGGCTGCTGGTGTCGCGGCTGAACGGCTGCGTAAAGTGCACGCACGTGCATGAGGCGGAGTTGAGAAAGTTGCACGAGCCTGCGGAGCGGATTGATGGCGTTGTCGAATGGCGTGGCTCAAATGCCTACACGCAGCGGGAGCGTGCGGCTCTGGCCTGGGCGGAGGCGGTGACGGATATTCAGGACCCTGGGCTGCGCGATGCGGCCAAGACGGCGGTGCGCGAGCACTTTACCGATACTGAAATCGCGAACCTGACGCTGGCGATTGCGGCGATCAATGCATGGAACCGGATGGAGATTGGGAGTAGCAGCTTTTAGCTGCTAGCCTTTAGCTCTTAGCTGAAGACCCGAAAGACAAATACAGGGCTCCTTCGCTACGCTCAGGATGACGGCTGTTTGAATGGGATAGGACTAACGGATCAATGCTCAGAGCGGAAAACCTGACGAAGATCTATCCGGCGGTGAGCGCAGACTCGCGCAGTAAAAATGGTGCGCGGGGCGAGGTGGTACTTTTTCGCGGGCTGAACTTTGCCGTTGCGCCGGGCGAGATGGTTGCTATCGTCGGGGAAAGCGGATCGGGCAAGAGTTCCCTGCTGCATCTGCTGGCTGCGCTGGACAAACCAACCGAAGGCGATGTGTGGGTGGGCGAGGCCGGCGCGAAGATTCGGCTGAGCCAGCTGAGTGCACGGCAGGCGGCGGAGTTCCGCAACCGCGAGGTCGGCTACGTCTGGCAGTTCCATTACCTACTGCCGGAGTTCACCGCACTGGAGAATGTCGCGATGCCGCTGCTGGCACGCGGAGAAAGCAAAGCTACTGCCTTAGAAAAGTCGCGCAAGTGGCTGGACGAGGTGGGTTTGGCGGAACGCAGAGAGCATCGTAGTGGCGAACTCTCCGGCGGCGAGCAGCAGCGGGTCAGCCTGGCGCGCGCGCTGGTGACCCAACCTAAACTCCTCCTGGCCGATGAGCCGACGGGCGACCTGGACGGCAAGACAGGCGAGGCCGTCTTTGAGCTGATCCATACCTTGCACCAGACCCATGCTCTCACCAGCATTCTCGTGACTCACAACATGGAGTTCGCAATGCGGTGCGGACGCGTCCTGCGTCTAAAGGCAGGCCAGTTGGTTGAAGCCACCCGCTAGGTGGGCCCTGCGACGCCGAGAGGTTACGTGCATCTAATTTGGTGCAGGATTTGCACTGGTATCTGTGCGGATTTTGGTGGTAGGGTAGTCGAAACTTAAGCGGCATTTGGTGGGCTTGACGCGACGACTACACTAGAGGTAGTGGAATGGGTGATTTATACGCCGGGGCGATTGCCGGTGTCGCCCGCATAGTCTCTCCGACGAACAGGCTGACGCGGAGGACAGCTGGAAGTGGCGCTGCAACGGGCTTCAGGACGCGAAGCGTGGGGTCGGAGCGGTGCCGGGGCATGAAGGGGGAACATGTTCGAACGGTATACAGAAAAAGCGCGGCGGGTCATCTTCTTTGCCCGCTACGAGGCCAGCCAGTTTGGGTCGCCCTATATTGAAACCGAACACCTGCTGTTGGGCCTGCTACGCGAAGACAAGGCACTCACGAACCGGTTCCTGCGAAGCCATGCTTCGGTAGAGTCGATCCGCAAGCAGATCGAAGGACACACCACCATTCGCGAGAAGGTTTCGACCTCGGTCGATCTGCCGCTCTCGAACGAGTGCAAACGAGTGCTGGCCTATGCGGCAGAAGAGGCCGAACGGCTTTCGCACAAGCATATTGGCACGGAACACCTGCTGCTGGGGCTTCTGCGTGAGGAGAAGTGCTTTGCTGCGGAGATTTTGACCGAGCGCGGCTTGCGCCTGCCTGCCATCCGCGAGGAACTGCAGCGCACCACGCAGGAGAAAGCCCCGCAACAGCAGCAGAGCAGCAAAGGCCAGCGGGGTGAGCAGTCCATGCTGGCGGAGTTTTCGCGCGACCTGACGCAGTCGGCACAGGACCAGCAGCTTGATCCGCTGGTGGGCCGCGAGAACGAGGTTGAGCGGGTCATTCAGATCCTGTGCCGCCGGACTAAGAACAATCCGGTGCTCATCGGCGAGCCGGGCGTAGGCAAGACGGCCATCGTGGAAGGCCTGGCGCAGAAGATCGCCGACGGCGAAGTGCCCAGCTTCCTCGCGGACAAGCGAGTGCTGGCGCTGGACCTCTCACTGATCGTTGCGGGTACGAAATATCGCGGCCAATTTGAGGAGCGGCTGAAGACCATCATGAAGGAGCTGATGGAGAACCAGAACTCCATCGTCTTCATCGACGAGTTGCACACGCTGGTGGGAGCAGGCTCTGCGGAGGGCTCGCTGGATGCCGCCAACATCCTGAAGCCCGCCCTCAGCCGCGGTGAGATCCAGTGCATCGGCGCCACCACGCCCGCCGAGTACCGCAAGTCGATCGAGAAAGACCGCTCGCTGGAGCGGCGTTTCCAGGCTGTGAAGGTGCCGCCGCCAAACGAGGAAGATGCCATCAAGATCATCATGGGCATCAAGGACAAGTATGAGAAGTTCCACGCCGTCTCCTACACCGATGACGCGATCAACTTCTCTGTCTCGCATTCGAGCCGGTATATCCCGGACCGCTTTCTTCCGGACAAAGCCATCGACCTGATCGACGAGGCAGGCGCTCGCGTGAAGCTGCGGCAGACTTCCCTGCCTGAAGAGCTGACCGAGGTGCAGAAGCGGATCAAGTTCATTGTGCACCGCATGGAGAATGCCATCGCGAACCACGAGTTCGAGAAGGCGCGCTTCTATTCGGACGAGGAACGCAAGGAGCGCGAGAACCTGCGCGCATTGCGCGAGAAGTATCACCTCGACGACTCAAGCGCCGGCATCGTGACGCGCGAGGACATTGAGGACGTGGTCAGCCGCTGGACCGGCGTGCCCATCACCTCCATCAAGGAAGAAGAGACCGCCAAGCTGTTGCGCGTGGAAGAAGAGCTGCACAAGCGCGTCATCTCGCAGGAGAAGGCAATCAGCGCGCTGGCGCGGGCCATCCGGCGCTCGCGTGCGGGCCTTAAGAACCCGGCGCGACCAATCGGCAGCTTCCTTTTCCTCGGGCCCACCGGCGTGGGCAAGACGGAGATGGCGCGCACCCTGGCGCAGTTTTTGTTTGGAAGTGAGAAGAGCTTGATCCGCTTCGATATGTCGGAGTTCATGGAGAAGCACTCCGTCTCGAAGCTCATCGGCTCACCTCCGGGCTATGTCGGCTATGAGGAGGGCGGCCAGCTGACCGAACGCGTCAAGCGCTCGCCGTACTCTGTCGTGCTCCTCGACGAGATCGAGAAAGCGCACCCGGATGTATTCAACCTGCTGCTGCAGGTCTTTGAAGACGGACAGCTGACCGATGGCCTGGGCAACACGGTGGACTTCAAGAACACCATCATCGTGATGACCTCGAACATCGGCGCCAAGCACCTGCAGAAGCGGGAGGGCCTGGGCTTCCAGAGCGGACAGGAAAGTATCGTGCTCGAAAAGATGGAAGAACTGGTGAAGGGTGAGGTGAAGCGTACCTTCAATCCAGAGTTCCTCAACCGTCTCGACGAGATCATCATCTTCACCTCGCTGACGAACTCGGACCT
>Ga0105238_10006502_pt1 | contig 11626 bp, 11 predicted proteins | sample KBSC34metaG_FD_81526 | JGI IMG/M metagenome (GOLD analysis project Ga0105238, IMG submission 81526) | Corn rhizosphere microbial communities from Kellogg Biological Station, Michigan, USA - KBS C3-4 metaG | ecosystem: Host-associated > Plants > Roots > Rhizosphere > Soil | place: Michigan, USA... | reverse complement strand
GCATCCACCGGCGGTGTGCTCATCGAGCTCACCGAGGATTAACGCGTGGTCCCGGCTCCCCGTTCCCGTGCTAACGCCGCTGTCGCTGCGAGCAGAGGTCCTGCAACGGGGCCAGCTGCACATCCAGCACGTACCAGCGCTCGGCCGGTCCCTGCACGGTCGTCATCTTCGTCTCGCGCGTCTGCGTGCCTCGCGTGAGCTCGAGCGTGTAATCGTGCTCACCGGGCTTGGGGGTCACGTCTCCGCTGATCTCGAACCGATCATGCGTGAGATAGCACATCATCGTGAGCTCGCGCTTCTCGAGCTGCGAGCGATCGACGACGTCGCGCGCCGGACCCCGCTCGCTTCCCCAGATTGCCGAGAAGGCCTGCAGATCCTGCGCGCGCGCAGCTGCGAGAAACTGCTCCACCGCCAGATGGGACGACGCCGCGCCGGTCATCTGATTACCCCCGCCGCCGACACTGCCTCCCCCGCCCGTGCTGCACGCGGCCATGGCGATCGACACGCCTGCCGCAATCGTGATCACCTTGAAGCGACTCACCGAATTCTCCGCTGTCGTCGTGGGCGAACCTAACTACGAGTGGACATGCCAGCAACTCACCAGCGCCTGTACATAAACGTCGACCACGTGGCGACGCTCCGCCAGGCGCGGCGGACGGACGAGCCGGACCCCGTTGCCGCCGCCGCGCTCTGCGAAGATGCGGGCGCCGAAGGGATCACCGCGCATCTGCGTGAAGACCGCCGGCATATGCAGGACGACGACATCATCAGAATCGCAAGCTCGGTTCGCACGGTATTCAATCTCGAGATGGCGCTCACCGACGAGATGCTCTCGATCGCCGAGCGCCTGAAGCCGTACCAGGTCACACTCGTACCCGAGCGGCGGGAGGAAGTGACCACGGAAGGCGGGCTGGATGTCGCCCGGGAGCCGGCGAAGCTCCGCGAGGGGCTCGCGCGATTGAAACGCGCGGGGGTGCGTACCAGTCTATTCATCGATCCGGACGCGGGAGCCGTCGAGCGCTCCCGCGACCTGGGTGCCGATGCGATCGAGCTGCACACCGGCACGTACGCGCACGATCCGTCGAACGCCCGATCGCTGCACGCATTGCTGGACGCGGCGGAGCTGGGCCGCTCGCTCGGCCTCGCAGTACACGCGGGACATGGACTCACCGTTCGCAACGTCGGCCCAGTCGCGGCGATCGCCGCCATCGAGGAGCTCAACATCGGACATTCGATCGTTAGCCGCGCAATCTTCGTCGGGCTGGCGCTGTCGATCGCGGAAATGCGCGAGGCGATGGTGCGCGCCCGCCGCGATGCGCGTTGACCAGCCGGACCGGAAGGCCTAGCTTGCCCGTGCGCACATGAGCGGAGTAGAGATGACGTCGCCCGATGGCCTGCTGCACTTCTTCGTGCTTGAGGCGACCGATTACATCGATCGCCTCGATTCGCTCGTGACCGCCGCGGGCGACGATGGTCCCGATGCGAGCGCATTCGGCCGTTATGCGCGCAACCTGCGGGGAAGCGCCACGATGTCGCGGCAGATGGGCATCGCCGAGCTTTCCAGCGCCCTCGAGCGCCTCGCGCGTGCGCTCCGGAACCGCGCCATCAGGTGGGACGTCGCGCTGAGCGGCGCGGTGGTGGCCGCGATAGACGATCTGCGCATCCTCGTGCGCGCGATCCGTACTCCGGGCGCCGATGAGAGCGCGCGCGTGCGGGCACGCGTAGAGGAGCTCGGCAGGATCGTCCCGGCATCCGCGAGCGCCGTCGCCACCCCGTCGCAGAGCCAGCCCAGCGGCGCCCTGTCCTTCCTGGCCAGCGAGTCCGCAGAGCTCGCGCGCGCGCTCGATCATCTCGTCAGCGCGCAGGACGATCCATCGGCCCGCGCCCATCCCGCCGAGCGCGTACGCGCCTTGCGTGGTGTGGCGGAGCTCAAGGACATCCCCGCGCTCGGCGAAGTCGTCGAGGCGGTCGAGAACACGCTCAAGACGCTCGAGCTCAGCTCCATTCAGACTCCCACGACGAAGCAGAAGACGCTGCTCACGGCATCCGCCGCGATACTCCGCCGCATCGCGCGCGACATCGCGTCGCGAGGGCGCGCGCCCGACGAGATCCCCGAGCTCGCGTCCTTCAAGGCCGCGCTCGCGGCGGCGGAGCCCGAGGCCGGGCGCGCCGACCGGATCGTGCCGATCGCGCAGCTCTTTCACGACGATGAAGGGCCGCACATCCTCACCACCGCGACGCAGCCGCCGACGAGCGCGGCCGAGCGCTTCCGGCTCGAGGTGGTGAGCCTCGCCGAGCATCTGCGCGGCGTCGTCGCGCAGGCGCGCGCGAATCGCTCGCCGGAACAGCGCGAGCGCAATCAGCGGGAGCTGCGCGCCGCGCTGCGCGCGCTCGGAAGCGCCGCGAACTCATTCGGCGAGAAGCAGGTCGCGCGCTTCGCCGCCGAGTGGAGCGTTCGCGTGGCGACGCTGAACGATGCGCAGATGGAGGCGCTCGATCGCGCCGCGGCGCTGCTCGCGAATCCCGCCACGCGTCCCGAAGAAGTGGCGCGCGGGCTCGAGCGGCTCGCGGCACCGCGCGCCCCGCAGCCGGGGATTCGGGGTGCGCCGACGCCCACCCCGCTCGCGGACGCCGAGGTGGCCGCGATCCTGCGCACGCCCACACCGATCCACGCGATTCCCGTCGAGCGAGCGCCGGAGCCGGTGGCCTCGCCCGAACCGCAGCGTCAGCCCGTCACGCGCACACCCACGGGGCGGCAGCTGCACGAGTATCTCGAGAACGGCATCGCCGGCTTCGGTGCGCTCGAAACCACGCCGCTCAGCACTCCGGTCGTGCTTCCCGACGAGGCGATCGTGCCGATCGAATCGCTGCTCTATCGCGGCAAGGCGGCGCTCGACCGCGCGCGGGAGCTCAAGTCCGAGATGCTCGCCGAGCACGCACCCACACGTGAGACGATCGAGGAGCTCTTCGACCTGCTCGACCTCGCAATCGCCGAGTAGTCGTGCGCAAGCAATGGCGTAGCCTCCTCGGCGCTGTCGTCGGCGTCGGCTTTCTCGCGTGGGCCCTCCACGGCATCAGCTTCGAGCTGGTGTGGCAGCACATCCGCCACGCCAATCCGTGGTATCTCCTCGCCTCGTGCGTTGCCGGAACGCTGATCTTCCCGCTGCGCGCGCCGCGCTGGCAGATCATCCTCTCGCCCGTTGCGGAGAAGGTGCCGCTCGGCATTCTCTGGCGCGCGATCGCGATTGGGATGATGGGGAACAACGTGCTCCCCGCGCGCGCAGGCGAGCTCGCGCGCGCGTTCGCGCTCTCGCGCGAGACCAAGCGCGTGCCCTTCTCCGCCGCCTTCGCCTCGCTGGCGGTGGATCGGGTCTTCGACGCGACGTGCGTGCTGCTGCTCATGGCGCTCGCGACGCTCGATCCGTCGCTGCCCAAGGGCGAGACGTTCGGCGGCTACTCGATCGCGAAGGTCATTGGAGGCGGTGCGGGGCTGGCGCTGATCGCCATGATCGGTCTCTATCTCATCGTGTTCTTCACGGAGCACGCGATCCTCGTGTGGGAGTGGATGGCGCGCAAGGTCGCGCCGCGTTTCGAGGAACGCGGCCGGACCACGCTCATCGCCTTCGCGTCCGGACTCGCCGTGCTGCGCGACCCCCGGCGTTTTCTTTCCACGATGACGTGGGCGATCGCGATGTGGCTGATGAACGCGCTCGCGTTCTGGTTCGGCTTCAAGGCGGTCGGCATCGAGGTGTCGTACAGCGCCGCGCTCATGCTCCAGGGACTGATCGCGATCGGTGTGGCGGTGCCGGCGCTCCCCGGATTCTTCGGCGTGTTCGAGAAGTTCGCGCAGCTCGGGCTCGGGATCTATGGCATCGACGTCACGCTCGCGACCAGCTGGGCCATCAGCTACCACATCCTGACGTTCCTCCCGATCACGATCATCGGCATCTACTACTTCGTGACGCTCGGCCTCAAGCTCAGCGACATGAACGCATCGTCGGAGCAGGAGCTCGAGCACGCGGCGGACGCGGGATGAGCGCGAAGGTCGCGCGCGTTGCGGCGCAGGCGAAGCTCAACCTCGGGCTGCGCGTCCTCGCGCGCGAGCGCGGCGGCTACCACGAGATCGAGACGCTCTTCGCGCGGATCGCGCTCGCCGACACCGTGACCGTTCGCCCGGGTGAAGAGAAGCGCTCGCTCGTGGTGCGCGGCCTCGAGTCGGGACCCGAGCTGCAGAACCTCGCGTATCTCGCCGCGGCCTCGTACAGCGACGCGACGGGATGGCCCACCGGCTTCGAGATCGAGATCGAGAAGAAGATCCCCGTGGGAGGCGGGCTGGGTGGCGGCAGTGCGGATGCGGGGGCGGTGCTCCGCGCGCTCAACGCGCTGGCTCCGCATCCCGTGAGCGAGCCCGAGCTGCTTCGCATCGCGCTCACCCTGGGCGCGGACGTGCCCTATCTCACGACCATGGAGCCCTTCGCGCTCGCGTGGGGACGGGGGGAGCGCATGCTGTCGCTGCCCGCGCTGCCCGAGCGCACGGTGCTGCTCGTCCTCCCCGGATTCGCAGTCTCCACGGCCGAGGCGTTCGGGTGGATCGCGAGCGCGCGCCCGGCGGACGTGCCATCGCCGCGGCTCGTGAGCGTCTCCGAGCTCACATCGTGGGATTCGCTGCAACCGCACGTCGTCAACGATTTCGAGCTCGTGGTGTGCGAGCGCTTCCCCGAGCTGGCGAACACCATCGCCCAGCTGCGCGCGGCCGGAGCGACGATCGCGGGGATGAGCGGCTCCGGCTCGACGCTCTTCGGTGTGGTGCCACTCTTCTCGGACACCGCCGCACTGGCGGACAGCCTCCCGGGAACCGTGGTGCCGACGCGCACGGTGACGCGCGTGGCGGCGGTCGAGCTGGTGGAGTGACGGCGGCTCACGTGCTCGACGAGAAGTGTTCCGGCTATTGAGCAAGCCCCGCTGTGCCGGTAGCTTAGGGTGCTCTGCTGCCCCTTCGTCCAACGGCAGGACAGCGGCCTTTGGAGCCGCGAATGGTGGTTCGAATCCACCAGGGGCAATGGACGGTGGACGACGATTCGGTGCGGCCGTGTGAGGTCGCGCGCCCGAAACGGACGCATTGACCTAACCTTCTCAATCTCTTACGTTTAACGGCTGCAATGGATGAGCTGAACGTTCCGCGGCGTGGGTTCAAGCTTCTCGCCGGCACGGCGAACCCTGCGCTCGCGGAAGAGATATCGGCGTGTCTGGGAGTCGAGCTCGGAAAAGTCACCATGTCGCGGTTCTCGGACGGTGAGATTTTCGTTCGCATCGACGAGAACATTCGTGGGCACGACGTGTTCATCGTGCAACCCACGAATCCGCCCGCTGAGAACATCATGGAGCTGCTGCTGATTCTCGACGCGGTGCGCCGGGCGTCTGCGGCACGTACGACGTGTGTGATGCCGTACTACGGCTACTCGCGGCAGGACCGGAAGGACCAGCCGCGCGTGGCGATCGGTGCGAAGCTGATGGCGAATCTGATCGTGACGGCGGGCGCGGATCGCGTGCTCGGGATCGATTTCCACCAGCACGCATTGCAGGGATTTTTCGACATTCCGGTGGACCACCTGTACGCGGCCCCGGTGTTCGTGTCGCACTACCGCAAGAAGCAGCTGAAGGATCTCGTCGTCGTGGCGCCGGATGTCGGATCGGCGAAGATGGCGCGTGGATTCGCCAAGCGGCTGAACGGAACGTTCGCGATCATCGACAAGCGGCGTCCGCAGCCGAATGTCGCCGAGGTGTTGAACGTCGTCGGTGAAGTCGAAGGGCGCGACTGTCTGATTCCCGACGACATGATCGACACGGCGGGGACGGTGAGTGAGGCGGCGCGGGCGTTGAAGGGGCTGGGCGCGAAGGACATCTACGTGTGCGCCACGCATGCGCTTCTGTCGGGACCGGCGGCGGAGCGGCTGCGCAACGCTCCGATCAAGGAAGTGACGGTGACGGACACCGTCGCGATTCCCGAGGCACACCGCTTTCCGCAGCTGACGATCCTGTCGGTTGGAGAGCTGCTGGCGAAGGCGATTCGATATACGCACAGCGACGAGTCGGTCAGCTCGCTGTTCGAGTAGCACTGTTCGAGTGGGCACTCTGTTGTTTCAACTGTCAATTACGCTCCCGAGAGAATCGATATGGCAACCGAAGTCCTCATAGCGCATCCGCGCTCGGAAACCGGCAAGGGCGCTGCGCGCAAGCTGCGCGCGGCGAAGCAGGTTCCCGGTGTCGTGTACGGTCACAAGCGCGAGCCGCAGTCGCTGGCCCTCGACGCACGCGATCTGCAGAAGATGCTCGATCGCGTGAGCGCGGACACCACGGTGTTCGAGCTGCGCATCGACGGCGGCACCGCGCGCACGCTGATCCGCGACATCCAGCGGCATCCGTTCAAGCGCGAGATCCTGCACATCGATTTCCAGGAGCTGGTGGCCGGTGAGCTCGTGACCGTCGACATCCCGCTCGTGCTCGTGGGAACGCCTCTGGGCGTGCGCCTCTCGGGCGGCATGCTCGATCAGGTGCTCCGCACGATCAGCGTGGAAGTCGATCCGGGAAACATTCCGAACCACATCGACGTCGATGTCTCCAATCTCGATCTGCACCAGTCGATTCACGTGCGCGACCTGACGCTGCCGCCCGGCGTCGAGGTTCTCGAGAACGAAGGGGAGACGATCTGCGTCGTCGCACCGCCGCGCGCCGAGGTGGAGGTTGCGCCGGCGGCAGCAGAGGGTGCGGAGCCGACGGCGGAGCCCGAAGTGATCCGCGCGAAGAAGGAGGAGGAAGAAGCGGAGGCTCCGAAGAAGTAAGTCGGCGGCGTACGGCGCGTCGCGCACGTGCGACGCGCCGCTCGCCTCTGACCATCGAGTACGCCGATGAAGGTCATCCTCGGGCTCGGCAATCCGGGCAGACAATACGAGCGCACGCGGCACAACGTCGGCTGGTGGGTTCTCGATCACCTCGCCGACGTTTGGCATTTCGGAGGCTGGAAGGCCGACGGACAGGCGCTCGTCGCGAGTGGGCTCGTCGGCGCGGCGAAGGTGAGGCTCGTGAAGCCGCAGACGTTCATGAATCTCAGCGGGGCCGTGCTCGCGACCCACCTCAAACGCCCGTTCTGGTCGCCGAAAACGGATCTGCTCGTGATCGTCGACGACGTCGCCCTGCCCGTCGGGACATTCCGTCTGCGCGCGCAGGGGAGCGCGGGCGGGCACAATGGTCTCAAGAGCGTCGAGCATCACGTCGGCCATCGCGATTATGCGCGGCTCCGCATCGGCATCCAGCCGGCGGATCCGGAACGCCGGATCGGTGATCTCGCGGACTACGTGCTGAGCCCCTTCGGAAAAACGGAGCGCGAGGAGATTCTCGCGCTCATGCCGCGACTGACGGATGCGGCGGACATCTGGCTCCGCGAGGGCATCGTGAAGGCAATGAACGCGCACAACGGGACGTAATGCTGAGACTCGGAATCGTAGGTCTGCCGAACGTCGGAAAGTCGACGCTCTTCAACGCGCTCACGAGCGCGCAGGCGGAGGCAGCGAACTATCCGTTCTGCACCGTCGAGCCGAACGTGGGCATAGTCGAGGTGCCGGACGAGCGGCTCGAGGGGCTCGCGAAGATCGTCAACCCCAAGCGCATCGTGCCGGCGGTGGTGGAGTTCGTCGACATCGCGGGGCTGGTGAAGGGCGCGGCGAGCGGCGAAGGGCTGGGCAACAAGTTCCTCGCGAACATCCGCGAGACGGACGCGATCATCCATGTGGTGCGCTGCTTTCAGGATCCCGACGTGCTGCACGTGATGGGCGCGATCGATCCCGTGCGCGACCGCGAGGTGATCGAGATCGAGCTCGCGCTCGCGGATCTCGCGACGGTGGAGAAGCGGCTCGACAAGGTGCGGCGCGCGGCGAAGTCGCACGACAAGGAAGCGCTCGCGGAGCTGCCGGCGATCGAGGCGGCGTACGCATCGTTGAGCGAGGGCAAGGGGCTGTGGGAAGCGAAGCTCAGCGCCGAGCAGCGCGCCGTGCTCGCGCCGCTGGCGCTGCTCACGGCGAAGCCGGTGCTCTACGCGGCGAACGTCAGCGACGCGGAGCTCACGGGCGAGGAGGGCGCGCCGCTCCAGGCGCTGCGCGAGGCGGTGAAGAAGAGCGGCGAGCGCGCGCAGGTGGTGCCCTTCTCCGCCAAGATCGAAGCGGAGCTCGCGGAGCTGCCGCGTGAGGAGCGCGGCGACTTCCTCGAGTCGCTCGGCCTCACGAGCGCAGGGCTCGATCGCCTGATTCGCGCGGGCTACGAGCTGCTCGGCCTGCGCACGTATTTCACCGCGGGCGAGCAGGAAGTGCGCGCGTGGACGATCCACGCGGGCGACACCGCGCCCAAGGCCGCGGGCGTGATCCACACCGACTTCGAGCGCGGCTTCATCCGCGCGGAGACGGTGAGCTACGACGAGTTCGTGAGCACTGGCGGCTGGAAGGGCGGGAAGGAGAAAGGCGTCGTGCGCAGCGAGGGCAAGGAGTACGTGGTGGCGGACGGGGACGTGATGCTGTTCCGCTTCAACGTCTGATCATCGGGAAGTCCGGTTGTACCTGGTGAAGTGAGCGGGCTCTTGCGTATGGCGCGTCAGACCAGCATGATGTGCGCGCCGCGACATGCGTCAGCCTTGCGCGGCCCGCGATGGTGGGCGGCTGCATGTACTCGAGTGGAGCGCTGAGCCTGACATCGGCGGAAAGACCATTCCGGTTCCCAATCGCCTGAGAGGGCTGTTCGGTGGCGCCGTCGCCGCGGGCCTCGTGCTCAGCTGCGGCGGAGATTCAACGGCGCCCAAACCGAAGGCCGGCCTCCAGATCGTTGCAGGTTCCGGCGTCACCGATACCATCGGCGTGGCGTTGACGCAGGCGTTGATCGTACAGGTGCGCGATCAGAACGGTGCGCTGGCGCGCGGCGCCGTCGTGCGATTCAACGCGCTTCCGAACGACTCCGCGCCAGGGGCCACCGCGATCGCAGTGGCGACGCTGAGCTCCCAATACTTCTCCGATTTCGCGACCGATTCCACCGACGCGCAGGGCCGCGCGGCGATGCTCGTCGAGCTCGGAAGCGTGGCAGGCACCGCCCTCGTCGCGATCACCGTTCCGGAGCTGGGTTTGACCGACACGGCCCGGTATACCGTGAACCCCGGACAGCCGGCGCAATTCGCGCTCGGCGTGAGGGACACCGTGGTGACGCGGGGCAATGCGTGGGACATCAAGGCGAAGGTGAGTGACCGTGACGGGAACCGGTTGTCATCGGATTCCGTGTCGTACACATCGCTCAACTCCGGCGCGACCGTCACGACGTCGGGGCACATCACCGCGGTATCGGAAGGCCGGGTGGAGGTCGAAGTGCGCTACGGCACGGCTCACGACACCTCGCGGGCGAGTGTCGTTCCCCCTGGTCTGGTGGTGGGCGTCCACCCGTACGTCGGCGTGAACGTCATGAATCTCGATGGCACGAGCGCAAGGACGCTCACCGCGATCGGCGACTTCTCGGTCTTCCCGCAATGGTCGCCCGACGGCAAACGCATCACGATCTACGAAGGCAATCCGTACGGTGCCGTGATCGTCACCGCCGTCTCCGTCCTCGATGGCACCCGGACATCCCTCGTTCCCTCGCCCGCTTCGCTGCTCGGTGGCGCGGCGTGGGTGCATCCCGACATGGCCGGCCTCCTGTACTTCTCGGGTCCGCAACTGAGCAATGGCGCCATGACGGTCTGGCGCATGAATGCCGACGGCAGCTCACTCGTGAAGCTCGGCGCTCCCGCCAACTCGTACGATTTCACGCATCCCGCACCGTCGCCGGATGGGAAGACCGTTCTGTACGACGTCGACCCGCAGGGCATCATGGCGATCGATGTCGCCACGGGGAACGTGCACGCGCTCGGCTTGCAAGGCTACTTCCCGGTGTACTCTCCGGATGGCACCCACATCGCGTACCTCAGCAGCACGGGACTCATGCTCGCCAACAGCGACGGAACGAGCTCGCAGACCTTGTCGGGATCGTTCAGTAACGATGGGATCACGGCCCCGAGCTGGTCTGCGGACGGCAAATGGATTTTCGCGCCGCGGCCTGCACTTGGTTCTGCCGCCCTGATACGCGTGTCGGATGGCCTCGTCCTGCCTCTCCCGTACACGGCCGGCTACAGCCAGCTCTCGCTTCACTGATTCCCGATGACACACAACCATCCCTTCTTCGATTCCTCGAATACCGCCACATCGCTGAATCCGGCGGCCTCCAGTGCTGCGCGGTGCTCCTCCGTCGTGAGCAGCTTCGAGCCGAGCACTCGCATCACGAGCACGTCCGCCGCACCGAAGCGCTTGCCCCGATAGCTCTCGGCCACGATCACGACCCGTCCTCCGGGCCGGAGCACTCTCCGCACTTCGCGAAGATCGCCGACGAGGTCGGGCCAGTAGTAGTGCGTCTCGACGGCAGTCACGGCGTCGAACGAATCGTCGGCGTACGGCATGCTCGAGACCGTGCCCACGCGAACGTCCACGCGGCCGGCGCTGATCGCCTGTGCGTTCGTGCGCCGCGCAACCGCGACGCTGGCGGCGGAGTAGTCGATGCCGGAAACCCTGCCTTCCGGCGCGAGACGGGCGAGCTGCTGGATGGTTCGTCCGCCGCCGCATCCGACATCGAGCACGACGCTGTCGCTCGCCAGCGTCAGGTGCCCAAGCGCCCACCGCGTCATCGCGTAGTGGGTCGAATTCATCATCCAGGCGAAAAAGCGACCCGGGAGCCAGGACGGTTTTCGGCATTGCCGCACGATCGCGAACGACGCTGCCGCGGCGCCGCCGTACCACAGCACGCTCCCGATGGTGGCGGTATTCATGCAATCACGTACGATGCGGCGCTGAGCGGCGTTTCAGGTGAGCCCGATGCGCTTCACCAATTCTGCGTACCGCGGATCTTCCCGGAGCGGTGCGTATCCGGGATCCAGCTTCAGGTAGAGCAGCCCCGCCGAGCGCTCCTGGTAGGCGCGTTCGAGACTCGCGAACGCCTTGTCGAAGTTGCCGACGGCCGCGTACGCAGTGGCGATGATCTCACCTCTGAGATATTGCCGCCGGGACTCTTCTTCCAGCCGCGCCAGGATCGCGTCGGCTTCATCGCGCTGATCGAGCGCCGCCAACGCGCGCACGATGTAGGCGTCCCACGCGCGCGGCGCACGCTCGAGCGACTGGCCGCGACGGAACCACGTGAGCGCCGTCACCGCGTTGCCTTTCGCGAGATAGGCCGCTCCCACGTAGTGCTGCACGCGATGGCAGATCTCGTCCATCTCCATCGTGCGCTCGCCCTGCGCGATGGCAGCATCGTACTCGTGATCGTACAGGAGAAAGCGCGTCAGCCACTCGCTGTAATGAATCGAGAGCGGATCGAGCAGCAGCGCCTTGCGCATCGTGTCGGTGGCATCGTTCAGGCGTCCCACACTCGGCAGGAGCGTTCCGCGAACGTAGTGCGCCTCGGCATAGTTCGGTGCGATCGTCACCGCTCGCGCGAGCTGCGCCTCGGCATCGGCGAACTTCCATTCGTGCCAGCCGAGCACCTTGCCGAGCGACGTCATCGCCTCCGCGAGCTC
>Ga0105238_10006495_pt1 | contig 11630 bp, 9 predicted proteins | sample KBSC34metaG_FD_81526 | JGI IMG/M metagenome (GOLD analysis project Ga0105238, IMG submission 81526) | Corn rhizosphere microbial communities from Kellogg Biological Station, Michigan, USA - KBS C3-4 metaG | ecosystem: Host-associated > Plants > Roots > Rhizosphere > Soil | place: Michigan, USA... | reverse complement strand
GGCATCGCGGCGGGCGCGCTCGAGAACTCGAACGTCGATCTGTCGAACGAGTTCATCCACATGATCACCGCGCAGCGCAACTACCAGGCGAACGCCAAGACCATCACCACGGCTGACGCCCTGCTGCAGGAGCTCATGAACCTGAAGCGCTAGTCGGATAGTCGTTGATTGAAGCCCGCGGGAGCTCGCTCCCGCGGGCGGGTGACTCATGAATCGCGCCCGCCCTGTCGATTGGACGGGGGGAGGCGATGGCTCGGCTCGGCAAAAAGCCGGGCTTCGTCGAGGCCAGGGTTACCGGAACGTCCGCGACCGGGCACACAACGAGGATGAACAACCACATGATCTTCTTGACCCGCTTCGACGGAACGGAGGTGGTCGTGAACTGCGACCTGATCGTCACCGTCGAGAAGATTCCCGACACCGTGCTCACCCTGACCACGGGGGATCGCATCATGGTGCGGGAGCCCGTCGAGGAGGTCGTCGAGCGCGCCGCGTCTTATCGGCACCGCGTCCTTCAGGGGCCAGGTGTTCGCGCCGATGCCCAGGACATCGCGCACGCGTTGAGCGGTCGCGCACCGGTTTCGCCCTCTTCATCCCCGCCGCCCCTGGAGCGGCACGACCAGTCGCAAGGTCAGCAAAAGGACTCGTAGGACAGCAATGGATATCACGTCGATAGGTGGCATCGTCCTGGCGATCGCCTGCATTCTGGGCGGTCAGGCGATCGAAGGTGGGCACGCGGGTTCGCTGGTGCAGGCGACCGCCGCTATCATCGTGCTCGGCGGCACCATCGGTGCCTGCGCGGTGGCCTTCCCCATGGCGGACTTCCTGAAGGGCGCCAAGATGGGCGCGCAGGCGTTCAAGAGCAAGAAGAGCGACTCGGCCGAGCTGATCAAGCAGATCGTCGATCTGGCCGCGGTGGCCCGCCGCGAGGGCGTGCTGGCGCTGGAGCAGAAGCTGACCGAGATCAAGGAGCCCTTCCTGAAGCGGGCGGTCGGCTTCCTGGTCGACGGCGTCGACGCGGCCATCGCCCGCGACTCGCTGGAGACCGAGATCCATCACGAATTCGAGACGGGCGGTGTGGCCGCCAAGGTGTGGGAATCGGCGGGTGGTTTCGCCCCCACGGTCGGCATCCTGGGCGCCGTGCTGGGCCTCATCCACGTCATGGAGAACCTCTCGGACCCCTCCAAGCTGGGCGGCGGTATCGCCACCGCCTTCGTGGCCACCGTCTACGGCGTCGGCTGCGCGAACCTGTTCTTCCTGCCCATCGCCAACAAGCTGAAGCGCAAGCTGGGCATCGAGAAGGAGCGCAAGACGCTGATCGCCGAGGGCGTGCTGTCGATCCAGGCCGGCCTGAACCCGCGCGTCCTGGAAGAGAAGCTGGCCTCGTACTCAGGTCACCACGCGCCAAAAGAAGGCGAAAAAGACCACAAGTGATCGTTGGCGTCGGCTGAGCCTGCGCGGAGACCAAGTTGGCGAAGAAGCAACATCACGAGGAGCACGAGAACCACGAGCGATGGCTCGTCTCCTACGCCGACTTCATCACGCTGCTGTTCGCGTTCTTCGTGGTGCTCTACGCCACCAGCCGCCAGGACAAGCAGAAGCTGGTGCAGGTCAGCCAGTCGATCAAGTTCGCCATGCACTTCAAGGGCACGGGCGGCATCGAGTACCGGAACCGCTTCGAGGGTCCGCCCACCGAGGGGGGCCGGTGCAAGTCGCAGCCGAACGGCCTCGACCAGCGCCAGAAGACGAAGCGCGAGGAAGAGGCGCAGCAGCTGCGCAAGAAGATCGAGCGGCGGCTGAAGCGTTTCCTGCAGAGCCGCCCCGAGACCCACGTCCAGATCGACGTGGACAAGGACAAGCTGACGGTGCGCCTGTCGGCCTCTCACTTCTTCGACGCGAACCAGGCCGCCATCCGTCCCGAGATGATCCCGGTCCTGGACGTCATCGCCGCCGAGATGGTGGGCGAGGGCATGCCCATCCGCGTGGACGGCCACACCGACGAGAGCCGGCTGGTCAGCACCCGCTATCGCGACAACTGGGATCTGTCGGCCTCGCGGGCCGCCGCGGTGGCCAGCTACATCCAGCACGCGCACAACGTGGACGGCAAGATGCTGTCGGCGGCCGGCTACGGTTCGACCCGCCCCCTGGGCGACAACTCGACGCCGGCGGGGCGCGAAGCGAACCGCCGCGTCGAACTGCTGATCGAGTTCAACCCGCCGGAGTGACCGGCGCTGCCGGCGGCGGAAGATCGGCCCGCTCGAGGCTGGTCGGCAAGGTGACCCGGAAGGTGGTGCCCTGGCTGGGGACACTCTCGACCGTGATGGTGCCGCCCATCTCGGTGATGATGTGGTGGCAGATGGCCAGGCCCAGGCCCTTGCCCTTGCCGACCGGGTTCACGCTGAAGAACGGCTCGAAGATGCGCTGGTGCAGCTCGGGGGCGATCCCCACGCCGGTGTCCCGCACCTCGACCGTGATGGCGCGGTGCCCCTCGACCGCGGTGGTGACCGTGATCTCGTTCTCGGCCGGTGAGCCCGAGGTCACCGCCTCCGAGGCGTTCAGCAGCAGGCTGATGAAGACCTGGCCCAGCCGCGCCTCGTCGGCGTTCACGGGCGGCAGCGGGTTCAGCTTGGTCACCAGCCGCGCCCGGGGGCGGATCTCGCTGGCCAGCGCCGCCACGGCCGCCTTCAGGACGTGGATGACGTCGGTAGGCCGGTGCATCTTGTCGCCCCGGGCCAGGGCGCGCATGTCGGTGACGATGTTGCGGACGCGCGTGGCGCCGTCCCGGGCCTCCTGCAGCGCCAGGCGAATCTCCATCATGCGCCGGGGATCGGTCAGCGCGGCCGGATCCCCCAGCTCTTCCTCGGCATAGGCCAGGTTCGCGGTGATGTAGGCCAGGGGATTGTTGATCTCGTGGGCGATTCCCGCGGCCAGGGTGCCCATGGCGGCCAGCCGGTCGGTCACCGCCATGCGGGCCTCGAAGCCGCGGCGGTCGGTGATGTCGCTGTACGTCAGAACGACCTGCAGCACGATGCCGTCCGCGCCCATCTGCGGATCGGCGGTGGCCAGCAGCCAGACGCGCTCGCGGCGGCGGGGGTGGTAGACGCCCATCACCACGTTGCGAACCGCCTTGCCGGTCGCCAGCGCCACCGCCAGCGGCTGCGTGTCGGGGGAGAAGGCCGAGCCGTCCTCGTGCACGACCGACCACGCGGGATCGACCTCTTCCTCGCCGCGAAGCTGATTCTCCGTCAGGCCCAGCAGATCCAGCGCCGCCTGGTTCGTCAGCCACAGGCCGGCGTCGGGACCGGTGATGACGACGCCCACCTGCAGGTCTGCCAGCACGGCGCGCAGTCGGGCGTCGTCGTCCAGGTGAAGCGAAAGCTGGCGAGGTGCGTTTTCCGGATCCATGGGTCCGATGTCGCTGGAAGGGGGGCATTGTGGCACTGGTGGCCCCGATGCAAAACTGGAAATCGCCTGCAACCGAGAAACGAATATCTGCGGCGGTGGTAGATTCGTTGCGTCGTGATGCGGCGCTCTCGGGAGGAACAACTGTCGGGCTGGGGGCGGGTTCCCACCGTCTCCGCCCAACAACTGCTGTCCGAGGATCTGGCGGCCATCACGCGGGATGTGCCGCTGTCGCGCGGGCTTGGCCGATCCTATGGAGACGCGTCCTTGCCTGCCATGGGCGATCCGCGGGTCGCCGGCTCGGTGCTGGCCGATCGCATCCTCAGCTTCGATCCCGACAGCGGCATCCTGCGCGCCGAGGCGGGCCTGTCCCTGCGCGAGATGGTGCGCCTCTTTTTGCCCCGCGGGTTCTTCACGCCGGTGTCGCCCGGCACGCAGTTCGTGACCCTGGGCGGCATGGTGGCGGCCGACATTCACGGAAAGAACCACCATCGCGACGGCTGCTTCGGGCAGCACGTGACCTCGCTGCGCATCCGGGTCGCCGACGGACGTATCGTCGACTGTTCACCGACGAAGGAGCGTGATCTCTTTCGCGCCACCATCGGCGGAATGGGGCTGACCGGGCACATCCTCGAGGTGGCGGTGCGGTTGAAGCGCATCCCGTCGCCCTGGATCTACTTCGAGAGCGTGCGCGTCCCCGACATCGATGCGTACGTGGCGGCGCTGAAGGAATCATCCGCCAGCTGGCCGCAGACGGTCGGCTTCATCGACTGCACGAAGGGGGGCCGGCACCTGGGGCGGGGCATCTTGATCAAGGGCCGGTGGGCCGATCCCAAGGAGGCGCCGTCTTTTCCGCCGCCGCCCAAGCACGAGCGCAACGTGCCGTTCGATCTGCCGAGTGGGCTGATCAACCGTCTGTCCATCCGGATGTTCAACGCGCTGACCTACTGGAAACATCGCGCGCCGGTGCGCCGGGGCATCATCCACCCCGAGGACTACTTCTATCCGCTCGACAAGGTGCTGCACTGGAATCGCGCCTACGGGAAGCGGGGGCTGACGCAGTACCAGTGCGTGCTGCCCAACGAGGCCGGCCCCAGCGTGGCGCGCCGATTCCTGGAGCTGATGCGCGCGCGTCACGCGGCCTCCCCGGTGTGCGTGATCAAGGACTGCGGGCCGGAGGGGATCGGCCTGCTGTCGTTCCCGCGGCCGGGGATCTCGATCGCGGTCGACTTCGCCGTCAACGAGCGGACGCAAGCTCTGGTCGATGCGCTGAACGAATTCGTCATCCGCGAGGGGGGCCGGATCTATCTGGCCAAGGACGCCTTCACGCGGGCGGCGCACTTCCGGGCCATGGAGCCGCGTCTGGCGGAGTGGGAGGCGATCCGCCGGCGCTGGGATCCGGAGCGCAAGTTCCGCAGCCGCCAGTCGGTGCGCGTGCTGGGGGATGATCCCGCGCCGGGGACCAGCCGCGTCCCGGACGAGATCCGGGACCCGTCGTCGTCAGGGCTCTCCCCCGCGCCGAGGAGCCGCACGGCGTGAAAGTGGTCCTGCTGGGCGCGACCAAAGGGATGGGGCGCTCTCTCGGCCGCTTGCTGGTCGACCGGAAGCACGACCTGTTCTTGCTGGGGAGGGACGAGGTCGACGTGGCGCGCAGCGCCCGCGATCTCGAGGTGCGGGGCGCGCGGCCCCTCAACAGCGTGGGCAGCGCGGCCTGCGACCTGGCCCGGCCCGAGACCTTCGGGCCTGCCCTCGAGGCCGCCGAGAAGGCGCTGGGCAAGGTCGACACCGTGATTGTGACGGGGGGGCTGTTCGCGACGCAGGACAAGCTGGAGGCCGATCCCGACTTCGCGGCGCGGCTGCTGCACGTCAACTTCACGGGCACCGTCCTGTTCTGCGAGGCAGCGCGCAAGCGGTTGCTGGCGGGCGGCGGCGGGACGCTGTGCGTGTTCAGCTCGGTGGCGGGCGAGCGGGGGCGCAAGCCGGTGATCATCTACGGCGCCGCCAAGGCCGGCCTGTCGCGCTATCTGGAGGGCCTCGACCACAAGTTCAGCGGGCAGGGCCTGAACGTGATCACCGTCAAGCCCGGCTTCGTGAAGATTAGCATGACCGCCGGGCTGCCGGCGCCGCCGTTCGCCGGCGAACCCGACGACGTGGCGAAGCTGGTGATCACCGCCATCGAGAAGAAGAAGCCGGTCGCCTATGTGCCAAGGCCGTGGGCGTTGATCATGTTCGTGATCCGTCTTCTTCCCCGCGCCCTGATGCGCAAGCTCAACTTCTAGTCAGTCGGTCGAACACTTCAAACCCGTCCTCGTCCTCGTCCTCGTCCTCGTCGCCGTCCTCGTCAGGCGAAGGGGGCGGCGTTCGGGGGACGGAGACGAGTACGAAGACGAGGACGAGTACGAGGACGAGGACGAGGACGGGGAAGTGGGGGCAGGGGAGCCCTAGACTTCCTTCAATGCCGGCGAATTCGCGCCTGGTCCATTCGCGTCGTGGAAGCGGCGCAGGAACCCTTCGGCGGCGCGGGCGGGATCGACGCGCAGGAAGCGGGCCATCTGGGTGACGAAGCCGCGGACGTAGACGGGGGCCGGCAGCTCGTCGAATCGTTCGGCCTCGATGGCCCGCAGGTGGCGCTCGGCGATCTTGGTGCGCTGGGCGACCTCGGACAGCTCCAGGCCCTTTGCCTCGCGGATCTTCTTCAGCAGCGGACCGGTGATCTCGGTGGTGGCGTCGACGAGGGGGACGCCCGAGCCGGTGTCGCCGCGCGTCGGGCTGGGCACGCCGCTCTCGCGGGGGGCCTGGGCGGCCCAGCGCACGGCGCGCGCCAGATCGGCTTCGGGCAGGGACAGATCGTAGAGGCGCCGTCGCTCCGGCGCGAACAGCGTGTCGTGCGCGGCGTTGGCGCGGGCGTGCAGCGCGGTCAGCTCCGCCTCGTCGTACAGGCCGAACACCGCGGGCGAGCCGCTGGCGTAGATCTCCTTCATCAACCGGTACGCCCGGCGCACCTCCTCGTCGCTGACGCCGGGTTGAGTCTCCAGGATCTCGTAGAAGGTCTGATCTTCCTCTAGGCGGATGGGCATGGGCGCGGGGCGCTCCGCCTCCGTCGACAGGATGCGCCGCACGATGCGCTCGATGTTCTTGCAGATCTTCGCCTCGGGGAACTCGGCCATCACCGGGCGATGGCGGCGGGAGGCGGCCGTGACCGTCTCGTCCGCCTCCATGTGTCCCAGGTACTCCAGGCGGTGACCGAGCCGCCGGTGGGCGGCCATCGCCATCTGGGAGCCGAGGCGCGTGTCGCCCAGCGAGCGCGTCTGCGAGACCACGAAGCGCGGGCGATAGGTCGCCATGGCCTGGGCCAGCGCCGTCGCCAGCGCCGACGAGCGGGCGGCGGGCGCCCGCGTCGGGCTGGCCTCGGCCCCACCCGCGTCCGCCGTCGCTTCGCGATCGACGCGCCCCGCGTCGGCGGCGGCCCGGTACAGATCCAGCGCCCCCGGCAACACCCGTCCCAGCTGGGCCTGCAGCTTGTCCACGCCGCGCTCGCCGCGGACCTTGCGCAGGAAGCCGCTGCGGACGAAGCGGTAGGTGGCCTCGATCGAGGGCGGATCGGACAGCGTCATCACGATGGGGGTGTCGGCGCCCAGCCAGACGTCGATGCAAAGGGGAAAGTCCGCCGGACCGAGATCGACCACCACGATGTCGGTGCCCAGGCTCCGCAGGGCGGCCAGCAAGGGCTTGGCGCCCATCTTCGGTTTCGGCGCGCCAAATGGCTGCATCTCGCCGCCGATCAGGCGAACGCCGGCCACGGGCGTGTCCACGGCCAGCTCCTCCAGGCTGGGGGCGTGCCCGCGCAGGAAGCTGGCCAGTCCCCGCGCGGGACGGCCCGCGCCCAGCAGGTGGTGCAAGGTCCCGCCGGCTGGATCGCCGTCGACGGCCACCACCCGCTTGCCCATCTGGGCCAGGTAGACGGCGACGTTGGCGGCCAGCAGCGACTTGCCGGCGCCACCGCGGCCGGAGGCGATGGCGATCAGGTGCGGGGTGGGCTCGTCGTCGGGCGCCGGCGCGAAGGGCCGCTCGCCTGCCACGCGCTCGGACTCGGTCGGCGTTGGCTCGCTGGGCTCCGAAGGGCGGGGCTCGGGAACGCCGTCGGCGCTCGCGACGTCGATGGGAAAGGGCTCGTCGGTGGGTGCTGCGGCAACGACGACGGGCTGGGCCGGCGCTTCAGCGGCGGGCGCGACGACGGCTGGCGGGGCGGCCCCCTCGTCTTCATCCGGCATCGGGACGTCGACGGACTTGTCCTGCTCTTGCTGCTCGTCCTGGTCTTCGTCCTCGAACTCGTCCGGGAACTCGGGCTTCTCTGTCATGGCGGGGACGATGGCACGTCACGGGCGCGACGTCATTCGCCCCGTCAGTCGTCCTTCAGCTCGACGTTCCAGTACGAGGCGTCGGCCACGCCCATGTGGATGAAGGGCAGCCACTCGCGGTAGCGGATCCGCCCGGCGTGGGCGCGGAAGGTGGGCGTCCAGCGAGGTCGGACGGGCTGCTTCAGCAGGGTCAGGCCCGCCTGCTCGGGCGTGCGCGCCCCCTTCGACAGGTTGCAGTCGATGCAGCAGCAGACGACGTTCTCCCAGGTGGTGCGCCCGCCCTGGGCGCGCGGCACCACGTGATCCAGGTTCAGCTCGGTGCGCGGAAGCTGGCGCGCGCAGTACTGGCAGGTGTTCCCGTCGCGCAGATAGATGTTGTAGCGCGAGAACCGCACCTTGGTGCGGGGCAGGCGATCGTAGACCTGCAGCACGATCACGCGCGGCACCAGGATGGCCCGGCTGACGGTGTGCACGTAGTCCGAACCGTTGTTCGCTCCCGGGCCGCCCGTCTCGGCCGAAAGCTGGGCCCAGCTCTCGAAGTCGAAGGTGCGGAACTGTTGATCGATGACCCGCGCCACCCCGAGATACAGCAGCGTGAACGCGCGCTTGGCGTTCGTGACGTGGATCGGCTGGTAATTTCGATTGAGAACCAGGACCGCAGCGTTCGTCATAGGCTCGCTTTCGACGATCTTTTTCAATCTAGCAGAGCCGTCAAATGGCAGCAAAAGACGGGGCTCGCCAGCGACGGTGCTCATCGCCCTGGTTCGACACGCGCGCGTCGCAAGACTGACACCCGCCCACCTACGTTCCCGCGCCCTCCGGCAGGGGGCTGGTAGACTGACGGCGCTGTGCGAATTCAGCAACTTGCGCTCCTCGTCGTCGCCATCGTCAGCTTCGCCATCGGTGGCTCGGTGCTGCTGCGCGACCCGCGCCGGCGCGCGCACGTCCTGTTCGCCACGTTCACGTTCAACATTTCGCTCTATTGTTTCCTTGCCTTTCTGGCCAAGGGTGTCACCTCGGCCTTCCTGCAGTGGACCTCGTTCGTGGTGGCGGTGTCGCTGCCCGCCACCGCGCAGCGGTTCTTCCAGGCGTTCCTGGGCGACGACGCCGGCCCGCCCCCGCTGTCGCGCGCCACGGTGGTGCTGGCGGCGATCGCCTACGGCGCGCTCATCTTCTCGCGCTTCATCGAGCCGCTGCACGAGACGTTCTGGTTCCGAGCCGCCTTCACCGCCTACGTGTTCGCGGGCCTGTACCTGTCGGTCTTCTATCTGTACCGGCGCTACCTGGCCACGCCGTCGAAGGTCGAGAAGAAGCGCCTGCTGTACCTGGTGGTGGGCGGCTTCACCACGGTCACGGCCAGCCTGCTCGAGACCATCCCCAACGCGCTGGCGCTGGGGAACCTGCTGGTCATCGTCTACCTCTACTTCCTGTCGCAGAACCTGATCCGCTACCGGCTGCTGGACCTGAACGAGCTGCTGGGGCGGATGCTGGTCCTGGGCACGCTGGTGTTCATCCTGACCCTGATCTACGGCGTGCTGGTGCGCTGGGTGCAGCCCGACGAGAACGGCCTCTTCTTCTTCAACACCCTGATCGCCTCGACGGCCATCGTCATCATGGTCGAGCCGCTGCGGGGCCGGGTGGAAGGCACCATCAACCGGTGGATGTTCCAGGAGAAGTACGAGCTGTTGCGGCGCATCGAGATGCTGCGCTCGGAGCTGGCGAACGTCATCGACGTGCGGGTGCTGGTGCCGCGCGTGCTGGCGGCGCTGGAGGACTCGCGGCGCATCACCCACGCCTCCGTCTACTTCGTCGATCTGGACGGCTCGGGCTTCGAGCTGGAGGGGCACGTGGGGCCCAAGCCCGAGGCGCGCTTCGACGCCGTCACCCACCGCGCCTTCTTCGAGCGCATGCGGCGCGCCGGCACCATCTCGCTGGAGGGGATCGAGCGCGAGCTGGCGGCGCGGCGGTCGGTGTCGAGCGACGAGAAGGAGAGCCTGCAGCTGATGATGCGCACGCTGGAGCAGATGCACGGCTCGGTGGCGCTGGCCATCACCGGCGAGGATCAGCTGCTGGGGGCGCTGGTGCTGCGGGACGAGCGGCTGCGCGAGGCGTACTCGTCGGAGGAGATCGAGCTGTTCCGGGGGGTGGCGCTGTCGATCGGCGTCACCTTGCAGAACTCGCAGGTCTACGAGCGCATGAAGGAGCGCGACCGTCTGGCGGCGCTGGGGCAGATGGCCGCCGGTCTGGCCCACGAGATCCGCAACCCGCTGGGCGCCATCAAGGGGGCCGCGCAGCTGCTGCAGCCCACGGCGGCGGGGCAGACGGGCGCCGGCGCGGGCGTGGACGCCGCCGGCACCCGCGAGTTCCTGAACATCATCGTCGAAGAGGTGAACCGTCTGAACAACATCGTCTCCCAGTTCCTGGACTACGCCCGGCCTTACCGCGGCGAGCAGGAGCCGCTGGAGGTCAACGACGTCGCCCGCAAGACCCTGCAGTTGCTGGCGAAGGAGAGCGCCGGCAAGGGCATCGAGGTCGTCCCCAGCCTGGTCGACGGGTTGCCGCCAGTTCGCGCCGACGCCGAGCAGCTGGTGCAGGTGTTCCTGAACCTGTCCCTGAACGCGCTGCAGGCCATGCCGGACGGAGGCCGGCTGTTCGTGTCTACGGCCATCCGGCGCGCCACCCGCCGGGGCGCCGCGGCCGCCTTTCTGGAGGTCCGGTTCCGCGACACCGGCGTGGGCATCCCCCCCGGTGATCTGCGCAACCTGTTCATCCCCTTCTTCACCACCAAGGAGAAGGGCACCGGGCTGGGACTGCCCATCAGCCAGCGCATCATCGAGAACCACGGCGGCACCATCGAGGTGCGCTCGCAGCCGGGCATGGGCGCGACGTTCACGGTGCTGCTGCCGGTGGAGTCCGACGCCTATTCGGCCTACGTCGAGAAGAAGCCCGCCGTGCCGGCGCTGCCGCGGCCGGTGTGGTCCTTGCCGGGGCCGGCCACGCCGCCTCCTCTGCTGGTGGGGGCGCGTCTCGGCGCCGTGCCGGGCCTGGCGGGCTCCGACGTCACGCCCCCACCGCTGGTGACGGCCGCCGCCGCGCCGGCCGGCGCGAATACGCCATTGCCATCGGCCCTCGCTACTGACAAGAGATAGACCGTGGAAGCCCTGGAAATAGACCGGAAGCGCGTGCTGGTCGCGGACGACGAGCTGAACATGCGGCGCGTGCTGGAGGCGATCCTGCGCCGCGAGGGCTACGAGGTGGTCACCGCTGCGAACGGGCTGGACGCGGTGTCCGAGATGAACCGCGACATCCACACCGTGATCACCGATCTGAAGATGCCGGGGCTGGACGGCATGGGTCTGCTGCGCAAGCTGCAGCAGGACTTCCCCGAGGTGCCGGTGGTGATGATCACCGCGCACGGCTCGGTCGAGAGCGCGGTCGAGGCGGTGAAGCTGGGCGCCTTCGACTACCTGGAGAAGCCGTTCGAGCAGGAGCAGATCCGGCAGATCGTGGCCAAGGCGCTGCGGACGCACGAGCTGGCGCGCCGCGATGCCCGGCCCGAGGAGCCGTCGAGCCGAGGGCGCTTCCGCCTGATCGGCAGCGCGCCGGTCATCCGCCAGATCTTCGCCGTGGTCGAGAAGGTCGCCGACACGCCTTCCACCGTGCTGATCACGGGAGAGTCGGGCACCGGCAAGGAGCTGATCGCGCGGGCGCTGCACGAGAACTCGTCCCGTCACAAGGGGCCGTTCATCAAGATCAACTGCGCCGCCATCCCCAAGACGCTGATGGAGTCCGAGCTGTTCGGCTACGAGAAGGGCGCGTTCACGGGCGCGGTGGGCGCGAAGCCGGGGCGCTTCGAGCTGGCGCACGGGG
>Ga0105238_10006493_pt1 | contig 11633 bp, 8 predicted proteins | sample KBSC34metaG_FD_81526 | JGI IMG/M metagenome (GOLD analysis project Ga0105238, IMG submission 81526) | Corn rhizosphere microbial communities from Kellogg Biological Station, Michigan, USA - KBS C3-4 metaG | ecosystem: Host-associated > Plants > Roots > Rhizosphere > Soil | place: Michigan, USA... | reverse complement strand
GCGCGAATCCACGACACCATCGTCCACGACGGAGACCTGGGTACCCCGCTGCGATGACGGGACCAGCTCCCGGCTGCGCTCCGCTCCTCTGGGCGTCCGTTCATCCCGCCGAGACAGGCTCTTCTTCACCAGCGCGTGGATGCCCCAGTTTCCATCCACGACCTGGGTCACCCCGAAGTCGACAACGGTGTCAGGCTTGCGTCGCCTCGAGCCGGGGTGCTCCGCCAGCGGCGGACCGGCCGGCGAGCGACAGACGATCCGGGGCGTGGACGCCTGCCTCGACACGCCGCTCATGACACGCTGCCTTCTCCATTTTCGTCAAGGGCGACGAGGAGGCGCCGATGGTCTCGATCCTCTCCATTCGCGCACATGTCTGCCCCGTTTCCAATCTCAGCGAAGGCCTGCGTGACAACCGTGGCGATCGTGACCCTGCTGTTCTCGGCGGCGGCCGGCTCGGTGGGCTGTAGCGGCCTGGCGATCAAGCGCGACCTCTCCAAGACCCCCGCCGGACAGGTTGGATTCGATGACATGTGCGATCTCCAGGGCTACTTCGACTCGCTCGAGATGCGCACCTCGCCTCCGCCGCGGGTCGTGAGAGGCGTCGATCTCGAGAAGGTCGATGGGTCGAAGCCAATTCGAGGCGGGCGGGAGCGCTTCGTGTTCGAGGGTGACTTCCTCCTGAAGGCGTTGCGCCGAGTGCTGCGGGAGAACTGGCGCTCCGTTCCGGAAGAAGTCGATTCGGCGACGCAGGTGGAGCTGGAGGTGATCTGGTCGGAGAAGGCGGACAGCAAGCGGGTGGTCACCAATGAGGCGGCCCAGATCGCCGTCGGCAACGAGACCTGGACGCTGCCGTACCACGTCTGTCTCTCCGAGCTCCTTTACGGAGAGCAGCTTTACCGACAGCGCCGGGTCATGTGGAGCCTCCCGGGCCCGAGAGATGCCTCGGCGCCGACGCCAGCGCCGAACGAGAGCGACGTAGCGTCCGGCCCGTAGCGCTCGTCCGCGCCTGCCCTCGTCCCCGACCACCAGCACGCATCCGTCAGGGTGTCGCCGTTGCGGCTCCTGCCGGAAGTCCGACAGAGCATCCGACGCCAAGGCGGCGTCCGATCGGCGCCGGCGACTGGCGCCACCCTTGCTAACGACCACGAGCGAGATGGGTTCGATCAGACGGAACGCGCGAACGGTTGCCATCGTGGTCACGCTGGCCGTCACGCTGATCGTGGCACTCCGAAACCATCAGGCCGTCGTGTCGTCGGCCCTGGCGGCGCTGGGCGCCGGGTGGATGCTCGTGCCGGCGCTGGCGCTGTTCGTGGTGTGGAATCACGTCGCCACCTTGGCGTGGCGGCGTCTCGCCGTCGCGACGGCCACCGAGCAGGTCGCCCCTCCGCTCTGGCGGCTCGCCCTCCTTCGCTTCCAGGGGCAGGCCCTCAACCTGTTGTTTCCGGCGGCGGGCGAGGTCGCGCGCGCCGCCGGCATGGCCGACCACCGCAGTCGTGTCTCGATTGTCCTCGACCTCGTCTCATGCGCGGTTGCCGAGGCGGCCTTCGCAGGGTCGGCCCTCCTGCTGCATCCCACCCTGCGTCCCACGCGCCTTCCCCTCGCGGCGGCCCTGGTGGCGGCGATCGTCGCAGCCTGGTGGTGGCTGCCGGTCTTGGTGCGCGTCTTCGTGAGGGTCCTGGCCAAGCGACTGGCCCCGCGCCTTGGCGGGCTGACCTGGTTCCGGGGCGACGTGCCGGGAGCCTTCCGTCGAGCGGTCGGATGGCACGCGCTCGAGTGCGTTCTCAGCGCGGGCGAGGTCTGGCTCTTCTCGACCGCCATGGGGCTCGCCCTGCCCTTCACGTCGATCTACGTCGCCGCCGCCGCCGTCCGCACCGGCACGACCATCATCGCGTTCGTCCCGGGCCAGATCGGCGTCGCCGAAGGCTCGCTGGTCTGGGCGATGACCTCCCTCGGGCATCCGGCCTCGGCGGGGCTGGCTCTCGCCTTCGCTCGACGAGCCCGTCAGGTCGTCGTCATCGCTCTCGGTGCTCTGTCTCTGCTCGCTACTTCCTTTAACCGCTCGAAGCCGAAAGTCACCCTCGCTCATGAGACTTCTCTACATCCAGCCAGCTGAAGGGTTCGGTGGCGCCGAACGACAGGCGGTCGTCCACATCAAGCAATTGCGGCGGATGGGACACACCGTGATTCCGTTCGTGGGACCCGGCCACCCGATCGAGATGGCCTTGCAGGACGCGGGCGTCGAGGACTATGTCCATTCGACCCACCTTCCCACCGATCCGCCCCGACCCATGTCCGCGTTGCGCGCTCTCGGGCACGCGGTCGAATTCGCGACCTCCTGGCTGCCAGCCAGCCGAGAGGCCGTCGAAAGCGTGCGGCGCCGGGGCGGGGTCGATCTGGTATTTGCCAGCCGGCCCATCGGTTGGGCCATTGGCTCGGTGGCGGCGCGGCGCCTGTCGGTGCCGGTGGTGTGGCGCGCGGGGACCATGCCCAGCACGCTCGGCCACGAGCTGGCGCTGCGTACGCTGGCACGGGCCTTCCGGCCCCAGGCGCTGATCACCAACGCGGTCGCCCTGAGCGATCGCATCGCTCCCGCCATAGGGGCCCCCAGCTTCGTCGTTCGCAACGGCGTCGATGTCGATCGTTTCCACACCCCGCGGACGCAGCCCCGGTTCCGCGCCGAGCTGGGCCTCGCCCCCGATGCGCTGGTGGTCGGCGTCTCCGCCCGGCCGCATCCGGACAAGGGATTCGACGCGCTGGCGACGGCAGCCGCGCGTCTCGGCCGGGTTCACCCCACGCTGCGAATGTTGATAGCCGGTGACGACGGCTGGCGAACGGCGCTGCAGCGTCGGTTTGCCGCGGAGGGGCTCGGCCAGCTGGTGACCTTCCTGGGGCACGTACGCGACATCGAAAATTTCTACCGCAGCTGCGATGTCGTCGCCCTGGCGTCGAAGCCGAACGGGGAGGTCGTGTCCAATGCGCTCCTGGAAGCGATGGCCATGGAGCGTCCCATCGTCGCCACCCGGGTGGGGGGCCTGCACGAGGTGATCACGCCCGGCGTGAATGGCTTCTTGTCGGCGCCTGGTGATGTGGACGCCTTCACGCAGAGCCTCGACACCCTGCTCGGCGACGGCACCTTGCGAAGGCGGATGGGCCAGGCCGGCCGCGCCACCATCCTGCGCTCCTTCTCCGAGCCCGCAGTGGTGGAGGACCTGGCCAGTGTGCTCGGCGCCGTCACGAGCGGTCGCGGCCTCCTGACGGGTCGGGCGAGGGGCGACGGGCTTGGCGGTGCGGACACCGAGCGGCTTGCCCTGGCGGCCCTCGCCACCGGCCGCGGATCTGGTGGACCGTCCGAGGGGCTTCTTCGTGGTGGGCGGACGTCGCATGAGCCTCTGGCAGCGCTATAGCCGACTCGTTCACCGACGGGCCGGAACGGTCGTGCTGCTGGTGCTGGCAGCGCTGGCGCCAGCCGGGTGGGCCGCGGCGCACCTGGGCCTGGTGACGGACTTCAAGGAGCTGCTGCCCCGCCGGCGCGCCAGCATCGCCGAGATGGAGCGGGTCACCGCCCGTCTGGACGATGGCGTGTCGCTGCAGATCGCCGTCGAGGGCCAGAACCTGCCCGCCATGGAGCATCTGGCCCGCGATCTGAGCGCCCACCTCCGCCGGCTCCCCGCGACCCTCATCGCCCGGGTCGACGAGTCTTTTGGGAACGAGCGGGCCTACTTCCATGACAATCGGTGGCTGTTCGCTCCGTACGAGGACCTCGAGTCGGCGAACGACGCGCTTCGACGGCGGGTGTTGGCCGGGACGCCCTTGGCCCTCGACCTCGGCGAACCGGACGAGCAGGTCGATCTGGCCAGCCTCGGCCTCGAGCAGAAGCTGAGGCGAAAGCTCGGCGCCTGGGACCGCTTTCCCGACGGATACTACGTGGGAGAGGACGGGCATCTCCTGGCCATATTCGTGACGGTTCCGAGCGCCGTCGGGTCCGACTTCCGGGCGGGGCGCCTCTTGCTCGACCGCGTCCACTTCGAAATCTCGCAGCTCCGCCTGGCCGACTACGACGCCTCGATCCGGATCACGCTGACCGGCGACCTGGTCACGAGCATCCGCGAGTACGCGGCGCTGAAGGCCGACATCTTTTGGTCGACGTCGATCTGCGTGTCGCTGGTGCTGCTGGTGATCGTCCTCCATTTCGGCCGCCTTCGCTCGGTCGCGATCCTCTGCGCGACGCTGGTGGTCGGGGTGGGCTGGACCTTCGGGTTTGCGCGCCTGGCGATCGGACACCTCAACACATCGACCGCGTTCCTCGGCAGCATCATCGCTGGAAACGGCATCAATTTCGCCATCGTGATGCTGGCCCGCTATTTCGAGGAGCGCCGCCGGGGAGCGGGGACCGAAGCCGCCCTCGAGCAAGCGATGAGCGGTACCGCCCACGGTACCGCGGGCGCGGCGCTGGCCGCCGCGGTCGCGTACGGCTCGCTCATGCTGACCGACTTTCGAGGGTTCAATCAGTTCGGAGTCATCGGCGGAGTCGGGATGCTGCTCTGCTGGATTGCTGCGTACACCTGCGGCCCTGCCCTGATCGTGCTCAGCGAGCGGATCCCGTGGCTGGCCCGGCGCACGGCTCGTCCGTGGCGAAGTCCCATGGCGGCGCCCTTCCTGGCGCTCAGGCGATGGGCGCCACGGGCCGCCTGGATCGTGCCGACGGTGGCCATCGCCGTGGGCGGCGTCCTGGCCGTGCGCTTCCTGGCCCACGATCCGTTCGAGTACGACTTCCGGCAGCTGCGCAGCCGGCTCTCCGACGCGGACGGGGCCGTCACGCTCGGCAAGCGAACCGCGCGGATTCGCGACGCCGGTCATGACGGCGTCGTGCTGCTCGCCGAGACGCGCGCCCAGGCCCGCGCCGCCGCGTCGGTGCTGGCCGAGAATCCCGCCGTCGGCCACGCGTACACCTTCGACGATCTGCTTCCGGATCGACAGCCAGAGAAGCTCGTGCTGCTCGGGCGTATCCGACGCACGATCGACAAGGTCCTCCCGAAGCTCGACGACCGAGATCGCGCCCTGGCTCTGGCCAACCGGCCACCCGAGACCCTGCGCGTGCTCGGCGACGGCGACGTGCCGGCCAAGCTGCGCCTGCCGTTCACGGAGAAGGACGGAACGCTGGGACGAACGGTCCTGGTCACGGCGCCGCCGGGCCACTCCTCCTGGGACGGGCACTACTTGCTGGGCTTCGCCAGCGCCGTCGCGGAGACCCATCTGCCCGACGGCGGCGTCGTGAGAGCGGCCGGGCAGCCCCTCATCTTCGCGGACATCCTGCGGAGCGTGCTCTCCGACGGGCCGCGGGCCGTGGCCTTCTCGCTGGCCGGGGTGCTGCTGCTGGTGCTCGGCACGGTCAGGCGCGCGAGGGCCAGCCTGGTGGTGCTGGGCACGGTGGTGGGAGGCGTGGCGGTCTCGCTGGCCCTGGCCTCGCTGTGTGGCATGCGTCTGAACTTTCTCAACTTCGTCGCGATTCCGATCACCATCGGTGTCGGCGCCGACTACGCGATCAATCTGGTGCGTCGTCAGCTGGACGAGCCCGAGCTCTCTCCCGAACGGCTGCTCCAGAGCACGGGCGGCGCCATCATCCTCTGCAGTCTCACCACCATCATCGGCTACGGCACCTTGCTGGTGGCGACCAGCCGCGCCATCGTGTCCTTCGGGCTACTCGCCGTGTTTGGTGAAGCCGCCTGCCTGATGACCGCCATCTTCCTCGCCCCCGTCCTCCTTGCGTGGCGCCGCCGAAAACGGCGCATCCTGATCACCACGCGCGCGTGAAGGGGGCGGCGACCCCGCGAGGCGATCAGCGCGCCGGAGAAGCTACGGGCTGCGCTCCGCTCGCGTTCTGCGTTCGCTCCGCTTCGCAACGGGGCTACGCGCAACCAAAGACGCGCGTGGGACGCTGCCGATTCGAATGACGGAAAGCCCAAGCTTCAGTTTGCCTCCCGGCGGAGCCCATCTGCGTGGGCGCGCAACGCCTCGTTTGCCTACATCAGCCGCTCGAGCCCTCGTGCGATCTGGGCGACGGTCGCTGCGGCGTACTTGCGATGACTCCACCGGCAATGCGACAGGTAAATACGCCAGATACTGTGACGGTGATTCGGCTTTTCCACCGGCGTATCCGCGAACGACCAGGAAAGGAAGACCGTCGGATAGCGCGATCGGTTCGAGGGGCCAGTTCTCGAGCGCTCCAGCGAGAGTCCTCATGACATCCCCCTTCCGAGCCCCAAACGACCGGCAGCCCGCGAGACCGTCGGCATTGGCGACCTGAGCCCATTTCAGGCGGCATCGCGGCCTTCGAGGCGATGCGCGCGGCGCTTCGGCCATAGGCCGTAGGCGAAGGGGACGGCGAAGGCGGCCAGCTCGGTGAGGGCAACCCGCAGCCCTTCTCGTGAAATGAAGCCGCGGCCGAGGGGAGCGACGGGAAGCGGGGTCCAGGGAGCGAAGAACCGCTCGTCGCTGAACGGCCAAAGGAGCGCGCATCCCAGACCTCCGTCCGTGAGCGTGTCGAGGAGACCGTGACTGGCCACGACGGCGCCGACCAGCAGGGTCGTCCGACGGACGGGCAACTTCGCGGCGCGCGCGATCAACCCGGCGACCAGGGCGGTCATCAAGGCGAACGCGAGCGAATGAGTCGCGCCGCGATGTCCCCAGGGATCCTCATAGTGGACGCCGAGCCGAAACCCGAAGACGTCGATGTCGGGCAACAAGGAAATCCCGCTCCAGACGACCATCGACGTGATTGCAGTCCACCGCGGATGCTGATCCCGCTCGTACCAGCGTCGAGCGGCGAGCCCGACCGCGACATGTCCGATGCTTGCCATTCGTCTCGACCGAATCGATCCTGCCCGGATCGACGATAGAGGGCTTCGCCCGTCGCCGCCATTCCCCGGCGGCCACCGCCAAGCGAAGCGGTCGGACGTCCCCCTGACGTAGGAGGTCCGGCCACCTCAGATTCTTGAGGCTCGTGACGCCAAGCCGCGCGTCGATGCGAAGCGATTGTGGCGGCACTCACCTTGCAGTACGCGGGTCGAATGAGCACGCGGTCTCGACCGAGCGGTGGCCTCTGGCAGATCTGGTGGTGGACGCTCGGGTTGGCGGCCTGCTCTCCATCTGCTCCCGCAACGATCTGCGACGGGAGCTCCGACGTCCGCCTCGCGATTCGAGTCGGAGGTGGTGGGCAGGCGGCTCCCGGACAGGCCATGCTCGCCGAGAACGGTTGGGAGTTTCTGCTCGTCGACGGAAGCTGCGTCGGTTGGGTGTTGGGCGCCAGTGGTCAGCCGCTGGTGAGGACGCTGTTGTCCGCGGATGACGAGCGGCAGCTCGGCGACGCCCTGCACCTGTCCACGTGGAGCGCGATCGTGCCGACGATCGGCGGATGTGCCGACGGTCCGACGAACAGCTACCGATTCGGCGAACAGCGCCTGACGGGATCGGGCTGCGGCGGGGACGGGGACGCGCATTCCGCGTGGGCAGAGCTGAATGCGGCGTTCAGCACCCAGCTCGAGCGTTTGGCCCCATTGGGTCAGCCATGGGGTGGCGACCTGCACTATCTGGTGCTGCCGGAGCAGAGCCAGAATGACCCTCGCGCCGCCGTCCCATGGCCCCTCGCCACCTCGTTGAGCGCGGTGGCGTTGCCGGAAGACCAGCTCTTCAACTATCGCGCCGGAATGAGCCGCCGCGCCACCGGCGACGACGCGACCAAGCTGCGCGCCATCCGAACCACTTCAAACACGCCCTCGAGCGACGGCCTCACCCACGACTTCACCCGCGTCACGGACGCGGGCGGCGCCAACTACCAGCTCTACCTCCGCGACGCCCTCCCCTTCGAACAAGAGAACGGCCTCCTGCCTGCTTCCATCTTCTGATTGCCTCACGCCCTACGCGTGGCGGAAACGCCGGGCTCGAGGGATCCCTGCACGGGCACCTCGCCGCCAGGCTGCGCGGAGCCCCCCTCGCGGAGCGGAGCGAACGCGGAACGCGAGCGGCGGGAGCGAGAGGGGTGTACCTCCCGAGCGAGTCCACAGCGGCCTGCAGCGCTCGCGGAGCAGATCCGGCCCACCGCCGCGAGGACCCGAGCGCTGGGGGGTACACCCCTCTCGCTCCCGCCCCCCAAGGTCCAGTGAGCGGAGCGCAGCCCGTAGCTCCTTCCGCCCCGCCCCGCCGGCCCTAACCGCCGAGCGCCGACCAGATCCGTCGCAGGGCCGGGTGGGCGTCCGCTCCCTCCACGTCGATGGCTTGGCGGATGGCGGGGAGGAGATCGTCGCCGTGGAAGGCGCCGAGCCGCGCCTCGGCCGCGGCCTGCACCGCGCCCGTCTCTCGCATCACCACGTCGAGCAGGAAAGCGCCCGCCTCGGGCGATGCCAGATCGGCCAGCGCCTCCAGCGCCGCGAGCCGGACGCGCTCGTCCGACTTCTCGCGGAAGATGCGCAGCAGGTCGTCGAAGGCGTCCCGGAACCTCAGCCCGCGCAGCGCCACGATCGCCTCCTCACGCACACGCGGCGACGGATCCTCCAGGCCCTCCCGCACCAGGTTGAAGCTGCGCCGGCAATATACCTGCCCCACCCCCGTCATGACCGCCGTCCGCACCTCCGGCGACACCGTCTGCTGAAACAGCTTCTCGAGCGGCCGCAACACCTCGTAGACCTGCACCCGACCGAGCGCGACGGCCAGCTCGGCGGCCCGGGCCGTGTCCTCTCTCGAGACCCCGCCGGCGCCCGCGATCAACAACGCCCGCAGCGCGAGCCTCGAGAACCGCAGGTGGTCCACCCGATCCACCACCAGGCCCGCCGCCACCGCCACCGGATCCCCTTCCAGCTCCCACTCGATCAGGTCCTGGCGCCACACGTCCTGGTAGGCGCCGGAGCGCCGCAGGTACTCCGGGATCCCGCTGCTGGTCGAAGCGTTATTGCGCCCGCCCGCGTAACGCCGCGCCAGGATCCGGTAGCGGTCCCGCTTCTTGGGCGGAAGCGGCAGCGACGCCAGCTGCTCGTAGAGGGTCGCCCCGAGCGGCAGATCCCCCAACGCGGTCGCCGCGTCCACGCCGGCCACGAGCGCGTTCTCGGTCAGCTCCGTAGGACCGTCGGCGGCGAGGTTGGCGTGCGCCGCGTCGGCCCACAGCGCCGCCGCCCGCGACAGGTAATGACGATCGTAGACCAGCCCGGCCCGCGCGCTGAAGTCGGCCGCTTCGCGGGCCAGCGTCGCCGCCGCATAGTGCTCGCCGCGCTCGACGGCGTGATTGATGAAGTCCTCGTAGTACTGCAGGACGTAGAACTTCTGATCGGCCGCCTTGAGGATCCGGATGGCGTTCACGTAGCCCTCCGACACGTTCTCGAACGATCCCGCGTCGAGGCCCATGCGCAACAGGACCGAATAGCAGTCGAAGGCGCGCTCCGGCTCGCCCCGCGTCTCGAAGGCGTCGGCCACCTCCTCGAGCTGCCGGCCCGCCACCGAGAACGTGCGCGCGGCGGCGGCGCTCTCGCCCAGCTTGAGGAGGCACTCTCCGAGGTTGAAGTGGACCAGCGCCGTCTCGTACGGCCGGCCGGCGAGGCGGGGGTCGCCGAGCGCACGCTCCCACTCCACGCGCGCGGCGGCCTGCCGGCCGCCCAGCTCCAGCTCGACGGCGGCCAGCACCGGGTGTCCCGCCGCCGCCAGCACCTCGGCGGCCTCGGCGTGCCGCCCTCGTCTCGAGGTCGCCAGCGCCCACTCGACGGGCCGCTCGTCGGGGGACAGGAGCCGCGCGGCCTCGGCGAACCGGCGCAAGGCCAACAACACGTAGGCAGCCTCTCGCGGGCGGCCGAGTGCTTGATAGGCGGCGTAGGCGCCCTCCAGCCAGCCGTCGTAGACCCCGGGCGCGAACACCTGCACGTGGCCGAGCAGGACGTCGTAGAGGGCCAGGGCCTCGGCGGCCCGTCCCGCCCGCAGCGCGCGGTCGGCGCGCTCCTTCAGATCGATCTCCTCGCGGGTCGGCATCAGCGGCTCCGGGGCGCCGCCACCCGCGCCGCGTCCTCGACGATGTCGAGCGCGCGCCGGCGCGTGGTCGTCGCCTGCGCCAGGGACTCGGGGGTGACGATCTGATGTCGATGCAAAAGGCCCAGGTAATCCAGCGCGACCGGCCCCGACGGCAGCACGAACACGCCGTAGAGCGTGGCATCGCGCGCCAGCGCCTCGACGGTGGCCCGCGGGATGTGGCACTCGGCGTGGGTGATGAACGTGACCGCGACGTCGCGGCCTTCCTCCCGGCGCAGGCGGGCCACCTCGGCCGCCAGATCGCCGAACACGCGGCCGTAGTTGCGCCCGCGCTCGGAGCGGAACGACAGCAGCCGGGGCAGCTCGCGGCGCGGCTGGCGGCCGATGTCGAGCCGCTCGTGCAGGCGGCTGTCGAAGAAACGGAGCCAAACCTCGCCGCCCATCAACGACACCTTCTTGCACAGCGCCAGCGCCAGCCCCCGCGCGAACACCTGTCGGGTCCCGCGCATCGAGGCGCTGGCGTCCACCAGCAGGTAGGTCAAGCGACGTCCGGCGTCGGGCGAGCGTTCGCGCGCGTAGTAAAGAAGGTCGTCGGACAGCACCTTGAGCGTGAAGGCCTCCTCGTCGTGGGCCAGCTCGCTCGGCAGGAGCGCGTCGATGGAGCCGCGCCGCTCGATCGACGCGTACCCGTCGATGGCGAACCGCTGCACCGAGCGGCGGCGCTTGGTCTCGAGGACCGAAGGCAAGAGCTGCAAGGAGAAGTCGACGATGTCGGCGGCGCCGATGTTGCCGACGATCTGGTAGAGATCGAGCAAGTCGGGGAGCGCGCCGTCGACCGAGAAGAGCCCGAGCAAGCGCAGCGAAGACACGTCGATTTGATCGACGCGGGCCAGGAACGTTCGGTCGTTCTCGATCAGGCGCTGCAAGAAGGACACGACCCAGCCCAGGTCCACGTTCTGCGCCAGGGCGGCTCGATCCCGCTCGAAGGAAGGGGACGCCACGGGCAAATCGGTCACGCCGGCGCGGCGCGGGCGGTGGGGCCAGCGCGCGTGAGTGTCCGACAGGACCCGAGCCAGGACCACGGCGATCGTCTCGTCGCCGAGCGCGCTGGTGGCGAGCTCGCCCACCAGCTCGGCGCCGGCCACGGCCGCGAGAACCGCGCGGTACTGCGTGCGAAACGCCGACACGGGCCCGCGGGCCGCGGGCTGCAACCGGTGAGACTGACCGCGCCGGCCGCTGGCCAGCAGGAGCCCGAGGTCGTGAACGGCGACGAGGGGAACGGTCAGTCCCAGGCGGGCGAGCATGTTCCACCAGGTGACGGCCTGGATGGCCTCCGTCGACCCCGTCGGCTCGACCTCGCTGAACGTCAGCGAGGCGAGCTGGCGGCGAAGCTCGCCCTCCGCGGCTGCCGAGGCGCCGGCCCGAGCGGGGTCGGCGACGCCGGCCGGGGCGACGCTGGCGCCGTCGGAGGGCTCGGCAGGCGGACGAGTGACGGAGTCGGACTCGGCCATGGGCTGAGGCAAGATTACCAGGCCGCCCCCAGGGCGGTGCCCAGTATGGCCGTCGGCCATCGATGATCGGCTAGCCGTACGAACGTGAACGCCCGCCCGGCGGACGCCGCGTCTCATCGT
>Ga0105238_10006491_pt1 | contig 11634 bp, 10 predicted proteins | sample KBSC34metaG_FD_81526 | JGI IMG/M metagenome (GOLD analysis project Ga0105238, IMG submission 81526) | Corn rhizosphere microbial communities from Kellogg Biological Station, Michigan, USA - KBS C3-4 metaG | ecosystem: Host-associated > Plants > Roots > Rhizosphere > Soil | place: Michigan, USA... | reverse complement strand
TCGAACAGCCGCGCCTTGACCTCATCCGTCATGCCGGTCCCGGTGTCATTGATGGTGAGCGCCACATGCTCGCCGGGAATCAGGTGGGGATGTTTATCGTCAGCACCCAGCATCTCGGTGCCTGTGGTAATGGTGAGTTTGCCGCCGTTGGGCATGGCATCGCGCGCATTGACCACGAGATTCATCAAGATCTGGCCGACCTGGCTCGGATCGGCCTTGATCCGGCCGATTTTCTCGCCGGGGCGGATGGTCATTTGCACGCTCTCACCGACCAGCCGGCCCAACATCCGGTTCATGCTCGTCACCACCTCGTTCAGATCCAGCACCACCGGTTGCACCACCTGGCGGCGGCTGAAAACCAGAAGTTGCTGTGTCAGCGCCGTGGCACGATTGGCTGCGTCCCGGACTTCCTCGGCGTAAACGCGCAGCGGGCTGTCGGCACCCGCCTGCAACTTCATCAGGTCGCTGTAACCGACGATCGCCACCAGGATATTGTTGAAATCGTGCGCGATGCCGCCGGCAAACTGGCCCAGCGCCTCCAGTTTCTGCGCCTCGATGAGCTGCGCTTTCAAGTGCTTTTGTTCATCGATCTCCGCCTGCAGTTGCTCCATGGCCCGCGTCAGATAAATGGTTTTCTTCTCCACCTCGGATTCCAGCTCGCTGCGGATCCGTTGCCCCTCGCGCTCCATCCGCTGCCGCTCCTTCAGGAGGGTTTCGATATGAACCATCCCGGTCAACAGCAGCAGCGAGATGAGCAGATACATCGTCTCGACTCTGACCACGTACGGCGTCCCGCCCTGAAAGGACGTCAGGGACTGGAACAGATGCAGCAAGGCCAGCAATCCAAAAGCGCAGAAGAGCGACCAGCCCACCCGGGCCACCCCAAAAAGCTGGTTCAACCGGAGCGCGTAGATGGCCACGATGAATTGCAGCCCGCCCGTCGCGTATCCCATGAGCGTGGGAAAACTCATGCGAGATCCTTCGCAGTAGGCCTGGCTCGCATGATGTGGTTCTTATCCTGAGATAAAATAAATTGATGTGGGTTCATGGCCAGATTCAAGTGCTATCAATCAATCGTCATTTTTCATATAACGCTGACACCGTGGTTCTTAAGCAATTACCGGAACCGTCCTGAATTAGACCGCAAATTCCTGTTTTTGGACACACTGCCGCTCGCAGTCGGCCCAAATAACACAGGCAATTCAAATTAAGCACGTCAGAGGCCAGAAAACATCCACCTGTCATCCTTCTTGCTTCACCCAACAGACAAATTGGACAGAAAACCGATGGAACCCAGATGATCCTGTTACACGCCATGTTTTTTGACTTCACGCTCGCCGCCTTTGTCATGGTCGCTGCCTTCTTGGCCTACCAGGGGCTTAGGGGATAGTGCGATTAGTCCGGCATCAGTTGCACCAAATCCATTTCTTCCATCTACATCGCCCCTGGCAATCCCAATTTCTCCCGCAGCCACGCCGCCAGCGACTCCGCCCGTTCCTGGCCTAGATCAATCAACTTCTGTTGCGACTCATCTTGCAACTCCAGTGTCACCATATAGCTGTAATAATACCCGTACTTGCGTTGATGCCGCACCTTGTTCAAGACCACCGCCCGGATTTCTGAAAATGGCACCGGCGCCCGCCCGCGTCGTTTATAATTCAGCGGCAGTTGCACGGTTCGCGCTCCGTCATCGATCACCAGGTCCTCCCGGCCGGAATGCGCTTTCCAGAACCGCCAGAGATAGACCGCCGCGCCGGCGGATAGCACGCCGGCCAGCGACCACTGCCAGGCCGCCCACGGCGGCGTCAACGGAAAGACATAAGCCACCGCCCCGGCCGCCACGAGGTAAAGCGCCGCCATCGTCAGTATCGCCACCGGGAGCGGCTGGAAGCGTGGCATGCGCAGGCGCGTCACCGGGATCTCCGTGACCATCTTCACACCGCCCGCCACCTGCGGACCGCCCCAGCGCAGCGCTCCCACCATGCCCACCAGCGGCCACAATAAAAACAAACTCAACGCGCTCAGGATCAGCGGCAGGATCACATCTTCCGCATCCACCGCCGGCGATAACACCGCATCTAGCGGATCTTTGGGATTGTAATACACCTCAACCGTTGAGCCCCGTGGATGCGCGTCCACGATCGCCTTCACCGCCGCTTCATCATCCGGATGCCCGTCATAACGGTAACGCCAGCCTTGGACGCTCTGGCCGTTCACGACATATCTGTAGTTGAAAGACGCATGATAATAAATCCGCCCCTTGCGAGTCGTATAGGTCCCCACCTTGCCTGACAAAATCTCGCCCTGGACATGCGGAAACGATTCCGCCTCATGCTGGCGCAACAGGATCTGCAGGAAGTGGCCATCCCCCTTCCAACTGAACCACGCCACAAACCCGCCCACCAACACCACCATCAAAATCGCCACGAAATTTTTCATGTGGGTCAATCAAAGCTCGCCTCAGTGTTCCGCCGCCCTGTCCTGCTGCTTGCGAAACCTTTGAAGCTGGGATAGCACGCCGGGAAATTGCTCATTGCTTGGGTCCAGTTTTTGCGCCGCGCCAGCTATCAGGATGGCGTCATCAAAGCGGCCTCGCATCAGCAAAAAATTGATATAACGAAACACCGCTTCCGGACTGGTGGGGCACAACGCGAACGCCTGTTTGAACGCGTAGTCCGTCTCCGCCTGCAATCGCGCCCTGTCAATTCCCTTTGGAATATCCGTCAGCCGCCATTGATAAAGCCCCGCGATCGAAACCCGCAGTTTTGAAAATGCCTTGGGCGCGAAATCATTGGTCACGTACACCCTGTCCCCGGTGAAATGCGACCAATCCTTCCGGCCGTACACGCCGTCCACAAACGCGCACACATTGGATACCGACGTGTCCGGTTTCAGCCATGTACCCAGCATCGATTCAAACTTTTTGGTCCAAAATGCATGGTCGTCATCCAGCATCTTCCCCGTCAATGCCTTCAACGGCTCATGGTTCAGTTGAAAGATCAATCCATGCGGTGACAGGTATGGGTTAATCAGGAACAACGGGAAGCTCTCCTCCATGAAAAATTCACATTTTGGGTTGTGTTCCAGAATCACCTTGACCAGGCGCGCGTGTATGGCCATCACCGACACCTGGTTGTTCAACGCCATCTCACCATCCACCACCCTCACATCCTCGCCCGGCATGACTTGGCGCGGCCCGTCCGGAAAGTCCTCATCATGCTTCAAGCGACGCAGCGCATCGGTCTTGTATTCCTCCACCGCGGTCTGCACGTCATTGGTCGTCGGCAGATAAATCCGTTTGCCATACATCGCCCGCAAATAGTCCATATACCGTCCGTCCGAGAGCGCATTCTGCGTGAGCGTATAAAATGGCCTGGCCTGTGCATGTGATTCACATAACGCCGTGACCAGCATCCGCCCCGCATCGGTGCCGCCAAAATAGATGCTGCCCGCCGGAATGGCCTGGATGATGCCCCCGCCAAAAGCCGGTGGATACTTCGTCCCGCCCACGGCAAACAACTCGTACGCTGACTCCACCTCGTTCATGGGTTGGAAGAACGGCGTCCATTCTGGACGACTCCCCGGAGGATTTCTATACGCATTGGCATATTCCGGCACGAGCCGCGCAAAAGCATTGGATACCGACTCGTAGTCGCCTTGCGTGGCTGATTTGAAATAGTCGATGATTTCCGGTGGCAGTTTGAGGTCCAAATCCTTTGCGAGCTGCCGTACTTGTTGCTCCTTGGCCGCGCTAAACGCCAGCAACTGCTTCGGAAACCGGTCCGCCTCAGCCGCCCGCAACACACCGGGTGATACCAGCACAGTGACCAAAAAGAAAAGCAGGGTTTTCATGGTTTTTTATCTGACATCATCGGAATGGCTCCCATGATTCCACCCCCCGCCAAAACGTCACGCAAAAAACGACCACAGGCCGGCTGCCCTTAATCATGTTTCACCCGCAGAACGTTCCCCATTATAAGAGCGCCTTCGGCGCCCCGCATGGTTGTGCGGCTTGCTTCCCCGCCCCTCGGGCCGCATCATCCTCCGGAGCGTTTGAAGAAATACAGTAGCCGTTCGGAGCGAGGATTTTTGGGTTTTGGCGAGGCTTTGGCGAAGGCGCAGGTTTAAACGAACCCTGTGACTGAGCCGAAACGAAGCCAAAACCCAAAAAGACCGCCCGCTCCTTCCATACCGAACGGCTACTGTATTTCTGAAAATGCTCTAATCCAAAATCCCATGCAAAAACCTGCGCTTTCCTTCTGGCAGATCTGGAACATGAGCTTCGGCTTCCTCGGCATCCAGTTCGGCTGGGGCCTGCAGATGGCCAACATGAGCCCCATCTACAAGTACCTCGGCGCGTCGGATTCCCAGATACCCATGCTCTGGCTCGCCGCGCCGCTCACTGGATTCCTCGTGCAACCCATCATCGGCGCCATGAGCGACCGCACCTGGGGCCCGCTCGGACGCCGCCGCCCGTACTTTCTCGTCGGCGCCATCCTCAGTTCCCTCGCCCTCATCGCCATGCCCAATTGCAGCACGCTCTGGATGGCCGCCGGCCTGCTCTGGATTCTCGACGCCAGCATTAATGTCAGCATGGAACCCTTCCGCGCCTTCGTGGCCGACAAATTGCCGGAACAGCAGCGCGGCTCCGGTTTCGCCATGCAGAGCTTCTTCATCGGCGTCGGCGCGGTCATGGCGGGGATGCTCCCGTATATCCTGAAAAACTGGTTCCACGTCAGCAGCGAGACCAGCCTTGGTAACGCCATTCCGCTCAACGTGAAAATCTCCTTCTACGCCGGTGCCGTAGCGTTCTTCGGCGCGGTGCTGTGGACAATCCTTTCCACCAAGGAATATCCGCCGGAAAATCTCGAAGAGTTCCGTCGCCAGAAAACCCAGACCGCCAGCCCCGCCGCCTTTGCCCGCGAGATTTTTTCCGCCCTCATCGCGATGCCCTGTACCATGCGGCGCCTCGCGCTCGTCCAATTCTTCACGTGGCTCGGCCTGTTCTGCATGTGGCTGCATTTTTCCAATGCGGTGCCCGTGGTCTTCGGCAGCAGCGACCCCAACTCGGAAGTCTTCAAACGCGGCGCGGAATGGGCGGGTGTCTGCTACTCGCTCAAGGACGCCGTGACCTTCGTCGCCGCGTTCGGCCTCATGATCGCCGCGCGGAAATTTGACCGTCGCCGCATCCACGGCGTCTGCCTCGCACTTGGCGGCATCGGCCTGCTCGCCGTCGGCTTCATCCACGGCGAAGAACACAAAAACCTGCTGCTCGTGGCCCTGGCGCTCGGCGGCATCGCGTGGGCGAGCATCTTGTCCATGCCCTACGCCATCCTCGCCGGCGCGCTGCCGCCGGAACGCATGGGCGTGTACATGGGCATCTTCAACTTCTTCATCGTGCTCCCGGAGATCCTGGCCGCCCTGACCTTCGGCCCGCTGGTGAAAAACTATCTCGGCGGCAACCTGGTCTACGCCGTGATGGCTGGTGGCGTCTTCATGTTCCTCGCCGCCGCCCTCGCCCAATGGGTGAAACCCTCCGCCGCTACCAAAGCGGGGTAAGACCGAGAAATTAACCTTCTAACATATCATCCCGTCTCACGGCTTGCCTTCCGTTGGAAACTCACCAATCGCGCGAATCTTTTCGTCCGTAATCTCATAAACCTCGGTTGATATTGGGTAAGATGCTTGCAAGTATTCGCGCACAACCACTCTGCCAACCCGGTTTATAAAACCTGTGTGCTTGGCTGCCCAGAAATATAGAAAATTGCGATCGGGGATAACTGCCATGAGCGGCCACCCAAATCGGGAGCCGATAATTTCCCTGAGATTAGGCGCTAGTACAAGCGATGCCTTGAATGGGAACTGTGTGCCGACGAAACACAGTTGAACATCATCAATGGCCCGGGACTCTAACGTCACTTGACTAAGTACTTGCCCGAGATTGGCGAACGCCTTTGCTGTGGCTTCTGATTCAGACATGCCAAGAGAGGAAAGCATGCCCTTGGTAACCCATGTGACCAATCGGCCATCGGCGGACAGGTGAACCAGCAAGCGGTCAACACGGTCACTCAAGGCTGCTCGAAAATCCGCAGCCACCTCATAGTCGTTAGGTTCCAGACACCAGTAAATCCGATCTGCCGAAAGCGGGGCATCTGAAATAGATGAAGAGGCTATTATCGAGTCGATAAAACTTGTTACACGGCTCAAATCACCATCTTTATGAATATCACGCTGGAGGTTTTCCAGACTGACAAGCAGACGTCCGTCTCCGACCTCGACTGCATGTCGGCCAGACTCCTTATCAATACTGAAAGCAATCCCACGTCGCCGCAATTCGTTTTCAAAGACGGCGAGAACGTCCATACGACCGGAAATCATGCCGGCTTTTTACCACCGTAAGCGCTAATATAAAACCAAAATCCAACTCACCGCTTGTGGCTTCATCGGAGAACTTGGAAAGGCGCTTGGAATTTTAACCCCTTACTTCAGCGCCGTATTCGCCGGCACCGCACGGTGCCAGATATGCCATCCGAAACCGTCAAGTTGGAAACGCGGCAGGTCTCCCGCCGGGGCATCTGATTGCCCCGCGATTTTTACGGGCTTAAACTCCGCCGCATTAAAATTTTTCACCGTGCCGTTCACCGGCCGGTTGGAAAGATTGATCACCACCAGGAATTCATCGTGACCATCACCGCGCTGGAAGCTCACCACCTTCGCATCCTCGGAATTCTCCAGCCACGTGACGTTGTCCGTACGGAAGGCCGCGTACTGCTTCCGCAACTGGATCAGGTCATGATAGATCTTGCGGAGTTGGGGACGTTCCTTCGGGTTCCAGAAAATGTTCAGCTTGTCGAACAACGCCGGGTCGCCGGATTCGGTCGCATCGCCCACTTCCATGCCGTTGTAGATGAGCGGCACACCGTCCAGGGTGAACATCAGCGCCGAGGCCGCCAGCGCGCCATTGATGCCATACCGCGCAACCGCCCGCGCCTCGTCATGGTCGTCACTCATGCGCATGTGCAGGGCGCTTTTGGGGAACTGCCGCAAACTTTCCTCCCACGACCTCTGGATTTTCGTCGCCGGCGCGTTGCGCATCAGCACATCGTTCATTGTGGCCAGCAACGGCCAGGAATAGTCGATGTCAAACGCCTTGGTCAGCAATTCCGGTTTGCTCGCCTCGGCCAGCATCATGATGTCCGGCTTGATCTTGGTGAGTTCAACCCGGGCCTGTTCCCAGAAATCCGTCGGCACCATGTACGCCACATCGCAGCGGAAACCGTCCACGTCCGCCTCCTTGATCCAATACTTCAGCATCGCGACCATGTAGCCGCGCAGCTCGGAACCCTGGTAGTTCAGCCCGGCCACATCCGTCCATGATGGCACGGGCGGGATGACGTTGCCGGCGGCGTCCTGCTTGTAAAAACTCTTGTTCGTCATCATCACGCTGTCCCATGCCGTGTGGTTGGCCACGATGTCCATGATGACCTTCATGCCGCGCTGATGCGCCCCGGCCACGAGCTTCTTGTAATCCTCCAGCGTGCCGTAGTTCGGGTCCACGGCGTAATAATCCTTGATGGAATACGGGCTGCCGAAATCGCCCTTGCGGAATTTTTCACCGATCGGATGGATCGGCATCGTCCACAGGATGGTCACCCCAAGGTCGTGCAATTCATCCAGTTTGGCGGTCACTCCGGCCAGGTTGCCGGCCACGGAAAAATCGCGCGGATAAATCTCGTAGATCGTCCCCGAGCGCAGCCATTCCGGCGAAGGCCTCGCGGACAGGCCGGAAACGTCCGATTCCGCACGGGTGACGGCCGGCAGCAACGTCAGCGCAGCTACAATGGCAGGAAAACTCTTTTTAAAACCCAAAAATGTCATGTTCGATATCTGATGTTTGGCCTTGTCCAGGCCCTTTGAAAATTTGCCGGCAACCATGGATCAATTTTGCGGCGTGTGTTGGGCGAGCCAGGTCAGGTCTTGAACACTGCCCACATCCAGACCACCGACACCGGCCAGCCAGCTTGATCCAGAAGTCCATCCCGCCAGGTTACCGTTGAATCTTTGAGTATCCACAGTGCCTTTCCAACGATGCGTTTCTGAATGGCCGTCGGCAAAGACCAGCGCCGCTGACAAGGCATGCATGCTCCCCGGCAATTCGGTGAAGGTGGTTCCGCTGCCGTTCGCGGCGGCCGGATCAACATAGTAAGTTGCATCGTCATTGCTGTTGGGATGTTCATCCATGATCATCCAGCAATCGCTTGGCCCGGGAGAGTGAAAGTCGTTTTCCTTTTTGGCATTGTAAAATGCAGGCATCTGGCTATGACCGCCGTTGGGGGTGCCGTTGGCTTTGAAACCAAACCACTTTTCGCCGTCCCCCAGCGCGCCGTTCATGGCGCAACTCCGGATCCGGTTATCATGCCCCCCCTGATTGACGCTCAAAAAGCGATCCGACGGGCAAACAAAAATTTTGATCGACTTGGACACATACTGACCCAACAGTGCCGTACCTAGGACAGGATCATCTACTGTGATGAACAACGTGTTGAAATTATTGGCATTGGCGCTCCCATCCATGGTAACGCCATAAGGACAGATCCAATTGGATTTATTGCCGCCGGTATTTCGGTCAGAATTGGTGACGAGCTTGGAATTATTGTCATTCGAATACATCTGGCAGGACAGACCAAGCTGTTTGTAGTTGCTCAAGCAGGCGATGACCTGCGCCCGTTCCTTGGCCTTGGCCAGCGCCGGCAACAGCATGGCCGCCAGGATGGCGATGATGGCGATCACCACCAGCAATTCAATCAGGGTAAATCCACCCGGGCGGGACCTGTTTTCGTCGTTTGAAAAGTTCATATCTTTTACAGTATTTCCCTTTGATTTAAAACCGGGCGGGCTGGTTTGCAGCCCGCCCGGCATGGATAAACTCAAGGATGGGGCTGAAGCAGGCGGAAAAACTGGTTGCCTGTGCCAGCCGGCCAGTTCGTGCTGCTCGCCGCCTCGGTATTGTCGACGTCAATCCAGGGTCCAGTCAGGCTGGAACTCCTTTGAAGGTGAACGTTGGGATACGCCAGCCAGGTGATCGGGAAAGCGCCGCCAACCTTGCCGGCGATGGCCAGACCGCCGACTTTCGGCTCGGCATACTGGGCGCCATTCTGGCTGAATACATCCACTGGCAGGTTGCAGACCCCGTTCGTGCTGCGGATATAGCGGAAATGGTTCATGGCATAACCGGCCTCGTCATCCGCGCCATTGATGGAATATTTGTAGGTCAAGGACCGGGTATGACCTTTGGGAAAAGTTGTTGTGTATGTGTAAATTTCGCTGCTGCCGACAACCTGGCATTGCAAGCCTGCGCCAGCGAGCGTGATCGGGTTCCAGGCCAGCCAGCCGCTGAAATCGCCATTGATAAAAATGCCGTCTGCACCCGGGTCAAACACATGCGCATCCGTACCCACAGCGTTCGTCATGTTGACACTGAAGGTGACCGTCGTATCCACGTTTAACAGATCCGTCGGGAGCGCATCATTCCAATACACGGTCGGAACATTGGTGCTGGACAGGTTCGGAACTGTCAGCGTCCGATTTTGCCCGCCAATGCCGCCAAGGGCGTCATACATGGTGTTTCCACTGCTCAAATAGCGAAATTGATATTGCCCGGTGGTGCCGACCTGCAGCGAAAAATACGGGCTATAGTACACATTGGGGTTATTTGCACTGGGATTGTTTGTCATTGCGGTTCCGCCCCAGCCATTCACAGAGTCCCCGTTGATGGTCACACTGCTCGGGTTAAATCCTCCATCGCTCTGAACCACCAGGGTCATGTCTACCGAAAACTGCACGTTGTCAAAAACTGGCGGGACGGAGGCCCCGATGCGACCGTTGGGCAGATCGAGCATGAACGTCACCGCTTGGTTCGGGTTGACCGTGGTGAACGCCTGGTTTCCACCACCTGAAAAGTCTGTTCCAATCTGCAAGCTGCCCCAAGTCCCGGGGGTGCGGGCTTTCCATTGATAAGTCCCCGGAGTGGCGATGATGTAGATGTTCGTATAAACACCCGCCGAACCGGCCACCAAGGTCATCTGGGTGGCCGGATCACTGCCACTACCGTCGCCACCACCCCATTGTGGCGTGGTGAACGATCCGGTGATTTCCCAGGACTCGCCGGTGTCCGAATAGCCCACCCGGTTAGCTGTTGGAAAAAAGCCGTCTGTGAAAGTTCCGGGATAGTAATAAACCGAGAGATTGCCGCTGGCATCATAGTGGGTGCTCATGTTATTGCCGGGCCAGACGTTGTTCCAAGTGCCGTCCGTCACCTTCATGCCGCGGGTATCAAAGGAACTTGCAGTCTGGCCGGTGATGTCATATTCCCATTGATGGGCCCCATAGAGACCGTTGGTTCCAACCACTCCGTTGTCGGTCATCACCGTGCAATTGTTGCACCATCCTTCAAAAGCGCCCGCAAGATAGTATGGCTGGGCCTGGGACACGGACACGCCGGCAGCAAGCGCACAAACTGCTGCAATAGTTGTGAATGATTTTTTCATGGAGTTCATTTGATTTGTTGGGCCAACAACGCGCAGTCGCAAAACTTTCGACGAGTTTGCCAGGGCGGCTGTTGTGGATTACTGAACGAATCTACCTCACCAATCAAAATCTGCTATCGCATCTTTGTGCGGCACCCGGAGCGCGGGCGGCCCGCCCGCAAATTCATCATCAACCCTCGCCGGTCGCCATCAAAACCATTCATTATATTGGCTTTCAAATGGGTTAAATTGGGTTTGATTTGGCTTTATTTGGCTTTAAATGGGTTTGTTTTTTATCGTCAAAATCGCCATTCCACATCGGTAAAATCAGGCGATTGTTGCATTTTAAAATTGGGTTCGTTTCGTAATTTTATGTTTTTTAGCCAGGTTGCCCGTCCGTTACAGCATTTATGGAAATGCTCCAAGGCACGCGCGCTACTGGGTGCCTGTCTCGCCCTGCGGAAAGGATGTTGGTGCTTGGACGTTTGGAGCTTTCCCCCTGCCTGCCCTCCGCCAATATTTTTAAAATTCTAGGGCTTGACGAAGCTTGACGAAGCTTGACCGCCGCCTTGGTGGTGGGCAGGGTCGCGCTGCGACCCTGCTTGCCTGCGCAGCAGGCACTTTGTGGCATGGCCGTCCCGCACCCGCCCTCCGGCAATTCTTCATTCTGCATTCTTAATTCTTCATTCATTCCCCTCACCTTACCCCACCCGCTTGGACAATGGCTGTCCAACCCTCAAAGATTTTTTTGAATAAATAATGAATAAATGGAGCCCGGCCTGAAGCGCCGCTTCAACGTTCAAGCCAACGAAGCCTCCCGCCCTCACTTCGAATTCCACCTCCTACCCCCGCAGATACTTCACCACCGCCTCCGTCCGCGAGTGCACGTGCAGCTTTTCATAAACCGTCCGCACATAGCTCCGCACCGTGTCGATGCTGATGCCCATGCGGTCGGCGATCTCCTTGTACGCATAGCCGTTCGCCAGTTGGTCCAGAAATTCCCGCTCCGCCGGCGTGAGTTTGGCCAGCGAGGCGGATGAGGGCGAGCGCCAAAGCTAATCGACAACTTTTCTCTTTGGTACATTTTTACTTAAAGGACAGCTCTTGC
>Ga0105238_10006490_pt1 | contig 11634 bp, 12 predicted proteins | sample KBSC34metaG_FD_81526 | JGI IMG/M metagenome (GOLD analysis project Ga0105238, IMG submission 81526) | Corn rhizosphere microbial communities from Kellogg Biological Station, Michigan, USA - KBS C3-4 metaG | ecosystem: Host-associated > Plants > Roots > Rhizosphere > Soil | place: Michigan, USA... | reverse complement strand
GTGGCCGCCGTAGTAGCTGTACGGCCAGCCGTAGAATGCGCCGTCGCGCACCGACGTCAGGTAGTCGGGAACGAGGTCGCTGCCGATTTCGTCGCGCTCGTTCACGACCGTCCAGAGCGCGCCGGTCGCCGGCTCCCAGGCCATGCCGTTCGGATTGCGCAAACCCGAGGCGAAGATGCGATGCGAGCCGGTGCCCGCGTCCACTTCCCAGATTGCGGCGCGTCCTTCTTCCGCGGCGATGCCGTTCTCCGCGACGTTGCTGTTGGAGCCGACGGTCACATACAACTTCGTGCCGTCTGCACTCGCGATGACGTTCTTCGTCCAGTGATGGTTGATCGTGCCGGCGGGCAGGTCCAGCACCTTTGTGCCAGTCACGCCGATATGCGTATCGCCGGTCGCATACGGAAAGCGCAGCAACGCGTCGGAGTCCGCGACGTAGAAGTCGTTACCGACGAGCGCCATGCCGAACGGAGAATTCAGGCCCTCGAGCAGCACCGTGCGCACGTCCGCCGACCCGCTGTGGCGCGTATCGCGCAGCAGCGTGATGCGGTTGGCGCTCGGAACCGCGGCGCCGGCCTTTTTCATCACCTTGCCCATTACCCAGCCCTTGATGCCCTTGCCGTCGTCGGGTTTTGGCGGCGCGTTCGTCTCGGCGACCAGCACGTCGCCGTTGGGCAGCACGTAAAGCCAACGCGGGTGATCGAGGCCGCTCGCGAACGCGGTCACGCGCATACCGGTCGCTGCCGCGGGCGTCGCGCCAGCCGGCCAGCCGATCGCCGGTGCGATGTTGAGCGTCGGAATCAGCGTCGCGAGTGGCGGCGGCAGTTGCGGCGCCGGACCGCTGCCGGCAGACACTGGCAGCGTCGCAATCTCGCCACAGGCCGAGAGCGCGAGCGCGAGCAATCCGATCAGCGAAGCGATCGATGCCCGACGTCTAACGAGAGATCGCTCAGGACCGCTATTCGCGGCACGGTTTCGCGATGCCGCGGCGGGAGAGGGCGCGAACTTAAAGTACATGTCGCGGCATGCATTGGACTTGGCTTCATCACGAGGACGCACACCATCGAAAGGGTCCGCAATCACTAAGGACGAAGCGCGGTTCGCCGGGAAAGCCGGCGCGTGCGGAGTAGCGTTCATTTTTCAATCTCCCTATAGCGAACGTGCAATCGATATCCATTTCATGCACACATCCAGTCGGCTCAGCTTACTCGAGGTATGCGCCGCCATTCTGAATGCGCGCCTTCGATCAACGGCGTTACCCGGCTTGGGCATGCAGCGGGACGGATGTCCAGATCTGCTAAGGAAAAAGCGAGAGTCATGCGACGGCGCCGGGCGCAGTGGCGATCGGCGACGCGGCACGAGTCGCCGCACGGTACCCCGACCACAGCCGTCAATCGACGTAATCGACGCTCGTACGCGGTTCAGACGGAGCGTACAAGCGAACGAACTCAGGACTGCGGTGCAGCTACGTTCTGCAGTACGCGGGCGATCATCCCGAGCAACTCGGCGGCGCGGAAAGGCTTTGCGAGGCGCATGACCTTCGCCGGCAGTCCCTCCGGTATCTCCGCATAGCCACTCGCGAGGATGATCGGCATGTCCGGGTACAGCGCTTCGATCGCGCGCGCGAGTTGCAGTCCGGTCATTTCCGGCATCATCTGATCGGTGACGACCACGTCGAATTGCTGCTGCGTGATCGCTTTGAGGGCATCGATGCCGTTGCTCGCCTGCACGACGTGGAATCCGTGCGCTTCGAGCAGCGCGGCGGAACTCGTGAGAACGAGGACATCGTCGTCCACGAGCAGGACGCGCGTCGTCTCGTCGGCTGCGTGATTGGTCGCCGGTGCGGGTGCAGGTGCAGCGCTACTCTGCGCAGACTCGCCCGTCGCGACCGGCAACTCGATTGTCACGGTCGTGCCTTCGCCGCGCGTGCTCGCGATACGTGTCGTCCCGCCGAATTGCTCGGCGAGGCCATGGACCATCGACAGGCCGAGCCCGGTGCCCTTGCCGACACCCTTGGTCGTGAAGAACGGCTCTTTCGCGCGCTGCATTGTTTCGGCATCCATTCCGTGTCCTGTGTCCTTGACCCACAGACACACGTAGTCGCTCGCTCCTACGGGATTGTGCGGATGCGGCGCCGTCTCCTCGTGAGCGCCGATCGTGATCGAACCGCGTCCGTCCATTGCGTCGCGTGCGTTCACGACGAGGTTGAGGATTGCCGCTTCGAGCTGGTTCGGGTCGGCCCGGACGCGCGGCAGAGACTGCGCGACTTCGTATTCGATTCGGATTTCGCCGCCGATCGCACGCTGCACGAGATCCATCATGCCGCGCAACAGGCCATTCAGATCGACCGCTTCGATCGTGAGCTCTTGTCGTCGCGCGAACGCGAGCATGCGCTGCGTCAGGGTCGCACCACGCTCGGCGCCATGCATCGCGTTCTGCACGAGCAACAGACTCTTCTCGTCGCCGCGGACACGCGACTGCAGCAGCTCGAGGCTCGCGATGATGACGGTCAAAAGATTGTTGAAGTCATGCGCGATGCCACCCGTCAGTTGACCGATCGATTCGAGTTTCTGCGACTGGAACAGCGCGTGTTGGGCGGACTGCAGCGCTTCCTGCGAGCGCTGCCGTTCGGTGATGTCGCGTGTGATCTTGGCAAATCCGATGAGCTGGCCGTCTTCGCTGCGGATTGCGTCGATGACTACGTGGGCGAGAAAGCGCGAACCATCCTTGCGTACGCGCCACCCTTCTTTTTCGAAGCGTCCTTCGCGCGCCGCTATTGCGAGCCCCATTTCGGGCAACTTCTGTTGCTGGTCTTCCGGCGTGTAGAAACGGGAGAAATTCTGGCCGATGATTTCTTCGGGCGCGTATCCTTTGATGCGCTGGGCGCCGGCATTCCAGCTCGAAACCGTTCCGTCCGGGGACAGCATGTAGATTGCGTAGTCGGTGACACCCTGAACTAGCAGTCGGAACTGCGCCTCGGATCTTTCGAGTATCGAACGGCCGTCAACATCCATGGTACAAGCGCTCGAAGGCTTCACCGGTCATCTTACGCTGTCTCGGCGTAACCGGTTTGCCGTAGCTCGATCATCGAAATTTGCGCGGCGCGGCGTCAGTCGATCGGTAGCCTGCGGTCGAATGCGGGCACCTCCGCGGCAGTGAGGATCGTGCCGTCGCCGGTCTGGAATGTTCCGTCTTTCCAGGGCTCGACGATCTGTCCGCCGTCCGTCTGTGCGCTGTGCCAGTAGTTCGTCGCACGGTCAGCGATTCGTTCGAACTGTACCGTGACCCGCACCGGCTCGCCGCGCGGTCCGCGCATTTCGTGCACTTCGGAAAATCTGCGCGCGTCCATAGGGTTCCCCACTACAGTCTCGAGTTGATCGGTGTCAGCAGTTCGGCGGAATCCTCGATCACCCACGCCGCGTTCATCTGATCGAAGCTGACGCTGCGGCCATCCTGGGTCTTCGCGCTGAGCAGGCGGGAGTGCGGAGGATCGCCGATGACATCCTCCGAAACGAGCGTGATCGTGATTTCCTTTCCGTGCGAATCCTTCATCAATAGCTGCTGCTCGTTGGTCGCTGCGCTGTTCATGCCTTTCTCCTTTGTTCGATGATCCGCGATCAATGTTGCGCGCTCACGCCTGAGCGGGACGCGAACGGCATTCGCGCCGTTCAATTCGTGTCGCGCGCTCGTGGCCAGGCGCGGCGCGGCCTGACGAGCGATGGTCGACATTCCTTAAACCGCGAGCAGCTTCGCCCTTACGCCGCAAGCATCTCGCGCGCCCACGCGGACCGCGGCGACGTCGCCTGTTCGATCATTTCCGCGAGTCGCTCGTTCGCTACCGGCTTTTGCAACCAGCGGAATGCCTGGATCTTGGCCGCCGCCCATTCGATCAGCGTGCTGTCGTGGCCTGAAGTGATGACGATCGGCGGTAGCGGCAGCGCCATTGCCCGGGACGACTCGATGACACTCATGCCTTCGAGCGCCGAGCTGCTGAGGCTGAGGTCGAGCACGATCACATCGAAACGGTCGTCGAGCAGCCGGCTTACCGATGCCCTGGCGTTCGGACAGACGACGACGCTGTGTCCCAGAGCTTCGAGCTGTTCCTGACCGGACGGAGAGAACGAGAGGTTGTCCTCAATCAGTAAAATGTTTTTTCTCATGCAGCGACTGGCGTCCAATGGGGATGGGCCAGATTGTCACTGCAACATGTATGCCTCGCTGCGAAACGCGGCATACCCTGCAAATTCGCGGGTTTTCAAGGCGGTGCGCACATCAACTGCCGCATTCTGCAACGATTCAAATCGATTCGATCCGCATAATGCAAGACGGCAGCAAACGATCGCATGCGCTTTCGACTAACGCGAAAATCGGTTCACGCTGTCATGGCAGACCCTGTGCCGACTTCGTCTCGTGTTCCGACGCGCAGCGTGATTTTTGGGGGCGGGATCACCGTTCGCGCACACGCTGCGCGATTCGATTTTTTACCTATTCAGTGGCCCCTTTACGTGATCGATGCGAGTCTGTCTTCAGCCATGGGCTTTCCACTTCAGGTTCTCTCGTGGTGAGGCGTGCTCCTGCGGCACCCGAGGTAGCAGGGCAGGCCGCTTCGTTAAGGGGGAGGTTGAAAACCGGTCCCAAGCGGTTCGCGCAGGTCAGCGAAGCACGTCAGCCCGGCACGTAGACATCGGGATCTCCGAAATCGAACGTTGCGACGGCACCATCTATCTCGCTGCCTTCGCAATCGAAGGTCACCGTGAATTTCTGCTGCTGCAGGTCCTTGCGGATGCGGATCATGAGATCCACGAAACCCACCGCTTCGATCAGCTGATTTTCGCCGCTGCACGTCCAGCAATTTCCGACGTCGCGCCGTACCGTCAGTTTTCCGGCCATTGTCATCTCCTCCCTGTTTCTGATTGTTTGGCTACCCGGATGCTTCAACGTCATCCTTCGAGCTGCGTTCGCCTGTTGCATAGTCAGGCTGCCATCGAGCGTACCTTGCGGAGGCCGCACGAACCGTGGCTCGGGCCACGAAAGTGAGGAGTCACACCTGCGGGGCCGTTTGCATGTCTGGGATGCGTGCGCACAGCGCCCGCGCTCGTGGCCGACGGCGACGCGCGCGTCGATCGTTGAGGTGCGGGGGAACGTGCGGGACGTGGCGTCCGAAGCTGGACGTGATCCAGTCTCGCGCTATCGAACTCCGGCCGCGACGAATTTCCGAGTAACTTAGTGACCGACGCCGACGCGCTTGACACGAACGTCATGCCGCCCGCCGCGCCCGTGGCACCCATCGGTCCGCGACGGCTGGTTGGTCCCCACCCAAGTCCCTCCCATCTTGGGTCCGTACAGGCCGTGGAATCGTCGATGCAGTAGTTGCCGTTGCGGCTCTGCCTCGGCGGAGGCGTGTTCCATCCAGGATGACGCTACGCGCTGCGCCGGTTGGTCTGTGGCTCCGTTAGCTCCGCTGGCACCTACGACACCGACCACACCGGTGGCTCCGGTCGCGCCAATTGCGCCCGTCGCACCGACAGCGCCAGTGGCGCCCGGCACTCCGGTGGCGCCCCAAAGGCAATTTGCCAGCGTGTCTGACCATATGGCGGATTCGCGCTCACGAGTCAAAAAGCGGATGCGACCATGTCGATTCTGCTGCTCCTCTCTCGTCGTACAGATAGAACACAATTCTCTGAGCTGTTAACCACCCACTCTAATGAGGAGTCAAAACATGAAAATCACGCGTCAATGCTTCGGTGCCGCCAGTGCCTTGGTGGTGCTCGGCTTACTCAGTGACGGCTCGCGTGCTGCCGAGACTGCGGCGCCACCTGCGATGCCACCCTTGGCGGCACCCCCCGCTGGTGCGTACACACTTGACAAGGCTCACGCAAGTTTGGTCCTGCGCGTAAGCCACCTGGGGTTCTCTACTTACACGACGAGATTCAGTCGCTTCGACGCCGAGTTGACTTTGGATCCCAACAATCTGTCTGGCTCGAAGGTGTCGACCACCATCGAGGCGTCGTCGTTTGAGATGGACGCGGCACCTCAGATGTGTTTCGACATCGTGAAAGGACCCCAGATGCTCGACACCGCGAAATTTCCAAGAATCGTGTTCAAGTCCGAAAGCGTCCGCATGACGGGTGCGAAATCGATGGAGATTGTTGGCACTCTGACTCTGCATGGCGTCACGCGACCGATCGTGTTGGCGGCGACATATAACGGTGGCTATTCCGGTTTGCCGAACCTGGAACCAAAAGCGCGTGTCGGTTTTTCAGCGCACGGCGCGTTAAAGCGGTCTGACTTCGGCATCTCGTATGGATTGCCGCCGCCGGGCACAACCATGGGAGTTGGCGATCTGATCGATTTTTCGATCGAAGCAGAATTTACCGGGCCAGCACTTGCGCCGCCAGGCGGAAGTTCTAGCTTGTAACGCACTGTCGCGCGGGCGGGACCCGTTTGCTAGCGGCATGTTTTTGACTTACTCACAAAGAGACAATCAAAGAAATAGCAATGAATATGAATTCGGTTACCTGTGTGGTACGACAAGGAAGCAGAGTCCGCGGCGCGCTTCTACGCAAGCACTTTCCCCGATAGCGCAGTCCACGCCGTGCGGTATGAGGAATAGGGTGCGCATGGGAGCAATGATCGACCCGATTCAATAAAGGAGGGGCAATGACAATCATGCGAGAGTGGCGAGCGGAAATTCGGCGAGCCTTGAAGCAGGAGTACTTGGAATACATCACGGCAACCGGTATCGCCGGATACCGGCAAGCGGAAGGGAATCTCGGGGTTGCGATTGCTTCGCGCGATCTCGATGCTGAGCGATCGGAAGTGGTCACGCTCAGTTGGTGGAAAGACGAGGCGGCAATTAAAACCTTCGCCGGCGAGGATATTTCACGCTCTCGGTACTACCCCGAGGATGACCGATATCTTCTGACGCATCCGGAGACGGTTCAGCACTACGAGTCCACGAAGCTGTGAGCACGACGCTGAGCCAACGCTGGTGCGGTGAAAGGCTCGCCAAGTGTTGAACTGACAATTACTAGGAGATTCTGATGAGCAAGGTCATCTACAACATGAGCGTCTCCCTCGACGGCTTTGTCAGGGCGTCGGGCTGCACTGCTGCCAAGCCATTGGGCATCGGCGGCGAGCGGATTCACGAATGGTTTTTCGATGATGATCCGAAGAACCAAAAGTTCGTCGAGAAGATGCTTAATTCGATCGGCGCTGTCGTGAGCGGTCGAACGACTTACGACACGTCGGACTGGGGTCCCAATGGTCCCACCGGCGCGCGGCGGTTACCGGTGTTTGTCCTGACGCACGAGGCCCCGACGTCCTCACCAGCGAATGGGGTTTACACGTTCGTTAACGACGGGATCGTCGAGGCAGTCAAAGCGGCCCGTCAGGCGGCTGGCGGCAAAGACGTGTCGATCATGGGCGGACCCGACGTGGGCAATCAAGCGATCGCGGCAGGCGTCGTGGACGAGATCGTCGTAAGCATCGTTCCAGTCCTGTTTGGTGAAGGACTACGAATGTTCTCGAACCTCCCTTCGCACGTTCAACTGGAGCAGGAGTCGTTGACTGACACCCGCAGTGTTACGCACATCTTCTATCGCATTGTGAGGTAGCCAAAAAAAACAGAAAAAGGGGACGCAGAAAAAAGGAAGAAAATGGGGACGGAGGAATTATCCGAATGTTCACAGTGGCAGAACACAACGAGGCGCCATTTACATTTAGCGACGTAAATGAATTTTTCGACATATTCGGCGCTATCAATTCTCCATTCAGCGGATCTTCGTAGAATTTGAGTCGCTCCCGCCCAATCTGGAGACTCAGATGGCCACGCTGACAAAAGACGATTCCCTCGTCGTTTCCGCAGCTGCGTCCGCCGACCAGCATTCGCACAATCATGAGCTTCACGAGATGAGCATTGTCGACAGAGTCGCTCGCGCACTCGTCTCGCGGCACCTCACTGACGAGGAGGCCGACAGCCTTTATGATGCCGATGAGCCATAGCAGGGAATGAGCACGTGCTTCGCGGGAACAAATTCACAACGTTGTAGAGAAAAAGTCGCTGCGGCGAAGTGCGCGAATCGCTTACCGCAATTTGCAGCTAACCCGCGGCGAAGCGCGCGGTGAAGCTCCAGAGGGCTGGGGGATTCACCGCATCGCCGTAAACGGCGTTGTAGCGATGAGTCGCAAACGCTCGATTTGGCTGATTTGGTGCCCGGAGCCGGACTCGAACCGGCATGGAACGATTAGATTCCGGCGGATTTTAAGTCCGCTGCGTATACCGATTTCGCCATCCGGGCACGGTGTCGCGTCGCAGGGGAGGGTGGAGCGCGTGCGATCATCGTCGAACGCGATGATCGCAGAAAATGGAGGCGAGGGTCGGAATCGAACCGGCGTACACGGCTTTGCAGGCCGCTGCATGACCACTCTGCCACCCCGCCTCAGCATCGATGGCTGGCGAAGAGCGTAACAACGCCGTTCGCAAAAAACAAAAACCTCGGCGGACCGAGGTTTCGAGGCAATCCGCCGGTTCGCACCTTGAGATCGCCAGATAAAGATTGGAGCGGGAAACGAGACTCGAACTCGCGACCCCGACCTTGGCAAGGTCGTGCTCTACCAACTGAGCTATTCCCGCGCGAGCCCACCATCATACGATTTCCGCGGCGCGTGTCAACCTCCGGGCGTGGCAGGCGTGGTCGGCTGTGAGGTGCCGCGGTCCAGCGATTGCACGATCCGCGCCTCCTTCGCTTCCCACAAGCCGTTGATCCAGCTCTGGAAGCGGTTGCGGAAAGCCTCGTCGTTCTCGTAGTCACCGCCCACAAGGTCGGGCGGGATCGGCCGTTCGCGGATGTGGATCCTGATCTCGGCGACCTTGTTCGACAGCATCTCGACGAGCGTCGGGATGCCGCCCGGATACACGATTGTCACGTCGACGACTGATTGCAGGATGTCGCCCATCGCCTCGAGCACGAACGCGACGCCGCCGGCGCGCGGGCGCAGCAGGTGCGCGAACGGCGAGCCCTGCTGCGCATGCTTGTCTGCCGTGAAGCGCGTGCCTTCGACGAAGTTCATGACCGACACCGGCGTTTCGCGAAAGCGCTCGCAGGCCTTGCGTGTCGCGAGCTTGTCGCGGCCGCGCAACTCCGGGTGCTTTTCCAATGTTTCGCGCGAGTAGCGTTTCATGAACGGAAAATCGAGCGCCCACCAGGCGAGCCCGAGCACCGGCACCCAGATCAGCTGCTGCTTCAGAAAAAACTTGAGGAACGGGATGCGGCGGTTGAGCGTGCGCTGCAGCACCGGGATGTCGACCCAACTCTGGTGGTTGCTCAGGACGAGATACCAGCCCTCGCGCTTGAGTCCCTCGAGGCCGTCGACGACCCAGCGCGTGCTCGTGAGCAGGCCGAACAGGAAGCCGTTGACCGCGATCCACTGCTCGGCGATCGCGACGAGCACGCGCGACAGCGCCATGCGCGCGGTGGCGATGGGCACGATCGCCTTCGCGAGCGCCAACACGAGCAGGACCGTCGCGTGCACGAGCACGTTGAGCGCGACGAGGACGAACACGAGCGGCAGGCGAACGAACAGCGGAAGGAAAGTCAGCATGAAGCGCGCGGCGAACGGGTCAGCGCGCATTGTAAGCGCAAGCGCGAGTGAAGCAGCGCGACGCCCGTTCGCGCAACTTCGGTCGCGTATTACACTGCGCACCTTCGCCGGCGCGGCCATCACGCGGAAGACCGGCACGCCAGGATCATCGCGACGCCCATGCGCCTCAACAAGCACATCGCCGAGACCGGTTTCTGTTCGCGACGCGAGGCCGACCGGCTGATCGCGGAGAAGCGCGTCGTCGTCAACGGCAAGCCCGGTGGCGTCGGCAGCCAGGTCGAGGACGGCGACGAGGTGCTGATCGACGGCCAGCCGCTGCTGCCGCGGCGCGAGGCGGGTCACGGCCGGCGTCACGTCTACATCGCGTTGTACAAGCCGGTCGGCATCACCTGCACGACCGAGCGCGAGGTCAAGGGGAACATCGTCGACTTCGTCGACCACCGCGAGCGCATCTTCCCGGTCGGACGCCTTGATAAGGACTCTGAGGGTTTGATCCTGCTGACCAGCAACGGCGACATCGTCAACGAGATCCTGCGCTCCGAGAATGCGCACGAGAAGGAATACCTCGTCGGCGTCAACAAGGCCGTCACGCCCGAATTCCTGTCCGGCATGGCGCGTGGCGTGCGCGTGCACGGCCAGCTGACCAGGCCGTGCAAGACCGCGCGTATCGCGAAGTTCGGCTTCCGCATCGTGCTGACTCAGGGCCTGAACCGGCAGATCCGACTGATGGCCGAGGCATTCGGTTTTCGCGTCACGCAGCTGCGGCGCGTGCGCATCGTCAACGTCAAGCTCGGCGCGCTGAAGGTCGGGCAGTGGCGCAACCTGACCGATCTCGAGCTGCGCGGGCTGCTGCCCGAGCGCAGCGAGTGGTGATCCTCAGCAGCTGAACTGGGCGAGTGCCGCGCAGTGATTTCTCGACGCATCTGCTGACTCGGACGCCCTTACGTGCGGGAAGGGTGGAGTTGACGCCGATCGCGGTGCGTCACCTCGACCGTACCTGTCGATGCGAAGAGCAGACCACTTGGGTGTTCCCCGCAGCCGGCGCGATTTTGCGCCGCGATCAGGGCTTGCGCATCAGCTCGCGCCAACCTGTAATTCCGAGCTCGCGCAGCGTGCGGATGTTGCGCCGGTAGATCTCGTCGGTGTCGGGCACCGACTCGACTGCGCGCTGCACGCTGTCCTCGCGCAGCAGATGCAGCAATGGATACGGCGAGCGGTTCGTGCAGTTCTCGGCGGCCTCGGCAGGCGTGTCGGCGAACTGGTAGTCGGGATGGAAGCTCGCGACCTGCAGCTCGCCCTCAAGCCCGAGCTCGTGCAGCAGCGCGTCGGCGACCTCGAGGAAATCGTTGTACTCGAAGAAGTCGTCGAGCACGCCGGGATGGATCAGCAGCGTCGTCTCGCAGACCTCGGGATCGGCATGCTGAAGCGCCACGAGCTCGGCGCCGAGATCGGCGAGCAGCGCGTCTTCATCGGTGGCGTGGCTCACGCACAGGCGCACGCGACCCTGTGCGAACGGCTGCTTCGCGAACGGACACAGGTTGAGGCCGATCACGACGTTGCGCAGCCATCCTTTCGTCGCCGCGATGATCTGCGCGTCCGCGGCGGAATCATTGTCGGACGATGCAGCGTCCGTGGCGTTCGGATCTTCGCTCATCGCTCAGATGCGCGCGACGCGAAAACTGCGGCCCTTGATCTTGCCCACGCGCAGGCGCTCGAGCGCCTTGTCGGCTCGGTTGCGCGCGATCGCGACATATGAGCGCGTCGGGAACACATCGATCTTGCCGACCGCGTCGGCCGTGAGGCCCGCATCGCCGGTCAGCGCGCCGAGGATGTCGCCGGGACGCATCTTGTCGGTGCGGCCGCCGTCGATGCGCAGCGTGACCATCGTCGCGACGAGCGCGCTCTCGCCGCGCGCGGGCAGCGCCGGAACCTTGAGCCAGCGCAACGGCGCGCCCTGCTGTTTTTCAAGTGCCAGCGCGCGCGGCATCTCGCGCGGCGTGCACAGGCTCAGCGCGAGCCCAGCCTGGCCCG
>Ga0105238_10006487_pt1 | contig 11636 bp, 10 predicted proteins | sample KBSC34metaG_FD_81526 | JGI IMG/M metagenome (GOLD analysis project Ga0105238, IMG submission 81526) | Corn rhizosphere microbial communities from Kellogg Biological Station, Michigan, USA - KBS C3-4 metaG | ecosystem: Host-associated > Plants > Roots > Rhizosphere > Soil | place: Michigan, USA... | reverse complement strand
TGATGACGTCCGGCAGTCCCACGCGATAGTTCCAGGTGTCCGCCAACAGGTTGATGTTGATGTCAACCCCGTCGTTGACAGACTGCGCCGGCCGGATCGTGAGAAATATCTTCCCGCTCCACTGGCTGCCGGGCTTGAGGCCGAGCCGCGACCAGAGCGCGAGCTTGAAGCGTTCGGCGGACACGGCGAGCAACGCCGGTTCGAGCCGCACCAGATTCCCGTCCGCCGTCACATCAGGACGATTCTGAAATGGGGAAGCCTGCGGAATGGCGGTGACGACGAACTGACCGGAGGCACCATAGACCGCGCGCGCTTCTGTCCACGCCGTCTGGCCGCTGACAACGGCGGTGGAGAAAATCAAGGCGAGGAAAAAAACGGCGGGGAGATCAAAACATTGCAGTGCTGGAACGAAAGACCGTCCGGATGCGACGCAACACTGCAACGGACGGTTCATTTTTTATCCGCTTTTTTTGCGGGCTTGGCGTCCGGTTTGGACTCCGGTTTGGACTCCGGTTTGGCGGCGGGCTTGGAATCGGTGGAATCTTTTTTGGCGGCCGACTTGTAACCTTCGCTGCGATAATCGGTGATATAGAAACCGCTGCCCTTGAAGATCAGACCGGCGCCCGCGCCGATCTTTTTGGCGACGGGGCCGCGCCCCCATTTTTTCAGGGCACAGGAATCTTCCGGGCAGATTTTGAGCGACGGCGACGCCATGGAATGAACCGCTTCAAACTCATGGCCGCACTTTTTACAGGTGTATTCGTAAGTCGGCATGACAACCGGCAAAGGTTGGGAATTATCAGCGGGCCGGCGGATTCGTCGCGCCGATCGGCGGGAGGACCCGGACCGAGCCGTCGGAACCGACTTCGACATTGAGGTCGTAGGCGGGCGGCGGGCGGCCGATGGAACCCGGCTGCGGCGTGCGGGCCATCAACAATTCCGCGCCCTTGCGGCTGCCGACATCGCTCTTGCTCAACTGCACCCGGCGGGCGACGAACAGCTCATCCGCAAGCTTCCGAACCTGGGTACGGACTTCGTTCACGTCGTTGAATTTGCGTTCGAGCTCGGCCTTTTGTGTCATCTGCCGCTGCAATTCGCCCTGGAGGAAGGCATTGTTGGTCTCGCTCTGGGAGAGCTTTGCCTGGGTGATGGCGATCATCTCGTTCAACTGCGCGATGGTATTGGTGAGCTCCTCCGCGCGCTGGTCGAGCACCTTGTTCTGGGCCTCAAGATCGGTGACGTGAACGGTCAGGTTGGTGACCTGGGTTTCCGCGTCGATCAGGGTTGATTTTGTCTCGGCGAGGGTGCTGTTGGCCGTGGCCAGGGAGTTGGACAAATTCAACGCCTCCTGCCGGCTCAACGCGAGGTCATTCGTCAACGCCAGGTTCGCCTGGCTCAAATCCTTCAGGTGCTCATCGGCCTCGACCATCTGGTTGGAAAACACCGTGATGGCGCTGACATCGGCGGCATGCTGGTCGTCGCTCTGTTTTTTCGTGGCGATCAGCGCGATCCCCAGCCCGATACAAGCGATGGCCAGGACGATGATGGCAATCTTTATCTTCATAAGGGTGTCAATGTGTCGCGCCGCAACGAATTTGGCAATGGCAAGTTACTGGTTGCTGCCACCGGCCGCCGGGCCGTTGGTGGCGGCATCAAGAATGATCTGCTCCATCGCCTTCAGGCCCGGGTCCAGGATTTCCACGTTGGAAGCGAGGCGCAATTTATCGATGAACGCCGGGGCGAGCTCACGGATCTTTTCGCTTTCGAGTTCCGCCTTGCAAATGTCAGCCGGGGTCTTGTCAATCTGCGGGATATTGTCGGCCAGGCCGTATTTTTTTGCCGGCGACTTGTCGATGCCCTTGATGACGTGGAAGCCGTACTTCGTAGTGATGACGTCACTGACCTGGCCAGGCTTGAGAACAAACGCCGCCGCTTCAAACTCCGGTACCATGTCGCCCCGGGCAAAATTCTGCAATTCGCCACCCTTTTCCTTCGAGCCCGGGTCTTCGGAATACTGCTTGGCCAGCGCCGCAAAATCCTCGCCGCCCGTGGCGCGCTTCTGGAGTTCATCGATGAGCTTCCGCTTGGCCGCGACGGCATTGGTCGTAAGCGACACACCGGCCGACGGGTCAATGGTCATGAGCAAAATGTGGCGGACATGCACCTTTTCCGGCTCTTCGAACGCGGCGGTATGGTTGCTGTAATATTCCTTCACCTGGGCGTCGGTGATGTTGAGGCTCAATTCGCGTTTCAAAGCCGCCTTGGCTGTCGCTTCCTGCGTGGCCTTGGCGCGCAGATCGGCCTCGGTCATGCCGACCATCTTCAACTGGCGCGCGAACGCCTCGGAGGAACCAAAATGTTCGATCAGGTTGGTGAATTGCAAATCCGCTTCGGTCTTGCCGGCGAGCTGGTCGGCGGGAGTCGCCTTCTGCATCAAGAGCTGGATGGTGACCAACTGGTTAAGCACGCTGATCTCAAAACCTTGCGGCAGCGGCTGGTTGGAGGCGGCAGCATTGGCCTTCGCGCCGGAAACGACACCATCAAGTTCGCTGCGCTTGATCTCGAAACCCTTGCCCTTGGCGACCACCGGATCACCGAACAAGGCGGTCATCGCGTCGGACTTGGTCGCACTGTTGGTGGCGGGCGCCGTCGCAGCCTGGGTGGAAATCACACCAGCAAGCAGCGTGGCGGAGAAAATCAATTTTAATTTCATTTGTTCAATTTGACTGAGAGATTTTGTTCAGGTTCAAAAACAAGGTTACAACCTTACCACTTTGACGTTGCTGATGTCAGTGTCTTTCTTCAACTCTTCCAACAGAGCTGACGGCGGAACGCTGTCCAGACTAAGGACAGTCAGGGCGCAGCCGCCCACGGTATCGCGGGACAGGCTCATGCTGGCGATGTTGACGTTGTGTTTGCCAAGCAGCGTGCCGAGATGGCCGACGATGCCGGGTTTGTCACAGTTGTTCAACAGCAGCAACGTGCCGGTGACGGGTATCTCGACCGACTGGCTGAACAACCGCACGATGCGCGGGTTGTTGGGCGAACCGAAGAAGGTGCCGCCGGCGGAAACGAGCTTTTCATTGCCTTTGAAGGCCTGAACGTGAACCCATTCATTGAAGGTGACGGGCTCATCGGATTTCTTTTCTTCGACCGTGATGCCGATGCTCGAGACCACGCTGCGAACGTTGACGTTGTTGACGTCATTCACGTTGCTGGTGGAGAGGAATCCGCGCAGGATGGCGCGGGTGACGGGATCGGTATTCGGCAACGACTTGGCATTGCCGCCGTAGGTGATATGCAGGCGGTCAGTGCCAGCGGGAGCCAACTGCGCGAGCAGTTTGCCGAGCCCTTCGCCGAGAGGCAGATAAGGTTTCACCTGTTCCGAGGTCTTGGCGTCGAGGTACGGGAGGTTGACGGCGTTGCGGACTTCGCCGGTAAGCAGGTACGCGATGACGATTTCGGCGACTTCGATGCCGCATTTTTCCTGCGCTTCCTTGGTGCTCGCACCGAGATGCGGCGTCAGGATGAGATTGCCCCTGGCCGCTTGGGCGATGTACGGATGGCCCGCCGGGAGCGGTTCCTTCTCGAAAACGTCCAGGGCCGCGCCGGCGACTTTCTTGGATTCCAAGGCCGCGATCAGGTCGGGCTCCGAGATGATCTCGCCGCGCGCACAGTTCACGATGCGGACATTCGGCTTCATCTTGGCGAACGCAGCGGCGTTCAACATGCCCTTCGTCTCGTCCGTCACGAGCATGTGCAGGGTGATGAAATCCGCTTCGCGATAGACCTGGTCGAGATCGGCCAGCGTGGCACCGATGGCCTTGGCGCGTTCTTCGGTGAGGTACGGATCATACGCCACGATCTTCATGCCGAAAGCGATGGCCCGCTTGGCCACTTCCGTACCGATACGGCCCAGACCAAGTACACCGAGGGTTTTGCCTTGGAGTTCAACGCCATCCTTGCCGAGTTCCTTGCGCAACCATTTGCCGGCGGCAAGACCCGCAGCGGCTTCCGGCACCTTGCGGGCCAGTGAAAGCAGGAGGGTGAACGCGAGTTCCGCCGTCGTCACCATGTTACCGACGGGGGTATTCATCACCACCACACCATGCTGCGTGGCGTCTTCCACCTTCACATTATCGACACCCACCCCGGCGCGGCCAACGACTTTGAGCTGCTTGGCAGCGGCGATGACTTTCTTCGTCACCTTGGTCTCGGAGCGAACCAGCAATGCCGTGGCGTCGCCCACGATGGCGCACAACTCGTCTTCAGTGTGGGTCTTGTCAAGGACGACGACGTTGAATTCAGGGCGTGCCTGAAGAAGTTTGATGCCTTTGGGCGAAATCGGATCGCAAACAATGATTTTCATATAAAAAGCAAAATGGACGATAAGTCTAGGTTACGGCGGGAAACAGGTCAAACCACGAATCGGGCAAAGGAACTGATGCAGGGGATGCGGAGAACTGCTAACGAGCTCTCTCAATGGCATCCATGGCGGCAAGAACGGTGGCGACCCAATCCGCATCATCCGGGTCCACCCGGATGACTTTGAAGCCATGCTGGCGGCCGTCGGCTTCGATTTCCACCGAGTCATCGATATGGACATCAATGTCGAACCACGGGGGAAATTTAATGGGGCCTGATATCTGCGTTCCCAACTCGGACCGCTTCAGCTCATGTAGCTGCTGGTTCACGACATCGGTGACGGGAAGCCCGCATTCTTGAAACCAGCGGAGCAATTCCGATTTGCCACGATAGGAATTGCTGTAAATCCATATTTCGTGTCCGCGTTGAGCCAGGGCTTGCATCAATTCGCGCGTACCGGCCCGCAGCTTTTCCTCAATGTAACTGCGCTTCAGCGGCGGCAGAGAATCATCCACCGGCCCCTCAACGGTCTTAAAAATCAAGGTGTCGTCCAAATCGAGGGAAATGCGCATAAGCTGACCCGCCTAAATTTTCTTCATAACAAAAAAGCCGGATGACACGGGCATTATTGTTAATCGAATTTTTTCTTCGCATCACCGGCGACGCCGGTTTTTTTCTCATAATCAATCTGGCGGTTGGATTTTGGGGAACAATCACAACATTGCACCACCAGCGGAGAGGTTCAATGCAAAAGTCGGTGCCAAGGCCGGGTCCGGGAGCGGCGTGTGCCGGGCTTAAAATTGGTTATTTATTTCCAGCGAGGTGGGTTATTGTCGCGGGTGACATGAGCTGGCGATGCACATGGCGGAGGCTTTTGCCGACAGTTGGGATGGTGCTTTTGGCATCCGGCGCCAGCCCGGCCGGCGCGGCGGGCGTCACCATCATCACTCACGGGTACAACAGCGACGTCAACGGCTGGGTGACTGGCATGGCGGATGCCATCCCCCGCTATCGCACGTTTCCGGGCACAAATTTCACGACCTATAAAATCACGCTCACCTATGCGAATGCCTATGTCTTTTCGGTGACGCGGACCAACGGCGCCGCGCCGACGGCCACGGACTCGGGCGAGATCATCGTGAAGTTCGACTGGAGCGAGATGGCAGGCGGGAGTTCGACCTATGATTTCAGCACGTATGACGTGGCGAACGCCCTGTCGAAGGTTCTGCTGCTGACAAACGCGATCGCCGAGTTGAACGGCCACCCGCTGGTGGAATTTCCAATCCATCTCATCGGCCACAGCCGCGGCGGGTCGCTAATGACCGAGCTTTCCCGCCAACTCGGCACGAACGGAGTCTGGGTGGACGAGTTGACGACGCTCGATCCGCATCCGCTGAACAACGACGGATTCAATTACCCGTTTTTGGGTTTTCCCACGGACGCCTCCGCCAGCACCACGCCCGTGAATGTGTTGTATCGCGACAACGACTGGCAGAATCTCGGCACCTTTTTTGATTTCGACGGCGAGCCGGCAGCGGGCGCGTATAACAGGCAATTGACCAGTTTATCTGGCGGCTATGGCACGGACCATTCCAACGTACACCTGTGGTATCATGGCACGATCAATTCCAACACCCCGTGCAGCGATACGGAGGCGAGCATCACGGGCACCGAACGCACGAACTGGTGGGTGGCCTACGAAAACCACGGGCTGACCGCCGGATTTCTCTACAGCCTGATCGGCGGCGGCAACCGCACCAGCACCGACCGTCCGCTGGCGCTGCCAAGCGACCCGGCGATCCGCGATGGCTACAATCAATATTGGGATTTCGGCGCGGGCACGACGACCAACCGCACCGCCCTGCCCGTCAACAGCGGGACCTGGCCGAACCTCATCAAAATGAATCTCGCAGGAACCAATTCCGTGATGGCTGGAAATTTATTGCGGACGGATTTTTATTACCAATACGCGGGCACTTCGAACCTGACGTTGCAGATCTTTCTTGATGGCGACTTGAATCCCTACAACGGCAACAGCCTCATGGTGACACAAATTGTGGCGTCAGCCACGGGCGCCAGTTCAGTCTTCAAATATTCCAACCTCGGTTTTTCCACGACCAACATTCCGGCGGGGATTTATGCCATCGGCGCACAGATTTCCGATGGCATACACAGCCGGGTGCTTTACGCGCCGGAGCGGGTGCAAATCCTGTCCATCCGTCAGCCGCCAGTGCTAGACATCGGAAAACTTGCCGGTGGGAATTTTCAGATCGGTGTGAACGGCCTGGCGGGGCAGACGGTCATCCTGCAGGTCTCTGCCAACCTGCTGAGCTGGTCGCCGGTCGCCACGAACACGCTGGTGACGGGCCGGTGGACTTATACGAACAGCGCGGCGGCAAGCCGGCAATTTTACCGGGTGGTGCTGGGGCCATAAAATTCCCTGTCCGCCGGGAGGAAATCAGCTATGCTACTGCACAATGAGCAGGCTTTTGTTGATCGATGACGAAGAAGACGTGCGGTATTCCATCCAGCGGATCTTTGCCTCCCCGGATATCGAGCTGGCCACGGCGGCGAGCGGCGAGGAGGGATTGAAGGTCATCCCCAAGTTCAAACCGGACCTGGTGCTGATGGACGTGCGCATGACCGGCATGACCGGCCTGGAAACCCTCCGTAAAATCCGCGCCAGCGATCCCAAGCTGCTGGTCATCCTGATGACCGCGTACGGCACCACGCAGACGGCCATCGAGGCGATGAAGCTGGGCGCGTACGATTACCTGCTCAAGCCGTTCGATATCGCGAAACTGAAGGAAGTCGTCGCCAATGCGCTGAAGGCGGCGAACGACATGAAGCAGATCGTGTCGTACCAGCCGTTGCTGGAATCCGAGGATTACGAGCTGGGCATCGTGGGGCGCAGCGAGGCGATGCAGCAGGTTTTCAAGCTCATCGGCCAGGTGGCGGCGAGCGATGCCACGGCGCTGGTGACCGGCGAGAGCGGCACGGGCAAGGAACTGGTCGCGCGCGCGATCTATCATCACAGCAACCGCAGCGAGCAAGCGTTCCTGGCGGTGAACTGCGCGGCGATCCCGGAACAACTGCTGGAAAGCGAACTGTTCGGGCATGAAAAAGGATCGTTCACGGGCGCGACCGTCCAGCGCATCGGCAAGTTTGAGCAATGCAACAACGGCACGATTTTCCTTGATGAGATCGGGGACATGACGCCGCCGACGCAGACGAAAATTTTGCGCGTGCTGCAAAACGGCACGTGCGAGCGCGTGGGCGGGAACATGCCGATCAAGGTGGACGTACGCATCATCGCGGCGACCAATAAACCGCTGGAGGCGGCCGTGGCGGCGAAACAGTTCCGCGAAGATCTGTTCTACCGGCTGAACGTGGTGCGCATCCAGATCCCGCCGCTGCGCGACCGGCGCGAGGACATTCCGCTGCTGGTAAATTATTTCCTGAAGAAGCTGGCGCGGGAACATGGGCGTCCGCCGAAATCCATCGCCGCGAGCGTGATCAAGACGCTGGAAAAATATCACTGGCCGGGCAATGTCCGCGAGCTGGAGAACGCCATCCGCCGCGCGCATGTGATGGCCAAGAGCGAGGCGATCCTGATCGGCGACCTGCCGCCGGAAATCTCCGGCGCGGGCGCAGGCGGCGCGGCCGGCCCCATCCTGCCGGCCACGGCGGGCGAGGCGGCGACGACGGATGCGGCGGCGCTGGCGCGACAGTTATTTCAATGGGCCAAGCGCGACCCGAAACTGAAAGTCATCCCGGCCGTGGAGCGCGAACTGGTGATCCAGGCATTGAAGGAGACGAACAACAACCAGGTCCACGCGGCCAAGATGCTTGGGATCACACGGGCGACGCTACGGAAGCGGATTGAGAAGTTTGGGATTCAGCGTGAACTCAATGTTAAATAGTCAAATGGGTGACGCGACCGTCAAACGGAATCGGTATCTGAATATCGAGATTTCGGACAAAGGCCTTTCAGAGTTCGATGGCGACCGACGGATCATTTTTATCGCCAAAGAAGATGTGCGCCGGGTTGAAGTGCACTTCGGGTCCAGCGCCGAACGACCGGGCTTGCAATTGATTGCCGGCATCCTGCTGCTGGCCTTGGGTGCGACCGGTCTGGCGATGGTTCTGGCGAGCGGCATGCGGGGCTTGCGCTGGGGCGTTGGCTTCATGCTATTCGGATGTTTCGGTGCATGGTTCTTGTATGAGACCTTCAAGAAAAGTCATTACCTGCAAGTGACCCGCCACCAGGATGTGCGGAAACTTGTGTTTCGAGGGAATTTTTCGGAAGCGGACTTTACCGCCTTCAGCAAGGAAGCAGGAGAGATGGGCTATTCGTTGGACAAGAGTGTCTAGCCGCCATGATCTGAGCCGGACTCACAAGAACCGAACGCTCCAAAGGCTGGTTCCTACAGATGAGGACAAGCTTCACGCGTTATCGTATGAACGCGCGGTAGTAACGGAGGGGACGGACTTTGGCGGAGGCGTCGGTATAAGAAGCCGTGCCGGAAGAAACAAGATTGGTCGAAACCGGAATCCAGGTTTTCAAATCGGTTGAGGCCTGAATGACGACATTGGAGCCGGTCGGTCCCGACAGTTTGATCCGGAACCCATCAACGGTCATGGAGGTTTCGGCGGAAACAAAATTCACCACATTAACCACGTTGGTGACCACGGTATTGATGAGGTTCTGAACAATCAACGTCGCATTGGAACTGACGGCCGAACCAACGGCATTGGTCGCGCGCAAAGAATAGGAACCCGCATCGTTGGAGGAGACACCGGTTATGGTCAGGGTGCTGACGGTTCCAACCAAGGGAACATTAACGTTGGCAATCGAGTATTTTGAGGAAGAAGAAACGGGATAGCCATTGCAATACCAGGTCAACTTCAGGCTGGTAAGACTGGTCACGGTGGCATTTATGACGGCAATGCCTCCATTTGTGACAATACCGCCCACAGACAGGACAGCGGGCTGAACCGTGATACTGGGGGGGCCACCCAGTTGGGCGTGCGCACTAACGGTCAAAAGGCCAATAAAAGCAAGGCATAGTGCCGCCTTTTTAAGGAGCGCATGCTGAATTTGCTTGATAAGACTGACCATACTGGTGGCATTTCAGCGACTTTTGTGCCAAAAATGCCTCAAAACTAGAACCGGTAGGTCAATTTGAGACGAAAATTGATGCCATCCTGCTGGATGGCACTCTGCTGATGGAAGCGGGTGGATGGTACAAAGTATTGATTATTAAGCACATTGTACACACCGATGGAGGCGTCGAGGTTTTTGACCAGATTTTGGCTGAAAAAGGTGACGTTCACGGTGGCAAACCCGGACGTATCCGGCGCGGGCAAGGTGTCGCCCGTGGTAGGATCGGTGAAGACCGCGTGGCTGGAGCTGGTGTATTGGAATTCCAATCCGGCAAAGATCTTGTCCCTGAGCAAGGGGGCGCTGACATTCAATTTGATCAGATGCATCGGTGAATCCGGGAGGCCCGCATCGGTGGAACTGTATTCGGTATGTTGCAACGAGTAGCTCAACCGGGCGCGGATCTGGTTCTCCCACTTTCCTTCCAAGGCTGTTTCCATGCCCAGCGTGTTGGCATCGAAGTTCGCAAAACTTCCGTTTTGGAAATCGATCAAATCACCCATGTCATTGTAGAAGCCGGAAATGGATGAACGCAGGTTCCTGGTGATCCCCTGTTCATAGACCGCTTCATAGGAAGTGATTTTTTCCGGTTTGATGCCTTGAAAACCCGGGGCGCTCAATTCCAGAAAATTGGGGTCCCGGAAGGCCGTGCCGTAAATGAATTTGAGCGTGGATTGCTCAAAGGGGTTGTAGATCAGCGCCACGCGGGGGTTGAAGCCGGGATCAAAGTGCTCGTACTTGTCAAAACGCACCCCGGCGTTGAGGTGGAGATTGGTCAGCAACTCAAAATCGCCCTGACCGAAGACGCCGACATTGTACCGCCGGGCGTGGACCTCGGGAATGACATCGCCGGCGCCCGGTTGGAACACGCGGCGGGTCTGGTCAAAATCATCACGAATTTCGGTACCGAGCGTGAGGATATGGCGGTCCCAGATCTTTTTGTCCACCTGCACCTCACCGCCCGCCCACTGGCCGGCCTGTTTTTCCACCAACAAGGGGGAAGAAGAAAACGGGTAGTCGATCTGGAAATCGTTCCGGTCGTAATAAACATTGGCCGACACGTCCACGATATCGGGAAACTTATGCGCGTATTTCAAGACGGCATAGCTCCGGTCATCATCCGTGCGCAAGCGCGGGTCGTTGAAGGCGGTGCCATATTGCGCGGTCGGGTTACCCTTTTCACGGTCAATGAAAGCGCCTTCGAGGGTGAAATCCTTGTAATTGAGCGAGCCGAAAAAACTGCCGAAACCGTCGTCATCCAATTTGTGGGCGATGCCGTTGTTTTGCGACGGCGTGTCAAACTCCTTGTAAAACAGGTTGTCCGGCCCGTCACGATTGAAATAGGTGCCGGACAGCAGCATCTGCAATCCGTTGGTGAACTGGTTGCCGAGGGTGACGCGTCCCGAATAGGTGTCATAGCTGCCGTAGGCGCCGGAGACCTCGGCCCCGTCCACCTGTTTGCCCTGGCGCGTGATGACATTGATGACACCGAAAAAGGCGTTGTTGCCGTAGAGCACGGAACCGGGGCCGCGGATGATCTCCACGCGGTCGATGAGGTCCACATCCAGGATGAAAGCCGTGTCGATATAGGCGCCGTCGTTCAGGTCGTTGTTGACACGATGGCCGTTGACGAGGAGCAGGATGCGGCTGTTGAAATCCCGGAGATTGACGCCGCGCGTTCCCAGGAAGGAATAATTGCGGTCATTGGAAATATAAAAACCCTGCACGCTGGCGAGCAGATCGGCGAGGGTCCGGTAGCCGTAGCGTTTGATCTCGTCGGAGGTGATGACGGTGGTTGAGGACGGGGCGGCGGTGGCCTTCTGTTCGAATTTGGAAGCGGCGACGACGGTCGGCACCTCCAGTTGCATCAGGGACTCGATCGGCAGTTCGGTCAGGTCCTTCACCCGGTTCGTGCCGTCATCCGCCCGCGCCACGGCGGCGAGAAGAAAGAGCACGCAAAGCAGTTGCCGGGACAAAAACGCGGGACGGAGCAGGATGGGCAAAAGAGAGTTTCTTTTGTTCATGCTCAAGCCAGAATGTTTTTCCGGATTGCCGGCAGCAGGTTCATGTGTGCATGGCCGGCTGGCACAGCCAGCGGCGCAATTTT
>Ga0105238_10006485_pt1 | contig 11637 bp, 8 predicted proteins | sample KBSC34metaG_FD_81526 | JGI IMG/M metagenome (GOLD analysis project Ga0105238, IMG submission 81526) | Corn rhizosphere microbial communities from Kellogg Biological Station, Michigan, USA - KBS C3-4 metaG | ecosystem: Host-associated > Plants > Roots > Rhizosphere > Soil | place: Michigan, USA... | reverse complement strand
TACGAGCATTCGTTCCTCGGACGCGGCACATGATAGTCGACGTTCGTGCTCAGCACGCCTGTGACTTCCGTCTGGGCGCTTCAGGAGAGCACGGCCGCCGCCACTCTGAACGAGATGAGTCGCTTCCATCTCACGGCGCTCGCGCTGCGCCATTCTTCGCGATCGCCGAGCGGCCGGCAGGATCAGCCGGAGATCCGGGATTGGCCCTGGTCGACCGCCGGCGGCCGCGGGGGCCGGAGCCAGTAGAGCACCGTCGCAACCGCCACCACCCCCGCCGCCGCGAGGAACTCCACCGCGCGCGCGCTCGTGAGCAGCCACACCACCACCGCGCTCGCGAGCAGCGGGATGATTGGCCCTCCCGGAGCGCGAAACGGCGCGCTCGCCGCGCCTTCGGCTCCGCTCTCCCCCGCCGCTCGCACGTCCGCGCGGCGAAGGGCGAGCACCGCGAGGCAGCACGCCAGGTCCACCAGCAGAATGCCGACCGCCGAGATCACCGCGAGCACGCGAAAGGATCCGCTGGCCGCGAGCGCGCATGCCGCTGCAGCGTACCCGATGATCGCGACGTGCGGCGTGCGGAAGCGCGCGTGCACGGTGCCGAAGCGTGCGGGCAGCAGTCCGTCGCGGGCGAATGCGAAGAGCAGGCGCGGCGTCGCGAGCATGTCGCCGCTCACGTAGCCCAGCGTCGACACGATCGCGGCGACGATGATCAGCGTGCGGCCCGGACCTCCGAGCACCCGCGCGGCGGCAGCGCCGAGCGGCGCATCGGTGAACGTTGCGAGCGCGGGGCCGAGCACGCCCTGACTGACGATCTGCAGCCCGGCGTAGAGCAGCGCAACGGTGCTCAGGCCCAGAAGCACGGCGCGTGGAACCGTGCGGGCGGGATTTCTGAACTCACCGCTCGATGTGAGCGGACCCTCGATGCCCGTGAATGCGAACATCAGCACGAGCGACGCGCGTCCGATGTCGCTGAGTGGAGGGAAACCGTGCCACTTCAGGTAGGATGGATGCAGCACGAACAGTCCGGCGACGATGAGCAGGACGAGCGGAACGATCTTGGCGGCGGTGATGAGCTCCATGAGTCGTGCGCCCGTGCGAACACCGCGCACGTTGACGATCGCCAGAGTTGCATAGAGCAGCACGAGCAGAACGGTGCGTGACACGGATCCGCCGCCGCCCGGCATCAGCGCGCCCAGCGAGCCGACGAAGATCGTCGCCACCGCCGCACTCGCCGCCATCTCGGCGCATCCGAGCAGAAGGCCCGCCGAAAATCCCACGTACGGTCCGAACGCCGCTTCCACGTACGCGTACGCGCCACCACTGACGTGCACGCGACTGCCGATGTCCGCGAAGCACAGTCCGAAGAGCGCGACGAGCGCGGCGCAGATGAGATAGGCGATCAGGGCGGCGGGGCCGAGGATCGCGGCGACAACGGCGGGAAGCACGAAGATTCCCGATCCGACGATGGTGTTGACGATGTTGGCGGCGAGCGCGCGCACTCCGAGCGCACGCTCGAGCTTCGGTGAATCTGTGGGAGCGGCCGGGAGCTCTGCCGACGGCGAGATCATGCGGCAATGTATGGTCTCACGTACCGGTACAGTAGCGTACCCGGTGAGCGTCCCCAAAGACGCTCATCTGTAGTCGAGCACCTCTCGGCTTCTCACCGCGATTGCTCCCTTCTTGCAGCGCACGCCGTTCACGATGCATTCGAGACGTTCCGTGTGAGGAGCGTGTGGGACCCTACGACAGGATTGCTCCGGACCTGAGCAAACGCGACCGCGACACGCTCGAGGGCGCCGGGCTGACCCCACGAGAGATCGATGATGCTGTGGCGATGCTTCGCGTTCGGATGCCGAACGGCTTCTCGCTGCAGGATGTGCTCGATGCCGTGCATCCGCCGCGCTGATGCGCAGCGGTGCCTGCACGCGCGTGCGCTCCGTCGCGTCTACACCGTCATGACGGGGGAGCCGCTCGGGGCGACATCCAGATTCCCGCGACGGGATCATCACTCTGGCTCGCCCTGCGAAACGCGCGCGCACTCTCGACGCGGGCGTGCTCGATGAGATGTGCGATCACCGCGAGCGCCGCCGTGACGTCTCCCACTCCTTCGGGCACATGCCGATGAACGAGCCCCTGGAGCTCTTCGTGAATGATCGTCGATTCCCGATCGAGATGCTCCAGCGTCCACCCCTGATGATGCCGGGTCTTGCCGTGCAGCGATGAGACGACGAGCTGAATTTCGCTGCCCGCACGATAGAGGGCCGAGTCGATGCCCCCCGTCTCGTCGATCACGATCAGGGACTGAACCACATCGGCGAGAAAAGCCAGCTGGTGATCTTCCACCTCCGATGGCGAGAGCGCATCGGCCGACGGAAACGCCGGATCCGTGCGCAGGCGCACCGCCACTCGACGCAGCACTTCCTCCACGTGGCCGCGCAGGTGACGCCCGATCTCGGCGAGCCCATAAACCCGGTAGTCGGCCGGGGTTTCCAGCGCTCGCGCAATGCGCGCATCCGGCAGCTCGGGCAGGTCGGTCTTTCGGCGGGATGTCGTCTCACTCGTTCGCGGCAGCCACAGCGTGAAAACCGCGCCCGAGATTGTCTCGCGCGATCCCGGTTCGAGAATCAGATCTCCGCCCATCAGTCGCGCGAGCCGCCGGCTGATGGTCAGCCCCAGCCCCGTTCCGCCCTTGCTTCGCGCGAATCCTCCATCGGCCTGCACGAAGGGCTCGAAGACGGCCGATTGCTGGTCGGGCGATACACCGGCGCCGGTATCCGCGACTCGAATGAATGCCCAGGGCCCATCGCCGACGAGGTGCGTACCGATCGGACTCTCGTCGACGGCTCCGCAAGACAGGGTCACCTTGCCGCCAGGCGGTGTGAACTTGATCGCGTTGGCAACGAGGTTGATCAGAATCTGCCGCACACGTCGCTCGTCGCCCACGTAGGATGCTCCTCCGTTCGCCTCTGCGCTCGAGGAGGCTGCATCCACGATGCGTACTTGGGCAGTGTCCGCTGCCTGTTGCGTCGTGGCGACGGCCGTCGCGATCGCGGAGGCGATGGCCGCCTTCTCGCCCGCCATCAGGAGCTTTCCAGCGTCGGCCTTTGCGAGATCGAGAACGTCGTTCACCAGTCCGACGAGATGTGCCCCGCTCAGGCGCAGGCGGGAAACGTACTCGCGCTGCTTCTGCGTCAGAGGGCCCGCCAGGCCAAGCTCCAGCAGCTCGGCGTAACCGACGATTGCGTTCAGCGGCGTCCGGATCTCGTGACTCATGGTGGTGAGGACTTCCGTTCTCACCTCGTTTGCCGAATCCGCCTTCGCACGCCCGATCGCACCGCGATAGAATCGTGCGTTGTCCAGAGCGAGAGCGGCGATCCCGGCGAGGTCCTCCGCGAGCGACACATCGCTGGCATCGTAGCGGTGCCCTTTGGCATCGCTCACGAACGTGATCGCGCCGAGCACGTGCTCCTTGGCCATGAGCGGGACGGTGATCACCGAGCCGATTCCCAACGCGAACAGCGCCGCGAGATTCTCGGGCGTTCGCGCCATTCGGCGCATCAGCTCATCGGTGACATTGGGGATGGAAACGGTGCGGCGCGTGCGCATGACCGCCGGCACACCGACGAGATCATCGACCTCCGGTGGCCATCCCTTCTCGAGGGCGCGAACGAGAGGCAGCTTCGATGGATCGGGATGAATCACCGCCACCCGACGCATCGTGCCATCCTCCTCGCACACGTCGACCGCGCACCAGCTTCCGAGGTAGGGAAGCACGAGATGCGCGATGGCGGCGAGTGTCGACTCGTACTCCTGGCTTTCGGCGAAAACGCGGCGCACGCCCGAAAGCAGGGCAAGGAAGTCGTTCTTGTCTCGAGTGCGAGTGCTCACAGGCGGCTCCTTTCGCGCCAGCGAAGCACAGCAGAGGCGCAGACGTCAGCGTCGACAGTTCGTGGCGGGCTTGGCGATGCCCCGTTCCACGTCGAGGATTCGCGACGTGCGTACACTATGATACTTAGTGGATCGGGATGTGTTTAGCCAGCGCGGGCCGGAGTGATCGATCGTCTTCGGCATGGGTATGAATTCGTACTTTACAGGCCGACAGTCGCTCGCGGCGCGCCACGAACGCTCACGGCTCCGCCGATCCCGTCACCACGATCTCCACGCGCCTGTTCGCTCTGCGACCCGCTATCGTCGCATTCGACGCGATCGGCTGCGCGTGTCCCATCGCGCGCGACTCCACTCGGCCGGCATCGAGCCCGCCGCTCACGAGCGCTTCGCGCACCGCCTGCGCGCGCGCGTCCGCGAGCGCATCGCCCTTTTCCCCGCGAGCCGTCGAGTCCGAGTGCCCCTCGACGATCACGTGATAGTTCGCGTACTCGGCGATCGAGGGCGTGAGCCGGCCGAGATCCCGCGTCGCGACTTTCGTCAGCGTGTGCGCGCTCGCCGCCGTGGCTCCGTTCAGGAACGACGCGTCACTCACCGTCACCACCAGGCCGCGCGGCGAGAGCGTGGGCGTGCGCAGCGTCGTCGCGGTTCGGCTGAGCGCCGCAACCGACGCGCTCAGCTTCGTGCGTCCCTCCACATCCGAGCGCAGCGAATCGCGCGTGCGCGCGGCCGATGCAGCCTCCGCGCGCAGGGAGTCGACCTGCTTCGCGGAAGCCGCGGCGAGCGCCTGCACCGAATCGCGCTGGTGCTGGGTTTGCGCAGCCGCGCGCCGAAGCGAATCGAGACGCACGTTCGCGAGCTCGGACAGTCTTCGCAGTGAGTCCGAGCGCTGCCGCTCCGCCACCGTTTCGTTCGCCGACGCGCGAACCGATGCCGCACGCATCGAGTCGGCGATCTGCGCCTTGAGCGCGGCGGCGCCGAGGATCGAGTCGGCGCGCAGCTTGTCGAGCGCACGCGTCTGCTCGAGCACCATCTGCGTGATGCGCAGCGAGTCCTGCTGGCGCGAGGCGAGATTCGCGACGGCGCGCGTGGAGTCGCGAACGCGGAGCGAGTCGCGCACGTACGCGCTGCGTCCCACGACACGCCGCAGCGAATCCGCTTCCAGCGTTGCGATCCGCGCAGCGCGCTGCAGCGAATCGGTGCGCAGCCGCTCCGCTTCCGTCTGCACACGCGAGGCCTGCGCGCTCGCGTAGCGGATCGAGTCGACCTGGCGCTGCGCTCGATCCGCCACCGCGCGGAGCGAATCGGTCTGGCGACTCTGCGACGAGCGCACCTCGTTCGCTGCCGCCTGCGCGATGCGCAGCGAATCCTGCTGTCGCACGACCTGCGCCTGGAGCACGCGCGCGGAGTCCAGCTGGCGCGCGCTCAGCTCCTGCGCGCTCGCGGCGGCCGCCTTGACCGAGTCGAGCTGAAGGCGCAGGGAATCCGATTGCGACACCGTCAACAGATTCTGGGCGCGCAAATCCACGATCTCGGCGTGCGAGAGCTGATTCTGCTTGAACAGCTCATCGCGCTGCCGCTGGGAGAGTGCCACGAGCTGCGTCAGGCGATACGCATGGAGGCTGTCGGCCACCTGCCGATCGTGAATGCGACTGTTCGCGGCGTCGGCCGCCTGCGCGTCGTGCAGTGCCTGCACCGCCATGGCGTTGACGATCGCTTCGTCGCGGCCGTTGGACTTCGCCGAGTCGGCGGCATCGATCGATGTGCGCGCGCGAGCCATCTCGAGCGCAACGCGATCCGTTCCGCCGGTGGACGCCACGGCATCGTAGATGCTTCGGGCCTGCTCGAGCGCGCTGCCTTGCGCACCCGCGCGACCGGCGATCAGCATGAGCAGCGCGATCGCGAACAAGGTGGGGATCCGGCGTGTCGACATGATGGTCCTCGAAGGAATCGCCACGCATCGCTGCCGCATGGCACGATAGATTCTAGTTCACGTGCAGGCGACGATTACGAAGCCGTATGAGGATTGGTATAAATTCATACGTTCCTGCAATGTAATGATTCTGTCACTAACAAATCTGTAATACTCCGACTATTGCGCATACTGCTGCCGGCCCGTACGAATACAGGGCGTCGCATCCTCATCGCGTGTCTGGGCTCTTCCGGTCCACGTCACGAGGATCCGGCACCCGTCCGCAGAGGTTCGCATGCAGTCCGACTCTCCGAATTCTCACCCTTCGGATACACGAACCGGCGAGAGCACAATCGTAAGCACCAATCACAGACTGCGCACGAGTCTGGAGATGGTCTTCCAGGATCCGCATCTGCAAACCGCGGATGCATCGCCGAGCGCGCATCGCGAGCTCCGCGCGGCGCTCCGTCAGGTGTGCACGGATGCGCGACACTCGGGACTTCGTGCGGAGCAGCTGCTGGTGTTGATCAAGGATGTGTGGTCCGGTATTCCCGCGGGCATCTCGCGTGTGAGAGCGCTACACGGCGACGAGCGGCTCAACTTCGTCATCTCGACCTGCGTGGACGAGTACTACGGGAGCCCGGCCGAGGACGAGTCGAAGGGGCGCGAGCGAGCTCCGTAGCATCCGCGGGGCACGGTTGAGCTCCGCCGTTCCCGTCATCATCAACGCGGGCGCCGGAAATCCGCACGTCGAGGATCGTTCTCGCGAGCTCACCACGCTCTTTCTGGCCGGCGGCATCCACGTGGACGTTCGGCTCGCGCGCACGGGCAGCGAGATCGAGACGTTCATGCGCGACGCAGTCGCCGAACATCCGCGGATGCTCATCGCCGCGGGCGGAGACGGGACGATCAGCACCGCTGCCGCTGCACTCGCCGGAACCGACATCACCCTCGGCGTACTCCCCTTCGGCACACTCAACCACTTCGCCAAGGACCTCCGCATTCCGCTCGAGCTCGAGGCGAGTGTGCAGACCATCATCGAGAACAATGTGATCGCGGTCGACGTGGCCGAGGTGAATGGGCGCGTCTTCATCAACAACTCGAGTCTCGGCCTGTATCCGGACATGGTGCGCGATCGCGAGCGTCAACAGTCGCGCCTGGGCCGCGGAAAGTGGCGCTCGTTTTTGTGGGCGTCGCTTTCGGTGCTCAGGAGATTCCCCTTTCTCATCGTACGGATCGAAGTCGAGTCGATGAAACGGGACTTCGTCACTCCCGTCGTGTTCATCGGGAACAACGAATATCAGATGCAGGGCTTCGACATCGGTGCGCGCGAGTCGCTGGAGCGCGGGGTGCTCTGCGTGTACGTCGTCAGGAAGCAGCGCCGTGCCGCGCTCATCAGGCTGTCGCTCGCGGCGTTGCTGGGCAGACTCGAACAGGAACGAGACTTCGAATCGCTCACGACAACCGAGCTCGTCATTGAGACGAATCGCAAGCGTGTGCTGGTCTCCGCGGACGGAGAGGTTCAGCCGATGACCTCGCCACTGCGCTACCGGATTCGCCCTCGAGCGCTGCGGGTGATCGTGCCGGGCGTGGTGGGATGAAAACAGGAAGGGCAGCCGGTGATTGCCGGCTGCCCCTCATGCTATTCGTAGCTTTTTAGAACCAGATCAGGGAGAACCGTTGCGGCACGGCGGGCTGGTCGGCCCTCCGCACAGCTCGTTTCCGGTTCCGCCGCCGATTCCGCAGATGGTGAAACCATCCGTGGACCCGTTGAAACCGACCTGGGTCAATTCGCGGAACGTGCCGAACCGTTCCACCTTCGGCTTTTGATACACCGCGCCTCCATGTCGAAGGGTTCTGCCGGGCCGCCTGCCCGGTCGTAGTCGGGGCCACTATGGCCTCCACGCTTGATTTCTATAGCGAGGATAATGCCATCGAAAGTAGCCGAACGCAAGCGAGCTCGGCGGACTCTGTTCAGCCTGCTGGGCCTTAAGTGCGCTAGGTCACGCTCATGGCGACTGCGATGGCCACCGCGGCGGCCCCGAGTAGAGTTACGAGGGCAAGGATGAGTCCAGCGCCTCGAATCCACTCGTCATATCTCACACCCGCAGCCGCGAGTATTGCCATCAGCGCACCGTTGGTCGGGGTCATCAGCTCACACAACCCCGCTCCGTACTCGTATGCGAGAACGGCGACCTGACGCGACATATGCAGCAAGTCTGCAACGGGAGCGAACACTGGCAGAGTCAACACTGCCTGTCCGCTCACGCTCGGAACAGGCACGTGGATCAGCGCCTGAGCGCCCATCATCCCGAGTGCCGCGAACACTGTGGGCAGACCCGCGAGCGCCGACGACAGACCGTTCACGACCGTATCGATGATCAGTCCCTGCTCCATCACCGTCGAGATCGAGCGCGCGAAGCCGATGAGCAGCGCCGCGTAGGCCATCGACTGGAATCCCTCGACGAACGCCTCCGCCGTTCCGGTCACGCCGAGGCCGCCGACGATTCCCGCGAGTACGCCCATCCCGAAGAAGAGCGCCGCCTCCTGGTCGAAGTCCCAGTGCAGCTTCGCGACGCCCCAGACGAAGACCGCGAACGCCCCGAGCACGAGGGCGAGCACCGCTCGGCCGCGCCAGCCAAAGGCCCGCACCTCCCGCGTCTCCACGAGGGCCGGTTCGACGTGCACTCGTCTCGCATGGCGCATCGTACCCGCGATCCAGAGCAGGAGCGCGAGTCCCAGGAAGATCGTGCGGTACTCCGCTCCCGAGAACTGCGGAATTCCAGCGACTTTCTGACCGATCAGCACCTGAAATGGATTGATGGGACTGAACGCCGAGCCGACCGCCGCGGAGCCCACACTCATCTCGGCGACCGTCAACGCGTCGAAGCCCAATCGCTGCGTGAGCACGAGGAGGGCAGGGACGATCGCGATGATCTCCTCCTGCATGTTCTCGAACGCGCCGCCGGCGGCGAAGGCGAGGCAGACGATCGGAATGGCGACGATCCCCCGATCGCCGAGCCGGCGGACGAGCCAGTCGATGCCGTCGCGGAGGGCGCCGGTCTTGTCGACGACGCCGAAGGCGCCGCCCACGAGGAACACGAACGCGATCACCGAGACCGCGTCGATGATGCCGTCGGGGATCGCCACGGCCGTCTCGAACGGCGTGAGTGGATGCGCGGCGACCCGATGATACGAGCCTGCGACGGCGATCTTTCTCCCGCTGACCGGATCCTCCCGCGTATCGAACTTGCCCGCGGGGAGCACGTGTGTGAGCGCCGCCGCGATGATCGTGCAGCCAACGAGAAGCGTCAGCGGGTGGGGAAGCTTCACTTCGCCGCCCTCACCACTCGGGCGGATTCCAGCGCGCGCAGATAATCGGCCACGAGGCTCACGTCCACCGGTCCGTACTCGGCGCTCACGGCGTCGCGGATCTCCCGCGTCGTTCGCTTGCCGTCCACGAAGTTGAGAACCTCGTACGCGTACTCGTCACCGTTGCCGCGGAGTCCCTGGTAATCCAGCAGCCTGGGCGCCGCGCGCCCCTTGGTGTGATCGGCGAGATAGTCGTAGCCGAACACCACCATCGGGCCTTCGACCGCTGCGTTGCGAGTGAAGACCACGGCACCTTCGCCTGTGACGGGTGGCGATGCTTCGGGCGCGCCCGTGATCGTCTCGAGGCGCTGAAAGAAGGCGGTCGCCTCGCGGCGCACGCTGTCGGGAATGGGGGCGAACGTCGCGATCGACTCGAAGGCGTCGCGCTGCTGCGAGAGGAACGAGCGCGTGAGCGCGGCGCCGTCCGCGGGCGAGAGCGTGGCTCGGCGATCGAGCATCGTCGCCGCGCGCCGCAGCGTGGAAGGCTCCATCGACGCCCACAGCGCCGCGACATCCGACGCCTTCAGATTAGCGAGAAAGAGCGCGCTCGCGGCGCCGATGAAGGCGGCGCGCTGCAGCTTCGTCGGATCGATGTTGCCGGGAACGTCGAAGTTGGTGTGGATGTAGCGGTCGGGCCAGTCGTTGAGGTAGATGCCCGGGATCTTCCACGAGGCCTCTTCGTACAGCTCGTGATCGCTCCCCATCGTGAATTCCGCGAGGTCGCCGAGCAGGGCCTCCTTGCCGCCCTCGCCGGAGACGAAGGGATACCTGCCGCCCGTTCCCTCGGCGTAGAGCTCCGACTCCGAGTTGACGAACGTGCCGAAGCGCTGCCCCACATCATAGACGAACGAGGGAAGGCTCGCGGGTCCGCGCGTCACGTGGAAGATCGCCTTGGTCACCGGGCCACCGCCCACCATGTCCATGTGGATCACGGCCTTGAAGCGCGCGCGCATCTCGGGCTGCGCGTGGAAGAGGGCGAGCGTGCACTCCACTTCGCAGGGCCACACGAAGCGAATGCTGCGCGAGGGACGCGCGATCTTCCCGTCCGCGATCAGCGCCGAGAGCGTGCGCGCGACCTCGAGAATCGTGGCGCAGCCGCTCGCGTTGTCGTTGGCGCCCGGCCGCTGATGATCGAGATGGCAGCTCAGGACGATCTCCTCGCCGCGCCGATCGGCGCCCGGAATAAGGGCGGTGACGGGATTGTAGGTGGCGGGGTGACGCGATGCGCGTACGATCGCGTGCAGCGTGATGTGCTCCCCCGTGGCGAGTCGCTCCTGCAGCGCGCGGTACTGCTTGAGCGAGACCATGAAGGCGAAAGTGTGCCGGGCTTCGAAGGAGTCGAGGTGACCCCAGCGAATCGCGTTCACATCCTCACGCGACCACGCGGTCGGCTGGTTCTGCGCGGCGCTGACGACTCCCTTCGCGCCGAACTTGTCGATGGCGAGCGGCACGACGTCGCCGGGCGCCACCGAGGTGAGCACGATCTTGCCGCGCACGTTCTTCCCCGCGTAGTCCTTCTCGGACGTGCCTGCGCCCACGTCCACCAGCTCCGTCGTCACATCCGCGCTGTCGCTGTCCTCGGCGAGGATCACCGGCGCATCCTCGAAGCTGGCCATGCGAGCGACCGGCGTGACGTGCCCTCCGTCCACGCGCATCTCCCACAGCTCGGCGAACTCCGGGTCCCAGGCCAGCCGCGCCTTCTGCGTGCCGTACATCGAGTGCCCGTCGGCCGGGATCTCGTGCACGGTGACCTCCTGGAGCCCGTAGAGCTTCGCCTGCGCCGCCACGAAATCGGCTGCCGCGCGAAAGCCCTTCGACGCGCGCATGCGATGCTGGCGCGTGATGAACTCGAGGTTGCGCTTTGCCGAGGCGCCGGACAGCTCGCCGGCGAGCGCCGCCACGGTGGGCTCGGGAATGAGGGGAACGGTAGAGGCGCGCTGCTGTGCGTGACCAGCGAGCGGAGCGATGGACGCGACGAGCGTGGCGAACGAAAGGCGAAGACGCATGGGGAGAGAGCGAGGGGAGAGAAGTGGTGCCGAGCGCAGAAGCCGAGTCTGCTCCTGCGGGATGTCCGCTGTCAAGGCGAGCGGTGCGCGCGGATCGATGTAAACCATCCGCCGCGTGCGCGCATCCAACCGGCATACGAGCGAGAGCAGCGGCTCACGACACCACCTACGGAGCGCGGGCGGGATCTGATGCAGGATATTCTTCGCGATGTGAGCTCGAGCGGATCCGGGCGTGGAAGGGGATGGGGACTGACGATGCTGGCGACGGTGCTGCTCTCGCTCGGCGTCGGCGCCGCGACCGCTGCGTTCACGCTGATGAGTACCGAGTCGCGACACGCGGCGCCGATCGTCGCGTGTGAAACGATGCTCCAGCTCTCCGGCACTCCCTTCGCGCACGAGAGCGGGGACACGCGCTCGGCGGACGCGGTGGCGGACGAGGTGGCGGACGAGGTGGCGGACGAGGTG
>Ga0105238_10006484_pt1 | contig 11641 bp, 12 predicted proteins | sample KBSC34metaG_FD_81526 | JGI IMG/M metagenome (GOLD analysis project Ga0105238, IMG submission 81526) | Corn rhizosphere microbial communities from Kellogg Biological Station, Michigan, USA - KBS C3-4 metaG | ecosystem: Host-associated > Plants > Roots > Rhizosphere > Soil | place: Michigan, USA... | reverse complement strand
GCCCGCATGACGTGCTCGACGACGAGCATTCCGACGCCCTTGCGGCGGATCTTCCTGATGATCTCGACGACCTCATCGACTTCGACCGCGTTGAGGCCGGCCATCACCTCGTCGAGCAGAAGCAGCTTCGGCCCCATCGCAAGCGCCTTGGCGAGCTCGAGCCGCTTTCGATCAGGGCCGCCGAGCGAGTCGGCGCGCTGGTCAATGCGACGATCGAGACCCGTAAAGGCGAGCCATTCGCGCGCCAGCTCCTGCGCTTTCTTGCGCGAGAGCCTGGGGCCTCTGCCAAAAAGGGCGCCGACCGTTACGTTCTCGAGCACCGACAGGCCCGGAAACGGCTTCATCACCTGAAAGGTGCGACCGACGCCGAGATGGGCGCGGCGATACGGCGGCATACGGTCGATGCGGGCGCCCTCGAACCACACTTCCCCCACGTCGGGCGCAAGTGCGCCGCTGATCAGGTTGATGAGCGTCGTCTTGCCGGCTCCATTCGGGCCGACGAGTCCGAGCACCTCGTTGCGGACCAAGGTAAAGCTCACATCGTCGACTGACACGAGACCCTGAAAGCGCTTGGTGAGCCGGCGCGCCTCGATCAGCGGAGCAAGGGGATCGCCGCTCATAACCGATATGCCCTGACGTTGCGCAGGAAATAGCTCAGGCCATCGCGGCGCAGGCCGCGGGCGAGGTCGACAATGCCCTTCGGCATGAACACGACTGCGAGCACGATGACGACGCCGAAGAGCAGCGCTGCGGCCGTTGACAGGCTGCTCGAGAGATATTCGTAGATGACCGACAGGATGAACGCACCGATCACCGGCCCAAACACGGTGCCGGGCCCCCCGAACACCGCCATGATGACCATCTGCACGTTCAGCGTCAGATCGAAGGCGCTTGCGGGATCGATGAAAGTAATCCAATACGCATGGATTCCGCCGGCGAGTGCGGTGAACAGCGCCGACACAATCAATGCCAGCACTTTGTAGAAAGTGGTGTTGACGCCCATGGCGCCGGCCGCGTCCTCGTCCTCGCGAACCGCGACCAGAGCCATGCCGAAGCGGCTGCGCGCGATCCATGCGACCGCCCCGGTCGCGGCGACGAGCAGACCGAGTGACAGCTCGTAGAACATCGGATCGGAGCGCGTAAGCGGCAGGATTAGTCCAATATTTGCTCCGGCGATCGGAAGGTTTGCGAAAATCGCGCCCATTGCGGCGGAGAGGCCGAGCGTCGCAATCGCGAAGTAAGGACCACGCAGGCGCAAAATCGGCATGCCGAGCAGCAGAGCGCAGAGCATGGCCAGGACGGCTCCTGCGCCGAGGCTCAGCCAGAACGGTTGATTGAACTGGACCATGGCGATCGCCGTGCCATAGGTGCCAAGCCCGTAGAACACCGAATTGCCGAACGACACGTAGCCGGCGAAGCCGCCGATGATGTTCCAGGCTTGCGCAAGGGTTGCGACGAGCAAAGCGCTGATTCCAAACTGGACGACGACGTCGTCGCCAAGCCACGGCACCGCGGCCAGCAGCACAGCGACGGGAAACGCGATGATCCAATGTCGCGTCATGCCGCCCTCAGCGTGCGCGCCGGACGGATGACGAGGATCAAAACGAGGAGCCCGAAACTGATGACATTGGTATAGGTCGCGCCGAAATAGACCGCGCCGAACGCCTCGGCGAGGCCGATGACGCAGCCGGCGACCACGACGCTGAACGGATTGTCGAGGCCGCCGATGATCGCAATGACGAACGATTTCGCCGTCAGCTCGGCGCCAATGTATGGCGTGAGCTGCGCCACCATGCCGTAGAGCCCGCCGGCCGCGCCGGCGAGCGCCGCGCCGATGCCGAACGTGACGGGGTAAAGGACGCCCGGATTGACGCCGTAGAGCCGCGCCGCAACGAGGTTCTGCGCTGTAGCACGGATGCCGCGGCCGAGTGACGTCGCATTCAAGAGCCACCAGAGCGCGCCGGCCAGCAGGAACGCGATGAGAAAAGCCGCGAGCCGAACCAGCGGGATAACGATGCCGCCGAGCGCCACATTCGAGCCGGCGTAATCGGGATTGATGGTGCGAAAATCGGCACTGAAGCCAAGCTGCGCCAGATAAGTGATGACGACGTCGAGGCCGAAGGTGATGAGCAGCGTGTTGAGCAGCGCGGAACGAACGATGAAGTTGATGACGAAACGCTGCAGCAGGAAGCCGAAGACGAACATGACCAGCATGCCGAGCGGCAGCGCCAGCAGCGGATCGATCCCGGCCGCGGCGAACAGATAGTAGACGACGTACCCGCCGAGCATGATGAACGAGCCGTGCGCCAGATTGACGATGTTGAGGACACCCCACACGAGCGCCATGCCGAGCGCCATGAGGCCGTAAAGTCCGCCGAGCAGAATTCCGTTCGCCACAATTTGAACGTAGAACATTCCGAGGCCGATCCGCCCGGTTGTGAAGAAAGCCGCGTCGCGTGACGGTCGGTGACGCGGCCGTGAATGGCTGCTAGCGCGCGCTCCAGGCCGGAACGGGATATTTCGGCTTGTTGACGAAGTGATCGGTATAGATCGGAACGACCTCGCCGTCAGTGATCTGGACCACGATCTGTGGCAGCACGATCTGCCCGCTCTGTCCGAAGCGAACGCGCGCATAGAGGCTTTCGAAATCGGCACTGGCGATGGCGTCACGCACCTTCTTGGGATCGAGCGAGCCAGCCTTTTCGATCGCTACTACGAACGTTTCCACATCGGCTACGGCTGACGCGGCGTGGTAATCCGGCTCGTAGCCGTATTTGCTCTTGAACAACGTGGCGAACCGAGCCGCATCGCCGAACCAGCGGTCTTTGAGAGCGGGGTCTGGTAACCAGGAGCTCATGCCGAAGGCGTACTCGGCGTCCGAGCCGAGCGCCTTGCGGAAATCGGCCGTCGGCACGCCGACAGTGAAGGAGAAGAGCATCTTGGGATTGACGTCGAGCGCTTTGGCTTGGCGAATGAAATTCAGCGCCTCCGTTTCATGGCTCGCAAGGAATATCGCATCGGGCTGGGCCGCCTTGACCTGGGTCAGGAGCGAGGAGAAGTCGGAGGCATTCTCATGATATTTCTCATCGATCACGAGCTTCATCCCGGCTTTGGCCAGCAAGGCGCGGGTGCCCTTGGCGACGGAAACGTCGAAGCTGTCGTCCGCCGCGAGCAGCGCAACGGTCTTCACCTTCGGATCGAGCTTGCCCAACATCTCGATCGTGCTGGCGAAATAGTCATCCGCCGCCGGCAGCGTGCCGAAGATGTACTTGTACCCGCGGCTGTAGATCTGCGTTGAGGCGCCGCCACCCTGGACCATTGGAATCTGGTATTTTTCTGCGACCGAGCTGACGTCAAGCGCGAAGTTGCTGGCAAATGGTCCGAGCAGGAAGTTGACCTTGTCGCGAGCCAGGAGCTGGACGTATTGCCTGACGCTCAGGTTGACGTCGGACTGGTTGTCGAGAAGCTGGAGCGCGAGCCTGTATTTTTGGCTTCCGACAGTGACTCCTCCCTTGTCGTTTATCGTATCGACCGCGAGCATGTACGCATCGCGATAGTAACGCCCGGTATTGGCGAGCGAGCCGGAAAGCTGCACCGACGCGCCGAGCTTGATCGTGCCCGTCTGTGCCTCCGCTGGAGACATCGCGAGCGCCAGGGCGGTCGCCAAACCTGCGCCCCACAGCATGCGTTTGATCGTCATTTCTTACTCCGCTCTTCCGCAAGCCGCGCGCGCTAAACGCGCACTGCGCTTACGCAGGCTACCGCAACGAGTTCCCGTCCATATCTCTCACCGCTCGATAAATCAGACAAACGAATTTAATTGTCAGTTGAATGCATGGATTATGCTGCTGCACGATCAACGTGAGGAACCTATCGGCCTGATTGCGCGCAACCTAATGGGCACGAGCCGAACTGCGACATCACGCCACTTGATCCATTGTTTTCAGCTGCCTCCACGCTTAGATCATCAAACAGGCCCGGAGCTATCTCCCGAGGCGCCGCGGCGTGCGCTTGGCAACGAGCACCCGAAGCAGGCATGCCAATTGCGCGACAGCAGGATGGATAGAGGTCACCATGTCCGGCGAGACATCCAAACAGCGGAGACGGCGGGAGGAGCTCGACGTTCAGCTAGACCGCGAGCTCGAGGAAACGTTTCCGGCAAGCGATCCGCCCAAAGTCACAAGTCCAAATTCCAGAAGATCCGACATATCCGATACGCTCGATGAACGCATGAGTGGCGGCCCGCACAAATAGAAGCGCCATCGAGTCGGGCCAATCGACCATTTCTGCGTTCGGGGCAGTCCCACTTTCTTCGTGCGGAGGCGCCGTTCATCGGCTCAGTTGACACCTGGATCTTCGTGATCGGCACAGGTCGAATCCGCCACGCGAAAGAATAGATCGAACGTCGTTCCGACGCCCAGTTCGCTGGAGACCCGCACATGGCCGCCGATCAGGCGCATGAACGCGCCCACTTGAGACAGGCCGAGCCCTGTGCCCTTTTCACCCTTCGTGGAAAAAAGCGGGCTGAATATCTTCGACAGGACTTCATCGCGCATTCCCTGCCCGCTATCGCGAACGCGAACGCGGACGTAGACGCCAGGGTCAGGTGGCACGGAGCCCGCTTCATCGACCTTGCATTGCTTCGTGCTGATTTGAATCACCCCGCCGCCGGGCATGGCGTCACGCGCGTTAAGGACAAGATTGAGGACCGCGGCATTGAATTGGGCGGGATCGAGTACGCACGCACGGACACCCGGTGAGAGCTCGAATACAATACGAACTCCGCGAGCTGTGTCATGTTTCAAGAACAGCTCAAGCTTCCGGAGCAAGTCATTGACATCACCCGCGACCGCCGCAAGCTCTTGCTGCTTCGCAAAGGTCAAAAGTTGGGAAGTCGATCTTAAGCCTCGCTCGACACCGTCGCGCGCACCTGTGATGAACATACGCATCTTTTCAGGATGCCCGATGTTGGCTTCGGCGAGCCTCAGACTTGATCCGATGACTGCAAGGATGTTCCTGAAGTCATGAGCAATTTCACTCGTCATTTCGCCGAGCGTCACGAGCCTGTCAGCAGCGCCCTGCTCCGCGGCCGATCGTGTATCAGCCTCTCCCGCCAACGTCCAAGCGAGCCTGCCGTCCGTTCCTGGCGTATCATCTGACATTGTAGGCTGTGCCATAGAACCTCCCTTGGAACCGACAGGTATCGTGATCGCCGGCCTTGATCTCGTGTCTTAGGTGCCCGAATAACTCGACTGAGCTTATCCGTACCGAAGCTGAATCATTTGCAAGCGTCGCGTTTCTAACCGGTTATGCTGCCCCCCATCTTGACGGCATCCACGTTCACCGACTCAGATCATCTGAAACCCCAGAACGCCGGTACGATCGCGAACAGAGTACTTTTGCCCCAAATGCCCAGCAAAGGAATTTATTTGACATTTGGGTGCATGTCCTTTGCTTGATATCTGATTGCGCTTCGGGCCTTTGCTGGGCACGCGCTCGGTGCCGAATTGACACGGCGCGGGCGGCGCGCGAGGCTCTGAACGCTCAAAGGAAGCGGCACACGGTCTTCAACTCTCGGCAGGTTCAAGCCCTCACGGATCTATCGGATAGATCAACGTGCCATCCGGACCAGGTCGGGCAGCGCTTGTGATGTGCGCCGCGTCGATGTGATGGCGCCCCATAATGTGAAGTACCGTCTCGCCGGCCGCAATCAGATAATCCGTGATGATCCGCCGATGGCATCTCCACCACACGGCTTCCGCGCACATGATGGCGCACGGTGTGGCGTGCCCCAATTCACACAGCCTGGCCAACCCGGCGTGGAAGGGCTCGCTCATCGCATAGTCCGCGTAGTTGTGAAAGCTGCGGTTGTCCCAGAATGCGTTCACGCCCTTCGACACGCTTCGTCTCCGTCCGCGCCGACCTCCGAGCGCCTCAATATGCTCGTAGCCGATCCCGAGGCCCGTCAGCGTTTCGGCGAGTGCGTTCGAATCATATTGGGGGTTGGTCCGCGACCGCGGGATGGCGCGGACGTCGACGATCAGCCGGACCTTCACGCCTCTCAGCAGATCAACGAACTCATCGATGGTCCGTGTCGAATGCCCGATGGTGAAGAACGGATGTCGTCCAAGCGGCGTGTTTTCGGGCGGGCGCGCTCCGGTTGTCATGACGTACTCGTCGCGACCTCGGACAGCTTTCGCCTCAAATCCCGCATCTCCTCAAAGCGCCTGGTCACGTCGCGCATGATCGCAATCAGCCCGGTGAGTTCGCCGACGCCGTCCCGCAATGGGATGATGGTGAACTCGAGCGAGATTCCAGTGCCATCCTGCTTGATCCCGGGAACCGCGAGAAGGTCGCCGTGACCATAACGGCTTTCACCGGTCTTGATGACATGCTGATATCCGACCCAATGGCGCTTCCGCAGCCGTTCCGGGATGATGATATCCAAAGACTTTCCCACGGCCGCTGCGCTTGCATAGCCGAAAATGCGTTCGGCTCCTGGATTCCAGAAACGGATGATCCCGTCCTTGTCCGCAGCAATAATGGCGTCGGAGCTGGTGGAGAGTACCGCCGCGGCGAGTTGATCGGAGCAATTCATGATGGTGCTCTCAAGGAAAGCGGCGTGGCAAGGGCCAGCCTTGGCCCTCGCGTCAACCAATCATTGACGGACGAGCCTCAACGCCGAAGCCTTGTGCAAGGCCAGGTGATCCGTCTTGTCGCTTTGGATCTCGTACTGAGGGTCTTGCTTGGTCGCATGATGCACGTATCCCTTGTAGTTCACGTTCGCCGTGTGCACCTTCACAATCCTGCCGCTGACATGTCCCGCCTCGGAATTCCACGCCACGTGATCGCCAACTCTGAATGTCTCTGCCATGTCATCTCTCCCAAGGCTCGCGCGCGCAAGAAACGCCTGCGCTGCAGCAGGGGCCAAGCTACCGCAGTGATCGAGAATCAAGAGCCTCTGTCGATCTCTCGTGCGAAGCATGAACCTCGAGCACCGTCAGCCGCCGCTCGGCGCCGCGGTCGTACCAATCGATCGATTGTCCCGGCCCGAGTCCAATGAGGGCGCTCCCGAGCGGTGTCAGCACCGAAACGATGCGGCTTCCGCCCACCTCATCCGGATAAGCAAGCTTGACCTGTCGGATGCTTGATGCCCCGTGATCGATGAACTTCACTTCAGATCCCATTGTAACAAGTAGAGCGGCCCGCACGTCATCGTGCGCGATCTCCGCTCTATCGAGCTCCCCGCGCAGGAAGCAGCAGCTGCGTGCGTCTGGTTCATGCCAAGTATCCAGCAACGCGCGAAGCCGGTCGCGATCCGCCGCTGTCAGCATGATGGGAGGCCGTTGCGCGAAGATGTCTCGATCAACAGTAATCACAACGTTCCCTCATTCGCTCGTTTCCCTGACATTTGTGGTAGCCGGGCGAGAACATCAATGGGGCGAGCAGTCAACTTCGGCCTATCGATCGGCGGCTTGTCGGGTAGCGCGGAGCCGCAGACGGAGAGCGGAACCTGGCATTGCCCTCTTGGCATTGCCCTCGGTGTTGCATCCTTATGCCGCCGCCCGGCAGAGCGCTTCCCGCCCGGGTTCGGTCGTGCCGCTCAATGGTCGGATAAGTGTGAGCTAAGCCGTCCGACAGAGCGCACGGCGCCTTAACAACGTACATCGCGGTTGAGCAAGAAATATGCACTCAAATGACAAGAGAATTCTTTTGCGCAATGTGCGCCTGAATGTGAGATTTGCGAATATGAATGGTTGATCCGTAAGGCGACGCACGGCCTGCCATCTTCGTCAGGTCTCTTGATTCGGAGCACTCAGGAACCTAATCGCCCTCAGGCGGATCAGGACATGGAGAGCGCTGATGCCGCAAAACACCGAGGGCTCCGCAAGCATATTCCTGCTTTGGATTGTCTGGATCTACTGGCGCTTATGGAATGGTCTACACCAGTTTCCGCCGGGGGAGACACCGGACGCCTCTTCGGCCACGCCCGGCGCCGCGCCGTCAGGCGGGGCCAGCGCTGGCTCTACAACGTTCAGGGCATCCCAACAGATCGGCTCCGTCGAGAACCGCGACGTGACCAGCGCGCTGCTTGAAATCGAGCACCGCGACCGTTCGTTCTCGATAAAGAGCTTCCTGGCGAATGCATGCGCGGCTTACGAAAAGATCACCACCGCGTTCGCAAGCGGCGACCGGATGATGCTCGAAAGTTGCCTATCGCGTGAGGTCTACGAAGACTTTGTCGCCGCCATCAACGAGCGCGAACGTCGCGGCGAGCGCATGGAGACAAGCCTTGTTCGAGTCTCGCCGCCGGAAGTCGTGAGTGTTCGTCTCGACGGCGATGAAGCCGAAGTCTCCGTGCGTTTCGTCAGTGAATTGTTCAGCGTGACGCGGAGCGCGACTGGCGTGGTCGTTCGCGGAGATCCAAGGGAGTGCACGGAAACGGTTGATGTATGGACCTTCGCAAAACGCCCTAGCTCACGCGATCCAGCCTGGAAGCTCGTCGCATCGAATGCCGCCTAGGGATCGTACGGCGATCGTAGCCGAATCGAGAATCAGGCAGATGGTCGAACTCACTGAAGATGATGCCGATGCCTACATGTATACCGATTTGCCTCTCCTCCGTGCTTCATGCCAAAGCCGCACGATATCCCGATGGACCTCATCGTGACCGACCGGGTCGTCATCACGCCGCGGATCTTCCGGCCGCTAATAATCGTCCGTCGCAGCTTGCGGATGCCACAAGTCCGCGTTCGCGCCGTGACAGACTCTCATCAATTCGTGGATTCCGCCTGGGCTGAACTGCTCATCCTATGCGACCCGCTCACGTTCCATCATCACTTCGGCGCGGAGACTCTCGAGATCGCGCGAGATCGAAGCAACAGCCAGCGTGCGTCCTCTCAGTTTGAACCGGACAAGACAGTCCTTGCGTGCTATATCGCCTTCAATCTCAAGCTCATCCCATGTCTCGGCGTGGCCGACATAGTTGATCGGAACGTCGTAGTGCTGGCTCCAGAAAAAGGGAATCGCGGAAAACTTTTTGCGATACCCAAGCATGTTGCGTGCCGCGGCCTGGCCCTGCCGCTCCGCGACGGTCCAATGCTCGACGCGGATGCTCTCACCACTTCGGGGATCTGGCCAGCGCGCAATGTCCCCGGCAGCGAAAACGCCAGGCTCGCTCGTTTCGAGGTACGCGTTTACAACAACGCCTCGATCCACCTGGAGTCCCGCTCGTTCGGCGATTTCGGTGCGCGGGCGCACGCCGATGCCGGCGACGACAAAGTCGGCTTCGAGGGTGACGCCGCTCGCAAGCCTGATGCGATTTCCATCGATCGTGATCGCCGTATCCTCAAGATGGAAGGCGACGCCATGCTGCTCGTGCAGCGAGCGCACGAAGTCGCCCATCTCCGGTCCAAGAATTCGCTCCATCGGCCGCTTGTCCGGTGCCACGACGTGGACTTCGAGTTTACGGGCCCGCAGCGCAGCCGCCACCTCAAGTCCGATAAAGCTCGCGCCAAGTACGACAACCCGGCGCGCTGTCTTGGCGCGCTCTATGATAGCCCTGCTGTCGGCGAGCGAGCGCAGCAGCCGAACGTGCGGCTGGTCGGCACCCGGAATCGACGGGCGTACTGGCTCTGCGCCGGTTGCGAGGAGCAACCGATCGTAAGGGATCCTTCTTCCGTCAGCGAGCATGACATTGCGCGACCGGATGTCGATATCGACGACGTCCGCATCAAGACGCAAATCGACCCGGCCTTCGGAGTAGAAGGCGTCCGGACGCAACGGAACCCAATCTTCCGGGGCATTCCCGGCAAGATAGTCCTTGGAGAGGTTTGGCCGATCGACGGGAGGCGAGCGCTCGTTGCTCAGCACCACGATGCTCCGCAGGTAACGTTCGCGCCGAAGCATCTCCACGGCTGCGAACCCCGCCGCGCCGGCACCAACGACCACGATCTTCTTTTCCGGCATCGCCCGTGCAGGATTGCTGCGTCGTTTCAGTTGCGGCTCGACGAGCCTCTCTCGCACATAGACTTTGCCTCCGCGCTGTTCGACCGACCAGCACGCGAGCGGGCTCAACGCAGGCGCGCGCAAGGCTTCGCCGGTCCGCAAATCGAAGCAGGCGTGATGCCAGGGGCAACGAATGGCGCCGTCGACGACCAGACCCTCGTGGAGCGGGGCTTGATAATGCGTGCAGAAGGCGCTGATTGCGAACACCTCCTTCCCTCTCCGCACCAGGAGAACCTCCTCGTCGCCCAGACGGCCAACCAGCTTTTCACCGTCCGGAAGCTGTGTGAGCTTAATGCCTCGCGCCAAATCAGGGTTGGCCGGCTTGTCGGTGCCTTTAGGCATTCTTGTTCTCCTTCAAACACCAGCGTGGCCGGGTTTTACGGCACACACATTAGGGTCCGGCATCTGGACGCGCAGTTTTGCGATCGGCATCCCGTGTGCAGATCCAAATCAGTGGACTTCCACGGTCCCTTTGCTCGCCCTATGCTTGCGCACGATGATCGCCGGTCTGTCTGGCCAGAATTGAGGCGCCCCACCGGCCGACGCCACTGTCACGAGCCTGCGGCCAGTCAGCTGCCCGAGGCGACAATGGTTCCACCCGCTGGAGTATTCGATGCGCCAGCGCGCTCCTGCACGGTCGTTAGGAACAGTCTGTCCGCATAATTCACATTGAGGGCAGATCGAGCAAACGAAATAAGTTGCAATTTGAGTACAGCTTTTATGTTGGCCGATGACCTTGCTGCCTGAAACGACAGCTGGCATTGTCGAAGAGTGCACCACACGGATATCATGCCACCATTTTGGCGTTGGACTCCGTCCGCAGTCGGGGGAATCGATCGAAGGATTAAGGCTTCTCATTCGGCTCGTGAAATGTGATCGATTGACTTCTTCGGCGAACGCACTATTTGGTGAGATATGTCACCGTGCATCGCCATATTCCGGCGCAACCTTTGTCGTGCGGGCAATTGGATTGAAGGCATTTAGCCCCGAGCCGGCGTGCGCCGTCTCGAGCTCGGGGGATCAAAATATCGCGATAAGGCGGCGGCGCGAGGCCGCTTGCTGAAGCACAATTGGTCATCACAGCTGCCGGCCTGGTGCACACCATGTGCCTCGACGTGCGCGTTTGATTCAGCAGACGACCAGCAGCGGAGTCCGGCCATGACACAGGATGAACATCTGATATCGGGTGTGAACGAACGAGAGTCTCCGACCAGGAACGTGCGTCAGCTCGTTCCCCGGCTGCGGCATGCCGCGCAACGCAGCAAGGAGACCACGGGTCCGAAGGCGCACTCCCCTTTGAGCAATGGTGACGATCCCGGACCGACGGCGGCGTAACCGGCGTCCGATATGGAGAGATTTAGAATGTTTAAGGAGATCAAGAATGAAGACTGAACACACTCGGGCTGCAAACGCGCGCATCGAGCCACGAATCATACTCTCGGCTGAGGACTACGAACGGTTGTCCTCGCTTGCGCGTGCGGCGAGAAGCAGAATGCCGAACCTCGCAGCCGATTTGGCGGAGGAGATCGGGCGGGCGCGGGTGCTCGCCAAAGGTGCCAATCCAAAGCACAACGTGTGCATGAACAGTGAGGTGGAGTTTCGTGACGACACCACCGGCAAGATCCTGAGAGTG
>Ga0105238_10006480_pt1 | contig 11643 bp, 5 predicted proteins | sample KBSC34metaG_FD_81526 | JGI IMG/M metagenome (GOLD analysis project Ga0105238, IMG submission 81526) | Corn rhizosphere microbial communities from Kellogg Biological Station, Michigan, USA - KBS C3-4 metaG | ecosystem: Host-associated > Plants > Roots > Rhizosphere > Soil | place: Michigan, USA... | reverse complement strand
CGCGCGTGCACGAGGAAGTTGCGGACATGCAGGCGCTCGCCGACAAAGAAGGCGCGAAGATCAAGATCGAGCCGTGGGACTATCGCTACTACATGGAGAAGGTCCGCAAGGCGAAATACGATCTCGACCAGAACGAAATCAAGCCGTATCTCCAACTCGAGAAACTGCGCGAAGGTATCTTCTGGGTCGCCGGCGAGCTCTTCAATTTCAACTTCACGCCCGTGACAAACGTTCCCGTCGCGCATCCTGACATTCGCGTGTGGGAAGTCACTGACAAGACCACGAAGAAGCACATCGGTCTCTGGTACTTCGATCCGTACGCGCGCGCCGGCAAACGCTCGGGCGCGTGGATGAACGCCTATCGCACGCAGGAGCGAGTCAACGGCGAGGTCACCACCATCGTCTCGAACAACTCCAATTTTGTTAAAGGCAAACCGGGCGAGCCGGTGCTGATCTCATGGGACGATGCGACGACGATGTTCCATGAGTTTGGACACGCATTGCACGGTCTGAACTCAAACGTCACGTATCCATCGTTGTCCGGTACTGCCGTTCCGCGCGACTACGTCGAGTTTCCGTCACAGCTTCTCGAGCACTGGCTCTCGACGCCGGAAGTGCTACAGAAGTTTGCGCTCCACTACCAGACCGGCAAACCGATTCCGCAGGAGCTTGTCGATAAGATCAAGAAATCGGCAACGTTCAATCAGGGTTTCGCGACAGTGGAATACCTGTCGGCGGCCCTGGTCGATATGAAATTGCACCTGGCGGGTGACAAGAAGATCGATCCGGACGCATTCGAGCGTGAAACTCTCGCACAGCTCGGCATGCCGAGGGAGATTGTGATGCGCCATCGCACGCCACAGTTCCTGCACGTCTTCTCGAGCGACGGGTATTCGGCTGGTTACTACAGCTATCTCTGGTCTGATGTGATAACAGCGGATGCTTTCGGCGCTTTTGTCGAAGGCAAAGGACCGTACGATCGGGCGGTGGCGGAGCGGCTACGCAAGTATGTCTTCTCCGTGGGCAACACCGTCGATCCCGCTGAAGCGTATCGCGCGTTCCGGGGTCGCGATCCGAAGGTCGATGCGTTAATGAAGAAGCGTGGCTTCGCCACCAAGAGCTAGGCACAAAAAGCAGCGGGGGCAAGCCCCTCTTCCTTACTTGTTCTTTTTCATGCGCCTTAAAGGGATGAACAAGTCAGGAAGAGGGGCTTGCCCCCGCTGCTTTAAGTGTTAGTTTCGGCGGCCACCCATGAGCCGCAGGATGAAGAAGAACAGATTGATGAAGTCGAGGTAGAGCGACAGCGCACCGACCACCGCATACGACCCGACACGCCCGTCCGGCAGCGCCACAGCCATCTGTTTCAGACGCTGCGCATCCCACGCCGTAAGCCCGGTGAACACCAGCACGCCCACCACTGAAATCACAAAGCTCAGCATGTTGCTAAACAGGAAGATGTTTATGATCGAGGCGATGATCACGCCAATCAATCCCATGAACATAAACTGACCCACGCCGGCGAGACTACGCTTCGTCAAACTGCCATATACAGCCATTGCGCCAAACGTTCCGCCTGCAACCACAAACGCCGACATGATCGAAGCGCCTGTGTAGACGAGAAAGATGGTCGACGTCGTGACGCCTACAAGCAGCGAGTAAAGCAGGAACAATATCGCGGCTGTTGCCGGCGCCATCTTGTTGACTCTGGCTGACAGGTAGAACACCAGTCCAACCTGCGCGAAGATCATGATCAACAGCAGAACCCGATTGAGAATCAGTGTCTCAATCAACGTCGGCGAGGATGCAACAGCGACGGCAGTGCCCGCCGTCAGCAGCAATCCCAGAAACATCCAGCCATAAACTCTGCTCAAAAACGCGGTGACTCGCACGTCGCGAACATCCGCTGGAACATACGAAGATGCATTCCAACTCATTTCTTATCTCCTTGCCGGCCTGTGCCGGCTGTTTTTAACGGTCCCAAGTATAACAAAACCGCATGCATTAGATGCGCGTGGCAATGGTATGATTCCCGACCGTTGCACCTTTTTGCCACTAAGAATCGGAGGAAATCTATGGTCACTAGAAGCCTTTTGATCCTCGTTGCAGTGTTGTTAATGGCCAGTCCGGCATTCAGCCAGTTTGCTCCGCAAAACCGGCTGGTCGATCTCGCGGGCCGGTTGTCGCGCGACGCGCAGGACTTTGCAGATTCCAGCTACAGCAATTTCACCAACAATCCGCGCGCGTTCCGCAACGATATCGAAGCCGTGATGCTGGCGTACCAGTTTGCCGGAGCCTCAGGGATCTTCTATCGCATGGTGGTCGACCGTCGCCGCGTCCAGGATCTGCGCGACTCGTTTGACATGCTTCAGAACCTCGCGCGCTCCGTTGACAGCCGTAATGTCCAGCGAGGTAACTGGAACAACATTCAACGGCTAATGAGCGACGTCCAACGCGAGCTCACTGGGGGTGGTGGTGGCGGTAACGATTATCCTGACACCGGTGGTAATCGCAGCGGGCGCATGACCTGGCGTGGCCGTGTTGACGATGATGTACGAATCAGAATTCGCGGCGGCTCGGCTGACGTTGAGACGATTGGCGGCACGGCTTACTACGATGGGCAGCCGAACTTCGGGAATTCGCTTCCGAATCGACGCGTCACTGTTCGGCTCACTGAAAAGCGCGGTCGCGGCGAGATCTTCATTGAGCAGCAACCGACGCGCGAAAACGACTTCACGGCAGTCGTGCGGATCAGAGATACAAAGGGCGGTGCTTCGGAATACGCCTTCACGCTCGAGTGGTAGGTTTTATCGAATGACGATCTCGTCCATGAAGATCCACGCATCTCCGCCACTGCCGGGGTGCCACGCTGGGATCTTCCCGAAGTTCACGGCGCGAACCCTCACATAACGCGCCTTCTTCGGCGGGATCGATTTAACAAAGTCTTTCGTCACGACGCCTTCCTGTTTTTCAGAGACGTCGTTTGCGATCGTGATGGCAGGCTCGAAGCTCTTTCCATCCATCGAAAGCTCAAACTCGACACGCGCAGGCATCCAGATCCACGAACCCATGTCCTGCAGGAAACCCGCACCAACACTCGAGACTTCCTGCACGCTTCCCAGATCCAACACCGCGACGAAATCTTTCCCCTGATATCCCTGCCAGCCGCCGCCGCTCCAGTTCGTCGTGCCGCGAATGCCGTCGATTAGCGCGAAGTCGCCGCCGGCTGTGTATTGCGAGCTATAGCGTGACTCGAGTGTGAGCTTCCAATCGTGCGGAATGCGGTGATACTTCGCGGTGACAACCTGACTACGCCTACCGTCAGCCGCAATCGCCCACGCTTTAACTGTTGTGTCCGCTTCGATGAAGAATGGCTTTACAAATTTTTGCGACGCTGATCCATCAGTTGTGTAATAGAGATCTCCGATCCCAGCTACTGCAATCTCCAATCGTCCTCGAAACGTCTGCCCAGCGGCTTTGATCACCGGTACAGGAATAATCTCAGCACCATCGATGCGTGAAACCGGCTCGTTCCCTTTCCCCGTTCCCCACCTTACATTCGGTCGCGGACCCATCGTAAACACGAGCTCGCCACCGTTCTTGAGATCCTGATGCAAGAGAAACGACTTGTTGTAAGCCTTTCCATTTAACTTCGCTGATTGAATGTAGACATTTCGGCCTGAAGCATTAACAGTGCGAACCACAAACGTCTTTCCATTCTCCAAATTGAATCGCACTTCCGGAAACAACGGCGATCCGATCGCATAAACGTCCGACCCGGGCGTCACCGGATAAAAGCCAGCGGCGCTCAACACATACCACGCCGACATCTGCCCGCAGTCTTCGTTGCCGATCAAACCATCAGGCTCAGGTTTATAAAACTCGGCCATGATCGCCCGCACGCGCGACTGCGTCTTCCACGGCTGGCCCACGTAGTTGTAAAGATAGGCCATGTGATGACTCGGCTCGTTCCCATGCGCGTACTGCCCGATCAGGCCCGTGATGTCTACCTGCTCGCGCCCCGTCGTCCGACTCTCTGCCGTGAACAACTGATCGAGCTTGCTCGCAAACTGTGCACGTCCACCCATCAGCGCGATCAATCCGCTGATGTCCTGTGGAGCGAAGAACGTATACTGCCACGCATTCGCTTCAGTAAACGCAAACGTCACCTCACGTGGATCGAACGGATCAACCCAGGCGGCGTTGCTGCGCGGGCGCATAAAGCCGGTCGAGCTATCAAAGACATTCTTGTACGACTGCGCGCGACGGCTGTAGCGCTGGTAGTCTTCTTTTTTACCGAGCATCTGCGCGACTTGCGCAATGCACCAATCGTCGTACGCATACTCGAGCACTTTCGAGACTGACTCGCGCTCGTCTTCCGTCGAGATGAACCCGTGATCGATGTACGCAGCCAACCCGCGATGCTCCCTTAATTCCGCACTATGCTTCATCGCTATAAATGCTTCGTTGAGATCAAAACCGTCAATCCCCTTCACTGCCGCATCAGCGATCACGGAAACAGCGTGATAACCGATCATCGTGTCAGTCTCATTGGCTGCCAGCTCCCAAACGGGCAGGCGTCCGCCATGCTCGTACTGCACGAGGAACGTCTTGATGAAATCGCGCGTACGTTTGCGATCGATAATGGTGTAAAGCGGATGTGCGGCGCGAAACGTGTCCCAGAGCGAGAAGACCGTGTAATTCGAAAAACTGTCAGCCGTATGCGTTTTGAAATCTCGACCGCGGTAACGCCCATCCACGTCCATGAAGAGATTCGGCACGGTCATCACATGATAGAGCGCCGTGTAGAAGTTGGTTAACTGTGAATCCGTGCCGCCGCTGACCGTGATCTTGTTGAGCTCAGCATTCCACGCCGCCTTCGCATCGGACTTCACCTTGTCGAAATCCCAATGACTGATCTCGGTGTACAGGTTCTTCAAAGCGCCCTCGATACCGACAGCAGAAATACCAACCTTCACAAGAACAGGCGCACCAGAGCGGGTGTCGAACCGGAAATAAGTCTTTCGCGGGTTGTCAGCCGGGCCATATGCGGTAAACGGCTGCGAAAACTCCAGGGCAAAGTAAACAATCTGATCTTTGGCCCACGCTTGTGAACGCCTCCACCCCCAAACTGTAGTATTGCTCCTGACGCTAAGATCTGAATTGAGGACTTTGTCGCGATGCGCGAGGTCGATGACGATGTTTGCGTCGTCAGTCGCCGGGAATGTGTATCGATGCATTCCGACGCGCGCAGTCGTGGTGAGCTCGACGAGGATGTTTTCGTCGTCGAGCTTCACTGAATAGTAACCGGGCGAAGCTGTTTCGTTTCGATGTTGGAAGCGTCCGGAGTAATCGCGTCCAACCGACGGTATCAACAGGATGTCGCCATAATCGGAAATGCCTGTGCCGCTGAGATGGGTGTGGCTGAAGCCGTAAATCTTCGAATCGGAGTAGTGATAGCCCGAGCAGCCGTCCCAGCCTGTCAGACGCGTGTCAGGACTGAGTTGGACCATGCCATACGGCACGAGCGCGCCCGGGAACGTGTGACCATGCCCACCCGTGCCGATGAATGGATTCACATAGCGGGTTAGATCGGTTTGTCCCGCAACGGACAAAGAGAACAGAAACAGCAGCAGAACAAGATTTACAAGACGTTTCAAGATTTGCATGTTAATCATGAAGAATCTTGTAAATCCTGTCCTCATGGCGCGGTCGCGATCGCATAGACGAGTCGCTCTAGCGCTTGCAGGTCTCTGAGATCCAGCACTTCAACCGGCGAGTGACTGTAGCGTCCCGGCCACGACAAACTCACGTGCAACACACCATAACGCACGAAGTCTGAACCATCAGTCCCACCATTCGTCGCGCCAATCTGAATCGGTATCGATTGCATCCGTGCGATGTTGAGCACTCGATTGAGCTCAGCAGGCGGCGCCACGGCGGAATTATCGAGACCGCGAATGACTGCCCCTTCTCCGAGCGGCGCGTGCGCGAATCGCGTCGTCTCAGCCGGTGAGTCAGACGAGACGAATGTATCAATACTGTAAACGCGCTTCACTTTCGAAGCATATTGTTTCGCGAGTTCCCTTGCGCCTTCGAGTCCAGTCTCCTCGCGCACAGACCATGAAAAGATTACTTTGCGTTTGAGAGTCGCCGGCTGGATTCGTCGTGCGGCGAGTATGAGTGCTGTCGATCCGGCGCGATCGTCGAGTGCGCGCGCTGTGAAGCGAGTGTTGCCGATTCGAGTCGCCTGCTTGTATGCGGTGACAGATAGCCCTGTGGTAACGCCGAGCTTTTTCAAAGTGTCGCCGTCGACGCCAAACCACGCCGTCAACGCTTCCGGTTGTTTGTTGACAGCGGTGTCTCGCGGCACAAACACACCGCGGAGCGGCGCGGCACCGGGGCGATCGAAATGAAGTAATGCCGGTTGACCTTCCCACAGCGAGAGGAATAATCCGCCGCGCGTACGCAGCGAAACCGTGCCGTCATCAGCAATGTTCGTAACTTCGAAGCCGACTTCGTCCTGATGTGCGATGAACATCAACGGATCGCGATCGGGTCCGACTTCAAGGATGAGATTGCCTTCGTTGTCAGTGCGGGTTAGTGGACGCGCCCACGCAGGCAGCGCCGCGATGATGGCCTCTCGAACCGGCCGCTCGTGACCCGAGACCGCCGGCACATCAGCCAAAGTCTTGAGCACCTCCGCGACGTTGGAAACAACTGTAGGGGTGGCCCTCTGTGGCCACCCGTCGTTTTGGTTAACAGTTACCCACGAAGGATCTGAAACATTAGCGACTTTTGATACGGCGGCTAATAACTTTGAGGCGTCTGAAACATTCACGCTTTCGACTAATGTTCCGGCAAAGCGAACACGCGGTGACAATACCGTAATAGAGGTTAGGCCCGTAGACTCCGGCAAATACGCTGGCTTCTCAACCAGTCTCTGACTAATCCCGTCACCAGGCGAATCAGACGCATCCACAAGCGTAACTTCATCAACACGCCCTAACGCTCTCAGCGCCGCTTCAAACCCATCGAAACCAAAACTACGCAACGTCGTGATCAGAAAGATCGTCTCGCCACTCTTCACCTCTCCCTGCGCCGCACTCGCCACCGCCGCACAACCGACACGCGCACCGCCCTGCTGCCCTGCCACAAACTCAGCGTACGACCACGCGGCGACATCACGCACCACGGGATTCAACATCTCGATCCCGAGTCGCTGCACCTCCGCTTTCGAACTCGCTCCAACATCGACCCAAAGGTCGTTGAGCGTCGCCACCGGCGCATTCAAAACACGTCCACCTTGCAAGTGCGTGCTCTTAACAATGACAACACCGGGCACAACACCCGAACGCGTCAAAACTCTGATCCGCTGTCCTTCGTGAAACTGCACCCACAGCGAATGCTGTCGCCCAGCTCCCACCTCGCGCAATCGAAGGTAACCATCTTCAGTAATTTCAGTAACAGCAAACCCGGGACGATCCAACCCACACGCAACCACGCGTCTCGGACTGCCGCTGCCCTTCCGCAAAACAAGATTGCCGAGCACATCACGTTTCCACCCGGGCATCGCGCGCATGATCGAATCGGTGGCGACGTGCTCCCAACCCGGCGGCGCATCGAGTGCGATCCAACTGCGAAGAGCATCCGCGCTATGAACGCCATTTTGAGCGACAACGTCGAGCGTAAATACCAACAACAATGTAGTCGCCCACAACAAAGTTTTGACAGGATTTGCCGGATTCACGGCATGGGAAGATATACGGTTTGAAATACTTGCGCTACGAAAAAATTGATGGCATACTGCGCGCCTCCCGTCCCAGAACACTCGTCCCATACAGTAGTTAGTAAGTTTTCATAACACTTCAGATTTTCCTCCCAGATGCAGTTGATCTATATGTGTCGGATTTATTCAATCGCCGATGTTGTCTATCCCGCACGCTTTCTCGCCGTTGCGGGCGGCTCAACACCCCCACCAACCCAACTCTATCTGGAGGAAAAAAAGCATGAAGAAAGTTCTCGCGTTAGTTCTATTTGTCGGCCTTTGCATCGCTGCGTTCCTGTCAGCACCACCAGCAGGCAAGGCCAAGAATGACAAGCTTCGCAAAACCGCAAACAAGATTGAGAACAGTTACATCGTCGTGCTCAACAACGACGTTATCGGTGAACAGGGAACGTTCTCGATCGCGCCGTACGTTGCCGATGAGCTGAGCAATACGCACAAAGGGAAACTCAAACATATCTACCAGAACGCTATCAACGGCTTTGCGGTAGAAATGTCACCCGAAGATGCGGAGCGGCTGAGCATGGACTTCCGGGTTGCATACGTTGAAGAGGACGGCATCATGACCGCCGATGCAACGCAAAGCAATCCACCGTGGGGCCTGGATCGCATTGACCAGCGCAATCGCCCAACGAATGGAACCTACGTCTTCAACCATACCGGTGCAGGCGTCTTTGCGTATGTCATTGATACCGGCATTCGCACTACCCACACCCAATTCGGCGGACGAGCGGCGAACGTATTCGATGCGTTCGGTGGCAGCGGCGCGGATTGTAACGGTCACGGCACGCACGTCTCAGGCACGATCGGCGGATCGACCTACGGCGTGGCCAAGAGCGTCAACCTCCGTGGCGTACGCGTCCTCGACTGCAACGGCTCCGGTTCGACTTCAGGCGTGATCGCCGGTGTCGATTTTGTGAGAAACAATCACTCTAATCCGGCGGTCGCGAATATGAGTCTCGGCGGCGGAGCTTCGAGCACTCTCGATACGGCTGTGAACAACCTTTCGAACTCGGGCGTAGCGATCGCAGTTGCCGCGGGTAACAGCAATGCCAATGCATGCAACTCTTCACCCGCTCGCGCAGCGAATGCGATCACGGTCGGCTCGACGACCTCCACTGACGCACGATCTTCATTCTCAAACTTCGGCACGTGTCTCGACCTGTTCGCGCCGGGTTCGAGCATCTTGTCGTCATGGTTTAGCTCTGACACAGCCACCGCAACGTTGAGTGGAACCTCGATGGCTTCACCACACGTCGCGGGCGTGGCAGCGCTTTACAAGCAGGTTAACCCGTCAGCTTCGTCAACAACTGTTCGTAACGCCATCGTCAACGGCGCGACGACGAACGTTGTGACCAATGCTGGCACTGGTTCACCAAACCGGCTGTTGTACTCGCTGTTCTTCTAAACCTGGTTTCTCTGCGGCCCTCTGCGTATCTCTGCGATCTCTGCGTTGAAAGAACCCGATTTAAACGCAGAGATCGCAGAGATACGCAGAGAGCCGCAGAGGATTCCCCGGGACGTATTGACGCGGGTGACACGGATCTGCTCTGATCTGCGTCACCCGCGTTTTGTCTTAGTCCCACAACTATGAGGGCCCCATGAAGCTTCAACGAACTGTCGCTTTGGTTTGCACGCTTGCCTTGCTCGCGTCCACCGTTCTCGCGCAACAGGCCGCTGCTCCCGCTGCGAAACGCCCGCTCACACATCAGGATTACGATTCGTGGCGATCGATCCTGGCGCAACAGGTTTCGCGCGACGGGAAGTTTGTGGCGTATGCGTACGTGCCGCAGGACGGCGACGGCGAGATCGTCGCGCGCAATATCGCGACTGGAGTCGATTGGCGCGCGCCGCGAGGTTATCGTCCACCCGTGCCGCCGCCGGACGATCCGGGCACGAACCTGGCCGAGTTTCAGGCCGAGCAGGCGCGGTTGCTGCGACCTGTGTTCACCGCAGACTCTCGTTTTCTTGTGTTCACGGTGGAACCGACGAAAGCCGAAGTAAATAAGGCGAAGAAGGAAAAGAAGAAGCCCGAGGATATGCCGAAGAACGGCCTCTCGATCATGGACCTCTCAAACGGCACGGTGACACGAATCGAGCGAGTGAAAACCTTCCGCGTCCCGGAAGACGGCTCAGGCTTTATCGCTTATCAGATGGAGTCGACAAAACCTGAAGAGAAAACCACAGCACCGAACTCAACACCATCGCCCACCGAGCCGACCGCAGCACCGACCGCTTCGCCAGAGCCTGGCGCCTCACCGAGTCCAGAACCGAGCGCGGCAGCGCCAGGTCCACGTCCATCCGGTCGTTCTCGAGGCAAAAAAGAATACGGCACGGATCTCGTCCTCCGTAACACCACAACCTCCACGGATCGCAAGTTCAACGACGTTCTGGATTTCACGATCAGCAGAGACGCAAAAACACTCGTCTACACCGTCTCATCACGCAAGGAAGATACAAACGGAGTCTACGCCGTCACAACCGACAGCGACGCCGCACCTGCAACACTGCTCAGTGGTAAAGGCAAATATCAAAAGCTGACCTGGGACGAAGACAACACACAACTCGCTTTCACGAGCGATAAAGAAGACGCCGACGCAAAGCCATCGAAGTTTCGCGTCTACCATTGGAATCGCAAAGATCCGCAAGCGACCGAGATCGTCTCCACCACTTCGCCGGGCTTCCGCAAAGAGTTTGTCGTGAGCGAGCGCGCAAACCTCAGCTTCTCGCTCGACGGCAGTCACCTGTTCCTCGGCACTGCGCCTCCGCCCGAGCCCGAAAAGAATCCGGACGAGGAGATCCCCGCTGATGAAAAGGTGCTCGTCGATCTATGGCGCTGGAAGGACGATTACGTGCAGCCGATTCAGAAGGTGCGCGCTGAGCAGGATCGCAATCGCTCGTATCGCGCCGTCTACGATGTTAAGGAGAAGAAATTCGTCCAGCTCGCCGACGATACGATGGAAACCATCGCGCCCTCGAACGACGGCAGCTACGCCATCGGCGCCGACAATCGTAAATATCGGGTCACTAACGACTACGATCCGGGCTTCACTGATTACTATCTCGTCAACACTTCCGACGGCTCGCGCAAGCCGCTCTTAACCAAACAGCGCGGCAACGTTTCGCTTTCTCCCAACGCGAAATACGCGATCTACTTCGACGGCAAAGATTGGTACTCGTATGCCGTCAACGGCGGCTCGACTGTAAACCTCACCAAAGACATCAAGGTTAACTTCTACAACGAAGAGAACGACACACCATCGACGCCCGGCTCGTACGGTATCGCCGGTTGGACCAAGGACGATGCTGACGTTCTGATCTACGACAAATACGACATCTGGCGCGTCTCCCCGGACGGCAGCGCCGCCACAAACCTCACTGACGGCGTCGGCCGCAAAGAATCGACCTCGCTTCGCTACGTTCGACTCGATCCACGCGAGCGCTCGATCGATCCGGACAAGCCGATGCTCCTCTCGGCTGAAAACCAGGAAACACACGACTCCGGCTTCTATCGCGACAAAGTTAGCGGCACTGCGCTCCCGCAAAAACTCCTGATGACCGCAAAGGATTTCAACAGTCCGACAAAAGCCAAAGACGCCGACGTGCTGATCATGACCGCCTCGCGCTTCGATCAGTTTCCGGATGTCTGGGTGACGAACAGCGCGTTCCGCGAGTTGAAGCGCGTCAGCGACGGTGACGCACAACGGGCGGCATATACGTGGGGCGCCGGCGAGCTTGTAAGTTTCAAAAACACTGACGGCGTGCCGTTGCAGGGACTGCTTCTGAAACCGGATAACTTCGATCCGAAGAAGAAGTACCCGATGATCGTCTACATCTACGAGAAGCTCTCGCAGGGTTTG
>Ga0105238_10006479_pt1 | contig 11643 bp, 14 predicted proteins | sample KBSC34metaG_FD_81526 | JGI IMG/M metagenome (GOLD analysis project Ga0105238, IMG submission 81526) | Corn rhizosphere microbial communities from Kellogg Biological Station, Michigan, USA - KBS C3-4 metaG | ecosystem: Host-associated > Plants > Roots > Rhizosphere > Soil | place: Michigan, USA... | reverse complement strand
TCGACTGGCCAACGGCGCTGCTCGCACTGATCACCGTCGTTGTGCTCTGGCGTTTCAAGAAGCTGCAGGAGCCGGTGGTCGTTGCGGCAGCCGCACTGGTTGGTCTCGTCGTCTATCCGCTCACTCACCTGTAAGCCGCTTCGAGCTGGAAAACGGCGGGGGAAACTCCTGGGCGAAAACGAGCGAAGCGAAGACGAGCACCTCGGCACACTACGAGGAGACATCATGGCAACCCGTCGTAAATTCCTGCATCAGACCGCTGCCGTGGGGGCAGGCTTGATGATCGCGAAAGCCGATGCTGCGCACGCTGCAGACCAATACGGCTATGTCGACAACCTTACTGACGCCGACGGCAAATATGCGGCTGGCCCACTACCGTTCGCGTTCGACGCGCTGGAACCCGTCATCGACGCGCGTACTGTCGAATTGCACTACACCTTCCATCACAAACCCGCTGTGGCGGCAGCGAACAAGGCCGAAGAAGCGCTCAGCAAAGCGCGCGAGTCGAATGACTTCGCGCTCGTGAAGTATCACGAAAAAGAACTCGCGTTCCAGCTTTCGAGCCATATTCTGCACACGGTTTACTGGACGAGCCTATCGGGCAAGGGTGGCGAACCAAAGAACGAACTGGCCCAAATTATCGACAAGAACTTCGGCTCCTACGCCAAGTTCAAGGCGCAGCTCGTAGCGGCGACGATCGCCACGGAAGCATCGGGCTGGGGTGTGGTGGGATATTTGCCTTCCACCGGAAAGCTGATGATCCTCCAGTGCGAGAACCACCAAAAGCTCACGGCATGGGGCATCCAACCGATACTGGTACTGGACGTCTTCGAGCACGCGTACTACCTGAAATATCAGAACCGACGCATGGAGTACGTCAATCAGCTCTTCAACATCCTGAATTGGGATAACGCAGCCATGCGGCTACAGGCAGCGATGCGGGTTCCGAGCGCATGACCGAGCGCGCGTCTGGACGCGCACCGGAAGCGTGGCGAAACGATGCCGATGATGAATCGTCTCTCACACTGGTTCGCACTCGAACAACGCGTCGCCACCATTGCGCTTGGTGGCAAGGTTGACAACACCCAGTACGATCCCGTTTCGCATCACGTCTTCGTGAACGTCCGGACGCGCCAGCAACTGATTGAGATTGACCCCATCGAAGGCAATGACCGCATGCTCGTGCTGGATTTGCGGACGAAGCGCGTTTCTCAATCCTTCGACATCAGTGCTGATCCCCACGTTCTCGCATTCGATTCATCGAGTCACACGGTGTACGTAGCGGGCGAGCAAGGCGTGACTTCAATGTACGAGGCAGAAGCCAAAGGCGTCCGACATCCGGCTGACGGGCACGTAGGACCTAACGCTCACGTGGCCTGCATCGACGCCAAAACGCATTACTCGTACTTCCCGCTGAAGAGTGTCTAAGGACGCCCGCTGCTTCGGATCTTGGCGCCGCATTAACGGTGGCTCAATCCGACCAACCGGAGAATCGAAATGAAAGCACTAGTCGGATTGGTTACCCTGCTTGCCGCAGTATCGGCCAGCGCGGCATCACCGCGAGTGAACAACGGCCGACTCGTCGATGAGAACGGCATGACGCTGTATTCGTTTAGTGGGCAAGGTGCGCCCGACGCAAGATCTTGCGAAGGCGACTGCGCAAGAAACTTCCCGCCCGCCCTGGCAAGCCCTGGCGACACTCCAAGGGACAAACTCGGGCTTGTCGATACTGCCAACGGCCAACGCCAGTGGACGTATGAGGGCAAACCGCTCTATCGTGGGCTGATGGACAAGAAGCCCGGTGATCGGGCCGGCGACGGTCTCAACACCGTATGGCACAGCGTCCAGCCGCACTGAATCGGCTTGTACGATTCACATTGACGTCGAAAAGTTTGACGAAGCGAACAGCGAACAAATTTTTTGCTGAGACGTCGGCGGAGGCAGGCGAATGACTGCACCGCTCGGAAAAGAGCCCCTCGGTACTTTATCGAACGACCGACGGGTTTGGGTCGTGGGTGTGAGTTCGGACGAACTCGGGGGCGCGGTCTCCGTCTCAAGACGGCCCATGTCTGCAGCCCGCCATATCGCTGACGTAGAAGCGAAACACGTCGAACGTTGGCAATGGCCGAAGCGCCGGTGTCCGCCGTCGGCCAGGGTTCGGCGCGTCAGTCACTCGGGAGCATCAACCCTTTGCGACCGATGGCGACCATGCTTTCTGGTCGGTCTCAGCCGCGAATATAAACCCCGGCGAAGCTCAGGCGACCCGATAGCGAGCGCGGCTCGTCGCCATCCAGCACCATGCCGGCTCATGTTGACATGACGAAGTCAGGTAGAACGAACTGACCAAGCTCCTCAATGACGTCACCTGCGGCGCGTTGGCCGTATTTCAAATTGATGATCACATGGTTGACGCCGACCTCCTGCAAGGTGTGCAGCAGCGCGATCAAGTGAGATCGTCCCAGTTGATAGCCCAGATGGATCGACCGTGGTGGTGTCTGCGGGTTATCTGTCAGGTCGATGTATAGCGACTGGGTAAAGGGTTTGAACAGTTCACCGCATTCGGCACGAACCGCCGTGCGCCAGCGCTCGACAATCAGCTGCTGGGTCTTCGGTGCACGCGGATAGCTGATCCAGCCATGACTGCAGCGGGCAATCCACTCCAGCGTCTGGCGGCTATGGCCGGTGACGAAGAAAGGAATTTCAGCCGTAGTCGGCTTGGGAATCAGATCTGCCCCCTCGAGCTTGCCGCCGGACCAGGTCAAAGGCACGAAGCTCTTGAGCTGAACCTCGCGAAATACCTCGAGGTATTCGCGGAACAGGCTGCCGCGCTGCTCCGGGTCGACACCGAATGCTGGAAACTCTACTGGACGGTCACCGGAAGCCACGCCGAGTAACAGGCGGCCACCACTGAGCTGATCGACGCTAGTTGCAGCCTTGGCGGTGTGTAGGGGATTGCGGATTGGCAGGATGACCGACGCGGTACCCAACGCGATCGAGCGAGTGTGTGCCGCCATGAAACCCAGGTAGACCCAGGGATCGAAGACCTGGCCCGAATCACCGAAGGTGGGATCGCGTAACGGCACGTCGCGAAACCAGAGGGCCGAGAAACCCAGCTTCTCGGCACGTTGGGCCAGGCTTACTTGGTCGAGCATAGTCGGTGCATCGCCGGTAAAGGCCTCTAGGGGAAAGAAAAGACCTAGGCTCAGGCGGCCTTGGCGGTAGGTGCGCTGAAAGGCAGGTTGTTGCTGATAGGGAATGGAACTCGGAGTAAACATGCTTCTCCTACCTATTTCCGGATATAGATTTCCGAGGGGCTGAACAAACGCCTGCGATCCTGCTGGTGGCGTTAGCTCGCCGATTCTCTCCGTCGCGGCGTGCAACGCGAACGGAGCGCGGCCACCGCGTCGCCAATCGGTTCGCTGCCACCGGCAAATCCGACGATCGTGTTGACAAGGCCCACTCTGAGCGTTTCGAGCACGACGTCGGCAACATCTTCGCGCGAAACGGAGGCGCGAGCGGACTGCGCGTCGGTGGTGATCTCAATCGTCCCGGTGCCCGGCTCCATGGTCAGTGTGCCGGGACGCAGCACAAGATAATCGAGTCCACTGCGGATTAGATAGTCGTCCGATGCACGCTTCATCTGGGCGTAATGCTTAAGTGCATCCGGGGCGCGTTCGGGGGCGTAGGCCAGCAAGGTGCTGACGACGATGAAGCGGTCCGCACCATACTGTTTTGCACAAGTCACCGCCTTGATGATCGCGTCCCGGTCGATCTGACGCTCCTGCTCGGCGCCCTCAGTTTCAGCGGATCCAGCGGCAAAGATAACCGTATGTACCCCCGCGAGCGCCGCGCAAAAGTCCTGCGTCAGGTCGACGATCACGGGACTCGCGCCGAGGCCTTCGAAATGGGCCCGCTGCGCCTCGTCGCGTAGCAAGGCACGAAACGGCGTGCCCGCACGGTGCAATTTTTCTGCCACTAAGCGGCCGGTGCGGCCGGTGGCGCCAATTAATGCAATGCTCATCGTGTCACTCTAAGAACACATCTCGGCGGGATGCACGAGCTGTCGGTGTGCTGACCCGTTCCCGACGGCCATCAGCTACCGGAATCGCGGTCAAGGACGGCAGGGTTACGTTGTCTGGTTTCGTGCGCAGTTGGACGCAAAGGCGCAAGGCCGAGAGGAAGCGATATGTCCGGAACCCACTTCAGTTCCTACTCCGGGTACCGCTCGAGGTTTGCGTCGGTTCTGATCGTTGCTCCTTATCGGTTCGTTGATAGACTGAGCCGCGCGAGGGGACTGCGCCAGCGCCACACGAATCGATCCATCGTAACGCGTGCCCACGTGCATTTCTTCCCTTCGCCTGCGCAGTTATTGCGCAATGCTGCTTTCAGTTCATCCACCTTCCTTGCGAATAGACATGACGACTCCGGGACCGTGGAACGGCATTGTCAACGCAAGGAACTGGGATGACGCCCGTCCCGCAGGACGCTTCGTAAGGCGCGACGACTCGAAATAGCGCCGCTGCGCCTCCGCGTCGAGCGTGCCGATGCGAGCGACGACTTCCCGCGCCTGACACGCCGGTAAATCAGACGAGCGCGTCGCGCGGGATATCGACATTCACGTTCTTGAGGTTGTGTTCTCGCGCGCATCGTACGCGCACGAAGCTGCGCAGGCTTAATGCAGTTTTTCGACGGGCAGGGTGTTCATGCGTGCGACGGCAGCAAGTCCGGCACCCGAGCCCGGCGCGGCTACGACGGCAGCTTCGCCGCGAGTACATCGATGTTCATGATTTCCGGCGGTTTGGCGAAGAGATCGGGCGCCTTCGCCATCAGCGCCTCGGCTACCTTGCCGGAGAGGTGCGCCTGGCGTCCGGCATCGTCGGGGAACGCATCGAAGATGCCGTACACCGACGGCGCGATTTTCAGCCCGAACCACGCGATCGTCGCGGGTTCCTGCTCGACGAGCGGCAGTCCGCCCATCAGGAAGCTTTCGACTTCCTGCTCCTTGCCCGGCTTCGCTTCGAGCCGGACGAACAACGCGGTCTTGACCATGCCTGCCTCCTTGTTGATGCCGTTTGCGGGTATCGACGGGAATTCCAAACCGTCGCCGATGGTGTATTGATCGGAAGCGCCGTCGCACCAGCATATAGCGAAGAGTCTCCTGATACACAGTCTGATTTGAACATCCTTGGCGGGCTTCACCGTATTGATCGGCATTATCAACCCGCTCGGGGTCGCGTTCGTGTTTCTCGACGAATGGAAGGGCTTGCGGGCAACGGGCTGCCTTTGCTGCAGCCACATCGCGCCTGGCGCTGTGGGGACGTCATACTCTGCCGGCCACTGCGTCGTGGTCGCGGCCCAAGACCGACGTATCGCAGCGGTCGTGTCGATGACCCCCGCAATGGACGGCTTCGCCACGCTGCTGCACCTCATGCGCCAAGGCGAGATCGGTCTGCTGCTCTCTCGCGTGTTCGCGGTTTGATGCTGTCCGCAATCGTGGACACCGACACGGAAGTCCTCAGATCGCTGGGGGTACGACAAAGAGGCTGAGTCGAACAGGGCAGTTTCCGTGACAGAGTGCAGTCGGCCAAGAAGCGTCATTCGCTTGAGCCGTCGATCAGACGTTCAGACGTCGGTTTCACTCAGGACGCAGCCATTCGCGATGTCGCGCTCGAAATCAGCGTCGAGCTGTTTTCCATTGAAGGCCTGGCTGAAATAGCGGCCAGCAATGAATTTCCGGGACGGCTTTTTGCGAGTTCGTCGAACATCCGTAATGTGCGGACGTTCTTTTCGACGCACCGGCCGAAGTTCGAGGCGAACGCCCCGATTGTGAATCTTCGAAAGCGGCAGACTAGCTGAGGGCATGGCAGCGCCGCATCCGCCCCCCAATGGAGCGATGAACCGGGGTGAGCGCAGGATCGTGACACATCCGAGCAGAAACCGGAAAGAAGCGCGCGCGGGCGATGGCTAGACTGGCCGAGAGCGGGATCCCTACCGATGTGATCTGACGCCGACGCTTCGATGCATCTATGGCAGCACTCTTCGGGGCAAGTCAAAAGCAAGGAGCAAATATATGCCTGATACGGAAATCGCGCCGGGAAAAGCCGGGCAGCACGACGAGCAAATCGCACTACGCAAGCTGTTCGAACCCATAAAGGTGGGACCGCACAACCTGCGTCATTGTGTCGTAATGGCGCCGCTGACGCGATCGCGCGCGAGCCGCCCAGGCAACATACCGTCGCAGCTCAACGCCTGCTATTACGCGCAGCGCGCATCGTCCGCGCTCATCATCAGCGAGGCGACGCAGGTGTCGATGCAAGGGCAGGGCTATGCATGGACGCCTGGGATTCATACTCGCGAGCAGGTCGAAGGCTGGCGGCTGGTGACGGACGCCGTGCATGAGGCGGGCGGGTTGATGTTCATGCAGCTCTGGCACGTCGGGCGCATATCGCACCCCTCGTTGCAGCCCGATGAAATGCTTCCCGTTGCACCGTCTGCGGTCACGCCAAGAGCGGAGGCGTTCATCGAGAACGAACGCGGCGAAGGTGTCGTCGCGCCCTGCGTCACGCCTCGCGCGCTGCAGGTCGAAGAGATGCCGTATCTCGTGCGCCAGTACTTCAGGGGTGCGCGCAACGCAAAGGCTGCCGGTATGGACGGCGTCGAAGTGCACGGAGCGAACGGGTATCTGCTCGACCAGTTTCTGTTGTCCGGCACGAACCGCCGCACGGACGAATACGGCGGGTCGAGCGAGCGCCGCGCGAAGCTGCTCTTCGAGGTGATCGAAACGGTTTGCGAAGTGTGGGGCCCGGAAAAGGTCGGCGTACGGCTCTCGCCTCTCGGCACCTTCAACGACATGCATGACGACGATCCCGAGGCGACCTTCTCTTACGTCATCGAGAAGCTCAACCGATACGGGCTGGCTTATCTGCACATCGTCAATCCCGCGCTGGCGGCAACCGGCGAGGATGTCGCCTTCACGGAGCGCGCGAAACGCATGAACGAGCTGATACGCCGCACTTATCGTGGTGTGCTGATGGTCGCGGGCGGGTTCGACGGCAGCAGTGCGGAAAGGTGGCTCGAGGACGGCAACGCGGACCTGATTGCGTTTGGACGCCTGTTCATCGCTAATCCCGACCTGCCGGAACGCTTCCGGTCGCGCGCTCCGCTCAATTCGCCGGATCCGTCCACGTTCTACGGAGGCGGCGAGCGTGGGTATACCGACTATCCGTCGCTCGCGCAGGAGCGTGGGGAGGCCCCACGGTCCGTGATCGACGGACGTTGGAGATAGGCAATCGTTGGCCGGCGGGCTCTCATGCGTCACCCAAGGATTGCGATGTGCGCCGAGCCGGCCACCGATCACTTAGAGGCTCATATGGCTGACACTACCTGGGTTGTCGTTGCCGACGGCAGCCGTGCACGATTCTTTGAGACACCGGGACTCAAACTGGATTTGCGGGAAATCGAAGACCTGGTCAATATCGTCCCGAGTGGACTGGCGCTCAGCGAGAAGGATCGCGAAAAATTCGCGAAGACCGTCGCCAACTATGTCGAACAGGGACGGCTTCAACACCGATATCAACGATTGCGATTTGCCGTGGAGCCGAAGTTTCTCGGGATGCTGCGCGAGCGTCTGAGCGAGGAGACGCGTCAAATGATTTTTGAACAAATCGACGAAGATCTCTCGGCCCTCGATGCGCGCGAGATTCAAGCGCACCTGCAAAGGCATTGACGGCGACCTGCCAGATGCCATTTCGGGACCGCTACAAACGCTTCTTGCGAGGCTTGTCCAAGTACGCACCTCCTGAGCGCGATGACCCACCCCTTGGAATCGTTGTCGGCGTTCCTGGCCAACTGCGCGCCCTCCGGAATGACTGCGACAAATGGCGCACTTATGAGCATGGAGTGATTCACACCGAGGTCGTCACAGCCCGCGGCCTGCACAACTGACGTGCCCGCCGGTATAACGAGCCGAAGTCCCTGCACGGTATTCGGCCCGCCGTTGGTGAAGCGACGTTCATCGGTTGGCAGCGTAGCCCGGGTCCCGGCGAGACGGCGGAAAGCCGGCGCGCCTCGCTGCGAAGACAGTTGAAAAGGTGGCAGCGCATGTCATCGCCGTCGATGAAAGCGGTTGTACACCGAACGGCAAATGCGAGCGCGCCGTCCTTGTTCGCGAACAGGCCGAGCTTGCCGAGCGACGTTGCATGCCCGTTCTCGTCGAGGATTGAGGCTGTAGCCATGACGGTGCGTCCTGCCGACGCAACACGCTTGATCGATCCGTGACGTACGTCGCCAGCTGCGAAGTCGGCGAGGGCGCAAGGGCTGTGGCGCTGGTGCATCGCTATCTGAATAGCGTGTGAGCGTAAGCGCAACTTTGATCCGCGCGTGCGCGCACCTGTCCGAGGAGTACGATCATGACCCCTGGTTGCACGCATCCAGGCGAGCCCGCATTCTCCACACGCCCATCGACTATTGCGTGGACTGCGTCAAGCTTCGCCAGCCGTGGGTACATTTGCGGCTTTGTCTTTTCGTGCGGACACTACCGCGGCCGCTTTCCATCTTTGACGGCTTCATGCGGGGTATCGTCGAGGGCCATGGAAGCTGACGAGCTGTTTCACGATATCGCCGCGTGCGCACCGCGCTACTTGATCTCGAGGCGCCGCTTCGCGGCGGGTTCATTCGCCGCTTTGGGCACACGCACGGTGAGCACGCCGTTCTCGAAATTCGCTTCGGCGCGTTCTAGATCGACGCCGGAGGGAAGCGGAATCACGCGCTGGAACTGTCCGAACGCCCGCTCCACCCGGTAGCAGCCCTTCTCGTCGCCCTTCGATTCGATGCGCTTCTCGCCGGTCAGCACCAGCATGTCCTCAACGACTTCGAGCTCCACGTCCTCGCGCGACAGTCCTGGCAACTCGGCCACGATGCGAAGCGCGTCGCCGTCGTCGACCACATCGAGGCGCGGCTGAAAGCGGCTGGGGCTGAAGTCGCCGAACCAGTTGCCGATCGGTCCCATCCCGCCGAACGGATCGCGTATCAGGTCGGTGAGAAGATGCAGGGGATCGGGCAGCGGCCAACGCGCCGCATCGAACGATGCTGGCCATGTGGACGCGCCCGCATCCGAGGTCGACGGCGCGGGGGCTTGCTGCGAGGGCGGGGTGTTCAGCTTCGCGCCCGCGGCCTTTTCCTCCGGGCTCTTGCGCAGGAAGCGGAAGGGGTTCCACTTATCGAGGTCCAATAGCATCGCTATGCTCCTTGTCCGATGAGCCGTCAGAGCGGCCCGAATCTTCAGTGACTCCTGCCTTGGCGCTCGCGGCCGACGTCAGCCCTTTGCATATTCGAATTCCGGCAGCTTTTTCAGCGCATCCTTGTTAGCGCCGACCAGGATTGCCTTCGGCGCTATCTGCTTGAACTGCTGAATGGGGATGGCGACTCGGTGCGCCGCCATCCCGAGAAAGCCGCCGACGTCGATAATCGCGGCCGAGAGCGAGCCATCGGGCGCGACAATCAGGTCGTCGACGCGGCCGATCTTTTCGTTCTTTTCGTTGTAGACATCAGTGTGGATCATCTTCGATGCGCGCCAGCCTGTTGCGACCAATTGCGCTTCGGTGACGGTCACTCCGAGCGTCGCCTTGCCGGCGATGGGCGCATCCTGCGCGGTCGCGCCGCTGGCCACAAAGCCACCAGCGGATAGCGCCAGGATAAATGTCGACAGCCTTGCGGCCGATGCGAGGTTAGTCATCATGGCGTTCTCCAAAACGCGCAACGGATACGTGTACGCCGGGCGCAGGATGCGCTCATGAGTGCTGCGGCGTGTTTTGCTTGTCGCGAAGGACAGCGCTGCGCCAATTCCGTGCGCCGAGGCCCAGGACGAACAGAAGCGCGCCGGTCACGATGGCGTACGTGCCGATCATCCAGACGAGGGCAACGGCTCCAGCACCCGGGAAGGCCACCACGAAGATGCCGAACAGGACCGACAGGCTACCGACGCACAACAGCAGCCACTGCGTGCGGCCGTGCCTTTTCAGCCGAACCCAGGCGATGAGGTCGAGCACTCCGGTGACAATGGCGTTCGCGCCCATCACGGTGATCAAGACGAGCGCCGTGACGCCCGGCGCCGCGACGGCGATCAGGCCCGAAGCGATCGCGCACAGGCCGAGCAGCAAGGGAATCCACCAGTCGGTGCGGATCGAACGATGTCCTATCGCCGCGCTGACCGCCGCGACGCCTCCGATGAGTGCATACGCCGCGAACATCGCAACGAGAAGCAGCAGCGTGAGACCAGGCCAGAAGAGCGCAAGGAGGCCGAAAAGGATTCCCGCGGCGCCCCGCAGCGCGAGCATCCACCATGCGCGTCCGAGCAGTTCGTCCATCGGTTGGTTTCCTCAGCCGGATCGCCGGTATCCGGCTAATACAGCGCGTGCAGTTTTTGTTTAGTCAAGCCTACGTTCGCCAGGCGCGCTCTTCTTTCGAGTTCCTGCCCAAAGGTGTCGGACTTCTGCGTTTGTCGGTCGCTCACCGATCCAGTCTAAAGCGCATCGACGGATCGTAGGCGGTGATGCGCAAGGCGAATCGATATGGGTCCGGCTTTGCCCAGTGACGTCGCGGGCAGCCGGTGAACGAGGGCTTGCTCCAGCTACTGATCTGGTCGCGAAAGGGTTCGAGTGTCGGAGTGAGCTTCTTGCGGCCCATGAGCCCGGCGCGCGCTATGTCGCGGTCGGAATCGCCTTGCCGCATACGGACAAGGACTTGGCGGTACTCAAACAATTCGAACCTCCGGTTGGCCCTGGGCGCTTCTCAGAAAAGAGCGAAGCGTGCCCAGTTGGGAGAGTTCGAACCGCGTTCTGCCACATGGCACAGGTGGCGCCTATACGCCGACCCTCCGCTGGCGCCTATGCGCCGATCACCAATTGGCTCCTATACGGCGATCCGTGACATATGGTTCGCGTCGAGGCCGGCAGTGCCCGTTTCGGGCCGCTCGACCCCTTGAAACCGCGCATCCAATAGGGGGACCTAATAAACCGGTTTTATGCGGTGGATAGGGTGTACAGTGAGCAACGGCCCTCACTTTGTCGGTCGGTCGTCAGAGGTAGTGATGCGATTGGCTTCCGAGATACCATCCTTTTCGGAAACGAGACTGTCTACCAACTGGCTCGTCAGGCGCGGCTCGGCAATCTCATTGTTGGGTCAGGCAGATCGACGGCGCAAAAGTAGCGATTTCCTGCAAACAGTATGACCATCTGATCGTGGCTCTCGATTTTCTCGAATGCGGGCCGCAGTTGCGATGCCGTCAGGCATCGCACATGTTTCCGGGCACATGTCGATGCCTAGGAAATTATCTTTCAGTCGACGGCGAAACGCACACGCAGGCCTGACTGGAAGTTCGAAAAATCGATATTCGGCCGCCGCTGACATGTTTTCGTGACTTTTCAAAGGCGGCACTAATCTCGGAAGTAGTCTACGCGCAAGGAGCCAGAAACCGCTGCGCTATGGCGGGGTCACTGAATCTTGGGCAAATCGCCGGCAAGTCCCGATGGACGGGCTGCTTGGCCCTGCTGGCTCAGCCGTCTTTTCTTCGACCGGGCACGTGTGCTCAAAGGCACGATAACCGCAACACCGATACGGTCGGGATCGAAAACGACCCGGCGAACC
>Ga0105238_10006478_pt1 | contig 11644 bp, 9 predicted proteins | sample KBSC34metaG_FD_81526 | JGI IMG/M metagenome (GOLD analysis project Ga0105238, IMG submission 81526) | Corn rhizosphere microbial communities from Kellogg Biological Station, Michigan, USA - KBS C3-4 metaG | ecosystem: Host-associated > Plants > Roots > Rhizosphere > Soil | place: Michigan, USA... | reverse complement strand
ATCGCGCTGAACTCCAGGAGGCGGCGGATTCAGCTCGATAGTCGCTATGTCGTTCGAGTACTGCTTGAAGTAGTACACTCCCATCACGCCAGTCAACGCCTCACGTTTATAGATACCTTGTAACTCCTGGCTCCACTGCCAGCTGTGAACGTTGTAGAACGTGTTGAGTATCGTGAGTGGCGTGTTGTCCGCGTCCCGTGCTCCCGTCCAACGAATGTTCCGATACGCACTGATGGATTTCAGATCGAAGTCATCCGTCAGCTTGTATGTGAGATTCAGTGAAGTATTCCAGGCCTCGAGCGTGCTCTTCAGAGCTGCCGTGCCATTGTTGTGAAATGGCCCGCGGTTCTGGAAATTGTTCGCGCAACGGTCATCCGGAATATTGGGTACCGCCGGAAGCGTCGCGAAACTGCCGTTGAATCCCGGACAGCCGGCATCGGCGCTCGCGACGCGAGGAAATGTCGCGGCCGTATTGATGGCCGCGAACACGAGCGGGCTTCCGTGCTCGTCGGCACTCGAGTATTCGGCAAGCCATCTGGCCTCCAGGCCATCGATCGGCTTCCATACGAACTTACTGGTCAGTGTATAGGTATTGGTATCACCGAGATCGGTGCCATCGGTACGGGTAACGTAGCCGTCCTGCTTGCGTCGTGCCGCGGTAAACCGCGATTTCAACGTGTCGGTGATCGGGACGTCGACCGCCAGAAATCCATCATAGAGATGGTCGGAACCAAAACCCCCGCGTGCCGTGCCACCAAACTGGTTGCCCGGTTCAGTCGTCGAGACCAGGATCGCTCCACCAATGGTGTTGCGTCCGAACAAGGTACCTTGTGGCCCGCGCAACACCTGCACCGATGAGATGTCGCGCAAGTCCATCCTGCTGCCGACGGCTGAGCCGATGTACACATCATCGATGTACAGCCCGACACCGGGATCCACTGTCGATGTCGGATCGGTCTGCCCGATGCCGCGGATGAAGACTTGTGAGGACGAATTGTTACCTGCCAGCGGAGCGTTGGTTCCAAACTGCAGGTTTGGAACCACCTGTGTAAGCTTGTCCGTCGCGAACACCTGGCGCTGTGCAAGCGCGTCGCCGCTGAACGCTGTAATCGCTACGGGTGCATCCTGCTGGTTCTCGCGGACTTTGCGCGCGGTAACGATCACCTCCGCGATGGTGCCATGTCCGGACTCCGCCGCAGCGAGCTCAGAGGAATCTTTCGGTGGCTCCTGACTTTGGGCCTGCACCCCCATCGGGATTGCCAGCGCCATCGCAATCGTCGCGCACACGATGGCCTTGTGGCGATTCGCGGTATTCCTGCTCTCCAGCCGAAGAAATCGTGCCCTCTGAACGCCAATTCTCAGAACCAAGATACACCCCCTTTTCTTCTAGAACGATCGTTCGTTCTTCCATTGAGATGTACCGCGGGGCACCCTCATCCACAATGGACAGATCAACGGAACACTTGGACTTTCTGTAAGTCGTCCACCGAACACCCGTCACACCGCCTGGGCGACGCTCCTATGACGAACTGGATGCCTCATGGGCCCGTGACGCTTACGATGGGGCTGGAACGGTTCGAATCTTCGTGCTGATTCATCTTGCAATGCTCGTTCGACGGCCACTCGCTGTTGACGATGAAGATCGTGGCAAAAATATTTGAGCGCACGCAGATCAATCTGCCCCTGTGGACGGTGTTCGAGGCGCCCTCGGTTGCTTCCATGGCAACATACCTTGGGAAAGTTCGCACAGCGACCGTAACACCGGGCCGAGGAGTAGACTGCTGCAATGGGCGCAGATGACTCCAACGATGGTAAGGATCGGAAGTCGCGTGTCTTCCTGAGTTACGCTCGCGTTGATCGGCAGCAGGTTTCCGTCGTCGCTACGGCGCTCGAAGCGGAAGGGTTCAACATATGGTGGGATCCACTAATCGAGGGTGGCGCGGCGTTCTCAAAAGCAATCTCAGCGGCGCTCGAAGCCTCCGCGGCGGTAATTGTCTTCTGGTCCAAATCGTCCATCGACTCGGATTGGGTACTCGATGAGGCGATGCATGGTCGGGACCGGAAGAAACTCGTCCCGGTCACCATCGACGGTGTGCAGTCCCCGTTGGGTTTTCGTCAATACCAGGCGATCGATTTATCACAGTGGCGCGGCGACCGCTCGGCTTCGGCGTGGACCGGAATGCTGCGCGCAGTTGCAGCTCTAACAGCGGGCTCTCAAATCGGGTCGCCGGAGGATCGCGCCGCACCATTCCATCCCGCGAGTGCCCAGTCTGAGACGCGCACTTCGGATACGAGGCCGGTCGCCGCAATCACGCGTCGCGCACTCATCGCAGGTGGGGTGGGCGCGGCGCTCACTGGGATGAGTTATTTCATATGGCGCTCGGGTCGGCAGAACACGGTGTCGCCGCAGAGTGTGGCGGTACTACCCTTCCAGAATCTGAGTGTCGACCCGTCGCAGGCTTTCTTTTCCGATGGGCTCGCCGAGGAAATGCGACTCGCCTTGTCTCGTAACGGTCAGCTGCAAGTCGCAGCCCGAACCTCATCCAACGTTTTCCGCGATAGGCGAGAGGATGCGACATCAATCGCCTCTAAGCTGCACGTTGCATACTTGGTAGACGGCAGCGTGAGGAGATCCGCCGATGTGGTCCGGATCGGCATCGCGCTGATCGATGCCGCGACCGGTTTCAATCGCTGGTCCCGCACGTTCGATCGGGCCTTGAAGGATATTTTCGCGCTGCAGAGCGAGATTGCCGAGACAGTGGTGAAGCGCATTTCCGCGCAACTTTCCGCGCCGCTCATCAACATTGGCGGCACCACAAACTTCGCAGCCTTCGACGCATACTTACGCGGCTTGGAGCTGTATCGAGCGGATACGGGCGAACACTCCGATCGCGAAGCGCTCAGTGCATTCGAGACGGCGCTTGCCGCTGACCCTAATTACGCGGCCGCGCATGCCGCGCGCTCCAATTCGCTCACCTTGATCGCTCAACAGTATTCCCGCGCTGATGCGCTAAAAGGGCTCTACGCCGAAGCCGAAACTGAGGCCCGCCGCGCGATATCGCTCGCACGTGATCTTCCGGGTGCTTACGTCGCACTTGCCAACCTCCAATTTTCCGGCCGTCTGAATGTACGCGCCGCGCGCGATCCATACGAACGGGCTCATCAACTCGGGGCAGGTGATGCGTCCATTCTCTCTGCCGTGGCCTTCTACTATGCGCAGACCGGGAAGGCGCCGGAGGCGGCTGAGGCAATTGCAAAAGCCCTGGCGCTTGATCCTTTGAATGCAAACACGTTCCGAAGCGCGGGATGGGTGGCGTATGCGGCTCGGCGCTATGCGGATGCGGTTCCGATGTTGCAGCACGCACTGGAGCTGAATCCCAAAATCGCGAATGCACATGCGTCGATTGGCGACGCTAACCTGCTCCTCGGGCGGACACGCGAGGCGCGCGAGTCGTATGCAGCCGAGCCTGCAGGCCCCTTTCAACTAACCGGCCTCGCAATCGCCGAACATCGTCTGGGCAATGCCGCTGCCGCGGAGGCGGCCAAGAATCGGCTCGTGGCTGAGATCGGCGACAGCGCATTGTACCAACAGGCTCAGGTTCAAGCTCAATGGAATGAGCCGGATACAGCTGTCGCATTGCTTCTTCGGGCTCGGGACATTGGCGATGCCGGCCTGCTTTATTCGCATACGGATCCGCTGGTTGACGCGCTTCGCTCCTACCCGCAGTTTCGCCGCCTGCAGCGCGATTTGGGATTTAACTGAGGAGGCTCCGATCAGACTATCCTCATGCTTCGTGCTTGCCCCGGAATCAGCAGGTGCGGCGCGATTGCCAAGGTGTATGCTGTCCGCTGAACGCTCGAATGGATGGATCCTCAAACTCGTTTGCACGCCTATTGGGGACCAAAATGATGAACGTCAGCGAACGGCCGGTGGATGAAGATGACGCGTTGATCAGCGATGCGGCTGAGGATTCCGAGTTGGCCGACGAGGCGGCGCCACCGCAAAGTGAAGTGGCGCTACAAGCTCCGAGCTTGCCGGGTCGGTCCGCGAATATTGGGCACAACAGCGCGAATACGACGAACAAGTAAATCGGGTCATTCCGAGATCGAAATCGGCGCCTGCTGCGCCGAGTCGGGATGACACGCCGTTGCACGTTCACAGCCCCCCGAGCGAATCTCGCTTCGGCGCTTTCAAAGCGTAATGCGAAAGGTCAGCGCGGGCTCAGCCGGATGTTGGCAGACCAGGTCGTCACCTGCGTCGCGCGACGGTCACGGAGATTGCACAGGAGTTGCAATCCAAAGGAATGATCGTGTGGCGGGCGTTCTAGCGGTGCTCGAAAGGTGACGTTTGTCCAGCCAGCCAAGGGTCTTTGGTTTCGGCTCGCCACTGTTGCAGCGCTGCGCGCGACTCCAGCAACACATCTCGGTGCTGCTCGAGGGTCGCGAGATTAACTAGTTGCAGAGGATCGTTGACAACGTCATACAACTCCTCGGCAGGCCTTTGCATGTAAGCCTCCAGTGAACGCCTGCCAAGAGGTGCTCGCCGCTCGCTGATGGCTTTCCAACTCGGCGACGACGCCACATCCCCGGCGATCGGAAAGCTCAGCTCATGGGCCAGATTCAAGATGTACGCATGCCGGCGCGTTCTCAGCGCCCGCATCGGATAGTACTGATTGATCTCGTGAAATGAGTGAGACGCGAATACGCGATCCCATCCCGTAGGTTGCTTCTGACCCAGTACCGGCACGAGCGATCTTCCCTGGAGTTTGTAGCCGGCCGGCGGAGCAGCTTGCGCCAGGTCGAGGATGGTGGGTGCAATGTCCACCCAACTAACCATAGCCTCACAGCGCACGCCACGCGCTCCCCTTGGTGTGCGAATGATGAGTGGCAGGTGGATACCCTCGTCGTACAAACATGTCTTCGCACCGGGAAACGGCCGTCCGTTGTCGGACAGGAAAATGATCACCGTATCCTGGGTGTGCCCCGCACTTTCGAGCTCGGCCAGGATCAGCCCTATGCCGCGATCCAGCCGGCTCACTGACTCATAGTATTCGGCCAGATCGCCGCGAACCGCCGGCAGGTCGGGCAAGTGAGCCGGAACCAGGACATCGGAAGGTCGATATTGAACCCGCGGTACCTTCGGCCACGCGCGAGTGTTACCGAAATTCTCCTCGGCTCGATGCGGATCACTGAAGCCAATAGTGATGAAAAACGGCTTCGAGCTCTGCGCGCGAATAAAATTGCCGACCGCGTCCGCCAAGGCAGCAACGTCGCGGATTCCCGGCTCTTCAGGGACCAGCTCCGCGTCATAGCTCAATGCCTTTTCCGGCCGGATGTGCTTCTTTCCGACGAGCGCCGTGGCATAACCGGCAGCACTCATGAGCTTCGGCACAGTGACCACCCAGTCCAGCAGCGACTGGTTGTGCACGTCATGAGCAAGTCCATACATGCCGTTGGAATGTGAAAATAAGCCCGTGTACAACACCGAGCGACTGGGGCTGCATGAAGACACAGATGCATACCCCTGTGTGAACAAGGTACCTTCGGCGGCGAGCCGATCGAGATTGGGAGTTCTGACTACGCCACCATAGCAGCCCGCGTCCAACCCTTGGTCATCGGCGATGACGAGTAGTATGTTCGGGCCTGAGCCCCGTGCAGCAGTATTGACGCTCTTCACGCCTGAGACTGCCGCGGTTCCTATCATAAATTGGCGTCGGTCCAACGCAATTGACCTCTTGCTCACAGACAGGCTGCGCGCTATGCATTTTACCCCACCTGTGTCGCGTCGGCGCGGGTCCTGCCTTTTGGATAAATTATATCGGAGGCGTTGTCACGGCCGTTGAACGGCCAGCGGTGTTGTTTGCGAGTTGTGTCGGTCTGCATTGACCAAGGCCAACCAGTGAGTCTCGGCGCTGGGCGCGATATGATGCATCAGATTCCAATGCCATCGGGATCGTACTGATGTCGAGATTTACTCGTGCGGCGCTATTGGTGGTTGATGTACAAAAGGCAATCGATGCCGAGTATCACGCCGCTGAGGGGCCGCGAAATAACCCGGACGCTGAACGGAACATCGGACGTCTTCTCGCGACCTGGCGGCAGGGCAACCGGCCGATCATTCACATCCGGCATGATTCGACCTTCGCGGCTTCGGCCTATCGACCCGGACAAGAGGGAAACGATTTCAAAGATGAGGTCGCACCGGCAGCGGGCGAAATCATTATTGCGAAACGAACGAATAGCGCTTTCATCGGAACCACGCTCGAGCAGCATTTACGCGAGTGCGGGCTGGAGACGCTGGTCATCACGGGCGTGAGTACCAACAACTCCGTGGAAGCGACGGTCCGCATGGCAGGCAATCTCGGATTTCAATCGTATCTAGTCGCAGATGCTTGCTTCACCTTCGCTCGCCGCGATTTCCATGGCCGCCTGCGCACGGCCGATGAAGTGCATTCCATGTCGCTCGCCAACCTCCACGAAGAGTATTGCACCGTGCTCGATACGGCGGCTGTGCTCGCCGACAAATAGCGCGGAGGCACAGCCCCAAGGAATATCGGCGAAGAGAGTCAATCGGATCCGAGTCTCCAGGTTGGGTTGATGAGATCTCACGACCGTGCCGGCATCTTTGCATCAGGCCATCTCAACTAGGGACTTGGGAATGCGCCGGCGGGCCCCCAGCCAGCGGGAACCTTGTCGCCAGAGCTTACCCAGATGCTCATCCATGGCCAAAGGATCGAAAAGCTCAGCGCCACAGCCAGGTGTTGCAGTCATTTCACCAAAATAGACTTGCCGCTCGGTGTCATAGAGGTCGACCCGAATGAAATCGAGCCCCCCGCTCAATGCTTCAGCCATCCGCAACATGAGATCCAGATGTGGGGGTTTTGTCAGCGGTGTCTCAATGCGATCGTAATGGAAACGCACCCCGGTATCCTGCCAATTGCGCGTGTACAGCAAGCGTCGGTGTCCCGTGAAGCGATCGCCGTCAATCTGGATGTGTTGCACTCGTCCGCTGAACACGAAGAATTTGTAGTCGCGCGGCGATGATCCTGATCCATCATCGATGAATTCCTCGATCATGATCCGCCGAGGAATTTCCTTGTACTGGGGTTCACGCAGAACATTGTAGTAGTCGATCGCCAGCCACTTCTGACAGGTGCGGATGAGCTCAGTGCGATCCAATGCATCCCGGTCGTGAATCACGCGCACCCAGCCCGATCCATGTGTTGGCTTGACGACGAAACGCGAAGGCAGGGCGTCAAAGCGGATCTGCTCCGGATCGCTCTCCACGCAATACAATTTCGGGAGAATGTCCGGCGACACCTTGCTGGCGACATACTGCCTTACGGCATATTTGTCAGCAAAGATGCGGAACAGCGGCTCACGAACAAAAAGCTTGCGACGCACGATACACTCATTGAATGTGCGGGGACGCAACAGCCGTGGGTAGCGTCCGTGAGCGTTTTTATGCATCCGAATGGCGAATATGAGGTCGCGTACTTCATTCGGCAGATAAGACTTCAACCTGTGCTTGAGCATTGCGCACGAACCGGGTCACCATGGACAGGCCCCCCCTTCCCTTCGCATGATCCAACTCGCGGGCGCGATTGTAGTGAATGTGGTCCGCTGTTGCGAGGCGGGAGCCCCTGTGGTTCGTCAGTGCCTTAGACTTGGCACAACCGGCTGGTAAGATGCGGGGAAAGGACTGACAGCTGTCATCCCGTCGAATCGATGCCCCCTCCTTTCTTGTTCGCGGCAGCCCCCGCGCGCGCATACTCACTGAATTAGGTGGATTTCGTCGAGGCCATGGAGTTGAACAGCGACGGCCTGATACAACGGCATCGCGTGTACTGGGGCTGGCTCGGCTTCGGTGTCCTCCAGCGCAACGAATACATCGATAGAAGGCCCTCGAACGTGTCATCTCTACAGCTTGGGAATCCGAATACGACTGATCATCAGCGTCCCCGATATTGCGAAAAGTATCGACAATGGATGAAACACATGTCCCATGAGTGTCACGCTCCCCAGCCAAACGTGCTCGCCCACCGCTCCCATCACTGCGCCCACTGCCAGTACACCCACCAGAAAAAACGAAGTGGGAATCGGAGTACCCTCGAAATGCGCTACCTTTCCGGTACCTTCGGACAAAGCGTCGGCCGTGACGTTATATCGGGCCAGTCGGGAGACACCGCAGGCAACGAAGTAGGCCAGGAGGACCCGGTCGTACATGCCTTGCAGGCCGCACCCGTACCCCATTATTGCCGGCGCAACCCCGAAGGAGATGACGTCCGAGAGAGAATCCAGCTCGCGCCCCATCGAAGATGACTTTTGCCGCCATCGGGCAATCCGCCCGTCTAACACATCGAATATCAGGGCGGCGAACACGAGCGCAGCAGCGAAGTAGACGTGCTCAACAATGCCGCTCTGTACATAACTGATGACTGAGAACAACGCGGCCGTGCCGCATACGGCATTACCGAGAGTAAACCAGTCTGCCAGGTGAAACTCGCGGATCATCGTAAAGCGCTTGCGTCCGGCTGTTCGTTGAATCATGCAGTCACCAACGGCGCATCGCGCACCGCCATCCACTGTGGAAGTATTCGCCGTAGTATAACCGGACCGCCCGAGATGGCATCTTGGGCCTAAAACGACCACGTCGACGCCGCGGCCCTTTCGATGCGGTCACGGATGGAGCAGGATTGTATGAATAACGGGTACCACGAACATCTCGTTGCATTCGTGACGATCGCTAATTCGCGCAGCTTGACCCGCGCATCGGTGGCCACGGGAATCGGGCAATCAACCCTCAGCCGGCAACTCGCCGCTCTCGAGAAGCATCTGGGATGCAAACTGTTTCACCGTTCAACGCGCAGCATCAAGTTGACGGAGAAAGGCGAAATCTTTCTTCCACACGCGGAACGCATCCTAAAGGCAGCAGCCGATGCGCGGGATCTTGTGCGCGAGGCCAATGCGGCGTTCACCGGCCGGATTCGCGTAGCATGCTCGATAGCCGTGGCGCGCCGGCTGCTGATTCCCGCGCTTCCGCGATGGCAAGCTCTTCATCCGGGCGTGTCAATCGACATGGCCATCTCGGATCAAATCGCCAGCATCGTCGAAGACCAAGTGGATGTCGCTCTGCGCTCCGGGCCTTTGGCGAACTCGAACCTCATCGCGCGGCCCATCGGACTGACGAGACGAATCGCGTTAGGCTCTTTTGATTATCTGCGAAGCCGCGGCTCGCCAGTGAAGTGTGAAGACCTGAAGCGCCACGACTGCATAGTGTGGTCCGGCGCCAACAGCCCGCAACGATGGGACTTCACAAAAGCCGGCGGGACGGTGAGCGTCAGGGTGCCCTCTCGGCTCAGTGTTTCGAATGTCGACGCCTTATACGATGCCGTCCGAGCCGGTCTCGGTATTGCCGTCATACCCTCCTGGTTCTGCAAGGATGCATTGAGCGATGGCTCATGCCTTCGCGTATTGAGTGACTACCAATTACCCACCCTCTCGATGCACGCCGTTACGCTCGGGAAGCCTGCAGCAGGCGGGAAGGTCCACGCCTTCATCAATTTTGCCGAGCGTCTGCTGAGGGATGCTTCGACGAATTAAGTAGTCCACGCCCTCGAGGCGATCCATTGCAACTCGTGATTATTGCAGCCGCTGCATAATTAAATTGCACCGCGGGGCGCCAGCGCCACCTGACGCCGCTATATGCTCGCAAGAGTGGTTGCGAGGAACATCACGCCTCGCCGCTACACGACCAAACGTTTTTAGACATTCCAAGCGACAACTGGGAACACGATTGCATGCCGGCGGCCACGATCGCGGGACTCGTCGACCGCACCCTGTTACGTATCGCACAGGGCGCGTTGAGGACTCTGAGCAGCACCTGATGCCCATCGTGGCCGCGGAGTGACGCTCTCTGGCATTCGCGTCGATGACTACATCTCTTTGAAACCAACGATTAATCTACATTACTGGAGTGCATCATGGATCGACGTACATTCGTAGCTGCCGGAATGGCTGCCGCGGCGACCCACACGCCACCCGCGGTGTCCGCGACACGCAGAATAAGGGCTATCGCCTTCGACGGCTTGGCGCTTTTCGATCCTCGACCTATCTTCGCGCTGGCAGAGCAGTTCTTTCCCGGAAAAAGTGCGGCGCTCGTTGCGACGTGGCGCGGTCGGCAGTTTGAATACACGTGGCTTCGCACGATCGTCGGCAGCTACGTTGATTTTTTGCAAGTCACGGACGAGGCGTTATCGTTCGCGGCAGAGGCGGAGAAAGTTTCAGTGACGACGGAACAGCGACGGCAGTTGTTGGCTGGCTTCATGGACATGAAGGCGTGGCCCGATGTGGTACCGGTGCTGAAGGCCCTCAAAAAGCAGGGCGTGAGTCTTGCGCCGCTGACCAACTTCACCGTGCCCATGCTGGAAGTCGCGATCCGTAATTCAGGTCTTGCCGGAGTGTTCGATCATCTGCTATCCACCGACCTTGTGAAGGCCTACAAACCTGATCCTCGCTCTTACCAGATGGGGCTCGACGCCTTTGGGCTGCATCGGGACCAAATCGCCTTCGTTGCTTTTGGCGGATGGGATGCTGCCGGAGCGAAAACTTTTGGTTATCCGACAATATGGATGAATCGGCTCACTACGGCGACGGAACGCCTCGGCGTGCTTCCGGATAAGATCGCGTCGAACTTCGATGCGCTGCCAGCATTTGTCGGCAGGTAGAGCTGGCGAGGCTCGGCGGTTTGGTGGGTGCATCATGCAGTATCGAACGAACCAGACACGCCTACAACAGATCGCCTGATGCAAAAGGGGTGAGGCCGAAAGCGCCGCTACTTCCGCGGTTGGCTCTTCACGTCCGTTAAAAAGCGAGCTCTCATCCGTTCGACATAAGCCACAAGGTTAGTTTGACTTTCGATCCGTCGACGCAGGCCGGTTTCGAAGATCGGGACCAGCAGGTTGGACAGGATCCCATAGATGAAGCCATCGACAGCCGTAGGCGCATCGCCCATCAGGTAGCCACTGTCTCCAAGCAATGTCGCGAGCGCGTCAATGTCCCGTCCCGCGTTTTCTTCTACCACAGCGCGCGGAAGCCGACTGGTGCCTTGCAGATGTAGAGTGTTCTTCATTCGCGCTCGAGCGATCCGCCGCACGAGCGCGCGCAAAGGCATAGGCACCCGGTCAAAGAAACGAGCAGGTCCGGTCTCGAAGTTGCGGTCATCGCGCCAGCGGAGATCTATGAGCGCGAAGTACAGATGGTCCTCGGCCATCTTCTCGATCGACCAGGCCACAGCCCGTAACTGGCGCGTCAGGCCCGCGTCGAGATCGATTTCATACTTGCGCTCGATATGACGGCGGATGAGAGTTGAATCGGTGATGACCTTGCCTTCATCCTCAATATAGGGGACCTTGCCGGCGGGCGCGCCAGCGACGCCGCTGGCACGATGCTCATACTCGAGTCCGGCGAGTTCGAGCTGGATCATCGTCTTCATGACGAACGGACTGCCCTCGGGCATCCCGAAGTAAGGGCCGAAGCCGTGGACGATTATCACGTCCGTAATATCGCCGAGCCGGAACCTGCCCGGATACGGCGGCGAGAAAGTGGATCTAAACGGATGATCATGAGATTGTGCTGCATGGGT
>Ga0105238_10006474_pt1 | contig 11646 bp, 13 predicted proteins | sample KBSC34metaG_FD_81526 | JGI IMG/M metagenome (GOLD analysis project Ga0105238, IMG submission 81526) | Corn rhizosphere microbial communities from Kellogg Biological Station, Michigan, USA - KBS C3-4 metaG | ecosystem: Host-associated > Plants > Roots > Rhizosphere > Soil | place: Michigan, USA... | reverse complement strand
GCGTATTCGAATTCGTGCGAGTGGAAAGGGTTTGGACCAGCTTTCGCTCTCGTTTCGGCGTAGTAACGCTGGTTCGGAGTGGAGACAATCAGCAGGCCGGTCGCACGCAGCACTCGGCGGGCTTCTACGAGCAGACTATGCCAGTCCGGAAGATGCTCGATTACTTCGAAGGCTGTGATCAGATCAAACGAAGCTGGTGGGAACGGCACTGCGGCGGCTGAACACTGCAAGAATTTCGCCGTAGAGTAGTGCGATTCGGCGTAGGCGATGGCTTCCGGCGCAAGATCGACGCCTACAGCGGAGGAAGCGAAGTGCGCGAGATGTGCGGTGCCGTAGCCTGTGCCACATCCGAGATCTAAAACGTTTTTCTGCGAAGCGAAGCGCGCCGCGAACGCGTAGCGGGCCACGTGTTCGGCCCACAGATCGTCATTCACTTGACCGGGAATTACGCGCTCACCCGTGAACTCACTCACGGCGTCACAACCCCGGAATCCAGCTTCGCGTTGACTTTGACCCGGCAGTCCAGATGGAACTGTCCGTAGATGGGCTGATCCGATCTTTCCATTTGCAGAACCACGGCGTTATCGATCCAATCGCACATGGAGTAGTGTTCCAGCGATCCGTTGGCAATCGCAGGCGAGAAGGAAAACGAAGAAGCGTACAGCGCAGGCAGATCCAAGTAGAAATCGACGGTGCAGACGTCGCCGGCGAGCATCGGCGGCAGGTCCTGGCGCTCGCGGGCTGTGTTGGTGCCCGCGAAATCGACTCCCAGATGGTTACGAAACATGAATCCAACGATGGGCCGATCCAGATTTTCTTTCGCCCGCACGCTGATTCTTACTACAATTGTAGAATTAGGCTGGAGCAATCCAACCCGAACGCCTTGCGCATCCAATACCGTGATCCCGATGATCTCCGCCTTGGCGTCACCGAAACGATGATCGATGTTCGGAATTTCTTCAACGATTTCCTGAGGCGCTGGTAGCGCCCGTGCTTCTGCGACAGTAAATTCCCGCGCCTGATAAACCCGGTCTTTCTCAGACATCGCTGCGAGATATTGCGCCACCACGAGGTCCGTTTTCCCGAGCGCTTTCACCACTCCCTTCTCGAGCCACATTGCGCGGTCGCCCAGGGCCTTGACGTCTCCCGTCGCGTGAGAAACGAACAAGATGGTGACTCCCCGCTGGCGGAGCTCGTGGACCTTGCGCATGCATCGCTGCCTGAAATACACGTCCCCCACCGCTAGAGCTTCGTCCACCAGCAGAATCTCCGGATCCACGTGAATTGCAACCGCAAACGCCAGCCGGACCACCATACCGCTTGAATATGTTTTCACCGGCTGGTTGATGAAAGCTCCGATCTCGGCGAAGGCTTCAATCTCCGGCAGCCGGCGATCCATGTCCTTGCTGGAGAGTCCTAAAATCGCACCGTTCAGATACACGTTGTCGCGTCCGGAAAACTCCGGATTGAAACCTGAGCCAAGCTCGAGGAGCGCTGCGATTCGCCCGTGTGCCACTGCGGTTCCGCTGCTCGGAGCCATAATTCCTGCGCAAATCTGGAGAAGCGTGCTCTTTCCAGAACCGTTTTCACCGACCACGCAGAAGGTTTCGCCACGGTGTACATCGAAACTAACATCGCGCAAGGCCCAGAATTCAGTGTGAAAGCTGCGTCTTTGGAATGTGGCGAGTTCCTTTAAGCGATCACGCGGTGCCGCATAGATCGAGTAGCTCTTGGATACGTTCGAGAATTCGACGGCGGGAGCGGTCACTAGAGAAATTGTAGACTAAACTTGACAGGTTCCAGCGGCGGTCCTTACGCTGGTAAAGCAACGCCGGCGTAGCTCAGGTGGCTAGAGCGACGGTCTCATAATCCGTAGGTCGCTGGTTCGAGTCCAGCCGCCGGCACCATCACCGTTCTCCGACGATCTGCTGATACAGCCGATCGAGGTCAGCCTGCGAGTAGTACTCGATCTCGATACGGCCTCGCTGATCGCTCAACTCGATGATTCTGACGCGTGTTCCCAGGGCACGCTCCAATTCCTCGGCTGCAGCCCGCACATTAGGGTCCTGCGTGGGCTCTTTGCGCGAACCTTGCGCGGGTTTGTCCCGATCCGATGTCAGTTCCTGGACCTGGGCTTCCACCTGGCGCACAGAAAGGCCTAGCGCAACCACCTTTTCTGCCAATTGAATCTGTTCATCCGCAGTCGCCAATCCCAGAAGTGCCCGCGCGTGGCCCATCGAAACCCGGCGTTCCGCCACCAAGAGCTGAACTTCTTTGGGCAACCTGAGCAAGCGAACGATATTTGCAATGGATGTTCGGTCCTTGCCTGTCCGGCGGCCAATCTCCTCCTGCGAAAGTCCGAGTTCCCGGCCCAATCGTTCGAATGCGTGGGCCGTTTCGATCGGGTTCAGGTCCTCCCGCTGGATGTTTTCGATGAGGGCTAGCTCCAGCATCGAACGATCCGCGACGTCCTGAACCACCACGGGTACTTCCTGCAACTCCGCCAACCGGGCCGCACGCCAACGGCGCTCGCCAGCCACGATCTGGTAGCCGTCGCCCAGCTGGCGGACAATCAGCGGCTGAATGATGCCATTTGCGCGGATAGACTCGGCGAGCTCCTGAAGCCCCTCGGAATTGAAGACTGTACGCGGCTGCATCGGGTTCGGTTGAATCAGGTTGAGCGGAAGGGTCCCTGGCTTGGTAGCACTGACAGCAATCGCAGGGGCGGCCACCGAAGCCACTGCGGCAGCAGGTTGTTGATTCCGTCCGGGCAGGAGAGCCGAAAGGCCTTTACCCAGCGCTTTGCGTTGTTTGTCGTTGGCGCTGTTCATTTTCAAGAATCTCCTTAGCCAGCCTGATATAGCTTTCTGCGCCGCGCGAGCGAGGATCGTACATGAGGATGGGCTTCCCATAGCTCGGGGCTTCTGCGAGGCGAATGCTCCGCGGTATGACGGTCGTAAATACCTGATCGTTAAAGAATTCTCGCAGATCTTCGGCAACCTGACGCGCTAGGTTGGTGCGCTCGTCGTACATGGTCAAAAGTATGCCTTCGATCTCAAGCGACCGCGAAAATGATTCCTTGACACGCTCAACCGTATCAACAAGTTGCGAGATTCCTTCCAGGGCAAAGAACTCGCACTGAATCGGAATCAGGACGGAGTCTGCGGCAACAAGAGCATTTAACGTGAGCAGATCTAGTGCAGGTGGGCAATCCAGGAGGATGTAGTCGTAGCTATTCCGAAGTCCCTGAATCGCCTGATCAAGTTTAAACTCCCGGTCCGAAAGGTCCACAAGGTCGAGATTGGCCGCCACCAGGTTTTTGTCTGCCGGAATCAAATCCAAGCCCGGACAGTCCGTTTTGTGTATGGTTTGGGCTACGTCCACTCCACTCAATAGTGCGTCGTAGGCAGTTTTGATCTCTGGCGTCTTTTCGACCCCCAAGCCACTAGTTGAGTTTCCCTGCGGATCGAAGTCGATCAACAGAACCCGTAAGTCATTGGCAGCTAACGATGCCCCTAGATTTATGGCGGTGGTAGTCTTACCCACGCCGCCCTTTTGGTTTGTGATGGCAATTACCTTGGCCATGTCTCCAGAATCTTATCATGGGTGTTTCACGTGGAACACTAAGTAGCGCTTCTCCCCCCAGGGCAGAAGCTCCGAATTCCCGAAAGCCGCAGCATCCTCCGCTCCGACGAGCATCGCTAAGTTGTTTGCCAGGTGTAACTTGAGGACGTCGCTGGGGGTAACAGCTCGGGAGATCAACCAATCAAACTCGTCTTTAATATTTTCTGCGCGATCTGTGACTACTTTGAGGTTCGTTAGTTTTCGAACCGCCTCACTGAGGAATACCGCCTTCCGTTTGTGCGATTCGACTAGTGTAATTTTGTCCTCGGGGCGTAAGATTGCGATGGGAATTCCTGGAAAACCAGCGCCCGAGCCGATATCCACGATCCGGAGAGGACCCCGAGGCAGCCGTTGTCCCAAGTACATAGACTCGCAGTAGTGCAACCGCGTGGCATCCTCGATGGAATCTATTCGGGTCAAATTCAGCTTGGCGTTCCAACGGAGCAATAGCTCGTAGTGCGATTCCAGTTGATCCAGCTGCTCGAGGCTGAGCGTACCGTATGGTGCGAACTCGCGCGCGAGCAACTCTCGGAACATCTACTGCTGGAGGCTCAGATAAACGTCTAGAACCGCGATCGCGGCCGGTGTGATCCCGGGAATTCGACTTGCCTGCCCAAGAGTCTCTGGCCGAACTCGACCAAGTCTTTCCGATGCCTCGTTTGACAGGCCTGGAACCCCGCAATATGAGAATTCCGCCGGAATTTGCCGAGATTCCGCATCTTTCATCCGAACGACCAGCTTTTGCTGCTGCGCAATGTAACCGGCGTACTTGAACTCTGTTTCCACCGTTTGCAAGACACCATGCACCCAGTCCTCACCCGGAAGGTTGGGAACATTCCCAATTCGACTGTCCGGCCTTCGCAGCCAGTCGGCCAGCACCGGGCGATCGTCCGACGGCCAGCGCGCCGTTTCGCAGTGCGTGCGCAACTGCATTTTCTGCGCCTGCTTCCTCGTATATAGCTCCCAGCGTTTGTCTGTCACTAGGCCCGCGCGACGGCCGAGCGCAGTCAGGCGTTCGTCGGCGTTGTCGATCCGAAGGTGCAACCGGAACTCCGCACGCGACGTGAACATACGATATGGCTCGTCCGCACCCTTGGTGATCAGGTCACTGACTAGAATTCCAATGTATCCTTCGCTCCGCCCGACAATGACGGGTTCCGACGATCCTACGCGCTGCGCCGCATTCAAACCAGCGATCAGACCCTGGCAAGCGGCCTCTTCGTAGCCGGAGGTCCCGTTGATTTGACCAGCCAGGAACAATCCGTCTATGTTCTTAAGCTCTAGGGTGTGCTTCAGCTCGCGAGGATCGATGGCATCATACTCGATTGCATAACCAGGCCGGATCATCTCGGCGTCTTCTAATCCCGGGACCGAAGCGAGCATACGCGTTTGAATGTCGATGGGCATGCTGGTGGACATCCCGTTCACGTAAATCTCGTACGTGTCCAAGCCCTCAGGCTCAAGAAACAGCTGGTGTCGTGTCTTGTCTGGAAACTTTACAATCTTGTCTTCGATGGAGGGACAATATCGCGGGCCGATGCCTTCAATCTGGCCACTGTAGAGGGGTGATCTTGCGATGCTATCTCTAAGAATCCGATGGGTTTGATCTGTTGTGTAGGCGACGTAACATGGAACTTGCTCACGTACTATTTTTGTAGTGAGAAACGAAAAGGGTGTAGGTTCAGCATCGCCATGCTGCGGTTCGAAGCACGACCAGTCGATGGTCCGACCGTCAAGGCGCGGCGGGGTCCCCGTTTTCAAGCGCTTCCACTCCAGTCCCAGAGTGCGGAGTTGATCGCCCAACAGGTTTGATGGCGCCTCGCCGCTTCGCCCGCAGCTATACGTCTGTTCGCCGACGTGTGCCAGTCCGTTCAAAAACGTACCGGTGGTGATCACGATCGATTCAGCCTGCAGAGTACGTCCGTCGCGAAGTTCAACCCCGGTAACACGCCTTGGCGTTCCCTCTGCGATAACCAGCCGGGCTACTTCCGCCTGGATAATCCGTAGATTCGGCTCTGCCTCGAGCACCTCGCGCATCTTGAGGCGATACTGTTTCTTGTCGCACTGCGCGCGCGGCGACCATACGGCGGGTCCTCGACTGGTGTTGAGCAGACGAAATTGGATCCCGACGGCATCCGTGACCTCGCCCATCACGCCGCCGAGAGCATCGATCTCGCGCACCAGATGCCCTTTGGCGATGCCGCCGACCGCGGGATTGCACGACATTTGTGCAATCAGGTCGAGGTTCATCGTGATCATCGCCGTATGCAGTCCCAGCCGTGCGCAAGCCCGCGCAGCTTCGCAGCCGGCATGTCCGGCGCCCACAACGATCACCTGATACGGCTTGGCCATGGCTAATTCACAAACGTTAGCTACATTCTAACTTGCCGCGGTAAACTGGCAGTTCTCCCCGTGAAGATACTCATCATCGGAAGCGGCGGCCGCGAGCACGCAATCGCGTGGCGTCTAGCGCAAGAAGGTCATCAAATATTCGGTGCGCCGGGCAATCCGGGGATCGCGGAACTCGGTCAGCAGCTACCGGTAGCAGATTATTTGGCAGCGGCGAATTCCGTGAATCCGGATCTCACCGTCGTAGGACCAGAAGTGCCCTTAGTCGCCGGCGTGGTCGATCAGTTTCGCGCGTCGCACCGAAGAATCGTTGGACCGACTCAGGAAGCCGCCCGGTTGGAAGGCAGCAAGATTCACTCCAAGGAATTCATGCGACGCCTTGGAATCCCCACTGCCCGCTACGCTCGCGTGGAGTCGGTAGAAGCGGGGATTACCGCGCTTGCCGACTTCAGCACTCCTGTCGTGATCAAAGCCGACGGTCTCGCGGCGGGGAAGGGCGTCATCATTGCGCAGGATCGCGACGAAGCGAAAGCCGCCGTTCGCTCACTCGGTCCGCGATTGGTAATCGAAGAGTTCCTGCGCGGAGAAGAAGTGAGCTTCATCGTGCTGAGCGACGGCAAGAATTTCGTTCCGTTCGAGGCAACGCAAGACCACAAAGCCGTTGGCGAGGGCGATACCGGTCCGAACACTGGTGGAATGGGAGCGTACTGCGACGGGCGCATTTTATCGGATGCCGATGCGCGGCATGTAATGGAAACCGTCATACGCCCGGTGGTCGATGCAACCCGATTCACCGGCTTTCTGTACGCCGGCTTGATGATGACTGCTGACGGTCCGAAGGTCCTGGAGTTTAATGTTCGCCTCGGCGACCCGGAAACGCAGCCGCTGATGCACCGTCTGGATTGCCCTTTTGGCGAAATCCTCATGGCCGCCGCAGCGGGCGATCTGGCCGGCGCGACACTGCGCTGGAAACCCGACCCGTCCGTCTGCGTGGTTCTGGCAGCCGCCGGCTACCCCGGGCCGATTCGTACAGGCGACCTTATTACAGGGATCGACAAGTGCGGCACTCAAGTCTTCCAGGCAGGGACGAAGCGGAGTCCCAAGGGATTAGAAACCTCGGGAGGCCGGGTGTTAGGCGTGACCGCGTCCGGTCCGGATCTCGCGGCCGCGGCCGCGAACGCGTATGCCGCGGTGGAGAAGATTCATTTCGATGGGATGCATTATCGGCGGGACATCGCCAAAAAGGGATTGGCGCGCTGGGGTCCTGCTACAATCAGAACAATTGCTCCTTGAAGTGCGGGGACGTAGCTCAGTTGGATAGAGCGGTCGCCTCCTAAGCGACAGGTCGGCAGTTCGAATCTGCCCGTCCCCACCAGAAAACTGGGGCGCAGGATTGCGGTGGACCGCTAGAAGGTCGCGCACAGGCAGAGTCCGTTGTGCGCGACGAAAGGCAAAGATGTTCGGTCGCCTCCTAAGCGACAGGTCGGCAGTTCGAATCTGCCCGTCCCCACCAGAAAATTGCACTGGCTCGGCGGGCTGTGGTATGAAGGTAGTTCCTTTTCCCAGGAAGTTTAATTGACCCCAGTATGGCTTACGTAATAGCAGAACCCTGTATCGGCACAAAAGACGCGGCGTGTGTGGACGCTTGCCCGGTGGATTGCATCCACCCCAAAAAAGACGATCCCAAGTTTGCCACCGAAGAACTGATCTATATCGATCCAGTCGAGTGTATCGATTGCGGCGCGTGCGTCCCCGTGTGTCCCGTCTCCGCGATTTTCGCGCTCGACGATCTGCCCGAGAAGTGGTCCGACTTCGCCCAGAAGAACGCCGCTTATTTCGGTCGGTAGATACGCGATCATGAACGTTCGTTAACGCCTTCGCGGACACTCGCTGTTGCTTTGTGCAATGGACTGAGTATAATAACCAAATGCGCAAAATCCTCCTGATGGTTGCTGTTGCCGTTCTTGCTGCTTTCGTTATGTTTGCCCAAGATAAGGGTGGCAAAGGCGCCCCCGGCGGCGGCAAGGCTCCCAAGGCTCCTCCGAAGAATCTGAAAGTTTTCACTCAAGAAAACTGGACCGCAGTAGGTCGTCCGATGATGGACGTGTTTGTGACGTCACTCGGGCTCGCCGATAAAGGCGGCTGCACCTACTGCCACATCGGTCCGGGCCAATTCGATGACGACTCCAAGCCGCCAAAGAACGTCGCCCGCATGATGATCGGGATGGTTAACGACATCAATGCGAAGTTCCCGGACGGCAAGACGCACGTCACCTGTTTCACTTGTCACCGTGGCAGCACCACTCCGCTGACTGCACCCGCGGCTAACTAGCCGCAAGAAACAGAGCCCGCGATGCAGTTTGACGGGCTACGTGTTCTGTCGCTCGAGAGCCGGCGTTCCGCCGAGATCGAGAAGCTTATTCGCGCACGGGGTGGCGATCCCTTCATTGCCCCGTCCATGCGTGAAATCCCGCTTCAAGATAATCCCCAAGCGTTCGCGTTCGCCACACGTCTGTTCGCGGGCGAATTCGACATGATGATCCTGCTGACCGGTGTCGGTTCGCGCCTGCTCAACCAGATTCTGGAAACCCGCTACCCGCCGGGATCCTTCGCCGACGCACTCCGCAAGTTGGCTGTCGTGGTCCGCGGATCCAAGCCTGCCACGGTAATGCGCGAGTGGAACGTGCCGGTGGCTGTGACCGTGCCGGAACCCAACACCTGGCGCGAGATCCTTTCTGCTACCGAGTCTCGGTCCGAGCGCAAGATCGCGGTTCAGGAATACGGGCGTTCGAGCCCGGAACTCCTCAATGGCCTTCGAGCTCGCGGAGCCGACGTTACCACCGTTCCCGTATACCAGTGGGATCTTCCGGAAGATACCGGCCCCCTGCGCGAAGCAGTGCGGCGGCTGGCACAAGGCGATTTCGATGTCGCCCTGTTCACCACCTCCGTCCAGGTTGTCCACCTGCTGCGGATTGCCACGGATGAGGGACTCGAGCAGCCACTACGGGAAGCGCTGAAGCGGGTAGTAGTTGCCTCCGTAGGTCCCTCCACCAGCGAGACGCTGTGGGAGCACGATCTGCCTGTGGATCTAGAGCCGTCGCACCCCAAGATGGGCTTCCTGGTCAGCGAGACCGCCCAGCGTGCCCGCGAGATCCTACAATCTAAGCAGTGAATCCCAAGCAGCAGAACGATTTCTTCCGTTTGATGGCGCGCTATTCTCCGGTCATCATGCTAATGCCGGCCAGCGCATTCGCCGGCTACCTGATCGGCTACGGACTCGATTACCTGTTCTCGACTACATTCCTGCAGTTTGTCTTTCTGGTTCTCGGTGTGGTCTCCGGCATCATTCAGTTGATCCGGATTTTGGGCCGCGACGCGGCATGAGCGCCTTCGATTATGACCGCGCGCTAACGCGCATCAAGTACCTCACGATCGCTGTCGGCCTGGTTGGAACCGGAGCTGTGTTCCTCGTACGCGGGAGAGGGGACGCCGCCGGATTCCTGGCAGGAGCCGGCCTTTCCTACGTCAATTTCGACCTGCTCAGCGGCCTGGCCCACGTGATGGGAGGCTCAGCCTCGAAAGCGCGTGGTTGGGGAGTATTGATTGCTTTGCGCTATGCGATCGTCGGTACCGCTGCCTATGTTATAGTGAGGATTCTTGGAATCACGCCAGTGGCACTGTTGGCGGGTCTTTTGGCAGCTTTCGCGGCGGTGATCCTCGAAATTCTCTACGAGTTAATTTTGCATGCCAGAACATGAAATGTGGCTGACTGCCCTGTTTAACAACTACTTGGCGGGTGTGGCCAACGCGATCCTAGGGATCTTTCAAGTTCACGCCGAGAATCAAGCCCGGCCGTGGGAAAACTGGATCGTGATGGAGTTGCTGGTGGTGGTGATCCTCATGATTCTCGCCGCCGTCGTCCGCGGATCGCTGTCGGTTGACAACCCCGGCAAGCTGCAGCACATCTTCGAGTTGCTGTACGGCTTCATTAAGACTCAGGCTTCCGAAGTGGGCGTTGCGCATCCCGAAAAATATTCTGCATTCTTCGGAACCTTGTTTGTTTTCGTCGCAGCCATGAATCTCATTGGGATTATTCCGATCTTCGAATCGCCCACCATGGAGGTCGCCGTTCCAGCCGGTCTCGCCCTATCGACCTGGGTCTATTACCACGTGATGGGAGTGCGGGAACTGGGACCGGGGAACTACCTGAAGCACTTTCTGGGCCCGGTAATTTGGCTGGCGCCGCTGATGATCTTCATCGAAATCATCGGACACTTTGCCCGCATGCTTTCGCTGACGGTTCGTCTTTACGGCAACATGTTTGCGGGCGAACAAATCACTACAGTTTTCATCGCCCTCACCTACCTGGTTGTACCTGTGATTTTTATGGGCCTGCACGTTTTTGTGGCGCTTCTTCAGGCCTACGTTTTTTCTTTGCTCACGATGATCTACGTGAGTATGGCAACTGCGCACGAGCACTAACTTTTTATACCGGCATCATCGCGTCGAGTGTGAGCCACTGATCCCCCCGGACAGCCCGGAACCACCTCCTCGGCGCAATCTAATACGAAAGAGAAGGTACACACGAATGGTTAACAAGAAGACGCTGCTTCTGGCAGCTCTATTTCTGCTGGTAGCATGCCCGATGTTCGGGCAGACTCCCGGCGGGTCGGGCATCGCGCCCGGAGAAATCAAGTTCCTCGGCGGCATGCTTGGTTTGGGCATCGCGGGCGGCCTGTGCGGCATCGGACAGGGCAAAGCGGTCGCCGGCGCGGCCGAAGCAATTGCGCGTAATCCGGGAGCAGCCGCTGGGATCCGGTTTGCACTTATTCTTGGTCTGGTGTTCATCGAGACCCTGACCATTTACGCACTAGCCATTGTTCTAAAAGGCTAGTACTCGATATCCGGAGGACAGGCGATCAAATCGTCTGTCCTTTTCGTCTCCATGAAGCTTCAAGGTATCTTTCCCGCCATCACGACCCCTTTCGATCACAAAGGTGACCTCTACAAGGTCAAAGTCCAGCACAACATCGAAAAGTGGAACCACACGGGCCTGGCAGGATACCTGGTTTCAGGATCCACCGGGGAGACTCCGTATCTTTCCACCGAAGAAAAACTTCAGGTGTGGGAATGGTCGGCGCAGTATGCCGCTTCCGACAAGGTGCTCCTGGCCGGTACCGGCGCCGAAAGTGTCCGCGAATCGGTGAAGCTTACGAATCGGGCTGCGGAAATGGGTTATAAGGCCGGTCTGGTTCTCGCGCCGCACTACTATCGCGGCATGATGAGCCGCATGGAAACGCAAATCCTGTTTTTCCGTACCGTAGCGGATCAGACCAAGATTCCGATACTGCTGTATCATTTCCCGCAAGTGACTGGCATCGATCTGACGCCGGATGCGATCGCAACTCTCTCAGACCACCCGAATATCATCGGGATGAAGGACAGCTCGGGCAATCTCGAGGGGACTAAGAAATTCATCGCTGCGGCGAAACCGGGATTCCAGGTGTTGACCGGGTCGGCCAGTGTCCTGGCCGAGTCTCTGGCTGCAGGGTGCCCTGGCGCGATCCTGGCGCTCGCTAACGCGGTTCCGTACGCCTGCATCAGTATCTACGAGGCGCACCGCACGCGCGAGCCTGAGGCCGCCCTGGACTGGCAGAATCGGATCGCCTGCGC
>Ga0105238_10006472_pt1 | contig 11647 bp, 7 predicted proteins | sample KBSC34metaG_FD_81526 | JGI IMG/M metagenome (GOLD analysis project Ga0105238, IMG submission 81526) | Corn rhizosphere microbial communities from Kellogg Biological Station, Michigan, USA - KBS C3-4 metaG | ecosystem: Host-associated > Plants > Roots > Rhizosphere > Soil | place: Michigan, USA... | reverse complement strand
TGCGACCGGATCGGGATCATGGACCACGGCCAGATCCTGGCGCTGGGCACGTCGGACGAGCTGAAGCGGCTGGTCGCGGCCGACACGATCGTGACGGTGACCGCCGACGGCGACCTGGAGCGGCTGGCGCAGGTGCTGCGCGATGACGTGACCGACGTGGACGCCACCACCATCCTGGACGGGATGGTGCAGGTCGCGGTGCGCGGCACCGACCGGGTGCTGGTGCGCGTGATCGGCGCGGCCGAGGACGCCGGCTTCGCGGTGCGCGACGTGCAGGTGGCGCCGCCGTCGTTGGAGACGGTATTCATCGACCTGACAGGGAAGGAGCTGCGCGACTAGATGGCGACGAAGACCGCACCACCGCCACCGCGGCAGATGTACCAGACGCGCTCGGCCGTGCGCTCGAGCCGGATCGCGTTCGGCGCGCTTTTGCTGCGTGACCTGGTGGTGCTGCGCAAGCATCTGCGCGAGTTCATCCCGCGCACGATCGTGCAGCCGCTGCTGCTCTGCTTCGTATTCCTGTACGTGTTCCCGACGATCGGCACCGGCGTGGGCGGGCGCGGCGGTGCGGCAGGCGAGTCGGCGTTCGCGACCACGCTGGTGGCCGGCGTGGTGGGACTGACCATCATGTTCCAGGGCATCCAGGCGGTGGCGCTGCCGATGGTGCAGGAGTTCGGGTACACGAAGGAGATCGAGGACCGGGTGCTGGCGCCGCTGCCGGTGTCGCTGGTGGCGCTCGAGAAGGTGGCGTTCGGCGCGATCCAGGGGATGCTGGCGGCGTGCATCGTGTTCCCGATCGCGGCCGTCGTGCACGCGCGCTCGATCCACATCAACCTGTCGGTGCACTGGGCGGTGCTGGTGACGCTGGTGCCGCTGGCCTGTGTGGCCTGCTCGGCGCTGGGGCTCACCTTCGGCACCATCTTCGACCCGCGCAACGTGCCCCTGATGTTCGGCATCATCATCCTGCCGCTGACCTTCCTGGGCGGGACGTACTACGCCTGGACGACGCTGTCGCCGGTGACGCTGTGGGGCGTGCACTGGCTGCAGATCCTGGTGCTGGTGAACCCGTTGGTCTACATCAACGAGGGCTCGCGGGCGGCGCTCACGACCTCCGGGCACATGACGCTGTGGGCGGTGTACCCGGCCCTGGTCGCGTTCACGGCGTTCTTCCTGTGGCTGGGCACGGCAAACTTCCGGCGGCGCGTGATCAGCTAGGCCGGCGCCCGGCGCCCGCGCGTTCCTTGCTATCTTCGAGCCGCCCGGCGGGGTGGCGGAGCGGTTGAACGCACCGGTCTTGAAAACCGGCAGTGGTCGTCAAGGTCACTCGTGGGTTCGAATCCCACCCCCGCCGCTCACAGAGCTGAATCACGTATGGTTGAGCTGTTCGCAGGCATCGTCATACGACCTCCACGAACCTCGTTTCAGTCCGCCTGAATCCGCTGGAGTCCGCCGTCTTTACACATGGGGGGCGCAACGGGGGCGCAAAATCCAGTCGAGGGTGGTCCGCCCGACATGATCGGAATTGTGCGACCCACGTCCGCGTCAGGGACGACGACGGTTTCCAAGCAAGCCGAAATGGCTGGAGAGCTGCCGACCTGACCCCGATCGGATTGCACGATGCCGCCATGCCGCTGCCAGTGTGCTCATAGCCGCCGGTGTCAACGTGAAGGCCTTGGCGACCTACATGGAACACGCGTCTATCACGATCACTCTCGATCGCTACGGCCATCTGTTCTCCGGCAACGAGGGCGAGGCCGCAGCGCTTGTCGACGCCTATCTCGAGCGGACAGCGACTCGCCGGGATCCCTTGGCGTAGCCATCGACCGCCAGTGTGTGATCGCGGGTGGCTGTCGGACCGCACCGAGCGGCACTTGGTCGCATGCCCCTGCGTCTGTTTCAGCATGGCTGGAATGGCGGCGGCCCTCGGCCATCAATTCATAGGCCGGGGGCGTCGCACGAGAACGCCGCGTCGCGCTAACTCGCTCCAGACAGTTCTCAACGAGATCGAATACGCGACGGTCTAACAGTCGTGCTCACCGATTAGCCGGCTCGTTTCTCGCAGGCGCGTCGCCGCAAACCCACACAGGAAGCTGGTGGCGAGCAGAAGGGCTGGAAGATACGGGTAAGGCCATCCACCGGGAACGTGGTTCGGAGCCTTGTCGACGATACAAAGGGTCGGCGTGCAGGTGTGACGTGGCACCGTGGACTGGTTCCGTGTCGAAACGCTGGATGCGAGGTGGCTCTCATACGTCTGTGCGGTCAGACTGCCCGCCACCAATAGGGCGATTGCCGAGGCGATGAGGAGGCGACGTAGCGCGCGGGTCGCCGTGAGGTCCGATTGGCGACCGCCCTGAGCGGACATCGCGTCGGCCATCAGACAGCCCTCAGTGCGCCAGGAGCACACGGCGACGACGGCGCACGCGCGGTGGGGCCTTCGCTGATGAACTCGAAGTGCCCGCCCATTGCGCAGAGCGCCGGAACAGGTGCTACTGGGGTGATGGTGTGTCTCGCGTGTGCCGTTGCCGGCGCGGCTGCTCGGACGCCGTTGCCCGCGAGTACCAAGAGAATCGCCAGCGCGGTGTACCGCGCAACACGCCGGAGCTTCTGTCCGATGACCGGCGGGCGAACCTGACGAATCGTGGGGCTGGTGATTGTGCGTTTCATGTTCTGCTCCCTGCATGTGGGCTCGCGGGATGCGATCCCTGTGATGAGCAGCATGCGAGGGTGCCCTGAAGGCGAGGCTGCGGCCCGCTGAAGCGCCGCTAAAGCGGTTTCGGCGTTGGATACGCCAAGTCGTCCGGACGGTCGTGGAGCCGCAGATATGGCGTCATCCCGGGTTGGGTTCTTGACAGGAGAGGGTGGAGCGGGGAGGGTTCCTTGCGCGGATGGCTACGAGCATCGATGTCGGGTTGCTCGGCCCGCTTGAGGTGATGCGGGATGGCGAGATCGCGCAGGTTGCAGCTCCGAAGCAGCGCGCGTTGTTGGCGATGCTGGCGTTGGCGGCACCTCGCGTCGTGGCGCTGGACGTGCTCATGGATCAGTTGTGGGATGGGGCTGCGCCGCGCTCGGCGGCGGCGACGGTGCAGGTGTACGTGTCGCAGCTACGGAAAGTGCTCGGTGCGACGGCGATCGTGACGCGGCGTCCGGGCTATGCGCTCGATGTAGGCGAGGGCAGCCTCGATGTGGCGGTTTTCGGCGAGCGGTCCACGCGTGCTCGGGAGCAGATCGCCATGGGGGACTTGAGTGTTGCAGCCAAGACATTGGAACAGGCGTTGGCGTTGTGGCGTGGCGCGGCGTTAGCCGAGTTCGTGTACGAGAGTTGGGCGAGCGGGCCAGCGCAGCTACTGGAGGAGCAGCGGCTGGTCGCTCGTGAGGAACTCGTGGACGCGCAGCTTGGTTTGGGCCGCGCGCGCGACCTGGTTGGCGAGCTAGAGGGCTTGGTCGGGGACCATCCGCTGCGTGAGCGTTTGCGAGGCCAGCTGATGCTTGCGCTGTATCGCTCGGGTCGGCAGGCAGACGCACTTGAGGTCTACCGCGATGGACGACGAGCGTTGGTAGAGCAGTTGGGGATCGATCCCTCGCCGATGCTTGTCGAGTTGGAACGCCGAATCCTCCAACAGGATCCGACGCTCGGCGACGTAGCGGGGCTGTCCGAACATGCCTCCATGCCGTCCGACGAGACGCCGCACACGCCATATGCGCCATCCGCTGCAGTCACCGCCCCGATGGCGCCGCGGCGAGAGCGGAAGGTGGTGAGTGTCTTGTTCTGCGACATGGTGGACTTCACTGCGGCGTCGGCGTCGCGCGACCCCGAAGACGTCGACATCGCGCTGGAGCGGTACTACGCCACGGTTCGCGGCGAGATGGAACGGTTCGGCGGAACGGTCGAGAAGTTCATCGGCGACGCGGTGATGGCGGTGTTCGGCGCGCCTGCAGCGCGCGAGGACGACCCCGAGCGCGCGGTGCGAGCTGCCCTGGCGATTGTGGGGCGCATCGCGGACGACGCGGACCTGGCCGGCGTGCAGGTTCGCGTCGCGGTTACCACCGGGGAGGTCCTTGTGCGGCTCGACCCCGCTGGGGAGCGGGGCGAGGCGATGGTGTCGGGCGACGTCGTTAACACCGCGTCGCGTTTGCAGGCAGCAGCGTCTCCGGGTGGGGTGCTGGTTGACGCGGCGACCTTCGCTGCGACGGCGAATGTCGTGCGATATGAAGCGCGGCAGGAAATTACCGCGAAGGGAAAGCCGAATCCCATTCCGGCGTGGCCCGCGACGGCTGCCGACCGCGACGCTAGGGAACGGGGCGAGCAGCTGATCCCGCTTGTTGGGAGGTCGTTCGAGTTCGGATCCCTCATGCATGCGCTCGATCGCATACGGGTGGAAGACTCAGCGCAGCTGGTGTCCCTAATCGGCGTGCCCGGCATTGGGAAGAGCCGGTTGGTCGCGGAGATGCGCCAACGCGTTGCTGCCGACGGACAAGACGTGAGGTGGCTGCAGGGCAGGTCGCTCGCCTACGGGGAAGGTGTGGCTTTTTGGGCGCTTGGCGAGATCGTGAAGGGCGAGACCGGAATCAATGAGGCGGACTCCGGCGAGGCAGCGATGGCCAAGTTGCAGGGAACCGTGCGCGCCCTCATCGCCGACCCCGATGAGGCAGCGTCGGTAGCCGCGGGGCTCGCGCCTCTCGTCGGCATCGAGTCGTCTCATTCGCGAGGCATCGCACATGAGGGTGTGCCGGCATGGAGGCGTTTCATCGAGGCCATGGCGGACCAACAACCGACAGTGCTGGTCTTCGAGGACTTGCATTGGGCCGATGACGCGCTGCTCGACTTCATCGACGTCGTGATCGACCGCGTGACGAGCCTACCGCTCCTAGTGGTGACGACTGCACGGCCGGATCTTCTACAACGCCGACCAGAATGGGCAGGCGGAAAGCTGAACGTCACAGCGCTGAACATCTCGCCGCTCAACTCTACCGAGACAGACGAGCTCATCGGTGGCTTCCTCGCGTCCGTACCACTCCCGGACGACCGGCGCACCGCAGTCATTGCACAGTCAGAGGGGAATCCCCTCTTCGTCCGCGAGTACGTGCGGATGTTGCGCGACGCCGATTCCCAAGGCCTCGGAGACGGAGCAGGTGAGCTGCCGAGCACCATCCACGGGCTGATCGCCGCCCGCCTCGATGCTTTGAGCCCGCCGGACAAGCGAATCGCACAGATCGCCTCTGTGTTCGGCAGGATCAGCTGGCTCGGCGCCCTTCAAGCAATGAGTGGAGAATCGGCAGAAAACCTCGACTCAGTACTGCACCAGTTGGTTCAGCGCCAGCTGATGCGCCGGGCTCGCCGGCCTGCGATTCCCGGGGAGACCGAGTTCGCGTTCACGCACGCCCTGATCCAGGACGTCGCATATCGACAGATTCCGCGTGCAGACCGCGCTCGGTACCACGAGGCGGCGGCCGCTTGGATCGAACAGCTGAGCGGCGACCGCGACGATCGCGTAGAGCTCCTCGGCCACCACCTCCTGTCGGCTGCGCGGCTGCGGGCTCGGCAAGGAGAGATCGACGGCGCGCTCGCGGCACGCGCGTGCGCCGCCCTCCGCACCGCGGGAGATAGAGCGATGTCGCTCAGCGCCTACACCGCAGCCGCGAAGCATTATCAAGCCGCAGTCGAAACCTCGCCCGACGGCAACGCGCCCGACGCGGCGCGCGCGGAGCTGGGACTCGGCAAGGCGCTGTTCCAAACCGGCGACACATTCCCCGAGCCGCTGGAACGGGCGACCCGAAAACTGGAACAACTTGGCGACGTACGCGGAGCTGCCGAGGCCCACTCCTATTGGGCCGCCTGGTTTGTCAACACGAATCGCGCCGAGGAGGCGTATCCACACGGTCTCCGCGCGTGCGAGCTTCTCGCCGACCAACCCGACTCGCCCGAGAAGGCGTACGCCACCCTCACAGTTGGACGCATCGGCTCCGAACTCGGCGATCCGGAATGCATGGAGCACATCGTGGCCGGCGCCGAGATGGCAGAACGCTTAGGATCGATCGAACTCCAGACACGCGCCGCCTTCATGCTTGCGCAGGAGCGACTGGACCGCGATGACGTCGCCGGTATCCCAGGCATCGACGAGACGCTGAAGCTGGCACGGCAGCTCAACACGAGCACCGCCGTGCTCAGCAAGTTCGTGATAGTTAGCGACCTGCTTGCACTCGGAGAGGTTGCCGCGGCATGCGACCTCCACGCCGAGGCGCGAGACCAAGCCGAGGATCTGCAGCTCTACACCTACTCGAAGGGGCTAGAACAACAAAAGACGTCACTTGCGTTCGTTACTGGAGACTGGGCGTCAGCAAGGACTGGAGCAGAACAGGCACCGCGAACCGGTGACCGCACCGCCTTTGCAAGTGGAGACGTGCTCGGAGACGAGACAAACATCGCGATCCGCGCTGCTCTCAACCTAACGGATGGCGCCATCGACGAGGCGCTCATCGATGCACAGCGAGCCGTGGATGTCATCAGCGCCGGAACCTACGAAGTACCGATCGTCCTTGCGCTTGCGGCATTCGTGTTCGCAGAGTGCTCAAACACAGAACGATCATCGCACTTGATCAACCAGTGGATCGACGTCCTCAAACGACTCCGCCGAGTCTACCCGACAAGCTTCGGATGGCCACTGCTCGCCTGGGCAGCGTATCGAGTAGGTCGCAGGGAAGAAATCGCCCGCCACCTCGACACCCCGCGAGTGCAGACTCCCTGGATCCACTGCGCGCGAACCGTAGCAACGAGAGAACCCAAACCAGCGATCGCGCAACTCGAGGCGATGGGCGCCCTGGGGATCGCCCGAATCATCACATCGGCGATAGCGGCACGAGCATCCGTCGCCGAACAAGGCGGTTGAACCGATCTTCATGAATAGGTTGAGTGCGGTCGGCGCCCTGTCATTCCCTGTAGGACGCACCGCGTCGCAGGAGGACGGGGCGCACAGCGACTGATCCGCCGACAGCTGTCGAAGGCCCTAAGCATCCATAATCCACCTCGTCTTGAGACGGGTGCAGGCCGGTGCGCCTGTAGGGTGCCGGGAGGATCAGACTGCGCCATACTGACCTCTGGAGGATGTGGATGACGACCGGAAGGATGGTGATCGCGCAGTGCCTGCGGTGCCAGGAAACGAAGCCTGGGTCAGCCCCGCGGGGCGCGCTCGGTCGACCAGCCGACCTTTCATCCGCTTCGACCGCCTCAGCTCCAGCGACGCTTCAAAGCCGCCGCCGTTAGAGCCGGCCAGCAGCGGCTCCTGACTCCGCCGCTGACGGCACAGGCCTGTCGATGCTCGTCCTCGAGTCCGAGGGAGCCGCGACGAACGCAGAACGATAGGTGCGGGCGAACATGCCTGGGAGCGGTGCACTTAGGCGGCCCGGCGGGGCCCGCACCGAGCCACTACGGCTTTCTCTCCGTCATACCTCTCGTCCCCCCGCCGCCTGAGATTCCGAACTGCACTGCTACGGCCCTTCCCAGGTAAGGCTGGGTCTGATCACCAGGAGGAAGCGTGCCAAGAATAAGGCCAGCGACTCTGTAGCGTCTCGATGCGACGCGGTGGATGCCTAAGATTGACGACAAAACGTTTCGACCGTAGGCGCGTGCACGACGACTGAGGAGCAGGCTTTTAATCGGCGACGTCGACGACGTTCCACGCGTTGACGGGCCGGCCGAACCCCTTCAGGGTTAGCGGTTCGGTGGGAACTGCGCGGACGGATTGTTCGGCGGCGGCGTGGAGTCGCTGGTTGATGAGGATCTCACCCGCTTTCGCAGCGGCGCTGAGTCTAGACGCGAGGATCGTGACCGTGCCGATCGCGGCATAGTCGAAGCGGCCTTCGAAACCGATGCGTCCCAGCGTGGCGTGGCCGCTGGCTATCCCGATGCCGATGGCTAGTTCGATGCCGCGCTTTCGCCAGCCTGAACTGAGGGTTTCCATCCGGTCGCGTATCGCAACCGCCATTCGCGCTGCTTGGATTTCATGGTTTGGCATGGCCACTGGGTCGTTGAAGAAGATCATCAGTCCATCGCCCGCGAAGTGCTCTAACGTCCCACCCCAGATTCCAATTAGTTCGCCAACCGCGCCATGGTAGTCGCGCAAGACTTCGAACAGTTCTTCTGGCTCCGCCGTCTCTGCAAAGGATGTGAACCCGCGCAGATCGGCGAACAAGACGGTCACGTAGGCGCGATGGCCGGCGAGCAGACGACGGCCATCTTCACTCGAGACGAGCTCGGCGATCGCGGGTGACAGAAACCGTGCCAGTTCCTGCCGCTGGCGCTCGACAGCTTGGAACAAACGCGCATCGGTGATCGCAAGTGCGGCCTCGGCCGCGAATGTGGAAACCAGTCGCACCTGGTCGTCGGTAAAGACCTGCGGCTCCGCCCATGAGATCCCAAGCACCCCGAGAAGCTCGTCGTCGGCAAGGATTGGGACGCCGAGAAGCGCCCGGTATCCCTGAATCCGTTGACTCCCCCACTCGTAGCTTGCGTCAGCCCCGACGTCGGGGATGCCGACCACCGCACGCCGCTGAACCACGCGACCCGTCAGTGTGTGGTTCTCGTCGCCTCGGTGAGGGTGGGCACGCTCGTACTCCAATGCCTCCGGCTTGCCCCCGAAGGCACCACGGACGTGCAGCATGTCACCGTCGACCAGCCACAAAAAGCAGTTCTCAGCACCGGAGAGCTGGCCAGCCATCCGAGCGATCAGGTCAAGAACTGGCTGAACGTCTCCCTGCCCGCGAGCGAGTGCGCGCAGAATGTCGACGACAGCGTCATGCTCCTCGCGCAACTCGCGCAGCTCATCGCTCAAATCACGCGAAACCGGGACCACGAGGCACTCTACCCTCCGCACGACCCGGACGAGGCTGACACAGCCGCGGGATGCGACGCCGCGTTCCGCAGACGCGAACACCCCACGTCGTTCGGCGCCTCGATGCGCTCCCCGAACCCAACGGAACCTCCACGTCGACGTTCGATGTAGTCAGTGTGCCTGGCTGACGAGCAACGATGGTGTACAACGGTGTCTCGAGCGTGACTGAGGACCGGCCAAAGCGGACGTCGCCGAGAACCCGGTAGCCAGCGTCCCGAGACGACGCCGGTTCAAGACCGCGCTTGTTTGGCTCAGACATGCCGCTTGTCGGGGCCTTGAGCGCCAGTCCCACTAATTCAACACGCGGCGACGAGCTCGTGGCGTGTGGGCGAGAAGGGCGCCGAGGGTGTTCGAGCGCGAGGGACGCGTCGTCTTCCTGAACTGCAGATTGCACGAAGATCTGGAGAGTCATCGCGACGCCGTTGCAGTGACGGCCCGCCGGTGACACGATGTCCCATGGCCCTGTGCTCCGAATGCGGCACCGCGAACACCGAGGGGATGAAGTTCTGCGGGGAATGCGGCTCGCCGCTGGGCGAGCGCCGGCCCGCCCGGGAGGAACGGCGGGTGGTGACCGTCCTGTTCGCCGACGTGGTCGGATTCACTAGCCGCTCGGAGTCACTGGATGTCGAGGATGTGGGCGCGTTTCTGGCGCCCTTCCACCGGATCGCGACCGAGCAAGTGGAGCAGTTTGGCGGCGTCATCGCGAAGTTCATCGGCGACGGGGTGATGGCCCTGTTCGGCGCGCCGGTCGCTCACGAGGACGACTCCGAGCGGGCCGTCCGTGCAGCGCCGCGGTCCAGCAGCAGCTGGAAAACCTGCGTGAGCAACGGCCGCGGCTGGCGTTGCACGTGCGTATCGGCATCACCACCGGGCAGGTGCTGTTGCGGTTCGACGACGACGGTCGCGTCGACGGTGTCGGCGATCCTGTCAACACCGCCGCCAGGCTGGAGTCGGCGGCTCCGGTGGACGGCGTGCTGGTCGGCGCGCGCACCCGCAGTGCCACTATCGGCAGCATCGAGTACGACGAGGTCGCGCCGGTGCAGGCCAAGGGCAAGTCGCGTCCGCTGGCGGCGGCCGTCGCCCGCGGCTCCCGGCGGGACGCCCGCGACGCTCCGGCCACCCCGTTCGTGGGTCGCAGCGAGGAGCGCGAGCAGCTGTGGTCCCAATTCACCGGCGTCTGCGATGCACGACGGGCCGCCACGGTCGTGTGGTGGGGCCGCCCGGCGCGGGCAAGAGCCGGCTGGTGCACGAGCTTCGCCGGCGTGTCGAGCAGAGGCGGCATCCGGCCTGGTGGCAGAAGGGGCGCTCGGCTCCCTTCCCCGGCGGGGCCGCGCTGTGGCCGCTGGCCGAGATCCTCAAGCTGCACTCGGGCGTGCTCGACGACGACCAGCTCGTTCCTCAGCTCGGCCGTGACCAGCGCGACCTGGGTGCGGGAACGACGCCGCGCTAGTGTCGTCGGCTGAGCCGACGCGCCACTCGGCGGCGTCGCCGACGTACTCATAGGCGCGACCGAGGGCTCGGTGCCCGGTTGGGCTGCGCCCGTACAGGCCGCGCTCAGCAGCAACCATCCCGCCACCATGAGTGTCGCCACGGACTTCACGACTCATGTACGGCCCGTCGGCCACGCCGCGTCCCCCTCGACTATGAATGGCCGCCCGAGGCGGTGATGTTCTACGAGACGACGGCGACCAACACCGAGAGCACGACCGTGATCGCCGAGATGACGATCGCAGCCGTCGCCGCGGTTGGTGATGAGACCCTGCGGCGTGCCTCGATCGCGATCATCATCGCAGCGCCGGCCAATGCCACGCTGAATATGCCGAGGAAGAACGCGAGCACCGAGATCAGTGCGACGATCGCGAGTCCGAGCGCGAAGCGGCCCGAGGGGGCGTTGTCGGACCGGTTGACGGCTCGACGGGTGAGCAGGAACGTGACCACCGCGACCAGGCTCACGATCACGAGCTCGATCAACGTCTCGCGCGTGGACTCCGAGTTCCGGGGCGGCTTCAGCGTGCTGTAGGCGGTCAACGCAATGGCGAGGCCGGTGCTGACCAGCGGGATTCGCATGTCGAAGTTATCGGTCACGTGCTCCTCCGATGGTTGGGTAATGACCTCTTCGACAGTAGGCGGCGCCGCGCGTTGCGTCGTCATGCGCGCTACCCATCTTTCGGTCATCCGCGAGAGCGATGGCTAGCCCGCCGATCCCGTTCCGCGGGACGATGCGCGCGTGCGGGAACGCGGCTACCGTGGTCCTCATGCGCCCCGTCGCCAACCGGCTGCCGATCACGATTTCCCGTCCGCCGCGAGCGGACGTCGTGCTCGCGGCTGTGATCGGAATCGCCGGTCTGGTTGAGATCGTTCTGACGACGGATCAGGCCCTGCGTCTGGTGCCGGTGGTACTCCTGACCGTGGCGCCGCTGCCGTGGCGACGCGAGCAGCCGTTCGCCGTGCTGCTCGTATGTCTGGCGGTGGTCGCCGTGGGCGAGACGGTCGGCTATCCCGGCCAGGCGACGTATCTGCTGCTCGAGCTGATCATCGCCTTCTACAGCCTCGGAGCATGGGTCGAGCTGAGGCGCTCGGCCGTCGGCATGGTGATATCGCTCGGGATCATCCTCGGCCTCGTCGCGATCCACGAGCCGGGGCTCGACAACTTCACGTTCATCACGCTGTTCTACGGCGGTGCATGGCTGGTGGGCACGTTCGTGCGCCGCCCCAGGCTGCGAGCGCTCCAGCTCGAGACCGAGGCAGCGAGCCTGGAGGCG
>Ga0105238_10006470_pt1 | contig 11649 bp, 8 predicted proteins | sample KBSC34metaG_FD_81526 | JGI IMG/M metagenome (GOLD analysis project Ga0105238, IMG submission 81526) | Corn rhizosphere microbial communities from Kellogg Biological Station, Michigan, USA - KBS C3-4 metaG | ecosystem: Host-associated > Plants > Roots > Rhizosphere > Soil | place: Michigan, USA... | reverse complement strand
TCCGAGCTTGGCGCCGCTGCCCATATGGGCGATGCCGCCGACGAGCGTTGCGAACACGAGCGGCGCGATGATCATCTTAATCAGGCGCAGGAACAGCATGGCGATCAGGTTGATGTCGGCCGCGATCTCGACGCGGCTGTCGGGCAGGAAGTTAAAGATCAGCGCGCCCATCACGATGCCCAGCGCCATCGCAATCAGGATGTATTGCGTAAACCTGTTCGACATTGTTGCTTACCCCCGTAAGTCCGCATATCCGCGAAAGATCAGTTTGGCAGATTTCAAGAGCGGCGCAACACGCTTGCCACCTTCTGCGGTTTTGCCGGAAGTTTCCGTTGTCGAATGGCCACACAGCAAATAACGTTCCATGCAACGCACAATGGATGCAGTTGCAGCTTTTTCTGCGCGTGGCCTGCATCGATAATCGTCAGGGAGGAAGCGATGAACACGAGTGTCAATCGCCAGATTCTGCTGGTGGAAAAGCCGTCCGGCAAACTCGGCCCCGAACATTTCAAGCTGATCGATGGCGCGATGCCGGAGCCGAAAGACGGCGAGGCCCTGCTCAAGGTCCGATATATTTCGCTGGATGCCGCCAATCGCGCCTGGATGCATGGCGCGACCTACCGCTCGGCGGTCGAGGCCAACAGCGTCATGGCCGGCGGCAGCATTGCCGAAGTCGTGGCATCCAAAACACCAGGACTTGCGCCGGGCGATCTCGTGTTCGGCGACACCGGCTGGCAGGAGTATGCCGCCGTGCCTGGAAAGCATCTGAGCAAACTCCCGAAGCTCGAACCAATGACCCATCTGCTCAGCGTCTACGGCGTCGCCGGGCTGACCGCCTATTTCGGATTGCTGGAGATCGGCAAGCCGAAGCCCGGCGAGACCGTGGTGGTGTCGGCCGCCGCCGGCTCGGTCGGCTCGATCGTCGGCCAGATCGCCAGGATCAAAGGCTGCCACGTCGTCGGGATCGCCGGCGGCAAGGACAAATGTCACTGGCTCACCTCGGAGCTCGGTTTCGATGCCGCGGTCGACTACAAGGACGGCGCAACATTCAAGGCGTTGCGTGCAGCGGCACCGAAGGGCATCGACGTCTATTTCGACAATGTCGGCGGCGACATTCTCGAAGCCTGCCTGCCGCAGATGAACAACTACGGCCGTATCGCCTGCTGCGGCGCGATCTCGCAATATGACGGCGTGCCGTCGGCGCATGGACCGCGCGGCGTGCCCGGCCTGATCGTGGTGAAGCGCCTCGTCATGCAGGGCTTCATCGTGATGGATTTCATGAAGGAGCGCGACAAGGCGCTTGGCGAGCTGCAGTCATGGGTCGCCGGTGGCAAATTGAAGGTACAGGAGGACGTCATCAACGGCCTGGAGAATACGCCAAAGGCGCTGATCGGCCTTCTGGCCGGCGAGAACCGCGGCAAGCGCATGGTCAAGGTCTGACGAAGCCGGAAGCCAGCAATAATCGGCTTGCCGTGCGGCGCGAAAGCGGAAGAAAATGCGCCCGCCTTTTTCACGGATAGAGTTTCTGACGTTTGGCATCACTCGAAGCGGCCGCTTCGACTCAAAACGGGAATTGATTGATATGACACATATGACGAAGACGGCCTCATTGCTTCTGGCCGCCATTTTCGCGATCGCAAGCCAGGCTTATGCGCAAGCGCCCAGCGAGGCGCAGCGCGAGGCGATCAAGTCGAACTGCCGCTCCGATTATATGGCGCATTGCTCCAGCGTCCCGCCGGGCGGCGCTGCGTCGCTCGAATGCCTGCAGAAAAACATGGGAAGCCTGTCGGCAGCCTGTGCCGGCGCGGTGCGCGCGGTGGAAGCGCCGGCCGCGGCACCGAAGACCGAGAAGGCGGAAGAGCCCAAGACAGAACCCAAGACAGAGCCCAAGACAGAACCGAAGGCAGAACCCTCGAAGGAGGCCGCACCAGCCGCGAAGGAGGAAAAGCCTGCCGCAGAACCAAAGGCAGCTGGCGCCGCCAAGAAGCCGACCCAGGCCCAGATCTCGGCGATCAAGAGCGCTTGCCGGTCCGATTATCCCAAGGTTTGCGCGGGCGTGCCGACCGGTGGCGCGCCGGCGCTGGAATGCCTGGAGAAGAACAAGGGCAAGGTCTCGGCGGCCTGCGCCAAGGCCGTCGCCGCCGCGGGCGGCGGGGCTGCTCCGGCAGGCGGCGCACCGGCTGCAGCGGCGGGTCCAGGCGTGTCGGGTGGCGCGCCTGCCGCGGCGGCGCCGGCTGCGCCCGCGGTGATCGTGCTGCGGCCGATGCGGCCGCGCGAGGTGTTGTTCGTGATGCGCTCGGCCTGTGGCGGCGATGTCGCAAGGCTGTGTGCGGGTGTCCCGGCCGGCGGCGGACGGATCATCGAATGCCTCGCTTCGCAGGCGCCGGCGCTGTCACCGGCCTGCAAGGACGTGCTCGGCCAGTTCGCGCAGTAGTCGTTCAAGGCTGCGAGTTCCAGCTTGCGGAAATGCGCCAGTCCGGGCATTGCGGGAGGGATTAGGGCCGCGGCACCAGAGAACGGACGGCATGAGCGATCTTCGCGGCTGGTTGCGCGGGCACGGGCTTGAGCAATACGCAGACGCCTTCGAGGCGAACGATATCGATCTCGATATCCTGGCGGAGCTGAGCGAGCGCGACCTCGAACAGCTCGGCCTGTCACTCGGTAACCGCCGCCGGCTGCTGAAGGCGATTGCCGGCGCTGCCGCCACGCCCACGCCTTCGAAACCATCTGCCCCCGAGGCTTCGGAATCGGGTGATGCCGAACGCCGCCAGGTCACGGTGTTGTTCGCCGACATGGTCGGCTCGACCGCGCTGTCGGGCAAAGTCGATCCCGAATTGCTCGGTGGCCTGATCCGTCGCTACCAGGACGCCGCGGCCGGCGCGATCGGGCGCTATGGCGGCTTCGTCGCCAAGTTCATGGGGGACGGCGTTCTCGCCTATTTCGGTTTCCCCCGCGCCTTCGAAGATGCGGCCGAGCGCGCCATTCGCGCCGCGATCAGCATCGTGGCGGAAGCCGGCGAGATCGAATTGCCCGACAACACGCGGGTGCAGACGCGGATCGGTATCGCCACCGGCCTTGTCGTGGTCGGCGAAATCATCGGGACCGGCACGGCCCGCGAGCGCACCATCGTCGGCGAAACCCCCAATCTCGCAGCAAGGCTGCAGGCGCTCGCGGGGCCGGACACCATCATCGTCAGCGAGACAACCAGGAATCTGCTGCGCGGGCTGTTCGAACTTGAACACACCGGTGAGCACGAATTGAAGGGGTTTTCCCGTCCGGTGCCGGCCTGGCGCGTCGCTTGCGAGGCCTCCGTCGCAAGCCGCTTTGCCGCGATCCGAAGCGGCGGCAACCTGCCGCTCGTCGGCCGCGCCCATGAAATGGGGCTGATGCTCGATCGCTGGCGCCTCGCCCGGCAAGGCGAGGGCCAGATCGTCACGCTGGTGGGCGAAGCGGGAATCGGGAAATCCCGCGCGATCGAGGCGCTGCAGGAAGCGCTGGCCGATGAACCGCACAGGCGCATCAACCTGCAGTGCTCGCCCTATCACAGCGACAGCGCGCTTTATCCCGTCATCCAGTATCTCGGCCGCGCCGCCGGTTTCGCGGCCTCCGATTCAACGGATGCGCGGATCGAAAAACTCGGCGCCCTGTTCGGACAGCGCGCAGTTTCGAACGCCGCGATCCCGCTATTGGCAGAGCTCTTGTCGATCCCGCTGACGGCGGTGGAGCCGTCGTCGCAGACGCCGGCGCAGCGCAAGGCGGCGACGTTGGCCTTCATCATCGATGCCTTCCTCAACTTCGGCGAAAGCGACCCGGTACTGATCGTGCTGGAGGATGCGCACTGGGCGGATGCGACCACGCTCGAAATGATGACGCGGCTGACCGACAGCATCGGCCGCGCGCGGGCATTTGCGGTGGTGACAGCGCGGCCGGATTTCACGGCCTCCTGGCTGGGCCGGCCGCAGGCAACGCTACTGACCCTCGGCCGTCTCGGCCGCCAGGACTGCGCGCAACTGGTCGCCGGGGTCGCCGCGACCCACGGCCTGTCGGTGGAGGCGGTGGCGGCGATCGTCGCCAAGACCGACGGCATTCCCCTGTTCGTCGAGGAATTGACCAAGAGCGTCATGGAATCGGCCGGCGAAGACGGCGCGGTGCCGGCGACGCTGAAGGATTCGCTGATGGCGCGCCTTGACCGGCTTGGCGATGCGCGCGACCTGGCGCAGATCGCCGCCGTCATCGGTCGGCAATTTTCGCTTGCGCTGCTGAGTGCGGCGACCGGTCGGGATACGGAAGAACTCGACACCACGCTGGCCCGACTCGTCGCCGCGGAAATCGTTTTCCCGGAACAGCGCAGCCTGGAACGAGGTTTCATCTTCAAGCACGCGCTGGTGCGCGACGTCGCCTATGAAAGCCTGCTGTTGGCGCGCCGGCGCGAATGGCATGAACGTATCGCGCGCGCACTCGAAAAGGATTTCGGCGACATCGCCACGCGCGAGCCGGATCTGCTCGCCTATCATTTCGGCGAAGCCGGGCTGTTGCTCCCTGCCTGCGACTATCGGATGCGGGCCGGCGACCAGGCCGTGAGCCGCTCGGCCTATGTCGAGGCGATCGCGCATTTCTCGGCGGGTCTCAAGCTGGCCGAAGCCATGCCTCCGCAAGACGGCATGCGGCGGCAGCTGCAATTCCTGCTCAAGCTCGGCTCGGCGATGGGCGTTACCCGCAGTTTGCACAGTGTGGAGATGGCGGACGCCTATACGAGGGCCAGCGAGATCGGCGAGAAACTGGGTGACGGCCCAGGCTTGTTCCAGGCCAAATGGGGCCTGTGGCTGAACGCCGCTCTGAGACGCAAGCACGCTTTGGCGCGTGGCCGTGCCGGCGAGCTGGTGACGCTCGCGCAAAGCTCCAGCGATGACGAGCTGTTGCTTGAGGCCTACCATTGCCAATGGTCGACCGCCTTCTTTCGCGGCGACGTCATGGAAACGCTCGACGGATGCCGTGACGGCATCGAACGTTACGACATGGCGCGCCACCATCATCTCAGTCTCGCTTTCGGCGGTCACGATGCCGGCGTCTGCGCCCATGCGCAGTGCGGCAACTCGTGGCAGCTCGCAGGCGACAGAAAAAAGGCGGCGCAAAGCTTCACGGAGGCGATCGCGCTGGCTGAACGGCTCGAGCATCCCAACAGCCTCGCTCATGGACTGCACAATTCCAGCATCGGCCATCAGCTTGGGGCCGATCGTGACGCGACATTGGCGGCCGCGCATCGCGCGGTGGGGCTGGCGGAAAAATTCGGGTTGCCGCCGTGGCGTGCGAGCAGCCTCGTGCTGACCGCCTGGGCTACCGCGGTCGGGCCAGGCGTCGCTGACGCCGCGCGATTGATCGATGCCGAAATCGGCAATGCCACTGCCGCCGGTCCGCTTCCGCAATATTATCTTGGTCTGGCGGCCGAAGTGCTGCTTGCGGCCGGCCGGCCGGTGGACGGCCTCGCCCACCTTGACCGCGCCATTGCCGGGACCGACGAATTTGGCATCGGGTTTTTTCTGCCGGAGATCTATCGCCTGCGGGGCGCATGCCTGCTGGCGCTCAGCCGCGACAACAAGGATGAGGCGCGGTCGGCCTTTGCAACCGCTCTCGACATCGCCAGGCGCCAGGGCGCGGTGATCCTGCAGCGCCGCGCCGAGACGGCGCTATCCGAACTTGCAAACGGCGCAATCCGCGGATAACCCACAGCGGCAATCATGCTGCTGAGCGGAGGCAGGACGTGCGCATCGCCGTGATCGGCGGAGGCCCCGGCGGCCTCTACTTCGCCTATCTCTGGAAGCGGCGTCATCCCGAGGCGCGGGTCGAGCTGTTCGAGCAGAACCCGCAAGGTGCGACCTGGGGCTTCGGTGTCGTATTCTCCGAAGCCGCGCTGGAATTCCTGCGCGCCGACGATCCTGACACGGTCGACGCGATCGCCCCGCGCATGGAGAGCTGGAAGAACATCACGCTCAATCTGCGTGGGCAAAGCGTCGAGATCGACGGCGTCGGCTTCTCCTCGATCGGCCGGCTGGAGCTGCTCACCATCCTGCAGAAACGCGCCCGAGATGCCGGCGTCGCCGCACGCTATGAAACGACTGTCACCTCGCTCGATCAATTCGCGGGCTACGACCTGGTCGTCGCGGCCGACGGCCTCAATTCCTTTGCGCGCCGCGCGTTCGAAGGCGATTTCGGCTTCTCGGTGTCGTACTCGACCAACAAGTTCGCCTGGTACGGCACGACCAAGACCTTTGCGACCCTGTCGCAGACCTTCGTGACGACCGAGCGCGGCGCCTTCAACGCGCATCACTACCGCTATTCGCCATCCATGAGCACCTTCCTGGTCGAGTGCGACCACGCCACCTGGCAGGCCCATGATTTCGCCAACAAGACGATCGAGGAATCGCAGGCGATCTGCGAACAGGTGTTCGCCGGCACCCTCGACGGCCACCGGCTGATCTCGAACAAATCGGTGTGGCGCAATTTTCCCTGGGTCTGGAACGAGAACTGGTCGCACCGGAATATGGTGCTGATCGGCGACGCCCTGCACTCGGCGCACTTTTCCATCGGCTCGGGCACGCGCCTTGCGATCGGGGACGCAATCGCGCTGGTCAAGGCGTTGGAAGCGGAAAGGGACATTGCGACCGCGCTGGCGCGCTATCAAAGCGAACGCAAGCCGATCGTGAAGAAACTGGTTACAGCCGCGCGCGCCAGCGCCGACTGGTACGAAAATTTCGGCGAGCACATGAAGCTCGATCTGATGGATTTCGCCTATAGCTACATCACTCGTTCGGGACGGGTCGACGACGCGCGGCTGCGCACGGCCTCGCCCGGCTTCATGGCGCGTTATGAGGCCTCGCGAAAGGAAGCCCGTCATGGCACATGAAATTGCCGATGGCGTTCCCCGCGACAATCCAGGCAGCCGCGAGATCGGTTTCAAGATCCCGGATCGTTACAACGCCAGCCGCGTGCTGTTCGATAATCTCGCGAAAGGCCACGGCGCGAGACTTGCGCTGATCGGACCCGCGGGCTCACGCAGCTACGCCGAGCTTTGCGCGGAGGCCTGCCGCTGGGGCAACGGCTTTGCATCGCTTGGACTTGCGCGCGGCGACCGCATTCTCCTGTTCCTCGACGATACGCCGGCCTATCCGGCCGCCTTCTTCGGCGCGGTGCGCGCCGGCTTCGTGCCGCTTCTCATCAACACGCTGACGCCGCCTGACCTCTTGCAATTCTATCTTGCGGACTCTGGCGCCACCGTCGCCGTCGCCGATGTGGAATTCTGTTCGCGCTTCGACACCGTGGCCTGCAAGGACACCGCACTGGCCACGCTGATCGTGGTCAATGGCGCGGTCGGCACAAACGCCGCGCCGGAAGCGCTGGCCGCCGGGCCCTGGCTGAAGGATTTCGCAACCGATCTCACTGAAGCCGACACCCACCGCAACGAGATGGCGTTCTGGATGTATTCGTCGGGCTCGACCGGACGGCCCAAGGGCATCGTCCATCTGCAGCACGACATGCCCTATACCGATGAAGCCTTTGCGAAGAACGTGCTCAAGCTCAAGCCGGACGACATCTGCTTCTCGGTGCCGAAAATCTTCTTCGCCTACGGCTTCGGCAACTCCATCACGTTCCCGTTCTCCGCGGGCGCGACGACGCTGCTCCTGCCGGGCCAGCCGAAGCCGGCTGCGATCTTCGAGGCGATCGGGCGCTATCGCCCGACCGCGTTCTTCGGATTGCCGACGCTTTATGTCACGCTGACCAACGCCGCCGAGGCCGACAGGGCCGACTTCTCCTCGCTGCGCATGTCGCTCTCGGCCGCCGAAGTCCTCTCCGGCGAGGTCTTCAACCGCTGGAAAGCGCTGACCGGCATCGAGATCATGGAAGGCCTCGGCTCGACCGAGGTGCTGCACATCTATCTCTCCAATTTGCCGAACAAGACGAAGCCCGGTGCTGCGGGCCTGCGCGTGCCCGGCTACGAGGTCGTGCTCAGGGACAAGGACGGCCGCGAGGTTCACGGCAGCGAGGAAGGCATCATGTGGGTGCGCGGCGACTCCGCCACGCCACTGTACTGGAACCGGCCGGACAAATCCGCCGAGACCATCCGCGACGAGGGGTGGATCTACACCGGCGACCGGTTCCAGCGCGACGATGAAGGCTACTACTTCTTCCGCGGCCGCGCCGATGATCTGGTGAAGATCTCCGGCCAATGGGTCTATCCGCTCGAGGTCGAACTGTGCCTCGCCGAGCATCCCGAGATCAGGGAATGCGCCGTCTACGCCGCCGAGCTGCCGGACCGGCGCATGACGCTCCGGGCGGTGGTAGTGATGAACAGCGCCATCCTCAATGAGGCGGACGCGACGCGGCGGCTGCAGGACTACGTCAAGGCGAAGCTGTTGCCGTACAAATATCCGCGCGAGGTGAAGTTCGTCGCTGAGTTGCCGAAGACCGGCACGGGAAAGATCGACCGCCAGGCCGTGATGCGGATGTAGGAAAATTCGTCATTGCGAGCGAAGCGAAGCAATCCATGGCGCTGCTTGCGGGGATGTGGATTGCTTCGTCGCTTCCGCTCCTCGCAATGACGATCAGGCTTTCAACCCCGTTCCGCCATAGAGCCACGCCAGATCGCGGCACCAGTCTTCCTGCGACTTCGCGCTCATGATGGCGTTGCGCAGGCGCGCGTGCTCGCCGTCCGGGTGATAGATGTGCTCGCCGATCGCGCGCGACAGCAGCTGCACCCGCGCGGTACGCGGGAAGCGCTGCGCGCGATAGGCTTCCAGCGCCGCCGCGTCGTCGTCATGGGCCGCGAGCATGTGCGACAGGCACACCGCGTCCTCCATCGCCTGGCAGGCGCCTTGCGCGAAATATTGCAGCATCGGGTGCGCCGCATCGCCGAGCAGCGCAACGCGGCCATCGATCCATCGCTCGGTCGGGTCGCGGTCGCACAAAACCCACAGTCGCCAGTTCCTGCCATGGCGGATGATCTCCCGCGCCCGCTCATGCACGTGAGAGAAGCCCTGCATCACCTCGTCTTCCCTCACGGGCTTGCCGGCGACCGGCTCGGGCGCGTCGTTGTGATAGGTGACGACGAGGTTGAACACCTTCCAGCCCGACAACGGATAATGCACGATGTGGCATTTCGGGCCGGCCCACAGCGTCGCCGCGTTCCAGCGCAGGTCTTCCGGCATTTGTTCGGTTGGAATCACCGAACGATACGTCGTGTGACCGGAGACGCGCGGCGGGCCGTCCGCCGTCACTTGTTTGCGCACGTTCGACCACAGCCCGTCGGCGCCGATCAGGAGCGAGCCGGTGACGCGCTCGCCACCCGCAAGCTGCGCGGTCACCGACGCGCCGTCCTGATCGTAGCTCACGACCTCGCTGGAGACGCGCAGATCGATCAGCGCGCTGTCGCGGCAGGCCTTGAGGAACACGCCGTGCAGGTCGCCGCGATGCACGACCGCATAGGGATTGCCGAACCGTGCACGAAAAGATTCGCCGAGATCGACATGGGTGATCTCGTCCGCCGTCAGCGCATCCATCAGCCGGAGCTGGTCGATATAGACGGCCATGCCGCGCGCGGCTTCGCCGACGCCGAGATAGTCGAAGGCGTGGAACGCGTTCGGCCCGAGCTGGATGCCGGCCCCGATTTCGCCGAGCGCGGATGCCTTTTCCAGCAGGATCGAGCGGATGCCCTTTTGCGCCAGCCCGAGCGCGGTGGCGAGGCCGCCGATGCCGCCGCCCGCGATCAGGACTGGCAGCGCGCGGCTCAAGTCGATCTGCCCATATGTTCGAGCGCGTCCTCGGCGCGCAGCGGCACGCGCGAGGCCTCGTTGTTGAGATCGACCAGCTGCGTCAGCAGCGCCATCAGCGTCTTGCGGTCGGCGGGCCGCAACGGCTGCAGCATCCGCGCCTGCGCGCGATCGACCGACGGCATGATGTCGCGCAGCAGCGCCGCGCCTGATTTGCTCAAGTGGAGCAGCTTGACCCGCTTGTCCCCCGGTGACGGCTTGCGTTCGATCAGCCGCTTGGCTTCCAGCCGCTCGATCACATTGCCGAGGGTGGAGCGGTCGAACGCGATCACCGCGGACAGCCGGGTCGCATCGATGCCGGGGTGGGTGTGGATCGCAATCAGCGCCGCATATTGCACCGGCGTCAGATCATGCGCCTTGCATTCCTCGACAAAGATCGCGACCGCGATCTGCTGCATGCGGCGAAAGAGATAGCCGGGCGCGGTATAGACCGCGTCCATGGTGATGTCTGGCTTACTCGGCATCGGGCTGCTTGTCCGGCGCGGCATCGGCAAACGCCTGCACCGCTTTTGCCGCACTCTCCGCTTTCAACAGCCGCGGAAAGGCGGCAACGTCGACGCCGAAGCGCCGCGCATTGGCAAGCTGCGGCACCAGGCAGAGATCGGCGAGCGTCGGCGCCTCACCGAAGCAGAACGGCCCCGGCTCGTTCGCAATCAGCGTCTCGCAGGCGATGAACCCCTCGCGAATGACCCATGCCGCCCAATCCGTCACCTGCTGCTCGCCAAGGCCGACCTCGCGCAGCCGCGCCAACACCTTGGTGTTCTGCACCGGATGGATCTCGCAGGCGATCGCCTGGGCAAAGGCGCGCACCTTGGCCCGGCGCAGCGCATCCTTGGGCAAGAGCGGCGGCTCGGGATGGATCTCGTCCAGCCATTCGATGATGGCGAGCGATTGCGTCAGCACCTCGCCCGCATCGGTCTCCAGTGCCGGCACCAGGCCTTGCGGATTGATGGCGAGGAAGGCGGGAGCGCGCTGCTCGCCCTTGCGCAGATGGTGCGGCAAATGCTCGGCGCGCAAACCCTTCAGGTTCAAGGCTATTCTGACCCGGTAGGACGCGCTGCTGCGGAAATAGCCATGCAGCTTCATCGGAACCTCCCCGCAAAATTATTGTTCTGCCGGAATGCGGCGGCGTTGACGCTATCCATATTGTCAGTATGCTGTCAATCTGACCCAAAACTAGAATACGGGAGGCCGCCATGGAAGCCGTGCAGAAGACGCCGGAACGCGAGGCGTTCTACAAGAAGATCGAAGGTGAGAGTCTCTCCGCGCTGTGGAACGTGATGAGCGACATCATCACGCCGGAGCCGAAGAGCGCATGCCGCCCGCATCTGTGGAAATTCGACACCATCCGCGACTACATGACGGAAGCGGGCAAGCTGATCACGGCCAAGGAAGCCGAACGGCGCGTGCTGATCCTGGAAAATCCCGGCCTGCGCGGGCAATCCAAGGTGACGACCTCGCTGTTTGCCGGCGTCCAGATGGTGGTGCCCGGTGATATCGCGCCTGCGCACCGGCACAGCCAGTCGGCGCTGCGCTTCATCCTCGAAGGCAAGGGCGCCTACACCTCCGTCGACGGCGAGCGCACCGCGATGGAGCCGGGCGACTTCGTCATCACGCCGTCGATGACCTGGCATGACCATTCCAACGAGACCTCGGAGCCGATGTTCTGGCTCGATGGGCTCGACATTCCGATCGTGCAGTTCCTCGACGCCTCGTTCGCGGAAGGCCTGAAGGACGACCAGCAGAAGATCACCAAGCCGGCCGGCGACAGTTTTGCGCGCTATGGACATAATCTGCTGCCGGTCGACGAGAAGCGGACATCGAAGAC
>Ga0105238_10006466_pt1 | contig 11653 bp, 8 predicted proteins | sample KBSC34metaG_FD_81526 | JGI IMG/M metagenome (GOLD analysis project Ga0105238, IMG submission 81526) | Corn rhizosphere microbial communities from Kellogg Biological Station, Michigan, USA - KBS C3-4 metaG | ecosystem: Host-associated > Plants > Roots > Rhizosphere > Soil | place: Michigan, USA... | reverse complement strand
CTTCGGGCTTCGGAAACCCACGAGCCCTCTTTCAGGGTGCAACCGGTTCTCCCCGAGGCCCGAGGCCCGAGGCCCGAGGTGCGAGGCCCGAGGGCCCCAGGCCCATCCGACCCTCGGTACGCGCCTTGCTGAGGCCCGACGTGTGTCCGCTGAATCATTCCTCGTCTGTCCCGACTGCGACGGCCTCCAGCGTCGGGTGCGTGGGGCTCGCGTCCTGTGCTTCAGGTGCGGCGCCGTCCTCGATCGACGCCCGGACCCGGACGCTCGCGAGCGCGCGACCGCCTTCACCGTGGCGGCCATCCCGTTGTTCGTCGCGGCGAACGTGCTGCCGCTCGTGCGCGTCGACGGCGCCGCCGGCCCGGCGCGGGTCACGATCCTCGGCGCCGCGGCGGCGCTCCGGACGCAGGGCTGGCCGGCGCTGGCGCTGCTCGTCTTGCTGACGGGGGCGATCCTCCCGGCGCTCCAGCTCGGCAGCGCCGCCTACCTCCTCGTTCATGCGCGCGCCGGACACCGTCCCCGGTCGTCGACCACGTGGCTGCTCCAGCTGCGCGCCGTGATCGGCGCCTGGGCGCAGATCGAGATCCTTCTCGCGGGGCTGGTGGTGGTCCTGTGCAAGCTGGCCGGCGTCCTCCCCGTCGCGCCGGGCCTGGGTTTCCCGTGCCTGGCGGCGGCGCTGCTCCTCGAGCGAGCCGCGCGCCCGGCGCTCGAGCCGCGTCGTTTCTGGGAGGTCTCGCCATGATTGACACGCGCGCCGCGACCTTGGGCCTGGGCGCATGTGGGATCTGCGGGCTCGTCTCGCGGACCGCGCCGCGGACGGAACATCAGGTCTGTCCGCGCTGCGGCGCCCGCCTGCGCATGATCGATCGGAAGGCGAGCCTGGCACGGACGACGGGGTTGCTGGTGGTGGCGGCGCTGCTCTTCGTACCCGCCAACCTGCTGCCCGTCATGACCACGACCACCGTCGGGCAAGCGCACACCGACACCATCCTGAGCGGCGTAGCCGCGCTGTGGAGGGCCGGCGCCTGGCCGCTGTCGATCTTGGTGTTCGTCGCCAGCCTGGTGGTCCCGGCTCTGAAGGTCGTAGTGCTCGGCCTGCTGGTGACGACGGCGCGGCGCCGCTCGGCGTGGCGACGTCACGAGCGAGCACGCCTCTACCGGCTGATCGAGCGGGTGGGGCGCTGGTCGATGCTGGACGTCTTCGTGATGGCGCTGCTGGCGGCGCTGGTGCGCTCGCCCGTCGCGGGCGTCGAGGTCGGCCCCGGCGCCGCCGTCTTCGGGGCGGTGGTGGTCCTGACCATGCTGGCGACGGAGGCTTTCGATCCCCGCCTCATCTGGGCCGGGCCTCGCGAGCAGATACGGAGCAGCCCATGAACGAGCGCGCCTCACCGATCGCGCGGCTTCCGCGGGCTCTCTCGCGGCCGCCCGGCCGCCTCGCCCGCCGCGTGATCCCGCACGCGGCCTGGCTCCTGCCGTGTCTCGTGCTGGCAGCCGGCCTCTGGTTCGGCGTGCGCGCTCTCTGGCAACGCGGGCCCGTCGTCACGGTCACCTTCACGACGGCCGACGGAATCGAAGCTCACAAGACCGCGGTCAGGTACAAAGGCGTCTCGATCGGGGTGGTCACGGGCGTCGAGCTGCTCGAGGATCGCGCGGGTGTCGTGGTGACCGCCGAGCTGTCGCGGCGGGCGAAGGGCCTGCTGGTCGACGACGCTCGGTTCTGGGTGGTGCGGCCGCGGGTGTCGGCCGCGGGGGTCTCGGGGATCGGCACCCTGCTCACGGGGGCGCACATCGCGTTCGACGCCGGTCTGTCCGGCGCGAGCCGCCGGTCCTTCGTGGGGCTCGAGGCGCCGCCGCCGACGATCAACGGCCGGCGCGGGCGGCTTTTCACCCTGCGCGCCGAGGACATGGGCTCGCTCGACGTCGGCGCGCCGGTCTACCTGCGGCGCTTTCGTGTGGGGGAAGTGACGCGGACGGCCCTCGACGAAAAGGGTGACGCCGCGGTGCTGGAGATCTTCGTCGACGATCCCTACGACCGTCACGTCTCCGCCGAGACCCGGTTCTGGAACGCGAGCGGGATCGACGTCACCGTGGGCCCGCGTGGCGTGCAGCTCGACACGCAGTCGCTCGCCTCCGTCCTCACGGGCGGGATCGCCTTCTCGAATCCGGAGGGCGTGGCGCCGGCGCGGCCCGCGGCGCCTGGCAGCACCTTTCAGCTCTTCTCCGACCGGCGGGCCGCGTGGCCCAGCGCGGGCGGCGAGGCGGACGATCTGGCGGGGGCCGTGTCGAGGCTGGTGGCCAAGCTCAACGACGTCCCTCTCGATCGGCTGGCGGACGAGGGCGCGCGGACCATGCGGCAGATGCGGCGCACCCTGGCGCGCACCGAGCGCCTCGTGGGACGAGTCGACGCCGACCTGGTCGACCTGGCCCTGGAGCTGCGCTCGGTCCTGGGGCAGGCGGGCCGGACGTTGGGGTCGATGGAACGGACCTTTTCGGCCGAGGCACCGGTGCAGCAGGACCTGCGCCGCGCGCTGCGAGAGGTGGGTGGTGCTGGGCAGGCGGTGCGGCTGCTCGGCGAGTACCTCGAGCGCCACCCCGAATCGATCATCCGCGGGAAGGGGAAGGACCGTCGATGAAGCCGGCCAGCCGATCCGCGTTCGTCGCCGCCATCGCACTCCTCGGTCACGCGTGCGCGTCGGTGCCGGCGGAGAAGCTCTACACGCTCGATGCAGGCCTGCGGGGGAAGATCGACCGTGCCCCGGCGCGCGCCGAGGCAGCGAGCGACGGTGCTCGGGTGCCCGCGGCTCAGGGGGACGTCGTGGTGGCTCCGCCGGCTCTGCCCGAGCTGATCGATCGTCCGCAGCTGATGCTCCGGATCGGTCCTCACCAGGTGGAGATGCTCGAGCAGACCCGATGGGCCGAGCCCCTGCGCGCCCAGATCGCGCGCGTGGTCGCCGAGGATCTCGAAGCGCTGCTCGGCGGCTGGAGGATCGCAACCAGTGAGGACGTGCTCGTCGCGCCGGCGTGTCGGGTGAGCCTCGACGTCAGGCGCTTCGAGGCCTCGCGCGCCGGCCCGGCGGTCAGCGACGTCCTGTGGCGGGTCGCGTGCGCCGGCGGCTCCGTGCGCACGGGCCGCGCCGCGGCCGCGGAGCCTGTCGTCGGCGCTGGCCTCACAGACGGGCTGGCGCCGGTGGTGGCGGCGCATGGCCGCGCCCTCGATCGATTGAGCCGCGATCTGGCCGCCGCGCTGCGCGACGCCGCTCCCTGATCAAGGGCAGCGGCGCGCTGTCGCTGGATCGCCGACTCGGATCGAATCGCCGGCTCGGATCGAATCGGCCGTGACGGTTGGGCCGCGGGTCAGGCCCGGCTCGAACCGAGGTCGGGCGCGACCCGCTTCGAGCTGCCGCTCGCCGCGGCGGCCTGCTCTGCGCGCACCGTCGCGACCAGGTCATCGCCTCGCGTTTTCCACCATCGCGCGGCGTCGTCTTCGGTCCAGGGCGCGACGTCGGCCGCCGCGCGCAGCGCCGCGAGCATCGCGCCCGCGGTCGGGAACCGCGCGTCCGGCGCCTTCTGCAGGCAGCGCGCGACGATCTCTTCCAGCGACCGGGGGACCTCGCGCCCGAGGTGCTCGCTCGGCCGCGGCGCGGGCGAGTGGAGATGGTGGCCGAACACCTCGACGAGGCTCCGCCCGGTGAAGGGCGGCTGGCCCACCAGCAGAAAATAGGCGACCGCCCCGAGCGCGTACAGGTCGGCGCGTCCATCGATCTCGCCCGGCCGCGAGATGGCCTCCGGCGACAGGTAGAGCGGCGTCCCCAGCACCGTGGTGGCGGTCGACCGGGTGATCTCGTCGAGGCCGCCATGCGGCGCGCCGCCCCCGATGTCCTTCACGAGCCCGAAGTCCATCACCTTGAGGAAGTCCGGGATCCCCCCGCGGCGACAGATCATCAAGTTGGCGGGCTTGATGTCGCGGTGGACCAGCCCGACGGCGTGCGCCTCGGCCAGCGCCCCGCACGCCTGTTCCAGCAAGCGAACGACGCGGCCGGGCGGGCAGGGGCCGTCCCTCGTCACGAGTTGCTCGAGCGTGAGGCCGTCGATGTGCTCCATCGCGTAGTAGAAGACGCCCTCGGGCGTCCGCCCGTAGTCGTAGATGGCGATGGTGTTCGGGTGGCTGAGCTCGCTCGTGAGTTGCACCTCGCGTTCGAAGCGCGCCAGGCGCGTCGGGTCGCGGGTGGCCTCGCCCAGCAGCTTGATGGCGGTGGGCCGGCGCAACATCGCGTGGCGGGCGCGATAGACGATCCCGACGCCGCCCTCTCCCAGCTTGTCGAGCAACGTGTATTGACCGAGCCGCTGGGCGGCGTGCACCTGCCGGCGCAGGCGATGGATGATCCGACCGGCGGCCAGGCCGAACGCCAGCAGGGCGCTCGCGGTGAGCCCGGTCCCGAGCGCCCACGCGGCCGGTCCCCCGAGCGCGCCGCCCACGCCGCCACCTTCGCTGGAGCCGGCGTAGAGCGAGATGCTCCAGAGGCGGTCCGCGTAATGGAGATTGGTCTCGAAGCGCGGGCCGGCGGGCGGTCGACTGGCGAGCTCGGGCGCGCTCTCGAACAGGACACGCTTCTCCGGCGGCGCGCCGAGATCGAGGAGCAGCACCTGGATCCCCCGCCGCAGGCTCTCCTCGATGGCGTGCTCCGCCACCACGCGCACGCGAAACACCTCGACGGCGAAGCCCAGCACGCTGCCGGACGCGCGCGGCCGGCCCGGATCGAGCACGGGTTGAAAGACCGCGATCGAGGTGACGCTGGGCGGGTCGTCGATGAGCTGGATGCGCTCCGACGCGACCGCCTTGCCCGTGGCGCGCGCCCGCTCCGCCGACGCGCGACGCTGGGGCTCGGAGGCGCAGTCGAAGCCCAGCACCAGCGGGTGTCCGGGCTCCATGAAGTAGATCGGCAAGTATTCGTCCCGCGCTTCGGCCCTGACCATCTCGCCGCGCGTATTTCGCTGGCGAAACTGGAACCCCTCCAGGCCGTCGCTGCGGGCCGCCCTCTCGTAGCGGAGGCGCTCACTCGCCGGCACGACCGGGATCCATTCGAGGGCGCGCACCCCCGGATAGCGCTCGAGCGCCGGCTTGACGAACCGGGCGAACTCGGCGCGCGTGACGTCGTGCGAGGCCTCGAACAGGGCCGCCGTGGACTCGACGACCTCGAGGGGCAGCTCGAAGGCCGAGCGTAGGTTCGCCACGATCGAGGTGGTCTCGGCGTCGAACGCGGCCCGCTCGCGCGCCCGACTCTGGGCCCCAAGAGAGAACGCGAGCGCTCCCGATATTGCGGCGCCGATCGCGAACACGATCAACGACGGGCGGTGCATCCTCAGCCCGCCCAGCGAACGCGTGGTTCGCAGGAGCGGACCCCGCTCGCTGGCGGAGGGGGTCGACCGAGCAGCGGGTGTGGCGGCGGACGCCGACGTTCGAGGGCCCATTCGAAGAGAAGACTTATCGCACGAACGCCAGACGGCCGGACGCCCAGGGCTCGTGCCCCGGGCGTTCGGCCGTCCTGCCCGCTCTGGGAGCCGGGTGCTTCCGTTCGGTCAGCGCGGCGACCAGGTGCGGACCGGGATGGTCAGCGTCGATCCGTCGCGACCGCCCGTCGCCACGGTCCAGCGGGGCGCCACCGGTGTGGGCATGGGGAAGGTCCCCGCGTCGGCGCCTGCCAGGGACAGCCTGACCCTGTGGCCGCGCTCGATCCGGGCGGCGGTCGGCAACAACGACAGCTCCACGCGCATGCGGGCGCCGGGCACCGCGGGCGCGCCGTCGGCCCGATTGAAGGAGCGCTGGGTCCCCGGCGCGGCGTCGCAGCCGTCGCTCGATCCCGCGACTTTCCGATGAAGGAGCCGGAGCTCGCCCTCGGTGAGGTAGGTGACCCTTCCGTCCGGCGCGACGTCCTCGAGATAGGCGATGACCGCGCCGTCCGGCTGATCCGAGCTCATCGCCAGGCACAGCTCGGCGGCACCCACCAGCTCGGTGTCACACGTGACCGGCTCGCTGTCGAACGACAGGCGCTGTCCGGGAGCGGCCCGCCGATCGCCGTAGTAGACCGGCCCGCCGCTCTGCGAGGACCAGCGGTTGAAGTTGCCGCCCGACGAGGTCGTGGGATCGACCTGGTAGTCGATGGAGCCGCTCCGGATGACGGGGCGGTCCGTGAGGGCCGCGCCGGAGAGATGCAGCGTCTGGTTCTTCACGCCGGCGGGAGGCCACACCGGCGTGCTCTTCCAGACGCCCGCGCCGAGCACGTAATAGCTGACCTCGCGGTTCGGTGCCTCCCCGCCCAGGACCTTCTTCAGGAAGGCGATGTCGTCGCCGAACTGCTCGGCCGCCTGGGGCCGGGCCACCTGAAACGGCTGGCGCGAGAAGGGATCGGCGTCGAGCCCGCCCATGTGGATCGAGCTGGAGATCGCGACCTGCATCGGCACGTCGGGCAAGGCGTTGAAGCGGGCGAGGGCGCTCTCGGCGGTGGTGCCGTCCATCCAGCTCGCCGGCACGCGCGCCGGCACGGCCGCTCGTCGAAGCGCGTCGGTCCAGGCGACGGGGCTGACGCTGTCGATGGTGCCGGTGCCGATGGCGTCGTCTCGGTAGACCATGCTCGACAACATCTCGCCGCGGAAGTTTGTCTGGTGCTCCTGGAAGGCGGCGCGCAGCAGCGAGTAGTCGGTGTCTCCGTCGACGGGGGCCAGGGGCCACTGGGGGCAAACGGCGGGATCGGCCAGGCACGGCTCGCCCCGGGTCATCGCGGTCACGTCGGCGACGAGGTTCAGCATGCGGGTGTTGGAGAGCCCGCCCGGGAAGAGGTTGTTGTTGTAATGGTCGAAGTCCGAGGCGCGGACGATCGCCCCCTTCAAGGCGGGAGCGCCCGACGCGGCCATGGCCTCGGCCTGCGTCGACGAGATCGAGATCCCGACGGCGACCACCTGTCCCGTCGACCAGCTCTGACTTGCGAGCCACGCGATCATCTCCTTCTGATCGCGGCGGACGTCGTCGGTCAGGAACGAGGTCTGCGTTCCGAACGAGGACCCGAAGCCGCGGGGATCCGAGATGGCGACGACGAACCCGGCGGCGCGGTAGCGATCGATCGCGTGGCCGTTGGCTTCCATCCGTCGGCCGTACCAGGTCTCGACGTAAGCGATGGGCGCCTTGCCGTTCGTCTGATCGAACCCCGCCGGGAAGTACAGGCTGAGGGCCAGGCGGGTGCCGTCGGACACCGTCACGTGGAACGAGCGATCCGGCGCGGGGGGCGGCGCCCACGGCTCGAGCAGCGCCGCGATCTCGGGGGTCTGCGCGAGAGCCTCGAGCTCGGCCTGGGTGTAGTCCATGACGGGTGGACGGCGCCGCGCCGCCAGAGCCTCGGTCTCATTCCCGGGGTCGGCCGCGCCCGGCCCGGCTGCCGCCGGCGAGCCGGGCGACGTCGCCGTCTCCGACGAGCCGCACGCGGCGGCGAACAGGAGGCCGAGCAGCAAGGTGTGGCGGGGCGCGGGCGTTCGCGACCGAGCGGGGCGCGGGCTGGTGGATCTCGGAGTCGGTGACATTCTCATTTTGCTGGCTCCCTTGAATTGGGTGTCGATCGTGTGTTGCGTGTGTGGTGCGGATCGGTCGAGCCGATCTGCAGCCGCCGTGCCGCCGCAAAGCCCCGCGCGTTCTGCGGGCGCGGCGCCGAACCAGGGACATCTGTCCGCCTGTCCGCGGACCGCCGTCCGAGGACCGTCGCGCGGGTGGTGAGCGGCGCCATCTTCTGGGACGCCGCCGCTCGTTGTCGCGCTCGTTGTCGCGCTCGTTGTCGCGCTCGCTGGTCGGCACGGTCGCTGCACCCCCGGGCCTAGAGCCCTCCCTCGTGTGGCGGGCACCCTCAACGAACGACGACGAAAGGCTGGGAGAACCATGAAAGCCAAGCTGGCTTGGATGATGGCGGTGCTTGGCGCCGCCCCGTTGACCGGTTGCGAGACCAACCGCTCGGGCGACCTCGAGTCACGAGGTGCGGGAGACCTCTCGCACGCGCTCACCTCCCGGAGCTCGGCGCTCCTCGAGCTCGGCCTGGCCTGTGACCTGCGCGCGCCGGAGTCGGGCGCGGCGACCTCGCTGCAGCGACGGCCGTATCTGCAACGGGTCACCGATCGTTCGGCGCAGGTGGTGTGGACCACCGACGGGTCCGCGGCGTCCGGCACGGTTGTCGTCGCGAGCCCGGCGGGTGTCGCCGTCGCGAGCGCCACGGCCGTGCCCGATCCGAGCGCCCGGTTGCCGAAAGGGGGGCGGCAGTGGATCTCGTCGCTCTCGGGTCTGGAGCCCGACACCATCTACTGCTACGAGCTGCAGGTCGACGGGGGGCTCGCCCGGCGCGGCGCCCTCCGCACGGCGCCCTCCGCCGGCAGCGCGCGGCCGGTCCGGTTCGTGGCCCTCGGCGATTCTGGATACGGCGGGGCCGATCAGCAGGCGGTCTTCGCGCAAATGAAGACCGTGCCGTTCGACTTCATCGTTCACCTGGGCGACATCGCGTACGAGGGCGGCACGCGCAGCGAGCTGGAGCGATTCTTCTTCTCCGTCTATGCGGACGCCCTGGAGGACTTCGCCGTTTTTCCGGCCAGCGGCAATCACGAGTACGAGTCCGAGGACGCGGCCCCCTTCCGTGAGGCCTTCGTGCTGCCCGAGAATGGGGCTCCGGACGGCGTCGAGCGCTGGTATTCGTACGACTACGGGGACGTTCACTTCGTCGTCCTCGACACCGAGCGGGTGGGCGCGGCCCAGGCGGCCTGGCTCGACGCGGATCTCGAGGCCAACCGCCGGCCGTGGACGATCGTCTATTTCCATCGGCCCGCGTTCTCGTCGGGCGAGCACGGCGGCGATCGGAACATCCAGCGGCAGTTCGGGACGGTGCTGGCCAGGCACCACGTCCCGCTCGTGCTGAGCGGCCACGACCATGATTACGAGCGGACAAAAGCCGTCGATGGCGTGACCTATTTCGTCTCTGGCGGCGGCGGGCGCGGCACGCGTCCGGTGGGCCGCTCGTCGTTCACGGCGTTCTCGGAGGCGGTCTGTCACTTCCTTTACGTGACGGCCACGAAGGAAGAGCTCACCGTCCACGCCATCGACGGCACGGGTCAGGAGTTCGATTCCTGGTCCTTCCCGGCGAGCACGACGGCGGCGACCAAGGTTGGATTCTGAATGACCGGCGCCGCGCGGACGGTCGTCCGTCCGCGCGACGCCGGACAGAAGGCGCGGGAGGGCCGCCGAAACGGCCCGACCCGCGCCTTTTTGCGTTCGGGGCAGCGGCACGAACCTTGAAATGACCCGGGGCCATGCTTCTCAAATCGAGTCGAACCTTCGATCGCCGCTTCGCCGGCCGCTTCGCCGCGCTCGGCGTCGCGCTCTGCACGCTGTCCTTGCAGTCGGCCCTGGCCCGCGCCGACGACCCTCCGCCGGAAGATGACGGCGCGACGACCGCCTCGTCGACCGCGCCGGCGGCCGTCAGCGGCGTCGAGATCCCCGAGGCGCCCTCGCCAACGTCGCCCGCCCGCGCCGCGCTGGTGGTCCCCCGCCTGGGGGCGACCGTGGTGGCCGCGCCGGTGAGCGGCGCCCTCACCGTTTACGACCGCTACCAGATTCGCGAGCAGATCGTGGACCTCTTCTTCAACGACGCGCGTACGTTCGGGGCCTATCCCGTGGTTGCGTTCGAGACCGGCCTGCCGGTCGGCGTGGGCGCGCGGGTCGTTCATCGCGATCTCTTCGGGGCCGGCGGCGGTCTGCGCCTGGCGGCCGATTATGGCGGCAGCTCGCGGCACCGCCTCGAGGGCAGCGTGTCGAGCCCGTCGTTCGCCGCCGGCGTGCTGCGCGCTCGACTGGCCGGCGGGTGGCTGAGACAACCAAGCGCGCCCTTCTATGGCATCGGCGACCAGGATCTGGTGCGGCCGGATCCGACGGTGAGGGATCTCCCCGGGCGTGCGCCGCTCGCTGTCGCGACCTCGTTCGGGCAGGACGTCGTCCACGCCGTGCTCGGCGTCGACTTCGATCCGCGGGGCCCCCTCTTCGCGTCCATCACCACCGGGTACTATGCGCGCGAGTTCACGGAGTCTGCGCCCGGGTCCACGGTCGACTCCGGGGATCTCGGGCGGACCGACGTTCGCTTCGACACCGCGACCCTGACCGGGTGGGGGCAGGGCACCAAGATCTCCTATTCCGAGCTGGCGGTCGGGTGGGACAGCCTGGCCACCGCCAGCAGCTTCGTCCCGGCGGGCGCCCCCTCGACCGGCACCAAGGTGGTGCTGTTCGGCGGGGTGGCCCGCAGCATCGAGCTCGCGGGCGGCGGCGCCCCCGTCGCCTACACGCGCTACGGCCTGGACGGCCTGCGCTACTTCGATCTCTACAACGGTGATCGCGTGCTCATCCTCCGGGGGCGCCTCGAGGGGGTGGCGGGCGCCGGCGACCGCATCCCCTTCACCGACCTGCCGCGCTTGGGCGGACCGACCCTGCTGCGCGGCTATTCACGTGATCGCCTCCGCGATCGCGTGACCCTGCTGGCGTCGGCGGAGTATCGCTATCCGGTCTGGCAGAACCTCGCCGGCTATCTCTTCGTCGACGGCGGTAGCGTGCGCGCTGGCCTGTCGGATCTGGGAGGCGCCGTGTCCCGTCCCAGGGTCGGCGGCGGCGGAGGTCTCGAGCTCTTCATCAGCGGGCAGTTCGGCCTGCGCGGGCAGGTCGCCGGCTCGTCGGAGGGACTGTTCTTTCAACTCGCGCTCCAGCCGGTCTATCGGCTCGACGCCCAGCACTACAGGATCTGACATGAACACCATCGCTCGAAGCCGTCGTCTCCGCTCGCTCCCCTTCGCGCTCACCGCGACCGTCGCCGTCGCCGCCGTCTCCCTTGGGACCGGTGCGCGGGCCGAGGCGGAGCCCGCTCCTCCCCAATCTCCGCCTGGAGCCACGCTCGACAGCAGCTTGAGGTTTCGGAACGCGCCGATCGTCACCGCGGTCCGTGACCCCCACGCGGGGCCTCGCCCGGCGGAGCGGGAGTTCCTGCGCAGCGCCTACTTCTTCGACGCGTACCTGGGCCAACGAAGCGTGCGCCTGCTGGGGCGGGAGCCGTCGGGGCGGGCGCTCGCCGTCAACGCGCTGGACGAGGTGCCGGACTCGAGCTGGTTCCAGAACCGGGCCGGCGCGCGGCCGATCTCTCCCGGCGAGATTCACGACCGGCACCTGGCGCCCCCCAAGGCGCCCTTCACGGTGATGGGGACCAAGCTGGGCGGTACCAGCCTGGGCATGCGCGTTCGGGACGCGAACGGCGCGGGATTTCTGCTGAAGTTCGACGCCCCCGGCGATCCCGATGGTCAGACCGCCGCCGACCTCGTGGTGCAACGGTTGCTCTGGGCCTGCGGCTATCACACGGCCGAGGACACCATCATCGACCTCGGCCCCGAGGATCTCCGCCTGCACCCGAAGGCGGTGGCGAAGACCAACCGCACCCTGGCCCGTCCCATGGTCGAGGCCGACATCACCGCCATCCTGAGCGCGGTCGAGCGGGGGCCGAACGGGCGTTACCAGGCCCTCATGAGCCGGTTGCTCGACGGGGTGCCGGTGGGGGGATTTCCGCAGCAGGGCGTGCGCCCGGACGATCCCAACGACGTCGTT
>Ga0105238_10006465_pt1 | contig 11654 bp, 10 predicted proteins | sample KBSC34metaG_FD_81526 | JGI IMG/M metagenome (GOLD analysis project Ga0105238, IMG submission 81526) | Corn rhizosphere microbial communities from Kellogg Biological Station, Michigan, USA - KBS C3-4 metaG | ecosystem: Host-associated > Plants > Roots > Rhizosphere > Soil | place: Michigan, USA... | reverse complement strand
TCCATCCCGCGGTCGGCAGCATTCAGAATCCGCGCCGGCTGGAGGAGCTGTTTGGGGAGCATCGTCCTGAATCCGTGTATCACGCTGCGGCCTATAAACACGTGCCGCTCATGGAGACGCATCCCTTCGAGGCGGTGGAGAACAACGTATTCGGCACGCGCAATCTGGCCCAGGTCGCATCGACCTACGGAGCCGAAGAGTTTGTTCTGGTGAGCAGCGACAAGGCCGTGCGGCCGGCGGGCGTAATGGGCGCGACCAAGCGCGTCGCAGAAATGATCTGCCAGGCGGAACGGTCTGGTTCCACGCGATTCCGCGCAGTGCGCTTCGGCAATGTGCTCGGGTCGAGCGGAAGCGTGATCCCGAATTTCCGGCGGCAGATTGAAGCGGGCGGGCCTGTCACCGTGACGCATCCTGAAATGCGTCGCTACTTTATGACTATTCCGGAAGCAGCGGAATTGGTCCTGCAAGCGGCCGCCATGGGCTCGGGCGGAGAGATCTTTGTGCTGGATATGGGCGAGCCGGTCCGCATTCTGGATTTAGCGCGGAAAATGGTCCTGCTCAGCGGCTTGCGGCCGGATATCGACATCCCCATCGTGTTTTCCGGACCGCGTCCGGGAGAAAAACTGTTCGAGGAGCTTCGGGCTCTGGAAGAGAATACGACCAGCACACCGCATGCTCAGATCCGCGTGTTTTCGGGGCCCGCACCCCAGCCGGAACTCATCTGGCGGGCGATCGAGGATCTTAAGCGCGCGGTTCTTGATCGCGAGCCTGCCCGGGTGGTTGGCCTGCTTCAGCAAATGGTTCCAGACTACACGCCGAGCGTAGTGGCGTTGCGGGAGTCTTCGCGTCTTCGAAGTTTCTCTTGCATTGGATAAAGAGCGTGGGCCCAACACGCCGGCGATGCTGCTGCTGGCGCTAGCGGGCGCGGCGACGCTCACAATCTGGAATCCCGATCCGTTCATGGACTGGATTTACGGAGGCGGTGTGTTTCTCTTGGCCTGTTGGGCTGCGTTGAGAACGAAGCTCCGCTTCGGGCTGTCGTTGACGATGTCGATACTGCTCGGAGTGTGGGGATTCGTGCAGCTTGGGGCGGGCTGGACGGTGTACCGGAATGCCACTCTGAACGGATCGTTGCGCGTAGCGGCATTCTCCGCCACCGCGCTGGTCGCCTCGGTGGTTTTCCGCCGTCCCCACGTCCGCGACCGAATGTTGCGAGGGCTTTCCTGGTTCGGGCTGCTGCTGGGGATTGTCAGTGTCGTCGCTTATTACGCCTCACCGGGGAGAATTCTTTGGATGTTTTCGAGTCCCTACCCGGACGTTTGGGGACCGTTTCTGAGTCGCAACAACTTCGCCCAGTTTATGGAGCTGGTTTTTCCGGTGGCGCTGTGGCTGGCGTGTTCCGCCGAGGATCGCTTGACCTACATGTGGATGAGCGCCGTGATGCTGGCGTGCGGGCTGGCGTCGTCGTCGCGTGCCGGCGCGGCGCTGCTGGTCCTGGAAGCGTTGGGGGTATTCCTGTTGGTGCGGCCGAGACCGAGCAGGCGCCTGGTGGCTGGATTTGCGGCGGGCGCGATCGTCTTCGCGGCACTGGCGGGCGGGGATACCTTGATCCAGCGCTTCGATGATTCCGATCCTTTGCAGTATCGCCGCGAAATCTATGCGTCTTCTCTGGCGATGATCGCCGAGCGGCCGTGGACCGGCTATGGGCTGGGTACCTTCGCGACCGTCTATCCGGAATTCGCAACCTTCGATGCGGGCGCCGTGGTGGAGCACGCGCACAACGATTGGCTGGAGTGGGCGGGCGAGGGTGGGTGGCCATACGCCGCTACTTGGCTGTTATTGGCTCTCGCAGCCGCGCGTCCGGCGCTTCGCTCGATTTGGGGAATAGGGATAGTGGCGGTATTCCTACATGCCCTTGTGGACTATCCATTTGCACGCTTCGGAGTAGCCGCGTGGCTGTTTATCTTAGTCGGCGCGTTGGAGAATTCCACCATCAAGTCCGCACCATAGAAGAGGAGAATGATGTGAAAATTTCAAAAGTGCTCATCGTGTTTGTCGTGTGGCAGTTGATGACGACTGTCGGGATTGCAGCGACGCGCGTGACTGGCAACGTCATCGGGAGAGTGGTTTCCGCTGCCGCCTTTAGGCTCAACGGGGACACAGTCATTTCGAACGGAACACTGCTGGACGGAGCGGTCATGGAGACAGCGCGGACAGCGTCCTCGGTGCAACTTTCGAGCGGCACGCGCTTATCTCTCAGTCCGGCCTCGCGGGCGAAGGTGTACGGGGACCGCATGATTCTCGAGAAAGGCGAAACCCGCATCGAGTATGTCGTGGGGTTTCACCTGGAAGCTCTGGGACTCGTCATTCGTCCGGGGGTCCGCCCTGGAGGCGGATCGAGTAGCGGACGGATCGGACTAGAAGGGGACACGCGTCTTCGAGTGGCGGCAGTGACTGGATCATTCCTCGTGTGGAATGCCCGGGGCGTGCTGGTGGCGAATGTTGCGCCAGGGTCCGCTCTAGCGTTCGAGCCGCAGCCCGCTGCCGCGGCAGCCGCGACTAAGATCACGGGCACTCTCACCGAGCAGCATGGTCATTTTATGCTGACGGACCGAGTGACCCGCGTGACGGTAGAAGTCACGGGACAGCGCCTGGGGGCGTATGTGGGCCAAGTGGTAGGCGTAACCGGCGCGATGAACGTGGCGGCGAAGTCCGTCGCCAATGCGCCGCAGGTGATTGCCGCGAGCCAAGTGCAGTCTATCGACAACGGTGCATCCGTCGCCGCCGTCGTCGGTGGAGTATCGGCGGTCGAATCCCGGGCGCAACCTCAAGACGTTCCACCGGGTCTGCCGCCAGACCGGCCGAAGGGTCCGCCGCCTGGACGCCCGAAAGGTCCGCCGGAAACGCCGCCTGGGCTAAGTCGCTAATGCCGTGGGCTCTGTCTTTGAACGCGCCGTTCTGTTGTTGCTTTTTGGATTCGCCCTCTGCCTGACGATCAAACTAGCAGTGGCTGAGGCTCGCTTGCGGTTGAACCCGGAGTTGGCGTCAGCCAACCAACCGCGCGTTGCCGTAACCCTGAATCCCCGGCTGGCGATCGCCTGGATTCAGTTGGGGCTCGATTCCGAGGCGGAGGGTAACCTGGCGGAAGCGGAAATCGACCTTCTACAGGCCGCGCGCGTCGATCGGCAATACATCCCTGCCTGGACGCTCGTCAACTTCTACTTCCGTCGTGGCGATTCGGCGAACTTCTGGGCATGGGCGCGGAAATCAGCCGCACGCACATTCGACGATTATCGTCCGCTCCTCCGGCTGGCGGACGTACTTGAACCCTTGCCGCGCGAAGTCGCCACACGTCTGGGCGGCAGCCCGCCTCTGCTACGGGCTTATATGGACGTTTTGATTGGGGCCGGCCGGCTCGATGACGCGCAGGAGATTGCTGCGCTCCTGGCTTCGCATCATGATCCTTCCGATGCTGCACGTCTGGTCGACCTTGCGGACCGGCGGCGGCTCGTCAAATAGAATTCTATTTGCGTTCGCTTGCGGCTCCGACTTCGGCCAGGTGTTCCGCAGTTTCCTGCTCTAAGCTGGCGTGCAAGCTGTTCCCGTGCGCATCCATGGTCACGATCGCCGCGAAATCATGCACGCGCAGGTGCCACATCGCCTCAGGGATTCCGAATTCCAGCAGGTGCACGCCCAGCACTTTATCGATCGACCGCGCGTAAAACTGCGCCGCCCCGCCGATACCGTTCAGGTACACAGCGCCCGATTCCTTTAGCGCCGCAAGCGTCTTCTTCCCCATCCCGCCCTTTCCGATCACCGCGCGTACTCCGTAGTTGCGAATGATATCGGCCTGGTACGGTTCTTCGCGACTACTCGTCGTCGGACCGGCTGCCTTCACTACCCACTCCTCGCCCTCCTTCAACATCACCGGCCCGCAGTGGTACAGCACCGACCCCCGCATATCCACCGGCGGCGGATTCTTCATCAGGTGCGCATGCACCGCGTCGCGGCCCGTGAACATCTCTCCGCTGATCAGCACCACGTCGCCCACCTTCAGTGCACGAACCTGATCTTCGGTCAGCGGCGCGCGCAGGATTACTTCTCTACCCGTCAAAGGGAAACCTTCGCCGTTGGCCATCTTTGTCACCGGCCGCGCAGGGTCGCGGTACAGCCACTTGGTGATGGCACCACTGGATGCATCCAGATGCACACCCAGTCTGCGATACGCCCAGCAATCGTACGCCACGCTGACGAAGAAGCTGGCAGGCAGACGATTCGCAGCCGTGATCTTGCATCCGATCAGCGAAGACTTGCCGCCGAATCCCATCGCTCCCACGCCGATCTTGTTGGCCTCATCCATGATCTCCGCTTCGAGTTTGGCCAGAACCGGATTCGGATTCGTATCGTCCAGCGTGCGGAATAACTGATTTTTCGCCAACAGATACCCATGCGCGCGATCGCTGCCGATGCACACGCCCACAGCCCCCGGTGCGCAGCCTTGCCCTTGCGCCTGCCAAACCGAGTGCAGAATGCACTTGCGAACGCCTTCCAGGTCGCGGCCGGCTTTCCCCAGATGCTCCAACTCCATGGGCAGCGAATACTGAATGTTCTTGTTCTCGCAGCCGCCGCCCTTGAGAATTAGTCTTACCTCGATCTCATCCTGCTCCCACTGCTCGAAATGGATCACGGGAGTCTCTTCGCCCAAATTGTCGCCGCTATTTTTGCCGGTCAGCGAATCGACCGAGTTCGGGCGCAGCTTGCCCCGTTTGGTGGCCTCGGCTACCGCCGCGCGGATGGCTTTCTTGATGGCAAGCTGGTTCACGCCCACCGGTGTGTGCACGTCGAACGTCGGCATGCCGGTGTCCTGGCAAATAGGCCCCTGATCATCCGCCGCCATGTCGATATTGGTGGCGATAATCCCCAACGCCTGAGAAGACTGCGTGTGTGGCGTCTCTGCCGCAATGGCGATGCCCATTGCGGCGCGCACATCCGGCGGCAGGTTGGTGGACGTCTGGGTGATGAGTTCGACGAGACTTTCCTGAAGGAATTGCATGAGGGTGTCCAAACATTGATTCTACCGTCACCTCCCGCGATTTACAGGCTCTGCGATAGGATCAAAGATGTCTGTGGCGTTCTTTGCTGTACCAACCCGAACCATGGAAGACACCGTTCTTTCGGGTGACTGGCTGTTCGTTCGCCGGCACGGCGCGCGAGGTCCCGGCCGGGGCGATGTCATCGTCTTTCGGTATCCGGTCGATCCAAATGAGACGTTCCTCCAGCGTGTAGTTGGCTTGCCTGGTGACCGCATCCGCATCGCCAGCAAACAACTCCACGTAAACGGCCGCAAACTCGACGAGCCTTACGCAACTCACAAGTCCATACACCTGGACTCTTATCGCGACAATTTCCCCGATGATCCCAATGTACCGCTCGCTCCGCAGGGCGCAGAAATGCTCAGCGAACACGTTTCCAATGGTGAGGTGGAGATTCCGCCAAATCGCTATTTCGTTCTGGGCGATAATCGCGATAACTCTTGGGATAGCCGCTACTGGGGCTTTGTGCCGAGTGAAAACATCATCGGGAAACCCTGGATCGTGTACTGGTCAGTTGAGCCCGCGATCGCACCTTCTGGTAAACCAAGCATGGGCTGGCCTTCTTTCTCCGGAATCCGTTGGCGACGCATTCTTACACCTATCCGCGACTATCCCATTTGACGAAAGGCGCCGTTAACCTGCCGCCGTACTCGATTGCGCGCTGGTAAAGCGGTCAGGACTTCCCGCCGCCGGCAACGCCCCGATCTGGCGCAACAAACCGAGTTGGTCCCAACTGTTCCAGCCCTCGACGATCTGCCCGTTCGCGATGCGAACAATAACAATCCCTGCGATCCCCACGCGTTTGCCCGATGGCGCGACACCCAATTGTCCGCCCTTGTGAGTTCCCTCGACGCTAATCCGCACGGTGACTCTATCGCCTTCCGCAAGGATGTCGTCGATCGTCATGTGGATATCCGGCAGCGCACCTCTTAGGTTGGCGACAAAGGGTTTGAATCCGGCTGGGCCATGCAGAGGCGCGTCCGTGTCGCCCAGGCCGTAGCCGACGCCTTTCGCGGAGAACAGCTCGTCGATGGTTTCCTCCCGACCCTGATTCCACACTTCTTCAAACCAGCGGCGGACGAGTGACTTGTTGGCTTCGCTCATGCAGTTCCCTCCCGGCGGCCACTGTACCAAAACAAAAGCGGCGGGTATTACTACCCGCCGCCATAAAACAAGATTCGGAAAGTGCGTTAGTACCGATAGTGATCGGGCTTGTATGGACCTTCCACCGGTACCCCCAGATACTCCGCCTGCTTCGGCGTCAGCTTGGTCAGCTTCACGCCGATCTTGTCCAGGTGCAGCCGGGCGACTTCCTCGTCCAGCTTCTTGGGAAGCGTGTACACACCCACTTTGTAGACGTCCTTGTTCTTCCACAGGTCCAGCTGCGCCAGCGTCTGGTTCGAGAAGCTGTTCGACATCACGAAGCTGGGGTGGCCTGTCGCGCAGCCCAGATTCACCAGCCGCCCCTCGGCCAGCAGGAAAATGCTGTGCCCGTCGGGGAAGGTGTACATGTCCACCTGCGGCTTAATCTCGGTCTTCTTCACGCCCTTCGCCGTGTTCAGCGGCTCCACCTGGATTTCGTTATCGAAGTGGCCGATGTTGCACACGATCGCCTGATCCTTCATCTTCTTCATGTGATCCAGCGTGATGATGTCCACGTTGCCCGTCGTGGTCACGTAGATATCGCCGCGGCCGAGCGTGTCTTCAACCGTGGTCACCTCGAAGCCTTCCATGGCGGCCTGCAACGCATTGATCGGATCGATCTCCGTTACCACCACGCGCGCGCCAAACCCGCGCAGCGAGTGTGCCGAGCCTTTGCCGACGTCGCCGTAGCCGCACACTACCGCGACCTTGCCCGCCACCATCACATCGGTTGCGCGCTTGATGCCGTCGCTAAGCGACTCGCGGCAGCCATACAGATTGTCGAACTTCGACTTGGTTACCGAGTCGTTCACATTGATCGCCGGCACCAGGAGCCTGCCTTCCTGCTGCATCTTGTACAAGCGATGAACACCGGTGGTCGTCTCTTCGGAAACACCGCGCCATTCCTTGGCCAGATCGCTCCAGCGCCGCGGATTCTCGGCATGAACTTCCTTAAGCAGGTCCTTGATGACCTTCTCTTCATGGCTGCCCGAAGGAGTATTCACCCAGTCCGACCCCTGCTCGAGCTCCACGCCCTTGTGGATCAGCAGTGTCACATCGCCGCCGTCATCTACCACCAGCTCCGGGCCTTTGCCGTGGGGGAAACTGATCGCCTGATAGGTGCACCACCAGTATTCTTCGAGCGTCTCGCCCTTCCAGGCGTATACCGGCGTTCCGGTTGCCGCGATCGCCGCAGCCGCGTGATCCTGTGTGGAAAAGATGTTGCAGCTGGCCCAGCGCACATCCGCACCCAGGTCCTTCAGCGTTTCGATCAGCACGGCCGTCTGAATGGTCATGTGCAATGATCCGGTGACACGCACGCCTTTCAGAGGCTTCTCCGTGGCGTATTTCTTGCGGATCGACATCAGGCCGGGCATCTCGGCTTCGGCGATGCTGATCTCTTTACGGCCCCAATCGGCCAGTTTCATATCGGCGACTTTGTAGGCCAGCGTGGCCGGATTCGCAACGGTGCTCATCTCTAAAGCTCCTTTAAACTTTTATATCGTAGAATCTCGATACGTTGATATAATACTAGACAGGAGCCCATGGCGTCAATCCTCAAATCCCTTCGCCTGCTGGCCGATCCCAGCCGCGTCCGCATGGTGCTTCTTCTGGAGCGCGAGGAACTCTCTGTAGCCGAATTGCAGGAAATCCTTGCGATGGGACAGAGCACCATCTCCACCCATCTCTCTCAGCTCAAGCAGGCGGGCATCGTCGAGGATCGCCGCACCGGCAAGAACATCCTCTATAGACTCAAGGCTTTCGGCAACGGGACCCAGCAGCAGGTGCTGGAGGTATTGCGCCATGCCGTTAAGGAAATCCCGGAAGCGGCGGAGGATCGCGACGCGCTACGTCTGGCGCTTCGCCGGCGTCAGGACAAAGTCCGGTCGTATTTTGACGAGCTGGCCGGGAAGTTCGGACGGCAGTATGTCCCCGGACGCTCCTGGCAGGGCTTGGCGGAAACGCTTCTGATGCTGATGCCGCCCCTGGTGATCGCGGACCTGGGCGCCGGCGAGGGAACTGTGTCTCAGCTCCTGGCCCGTCGCGCCAAGAAAGTCATCGCCGTGGACAACTCCGAAAGAATGGTTGAGTTCGGAGCGCAGCTAGCCCGCAATCACCGTGTGAAGAATCTGGAGTACAGATTGGGCGATCTTGAGGATCTGCCTGTGAAGAAGGGCGAAGCCGACGTCGCTTTCTTTAGCCAGTCTCTGCATCACGCCCAGCATCCGGCACGAGCTCTGGCGGAAGCCTTTCGAATCGTGAAACCCGGAGGCCGAGTCATTATTCTCGACCTCCTGAAGCATCACTTTGAAGAAGCCCGCGCGCTCTACGCCGACGTGTGGCTGGGTTTCAGCGAGGTGGATCTTCGGCGTATGCTGACCGATGCCGGGTTCGACAACATCAGTACGGCGATCGTGCATCGCGAGTCCGAAGGCCCGCACTTCGAGACCATCCTCGCCGTAGGCGACAGATAGCTAGCTGGAACTATCGCGCTGCTGACCGAAGTGACGATACAAGAAGGCAAAGTATCCGGCCGCCAACAACACTCCGGGAATCCACCACGTCAGGCCCATTCGTAATCCGTACGGTCCCGCCGCGGTCCTTTCAATCGTGAGTCCCAGGCTCGGATCGCCGCTCGACGGGAGCACGTAAGGATACAGGCCAAGAGCCGCGCTGGCCAGCATCCCCGTGATGAATCCGCACGAGCACAGGAACGCGCGCAAATCCTGCGCCCGTCGAAGAAAGATCCACGCCCCCACCAAAGCCGCCACCGAGATCATCGGGAAGATACTCCCCCAGGTATGCAATCTGAGGTTGGCTCCAACCTGCGGCTGGATCATTAGCGTGAATGCCGTCGTCAGGGCGGTAAGTGCCGCGGCAATCCACCAGGCTACGCGAGCTACATGGCGCGAACGCCTCTGTACTTCGCCCTGGGTCTTCCATGCCACCCACAAAGCGCCATGCTGCGTCAGCGTGATGTACGCCAGCAGGCCGACTGTGATGGTGTACCAATCCAGAATCCCGACCTCACCTTTCACGCCGAAGTTGGTCCATAGCGGCAGAAAAAACTCGCCGCTCGCATTGAGCGAAACGCCGCGCACCACGTTCCCCAGAGCCGCTCCGAAGAAGATCGCCAGCAGAGCGCTTGCGCCGCTGAACACCACATCCCACAGCGGCTTCCACACGGGACTATCGATGTGCCCGCGAAATTCGATCGCGATTCCGCGCAGCATTAACAGCCACAGGACCATCATCAATGGCAGATAAAATCCGCTTAACGCCGAAGAATACAGGCTGGGGAACGCCATGAATAACGTGCCCCCGGCAGCGAGAAGCCACACTTCGTTGCCATCCCAATAAGGACCGATGGCGGCCAGCACCTGCTTGCGCTCCTCGTCGGTGCGCGCCACTCCCAGGTGAATAATTCCCGCGCCGAGATCGAATCCGTCCAGCACCACATATGCGACCAGCGCAACTGCGACGAAGCAAAACCAGAGCGTCTCCATCTACTCATCCTCCGGTCCATGTGCGATCTCGCGACCCACCAGGAACAGAAAAAGCACGCTCAGCAACGCGTACATGCCCATGAATCCGATCAGACTGAACAGCGCGTTCCCAGCCGAGACATTCATGGACGCGCCTTGGTCGGTTCTCATCAAGCCGTAGATGAGCCACGGTTGCCGGCCGACCTCTGCGGTGATCCAGCCGGCCGTCGTCGCGATGTAGGGAAACGGCAGCGACAGCATCGTCACCCACAGCCACCCCCGCGCGCTATACAGGCGGCCTGTCCACAGCAATAAGGTTGAGATCACTATGATTGCGATGAAAATGGTGCCTAGCCCAACCATGATGTGATAGCTGTAATACAGCAGCGGGATATTGTCGGGCCACTGCTCCCTAGAGAACGCATTCAGACCCTTCACTTCCGCCTCCCACCGCTGATAGGTGAGAAAACTCAGCGCCTTCGGCACCAGCAGTGGATTGTCCAGGCGCTTCTTTTCCATGTCCGGCTGGCCCAGTATGGCGATCGGCGCGCCTTCGATGCTTTCGAACAGACCCTCCATTGCCGCCAGTGTCACTGGCTGGTACGTTGCGACGTTCTTACCCTGCCGGTCTCCCGTCGGAAAGATCATCAGCACCGACGCAATGCATCCCGCCACCACTCCCGTGCGTATAAATATCCGGGCAGACTCCGTGCACCGGCCTTGCAATAGGTAGAACGCGCCCAGCCCCATCATCACGAAACTGGCCGTGACCACCGACGCAATCATGTTGTGGAGATACTGCCAGAATGCCCACGGATTCAGCAGCACCGCCCACACATCGTCCAGCCGGATCTCGCCGTTTGATCCCAGCGAGTAGCCCACCGGATGCTGCATCCACGCATCCGTCGCGATGATGAAGAATCCTGATAGCCAGGAACCTAGAAACACCAGGAAAGCCGATGCCCAATGCGCCTTGGGACTCAGACGCTTTTCGCCGAAGATGAACAGTCCCAGGAATGCCGACTCCATGAAGAATGAGAAGACGCCTTCCATCGCCAGAGTCTGCCCGATTACGCCGCCCGCTGCTTTCGAAAACCCCGCCCAGTTCGTTCCGAACTGAAATTCCATGGGGATTCCGGTCACCACGCCCATCGTGAAGTTGATGGCGAAAATCTTTCCCCAGAAACGAGCCGCAGCGTGATAGCGCCCGTCATTCGTGCGTAGCGCGACGGTCTTCAGGATGACGATCAGCAGCGCCAGTCCCATGGTGAGCTGCGGAAATAAATAGTGGTATGTAATCGTGAACGCGAAATGGAGACGGTGCAGGAGGATGGCCGAATCCATGCACACGATGATACGCACTAGCATCGCGCTTTGGCCAGCGGTAGAATCTAGGACGGTTTAAGGAGCCTCCATGAAGAGCATCTTTCGTATCGCGATACCGGCCGCGGCCCTCATCCTGTCCGCGATCCTGCCGTTCGCGGCAACCGGGCAAACGAAGAAGCCCGCTGCGCCCAAGTCGCTGCGGCTATACCTCCTCGATTGCGGCGATATCACCGGCGTCGGCGAAGCGGAGTTCGGCTTCAAGGCGGGCCAACTGGCCGACAGTCGAATGGTCACTCCCTGCTACCTGGTGGTGCATCCGCGCGGGACCATGATGTGGGATACCGGGGAGATTCCGGACACCGACTTCAAGGCTCCTGGACCCACGAAAGCCGGCGCCTTCACGATCACCAAGCCTTTGCTGCCGCAACTCGCCGCGCTCGGCTACACGCCCGCCGATATCAACTATCTGGCGCTCTCGCACTATCATGGCGATCATGTCGCGAATGCCAACGCGTTCGCCGGATCCACGTGGATCGTTCAGGACATCGAGCGCACTGCCATGTTCGCAAAGCAGGATGGCAAGGCGAAAGGACCGACAGCCCCTGAC
>Ga0105238_10006464_pt1 | contig 11654 bp, 7 predicted proteins | sample KBSC34metaG_FD_81526 | JGI IMG/M metagenome (GOLD analysis project Ga0105238, IMG submission 81526) | Corn rhizosphere microbial communities from Kellogg Biological Station, Michigan, USA - KBS C3-4 metaG | ecosystem: Host-associated > Plants > Roots > Rhizosphere > Soil | place: Michigan, USA... | reverse complement strand
GCGGAACGGCGGGAACCGTCGCGAACGGCGGGACGGTGGGAAGCGGAGGCGTGACGGCCACGGGCGGCGGGACTGCGAACGGCGGGACCGTCGGCAGCGGCGGCCTGTCCGGGACGGCTGGCAGCACAGGATCCGGCGCCACCGACGGCGGCGTGGACGTGGCGCCCGGAACCGGCGGCGTGACGTCGACAGGCGGAACGGCGGGAACCGTCGCGAACGGCGGGACAGTGGGAAGCGGAGGCGTGACGGCCACGGGCGGCGTGACTGCGAACGGCGGTACCGTCGGTAGCGGCGGCCTGTCCGGGACGGCTGGCAGCACAGGAACCGGCGCCACCGACGGCGGCGTGGACGTGGCGCCCGGAACGGGCGGCGTGACGTCGACAGGAGGGGCCTCGCCCGCCGGTGGGGCGCCCGGTGGAGGTGGATCCTCGTCGGCCGGCGCTTCCGGAACCGGGGGAGCGTCCGGGCAGGGTGGTTCCGCCGGCAGTGGGAACGCCGACGGCGGGATCGATGCCGCCCCGGACGGTGGCCCAGGAGACGGCGGCCTCGATCTCGCGCCCGACTCCAGCGGCGGCGACGCAGCTTCGGACGCCTCGACGGACTCCGGCTCTGCCGACGCCGGTGGCGCGGCCGACGGCGGTGTGCCCGATATCGCTCCTGATGCACCAGCGTCCGACGCTGGCGCCGACGCCGGGATCCCGCCCGACGCAGGTGGGACCACCGATAGCGGCTCCGCCGCCGACGCGGGCGTCCCCGGCGACGCAGCCATGGACGTCGCGCCGGACGGGAATCCGGGAGATGCCGGCGGCTTCGACGCGAACGCCGACGCAGGCGTCACCGACGCGGGGACCGACGTCAATGTCGACGCGACCTCCGACGCTGGCGACGCGACCTCTGACGTCGTCGTCGACGCGACCTCCGACGCCGGTGACGGTGGCGTGATCATCGGCGGCGACGCCGGCGCGCCCGACAGCGCCGCGACCGACGGAGGAGCGGACATCCTGGAGGCCGGTGACGGCGCCGATGGCAACGGCCTGGCGGGCGCGGGAACCTGCGACACCCCCTACGTCATCCCCACGAACGTCTCTCACACCGACATCACCGTCGACACGTCGGCGGGACGCACCCACGACATCGACTTCCCCTGCGCCGCGAACGGCACCGACGTCGTGCTCTCGTTCATCGTGACCCAGCCCGAGGTGGTCTATGCCGACACCTTCGGCGCGTCGTGGAACACGGCCCTCTTCTTCGGCGACGCCTGCGATCCTTCCTCGGGACCACCGGCGGTCCAGGGGACCGTCAGCTGCAGCGACGACGCCTGCGGGTCCCAGCAGTCCCAGGCCACCGCCGTCCTCGACTACGGGCAACACTTCCTGATCGTCAGTGGCGTGGGCGGGGAAGGGGGCCCGGTGACCGTCCACTTCCAGCACGCGCTGCTCGGCAACGGACCGGTGCGCACCCTCGCCGCCGGCTCCGGCAGCGTCAGCGGCACCACCGGCGGCGTGGGCGCCATGAACATGTGTCAAGCGTCCGGGGCCGAGGACAGCTACTGGTGGGCCACCTGCCCGTCGTTCGCGGGCGGCCCGCTGTCGGCGTCGACCTGCAACGGGGCCTCGTTCGACACCATCCTGTCGTTGCAGGTCCCGCGCGCCAACGTTCAATCCTGTGCCGACGACGCCCCGTCCTGCGGCGTGCAGTCGACCATCAACACCTCCCTCGCCGCTGGCGCGGGAATTCAGGTCCTGACGGTCGACGGTACGGCCGGCAGCGACAGCGGACCCTACACCATGACTTACACCCGACCATGATCGACTTCGCACCTGGAGCTCGGCATCCGTTTCAACTTCTTCTGGAGGATCCGTCATGAGATTCGAGAAACCTTTCCACCACGCCCGACGGCCGCTGGGACCGACCTCGCTGCTCACGCTCGGGACAGCGCTACTTCTCGCGCCCGTTCTCGCTTCGCTGGCGGGATGCACCGGTCACGAGGAAGAGAGCAAGCCAACCGAGTCGGACCTGCAGGCCGTTCGCAGCAACCTGCTGCCGACCGCCCCCACCCCGAAGAACCCGGTTAACGCCGATCTCGACGGGAAGCTGGTCTACCTGGGGTCGGACTTCGAGCCGGCCGTGGCCGAGCCCGGCAAGCAGATCCACGTCACCAATTACTGGAAGGCCGTGGAGCCGCCCGGCGAGGGGTGGCGGATCTTCACGCACCTCGAGGGCCCCAATCACCAGGGGTTCCTGAATGACGATCACGGCGCCATCGCCGGAAAGTACCCGGTCGATCAATGGAAGCCGGGCGAGATCATCCGTGACCAGCGCACGGTGACCTTGCCGGCGAACTGGACCGCCTCGTCGGTCCAGATCTACGTGGGCGCCTGGAAGGGTCAGTCGCGCCTGGCCGTGAAGAGCGGCCCCAGCGACGGCAACAATCGCGTCCTGGCGCTGACCATCCCCGTGAAGAAGCCGTAAGGCGGGCTTCCCCCTCGGGCTCCGGGCCGGCGCTGAGCCCAGCGCGCAGCTATCGCAGCAGACAGGTCTGCCCGTGGCCGAGCACGGTCAGGCCTGCCGCCAGGCGACCCTTGCGCGCGCGCGCCAGCTCCTCCAACCACTCGAGCGGCTCGTCGACTGGCTCGTAGGACGTCAGGAACGAGCCGTACGCGATCGGGATCAGCACACGGGCCCCCAGGTCCTCGAAGGCATAGACGGCGTCCAGCGGCGACAGGTGCTCCTCGCGGAACGGCGCCGGCTGGTAGCCCGAGATGGGGAGCAGCGCCACGTCGGGCGCGAAGCGCCGCTCGATCTCCAGGAAGCCGGCAAAGTACCCGGTGTCGCCGGCGAAGTAGATGTTGCGGCCCCCCGTGCGAACCACGTAGCCGTTCACGCCCCGCCGCCGCCGATCGAGGAGCCCGCGCGCGCCCGTGTGGCGCACCGGCACCGCCGTCACGCGGACGTCGGCGTGGTCCAGATCCTGGCCCACCGCCAGCTCGACCACGTTCCGGAAGCCGAGCGGAGCCACCAGCGCCGCGCACCGGGAGGGCACCACCAAGGTCGCGCCGCGAGGCATCCGGCGCAGGGTCGACAGCGACAGGTGGTCCCGATGGGCGTGGGAGATCAGGATCAGGCCCACGTCCTCGACGTCCGCCGGATCGAGCGCCGCCGCCCGGAACCGGGGCAGGCCCCAGAGCGTCTGGTCCAGGACCGGATCCGTCAGCAGGCGGACCCGGGGGGTGGTGATCATGACCGTGGCGTGGCCCACCAGCGTGAGGGCGACGCTGCCCGCCGGGGGGTGGGGAACGGGGCGCGTGCCCGCCGCCAGCGTCCGGCCCCAGAAGCGCCGCCACATCAGGCGCAGCATCGACAGCGTCAGCGTCGCGCGGCGAAGGCTGCGCAGGCGGGACCGTTGCTCGAAGTCCAGCTCCTTCGCGCGCTCGATGACATTGCCGTCGGCGCCGCCAGGCGCCGCGGTGGTGGTGCGATCCACTGCGAAGCATTCTGGGGGTGGCGCGCGAGACTCGCCAGTCGGACGCGTCCCCGTTTGTCTCGGGCGTGGCTGGGCGCCAAGCTTCCGTGGTAAGTCCTGAAACCCGCCCCCTCCATGTCCGCCCCCGCCGCCGCGCCTCACGTCTCGATCGTCATCCCCGTCTACAACGAAGAGGGGATCCTGCAGGGATCCGTGCTGGAGCTGGAGAAGAAGCTGAAGGCGTTCGGCTGGAGCTACGAGCTGATCCTGTGCGAGAACGGCTCCCGCGACCGCACGGTGGAGATCGGCAAGCAGCTGGAGGCCGAGCTGCCGAACGTGTGGATGCTGTCCGTGGGGCAGCCGAACTACGGGCTGGCCATGAAGAGCGGCATCCTGGCCGCGCGGGGCACCTTCGTCATCTGCGACGAGATCGATCTTTGCGACACCGAGTTCTACGCGCGGGCGCTGGCCCTGCTCGAGCGCAGCGACACCGAGCTGGTGGTGGGCTCGAAGGCGATGGTGGGCTCGAACGATCAGCGTCCCGCCGTGCGCCGGCTGGCCACGCGGGTCTACAACGGCATGCTGCGGGCGGTCTGCCGCTACCCTGGCACCGACACGCACGGGCTGAAGGCGTTCCGGCGCGAGGCGCTGCTGGACGTGGCCCGCCGCTGCGTCCTGGACCGCGACGTCTTCGCCAGCGAGTTCGTGATCCGCGCGCACCGCGAGGGACGAAAGGTGCTGGAGATTCCCTTCACCGTGCGCGAGAAGCGACCGCCGTCGATCAACCTGCTGAAGCGCGTTCCCCACGTGATGAAGAGCGTGGCCAAGCTGGCGGTCTCGGTGCGGACGAACGATCGCTGAGCGCGCTGTCGGTCGCTGCGCGGAAGTTGTGTTTCCGCGCGGGCGTCTCTAAGGTTTCACGATGGCGAAGTCACACGTTCGCAGGTGGCTGTCCGGGGTCGCCGTGGTGGCCGCGCTGCTCGGCGCTCCCTCGGCGCTGCAGGCCTATCCCTACTACCGCTACGACACGGGGCCGGGGACGCTGACGCTCGATCGCATGGACGACAGCACGCGGGCCGGCCTGCAGGTGGGCGTGAACAAGCTGCGCGACTACGGGGGCGAGAGCGGACTGGCGATGAGGTTCGAGCTGTACGGTCAGTACGTCATCCCGCGCCGGGCCTTCGGCCTGTACGGGGGCGTGGCGCTGTCTCACCTGTTCGCGAACGACACGGCGCCCTCCGGGACGGGGCTGTCGAACATCGACGTGGGCGCCTTCTTCATGCCGAACCACACCTCGGATCTCATCTTCCGCCTGGGTCTGATCCTGCCGACCGCCAGCGAGAACGAGTCGGGCGCCCTCGCCAACGACGCCGTGGCCTTCGAGCGCTTGACCGACCTGTTGATGCAGTACTCCCACCTCACCACGCTGCGGCTGTCGGTCTCCACCGTTCAGCAGAGCGGCCTGGCCTTCTTCCGGGGTGACCTGGGCTTCGATCTCTTGCTCGACAACGGTGACCGTTTCTATGGCGACACGGACGCGTTCCTCCGCTTGAACCTGGCCGCCGGTGTTCGCCTCTCGCCGCTCGATCTGGCCATCGAGCTGGTGAACATCGGAGCGATCGACGGCCATCAGAGCGGCCTGGCCGATCGCTTCCTGCACACGGTGACGGTCGGGTTCAGCACGCGGGGCATGGACCAGTTTCGGGCAGGGCTGGTCTTCCCCCTGGACGACCGGGTCCGCAACGAGATCTGGATCCTGTCCCTCGGCTATCAGCACACGCAGTAGGTCACTCGACGGGCGTTCAGGTTCACCGGACGCGCAGGCGCGGCATCGAACCGTCACCGACGGTGAGCCGGGCCAAAAAAGTGACGGAGCGGTCTAAAGAACTGAGTGTGACCGTCGACAATTTCCATTCGTGGAAATCCTGCACCGTCCGTCGGGGACAGGGCTTCGAGAGGCCGCGGCCTCGGCTTGGCCGAGCTCCCTCGCCACGGGGCTTCCCCTTCCAGCGGGGAGACCGGACGACATCGGGTGCCAGGTCATCACGACGGCGGCCCAGTTTCACCAGCTCGAGACGGTGTGGAACGAGCTGGCGCTGCACTGCGAGCGACCCAGCCCCTTCCAGTCGTGGGACTTCGTCGTCGAGTGGTGGCGGCACTTCGTGCTGGGCCGGGCCGGGCGCGCCACGGGACGGTTCCAGATCATCCTGGTGCGCGGCGCCGACGGTCGGACCATCGGCATCGTGCCCCTGTTCGAGGAACGGACGAAGGGCGCGGCCGGCGTGGGGCTCCGCCTGCAGCCGTTCGGTCGCAGCTACTCGTTCGAGGCGATGAGCGACGAGCCGATCGCCCTGTTTCATCGTGCGCACCGGCAGGTCGCCCGGGAGGCCGTGAAGGCATACCTGGGCGAGCACGCGCGGGCCGGCACGTGGGACGTCGCGGTCGTGCCGGGAACCGAAGACCAGCGTACGGCGGCGCCCCCGGTGCGGCTGAGCCGCCACGCGGCCGAGGTGGAGCGACGGGGCGACGGGGCGATGCTGGTTCCTCTGCCGGCGAGCTGGCGCGCCTATCGGCGGGGGCTCTCGAAGTCCATGCGCGACAACCTGTCGTACTACCCGAAGCGGCTCGATCGCGAGGTCGGCGCCTGGGCGATTCGTGTCGCGCGCTCGCCGGCCGAGGTCGCCCTGGCGACGGAGGCGCTGATTGCCTTGCACCGCGAGCGCAGCCGCTCGGCCACGGGGAAACGCCACTGTGACCACATCCCCACGTCGGCGCACGCGGCGTTCATGCGCCAGTGGTTGCAGCGTCTGGCGCGGCGGGGAGCGGTGTCGGTGATCGTGCTCGAGACGCCGGCCGGCATCCGCGCGGCCCAGGCCTTCGTCGAGGCGCCTGGGGGCGCGTGGGTGTACTACTCGGGCTACCACGAGGAAGTCTCTCGTTTCAGCGCGCTGACCTTGATCACCGAGGCGTGGCTGCGGCTGTCGATCGCGCGCGGCATGGCGGGGGTGCACTTCCCGCCTGGGTCGTCGCTCTGGTCGGCGCGCTGGGGCGCCCAGCGCGGTACCGGCGCGCGCGAGACGTCGATTTACGCGGTGAATGGGCCGGCCCTGCTGCGCGGGATCGCGCGCCGCTGGCACACCGCCTGACCGACGTTTGGTGGTCTACCGGCGTGCGGGTAGGCCCAGCCATCCCTTGCGGATGGCCACGGCCTCGGCCGGCGCCTCGGGGGCCGGCTCCAGCAACAGCTTTCGTTCGGGCGACGTGCCCACGACCACCCGCGCCTCTTGCAAGCGGTCGCGCCGGAAGTAGCTGACGGTGACGGCGGTCCCCGCGGCGTGATCGCCGAGGCGCCTGGCGAAGGTGGCGGCGTTCACGCGGTCGCCGCCCAGGGCGACGATCTCGTCGCCGAACGTCAGTCCCGCCTTCTCGGCCGGCGAGTCGGGCAGCACGTTCTTCACGAAGGCGCGCTCGGCCGAGCCTGCCGGCCGGCCTTCGATCATGGCGCCGCACCAGCTGCGGGCCCGGGCGCGGCGGACCGGATCGCTGTCGCCCGCCTGTTCGCTCCACGGGGGCACCAGGGTCACGCTGAGGCCGGCCTGCCGCCACAGCGCGGGCAGGGGCAGGTCGGCGGTGCCGTGGATGTGCCGCTCGAAGAAGGGGTCGAACGACTTTCCCCCCACCGCGCGGGCGGCCGCGCGCACGTCCGCCTCGGTGACGATCGCCTCGCGATGCTGGGCGCGGTCCCACAGCCAGCGAAAAAGCTCGGGCAGGCCGCGGCGGCCCCGGGTGGCGCGACGCAGCTCCAGGTCCAGCGCCATCCCCACCCACAGCCCCTTCTCGTAGTAGCTGACGGCGTTGTTGAAGTGGTTCTCGGCCGGCTTGTACAGCTTGATCCAGGCCTCGAACGACAGCTCGTCGAGCGGCGTCTCCAGCCGGCCCGGCCGCGTGGCGTAGCGCGGCCAGTCCTCGGCGATCCACCGCCAGAAGCCCTTCTCGTCCAGCACCCCGGCGCGCAGGATGATGACGTTGGCCAGGTAGTCGGTGAAGCCTTCGTGAAACCAGAGCATCCGCGTGTAGTTCTCGCGCGTGTAGTCGAACGGGCCCAGCACTGGGTCGTGCAGCCGCTTCACGTTCCAGGCGTGGAAGAACTCGTGCGCCGCCAGATCGGCGAAGCGGACGTAGCCCTTCTCGTCCTCGAAGGACAGGCCGGTGATGTCCATGGTCACCGACGCGTGGTGCTCGAGCCCGCCGCTACCCACCGGCAGCGCGTGGATGATGAAGACGTAGCGCGCGAACGGGAAGCCGCCCGAGGACCCTGAAAAGATCGCGGCCGTCGCCTGCACGACCTGGCGCAGGATGGAGACCAGGCGGCGTGAATCGGCGTTGGTGCGGCCGTACAGCGCGACCTCGAAGGCGGTGCGCCCCACCCGGAAGGCCAGCCGCGCGTGCGTGCCCACCTCGACGGGGGAGTCGACCAGCTCGTCGTAGCTGGCGGCGCGATAGCTGCCGGCGGCGCTTCTGGCCAGCGCCGTGGACACGTGCCAGCCCTGGGGCGCCTCGACGGCGACGTCGTGCGGGCGCCGCGTCTCGCCCTCGACGGCGAAGAACAGGCTGGTGCCGTTCCAGTAGCCGTGGCTCTCGTCCAGGAAGGACGTCCGCACGCTGGCCTCGAACGCGAACACGCGGTAGGTGACGACGAACGCGGCGCCCCCGCTGGCGACGCGCCAGCGCTGCTTGTCGAGGCGCTCGCGGTCGAGGGGCCGGCCCCGTTCGTCGGCGATCTGCAGGCCGTACACGTGGCGGACGAAGTCGCGGATCATGTAGCTGCCGGGCGCCCAGGCGGGAAACACCAGCTCGACGTGGGGGCGGTCAGGCAGGGCGGGGACGCGCATCGTGACCTGGAACTCGTGGCGGCCCGGGTTCGCCATCGCCACCTGGTAACGGATCGGCTCGACGCCGGCGGCGCGCGTGGTGGCGCGCCGGCGGGCCGTGGTAGTCATCCTGTCTGGCTTGGCCTGGGCCACCTTCGCGCGGGCGCGCTTCCGGGTCGCGATCATGATGGCGCAAAATACCATTGCTTCGGTCTCGGTCGATCTGGACGCCATCGCCTGTTACTGGCGCATCCACGCGCTGCCGGGCGCGCCGCCCGAGGAGGCGCGGCGGCTGATCCTGCGTCGCTGCCTGCCCCGCTTTGGCGAGCTGTTCGCCCGGGCAGGGGTGAAGGCGACGTTCTTCGTCGTGGGGCAGGATCTGGCCGACGATCCCGAGGGGGCGCGGCGGCTGGCCGAGCTGGCGGCCGACGGTCACGAGCTGGCGAACCACAGCTTCACCCACCCCTACGATCTGGTGCGCCACCCGGCGGCCGGCATCGCCAGCGAGATCGACCGCGCCCACGAGGCCATCGGCGCCTGCGCGGGTCATGGTCCGGTCGGATTTCGCGCGCCGGGCTACACGCTGTCGGCCGAGGTGCTGGACCTGCTGTGCGCGCGGGCCTACCGCTACGACTCGTCGGCGTTTCCGTCGCTGCCCTACTACGCCGCCAAGACGGCGGTGATGGCCGCGATGCGCCTGATGCGGCGCCCGTCGGGCAGCTACCTCGGCAGCCCCTCGGTCGTGACGGCGCCCCTCGGGCCGTACCGGCCGGCGCAGGGGTCGCCCTACCGGCGGGGGACGCTGCCCATCGTCGAGCTCCCCATGGCGGTGACGCCGGTGCTGCGGCTGCATGTGATCGGCACCAGCGTGGTGACGTTTCCGGAGTGGCTGCGGCGGCGGATGGTAGCGGCCGCCCTGCGCCGGCCCTTCTTCAATCTCGAGCTGCACGGCATCGACCTGGCGGACGCCGCGGCCGACGGCTTCCCCGCCGCCCTGGTGGCGCGGCAACCCGACCTGCGCCGCCCGCTGGCGACGAAGTGGACGGCCCTGGAGCGGACCCTGAACGAGGCCCAGGCGCGCGGCGCCGTCTTCCAGACGCTGGCCCAGGCGGTCGCGGCCCTGGAGGCGTCATTGAGTAGCGGGTAGGTCCGGCGCTTACCCCGGGCGCTTCAGATTTCTCAGATCCAAACGCCGATCGGTGCGTTCCAGGCCGAATGAAGCGCACCCTTCTCCGGTCCTCTCTCCGCTCTGTCCTCCCGTTCGCGCTCGCCATCCTGGCGGGAGCGCCCGCCTCGGCGCGGGCGCAGCTCCTGAAACAGGCTCGCCCCGCCGCGGTCGAGGCGCCCGTCAGCTTGACGGCGTCCGACGGCGCGGGGCTCGAGCTGACGTCGCTGTCGGCGCAGGCCGTGGTCGATGATCCGCTGGCCTTCACCGAGTTACACATGGTCTTCCGCAACCCCGAGAACCGCGTGCGCGAGGGGCGCTTCAGGATCACGCTGCCCTCCGGCGCCACCATCAGCCGCTTCGCCATGCGCGTTGGCGATCGGTGGCAAGAGGGCGAGGTCGTCGAGCAGCAGGCCGCCCGGGTCGCCTACGAGGACTTCCTGCACCGGCGGCAGGATCCGGCGCTGCTGGAGACCGAGGCCGGCAACGAGTTCTCGGCGCGCGTGTTCCCCATCCCGCCCAACGCGACGAAGGAGCTGATCGTCTCGTACTCGCAGGAGCTGCGGGCCACGACCGCGCCATACCGCCTGCCGCTGGCGGGCCTGCCCCGCCTCGGCCACCTGAGCGTGCGGGCCATGGTCGGCAAGGCGGCGGGCACGGGGCCCGCGTCCAACCTGGGCGGCCAGCGTGCGCGGTACGAGGTGGTGGAGGTCGACAAGCGCGACTTCAAGCCCGACCGTGACTTCGAGGTCGCGCACGACGGCGTCGCCGGCCGGCTGGGGCTACGCAACGACAACCTGGTCGTGGCGCGGCTGGTGCCGTTCGCGGCCAGCGCCGCGCGCGACGACGTCGGTGCGCTGTCGGTCCTGATCGATACCAGCGCCTCGCGGGCGCTGGGCCTGGAGGAGCAGGTGGCGGCGTTCGAGGCGCTGGTCGCCGAGCTTCGCAAGACCGGTGATCCGACGCTCTCGGTGGCGGCGTTCGATCAGGACGTGGCGCCCCTATACAGCGGCAAGGCCAGCGCGATGGGTCATCTGGTGCGCGACCGGATTCTGCAGCGGCGCGCGCTGGGCGCGTCGAACCTGCAGCGCGCGCTCGAGTGGCTGGCGAGCGCGAAGGAGCGTTCTGCCCGCGTCCTGCTGGTGACCGACGGCGTGGCGACGGCGGGCGAGACCGCCGCCGACAAGCTGCGCGCCCGCGTGAAGGCGCTGTCCGCGGCGGGCGTGCAGCGCCTGGACGTGCTGGCGGTGGGGGGCATTCGCGAGGACGCCCTGCTGGCGCGTCTGGTGACGGCGGGGCTGGCGCGCGACGGCGTGGTGCTGGACGGCGGCCAGTCCGCGGCGACGGTGGCGGCGCGCCTGACGCGAGCGACGCGTTCGGGTCTGAAGCTGGAGATCGATGGCGCGGGCTGGGTGTGGCCGAGCACCCTGGACGGCGTTCAGGCGGGCGACGAGACGCTGGTATACGCCGACCTGCCGGCCGGCAAGCCTTTCCGGGTCAAGGTCGATGGCAAGCCGCTGGCGCTGACCGGAGCGCTGGCGCCCGTCGAGCGCCCGCTGCTGGAGCGCGCCTGGGTGCGCGCCCGCATCGCGCGTCTGATCGAGATGCGCGACGCGCCCGAAAAATTCCCGGGGATGGAGCGCGACATGGCCGAGGCGCTGAAGAAGCAGGCCATCGAGCTGTCGGTGCGCTACCGCGTGCTGTGCCCGTTCACGTCGCTGCTGGTGCTGGAGACGGAGCAGGACTACGCCCGCTTCGGCATCGAGCGGCGCGCCCTGGCCGACATCCTGACGATCGGCGCGGGCGGCGTGGCGCTGGCGCACCGGTCCGACTTCGCGACGACGGAGATCGCCACCAGCGCCGGCGAGGTCATGGAGCCGGCGCCTTCGGGACTGGCACGCCCGACGGAGGACAAGGACGAGAAGAGGAAGACGGCCGAGTCCAATCTGGCCGGGAAGGTGTTCCAGCCGGCCCCTGTGCGGATCGCGGCGGCGGCGCGCGAGCGTGAGGAAGAGAAGATGGACCGCGCGCGCGACGACGGGTTCGTGGATGGGCTCGCCGACGGGGTCGCTGACGGGGTTGCTAATTTGGCCAGCGGCGCCGGCGCGCCGCGCGGGGCCAGCGGAGTGGCAGCCCAAGGGCACGTCGCCTCGGC
>Ga0105238_10006463_pt1 | contig 11656 bp, 6 predicted proteins | sample KBSC34metaG_FD_81526 | JGI IMG/M metagenome (GOLD analysis project Ga0105238, IMG submission 81526) | Corn rhizosphere microbial communities from Kellogg Biological Station, Michigan, USA - KBS C3-4 metaG | ecosystem: Host-associated > Plants > Roots > Rhizosphere > Soil | place: Michigan, USA... | reverse complement strand
ATCGGTGGTGTTGCGGCCAGGGGTAGAGCTCGCGTTATTGGACACAAACCCGGAGAGATTGTCAGAGCATGTGAATGCGGGCGTCACCGCCTGGTTAAGCAGGTAAGGCGAACCAGCGGGAGGCGTACCAGGCGTCACCGTCGGCGGTGTCTTGTCTATGTTGATGCCGCTCTGTGTATTCGACGAGGCGTTGCCGGCGACATCCTGACAGTAGCCGGTGGCGGATTGGTTGAGGCCCTCGGTCGTCACAGTTTTCGTGTCGTGGTCGCTTACTGCGAGGGAAGTAGCATCGTAGCAGCTCCAGCTCAAACTAACGTCAGTCTTGTTCCAGCCGTTGGCGTTGGCAGGCGTGCGACTGAGAAGAGTAATCGTCGGGGCTACGTTATCCAGCATGATGGAGCGATTTACGAGTGGGCTGGAATTGCCGGCCTGGTCGTGCACCTGAAGATTAAAGTTTGTGGTTCCGTTAGCCGTGACGGTGCCGGTGAGCGGAGTCGGGCAGCCGCCGTTGTAGCTGGCGTCCACGCCTGAAGTCGAGTCGCTGCAAACCCAGGTAAAGGGGACTCCACCCAGAGTCTTCCACCAGCCGTTGTTGCCGTCAGGTGAGTCTGGGGTGAAGGTCACGGTCAGTACCGGCGGTGTGGCGTCGCGTTTAATGGTGATGTCGGCGGCGTTCGCCGAGAGGCCCGCATCATTGCTGCACGAGCCATGGAAGAGCTGGCCAGTCGTGTCTGTCGTCTGCAACTGATCCGCGGTGCAGACGATGGGGCTGCTGATGGTTTCGTTACCTGAGGTTTGAATGGTTACGTTGCTGGTGTACCAGTTATTCAGGCCAAGTGTTCCCGAGGGAGCAAGGGTCACGCCGGTGGGCGCAGTCTTGTCCAGCTTGACCATGAGCGGGGTTGCATCGGCGGAGAGTCCGGCGTCATTCGTGCACTGACCGTTGAACGCCGTGCCTGTGGTCTCGGCCGTCTGGAACTGGTTTGCGGTACATGTGATCGGGTTGCTGACTGTATCACTACCCGATGTGCCGACGGTCACGTCGCTGGTGTACCAGCCGTGTGAACCCAGCGTGCCGGCGGTGACGGCGAGAATAGCGGTCGGCGGCGTCGAGTCAAAATTGAATGCAGGGCTCGTGGAATCGGGCGCGCTTGTATTGCCCGCCTTGTCCGTACAGTGACCCATAGCCGAAGCGGCCACTCCATCCGGCCCTGAGTAGCTGATGGTCGAGCAGGTGTCGATACCAGAAGTTGCGTCCGTGCCAGTGAAGACGATGTCAACCGCATGGTTGTACCAGGTGTTGTGATCCGGCGAGCGATTGGGAGCACCGCTGACGCTTGTGGGCGGCGTACTGTCAAACTGGAAGGGGAAGGTATCGTTGCCGGTATTGCCCGCCTTGTCCTCGCAGGTAGCGGATACCGATGCGGTCATGTTGTCCGGCCCGGAATACGCTGCCGGAGTCGTGCAACTGGCGATCCCCGAGGTGGAATCAGTTCCTAGATTGGTGAAGCCCAGGGCATGGTTGTACCAGCCGTTATGGTCCGCTAAGCGATCGGGCGTGATGTGGACGGTGGGCGGCGTGGCATCTCGTTTCACGGTCAGATCGGTTGCATTGGTGCTCAGGCCAGCGTCGTTGGTGCAGGAACCACTGAAGACGTGCCCGGTACTGTCGGTCGTGAGTAACTGATCGGCGGTACAGACAACCGGATTGCTGATGCTGTCGGCGCCGGCTGCGTGCACGGTGACGTCAGTGACGTACCAACCGTTGTCACCCAGCGTGCCCGCGGTGACGGAGAGCGCCGCCGTTGGCCCGGTTTTATCCAGCTTGACCGTGAGCGCCAAAGCGTTGGCGGTCAGGCCGGCGTCGTTTGTGCACGAGCCGTTGAACACCTGTCCCGCTGTTTCTGTGGTCTGGAACTGGTCCACGCTGCAGGTCGGAGGGCCACTGACTAATTCCGTACCCGAAGTGTGGACAGTTACGTCACTCGTGTACCATCCGTTCGCGCCCGCCGTGCCCGCGGTGACCGACAAGGCCACCGCTGTCGGCGCAGTGGCGTCGTACTTGAAATTAAAGGCCATGTCCCCGCTGGAATTGCCCGCGTTGTCCGTGCAATGACCCAAGACCGATGCGGTCTCACTGTCCGGCCCGCTGTAAGGGGTCGAAGTGCAACTGGCGATTCCGGAAGTGCTATCCGTGCCGCTGAAACTAACGGTGACGGCGCTGGTGTACCAGTTGTTGTGATCGGCAGCCCGGCTGGCCGCGCCAACCACCCCAGTTGGAGGGGCGGTATCAATTTTGACCTGTACCGGCATGGCGGTCGAGCCGGTGAATGCTCCGCTGTTGCTGGCGCTGTCAGTAGCCTGGCACGAAATGTTGTGCATGCCTTCGCCAGAGACGCTCAATGAGCCGCTGGCCGTCGGCGTGCCGATCCCTGCCAGAGTGCCCACCGGCAGCGGGCTCAGGCCATCGGTGCAGCTGATGGCGGTGACGTTGCTGTTGCCAGTGGTCGTATCGTTCGCCGAAACCGTTCCCGTGACCGGAGAATGCACGTACCAGCCGTTCTGCCCGTCGGGCAAGGAGAAGGTTAAGGTGACCACTGGCGGCTTGGTGTCAGGATTGAATACCGTCAGCGCGGCCCCGGTGGCGGTGTTGCTGTTCGCATGCACGCTGTCGCTTGCCGCGTAGCTGGCATTGATGGTGTGGACGGCAAACGGAATTGTCGGTGTCACCGTCACCTGACAACTCACTGTCCCGGCCGGGTTCGCGCCCTGCGCCAGAGTGCAGGCGCTGATGCTGTCGGTGTTGGTTGGGCCGCTGGTCGAGGTAACGGCTACCGACCCCATTGGGTTCGATGGCGGCCCGGAGTCGGTGTCCATCACAGTAATAATGAAGTTCGTCCCGGTGCCGACTGGCGTACTAGCTGTAAGCGGACTAATCGTGGTTGCCGTTGTTCGTGCGGTCACGGTCACGCTGGCCGATGCGGTGTTACCTGTCCCGCCGTTGGTCGAAGTCACGGCAGCGGTCGTATTGCTCTTCAGGCCGGTGGCAGTGCCATTCACATTCACCGAGAAAGTACACGAAGCGCTGGCCGCCAGCGTGGCGCCCGACAGGCTGACCGCGCCGGAGCCGGCCACCGCGGTTATCGTCCCGCCGCCGCAGGTGCCGGTCAAGCCGTTGGGCGTGGCCACGATCATTCCTGCCGGCAGCGTGTCGCTGAAAGCTATGCCGGTCAGTGAAACCGTGTTAGCCACTGGATTAGTGATGGTGAAACTCAGGCCAGTCGTGGCGTTCACCGGAATCGAGGCCGCGCCGAACGACTTGCTGATGCTGGGCGGCGCTACCACGGATTCCGTCTGCTGCGCCAAAGCCGAGCCTGCGGAGGCGGTAAGGGCCGGGGCGCCCGCAGTCGGATCCTTATAGAAGAAGTTGTTGGTGTCGTGGCCCCCGTCAATGGCGGGTGAGATCAGGGTAGTTGTGATCTGCGTGGTGCAAGCCGCATTGCTGTAGAACTTGCCGGTCGCCGACGAGCTGCTCAGGGCGATGGTAGTGGCCTGAGTCAGGCTGGTCGGGCTGCCGGTTTGGGCGTCGGCTGACTGCAGCGAGATCGGCGACGAGCAGGCGTTGGTCTGCACGCTGAACGACGCCGTGTTGAAGCGCAAGTTGGTGAATTCTTCCGTCTGCTGAATTGAGGTAGAGCCGGTAGCCGCGACAGTAATAACCGGACTGCCAATGACTGTATCTTTGTAGAAGAAACTTCCGGTGCTGGCATTGGCGGCGATGAGCGCAGTTGTAGCTGGGGTCGTACAAGCGGCATCGCTGAAGAAGGCTCCGCCTCCCGAGTTGCTGGACAAGTTGAGCGTAGTTGGCGTTGCCAGCGTCGCAGCCGATCCGTTGCCATTCTGCAGTTGCACGCTGATCTGCGGCGAGCACAGCCCGATCAGAGTGGCAAATGCGTTCGTGGAGAACGCCAGCTTTGGATTCACGGTCAGCGTCTGAGCGTTGGAAGTGCCGCCACCCGGCGCCGGATTGGTCACGGTGATGGGAAATGAGCCGGCGTTGGCCACATCTGCGGCGGTGATGGCCGCCGTCACTTGCGTAGCGGTGACAAACGTTGTGGTCCGCGCCGAGCCGTTGAAGTTAACGGTGGAGGTGTTGACGAAATTCGTACCGTTGACCGTTAGGGTGAACCCAGCATCGCCCGCCGTCTTGGTTGAAGGCGAAATGTTGGTGGTCGTGGGGACCAGGTTGTTGACGGTAAACGTCTGCGCGTTGGAGGTGCCGCCGCCCGGGGCCGGATTCGTGACCGTGATGTTGGATGTCCCCGCCGTGGTCAAGTCGCTGGCTGGGATGGAAGCGGTCACCTGGGTCGCGCTGACAAAGCTGGTAGTGCGCGGCGAACCGCTGAAATTCACTATTGAGTCAGTCACGAAGTTGGTGCCGTTCACGGTCAACGTGAAGGCCGCATCACCGACGTTCTTGCTGGTGGGAGAAATGCTCGTGGTCGTCGGGACCGGATTGTTGACGGTCAATGTTCCCGCCGTAGCCGCTGTGCTGGTGTTGAAATTCGGAGTCGCAGCAGGATTGTAGGTCGCGTTGATGCTGTAAGTTCCCGAGACTACGCCGCTTAACGGGAAGCTGGCCGAGGCTGCGCCACCGGCAACCGTTCCCGAGGTCGCTGTGCCGATCGTGGTCGCGCCCTGCTTCACCGTGAACGTGACTGTGCCTTCGTTCACCGTGGCCGTGGACGGACTATTCGCGGTTACGTTCGCGGTCAGGTTCGCGCTTCCGCTCGAGGTGCCGCTGGAATTTCCGACTGTCGTCGCGGTGTTGGCCGGGCTGACGGTCAGGGTTCCTGGACTTGCGGCCGTGCTGGTGCTGAAGTTCGGAGTCGTCGCTGCCGGATTGTAGGTAGCGTTGATGGTGTACGTGCTTGCATTGACGCCGCTCATGGAGAAGCTGGCAGTGGCTGCGCCTGCGGCGACTGTTCCAGAAGTCACCGTCCCGATGGTGGTGGCGCCTTGCTTGACCGTAAACGTGACTGTGCCTTCGCTGACTGTGCCTGTGGAGGGGCTGTTCGCCGTGACGTTGGCCGAGAGCGTCACGTTCGGCCCGCCAAACGTTCCGATGGCATTGGAAGCTGTGGTGGTGGTATTGGCTTTGCTGACGGATTGCGTGACTGCGGCCGATGTGCTTGCACCAAAGTTATTTGCTACGCCTGCGTAGGACGCAGTGAGACTGTGTGAGCCCGCCGTAAGCGCCGAGGTTGAAATCGAAGCCGTGCCCGCGCTCAGAGTAGCCGTTCCCAGTGACGTCGCGCCATCCAGGAAGGTCACGGTGCCGCCGGTCGGTGTGGTGGGGCCAGTTACCTTGGCGACAGTCGCAGTCAGCGTGGTGGACTGTCCAAATACCGACGGGTTAACTGAACTTGTGAGAGTGGTTGTGGTGTTCTCAACGACAACCAAGGTGCCGGTGTCGGTGGGCGTGTCATTGCAACCGCCGGAGCCGGTAGCCTTCACCGTGAGAGTCGTCGAGCCCGGCGGTGTAGTCGCAGAGTTGGTGCTGATGGTCAGGGTTGACGACGTCGGGCTCGAACTGGAGATCGTTCCTGGACTGAAGGTAGCGTTTGCCCCGGTTGGCAGAACGCTGGTAACAGTGAGCGCCGCGTTGCAGGCAGCGCCGTTGCCGTTAAAGTTCCCTGCCACTGAGTAAGTGGCCGAACCTCCCGGAGCAATCGGACTTGGTGTTTGCAAACCCACCGATATAGTCTGAAGTTTAATGGCATCCGTGAATGTGTTCTGTGCCTGTACTCCCGACTGCGATCCCACGGCGGTCAAGTAAAAGCGAATGTTCAGATCGTGCTCATCCGTAACAAAGCTGCTGTCGGAAATATTTCCGTTTCCGTCCGCAACGACGTTATAAGGTCCGTGGGTATCAAACAGGGGCGATTCCACCAGGGTCAGCGTGACCGTTTCGCCCGGCCGCCAGCCGCTGCCGGTAATCGTAACGGTCGAGCCCGGAGGATAGTCGGCCGCATCGGTTTTCACCGATGCGAATCCGTATAATTCCGTGCTCGCGAGATTGGTTCCGCCGGCGGCCAGGAAACGGCCGTCCTGTCCCAAGGCGCTTCCGGTCATGCCGAGGCGGGCCGTGCTCATTGCGCCCGTCGTCTGGAACGAATCTGTCCACGGAAAATAGAGTTCTGCAGAATTTAAATCGGTACCGCCCGACGTTCCGCCCACGATCAGAATGGAATTGTTATTGGGCAGCAGGAAGGCGTTGTGCCCGCTGCGCGGAGTCGCCAGATTTGAAGCGGAGAGGGTGATCTGTCCGGTGGCCGGATCAAAAATTTCGGCGGAAGCTAAATCCTGCGAGCCGTTGCTTCCGCCGATCACCGCAACTTTGCCATCGAGCGTGGTCGTGGCCGTGGCCGACATGCGCGGAGTAGAAAGACTGGGGCCAACTCCAACCGTGCGGGTCACCGGGTCATAAATATCCACCGTCGTTAAAGCATTGCTGCCGTCCGCCGTGCCGCCGATCACCAGGACGCGGCCATCGCCCAGCACTGCCGCGGCGTGATTCATCCGGTTGGCAGTAAGCGTACCCGCACTGGTGAAGTCGTCATTCAGCGGATCGAAGATTTCCAGAGTGGAAAGCGCGCCTCCCGAATTGTGTCCGCCTGCAAAAAGCACGCGTCCATCGGACAGAAGAGACGCAGTGTGGCCGGCCCGTGCATCCAGCAGGGTGGCGCTCAACAAGGTCCAGGAACCTGTAGCGGGATCGAAGACTTCGGCGGAATTGGTGATGCCGCTGCCAGTGTCGCCACCGGAGACCAGCACTCGTCCGTCGCCCAACAACGTCGCGGTGTGTCCCGATCGAGCGGAATTCATGGGCGTGATTGCCGTGAAGGCTCCATTGGTATCGAACAGATCAGCGCTGGCGGTTGGTCCCGAAGCGTTGGAACCGCCGGAGATGAGAACTCTCCCGTCTTGGAGGAGTACCGCGGCCGCGCCGGAACGCACGTCTCCCATGGGGTTCCAGGACTGCCAGGTTCCCGTCGGAACGCTAGGAACGGACGCCGTCAGGAAAAACACGCACAGCAGTATCAGAACAGACGTGGTCAAAACCTTATTGACGATGCGCAAGTGGGTTCTCCGGACGGAACTTTCCGTCAGCCCGAAACAGCAGTTTTCCGGGCTATCGCAACGATTTACTTACGGGGGGCCAACAGGGGAGACAATCAGGCCACGAGAACACTTGCAGGGGGAGGGCCAAACGGGATGGGGGACGAACTCGTCCAAGGCACTCTCTTGATGCTACTTAGCTGAGCCCAGTGCCGTCGGTTGCCAGGTTGATGAAAGAATTTTGCTCTTTCCTGCAAGGGAGTGGTTGTTCAGACCAGCCTTTTCATCGTGCGCTCGAAAAGGGCGGGAACTCCTCCCGGCACCAACCTTAAAGCCCGCTCGGGACGCGGGCTCAACACATTTCATTCTTTACCAGCCACATAAGGTGAGGGAAATGCCAGGGGGCAGTTGTAAGCTGGCTCGGAAACCAAGCACCCCGCCTTCAATCGGGCGACAGTCTTCAGCAGGACGGCCTCGCAGATCCGAATCGCGGAGTGCAGGAATCTCCGCACCTGCTCTTCCTGCTTCCCCGTCGCGGACCAGCCGTGAGGTTGGCAGAACGGCTCCGATCCAACCGTCGGTATGCCAGCTTCCTCTCCATCAACGGGCGCCAGCGCCGATGGACCCTGGTAGGGCCACGGCGTTACGTACCAGTAAGGCTCGTTGTAGCTAGCGGTTCCTGCTTCCATACACAGAGAGACGCAATGTCGAAGTGATGCGGCCAAATGCGAATCGCGGAGAAAGCCGGCTTCGCTCATGCGAAAGTCTCGTCGAGCGTGTAACCGTGGAGTGCTGCTTCTGCTCGCCGCGTGTCTCCGAAACTACCAGCGTCAGACTCAAGACTTTCAGCCAGGCTTGTACTGGCGGTTAGTCCACATTCACACTGGCGAAAGCGTTGCTCTCGGAATTCCATTCGAGGTTGGTGTGGCTGTCGTCCGGCTCTGGACGGGCCAGCGCCTTTCGTACCGCGGCGACGAGTTGCGCGGCCGAATGGAGTTGTATGCGCGAGTGAGCGAGGCCCGCCGCTTCCATGTTTCCAACCGCTTCCCGGCCCGTCTGCACAGTTATACTCTTCCCTTTTTCAACGCATGGGTTCAATCATGGTCAAGTCCAGATGATGGGCTTTGCGGCCGCCTCGTTCTAGCTTCTCCTGTTTTTCACGGGACATCAAGAATTCGGATAGCTCGATCGAGCGATGCAGCAACTGGCAAGCGCCCTCGCGGAGTTCTTGACTCTTCATCACATAGTCAACATTGTGTTCCATGTCTTCCGCCGACCAGCCCCGCGAGTGAGCGATAAAAGGAAACTGGGGGAAGCAAAATCCCAATTCCGAGAAGAATGTCAGCAGATGTCCGGCTACGCCCTGGATGTTGTCCTGCCCTCCGGTGATGATGAAGGCTGCGACTTTATTCTGAATGAGGACTTTGTCACGAATCGTGATCTGGTTCTGGATGCAGTTCAATCGCTCAGCCATCTTGAAAAATAGCGAGCCCGCAGCGCCCCAGCGAATCGGAGTCGAGAGCAGAACGACGTCGGCCCAATGCACCAAGACCTCGTAGACGCGATCGAGTTGGTCTTCCGGATCCATCTGAGTGATCGAGCACGGCCAGGTGCAGGCCTGAGCACTCTTGGAATAGTAGCCTTCACAATTGCGGAATTTCAGATCGTTCAGTTTGATGAGCCGAGTCTCGCGGCCGTCCTGCTTCGCGCTCTCTAACGCAACTTCGAGCAGCGCGTCGGAGGTGGAATAGCGCGGATAGGCTGCGTCCATCGCGGTGGTGGAAATGCCGGCGACTCGTACTGGACCGGGGGCGCGCTCGACTTTGCGCGCCAGCGGATGCGGATCGTGTGGTTTTTTGCTGCGCTCGCTGGCGGGCTTGATTCCAATCCAGAGATGGCCGGCGTCCACGCGAAATTCGTAGCTCGGGACGGCATCGTCCTCGAATCCGGGCTCGCCCTTGCCTGTGACCCGGTGGAATTTCCAGTGGTGCCATGGACACACCAGGTAGTCACCATCGAGCTGGCCTTGGCCCAGCGGACCGCCGGCATGATTGCAGACGCCGGAGACTACGCCGAACTTTCCGTCAACCTGCGAGATTGCCAACTTCCCGCGATCGATCACCACTTCGGTGACAGGGCCGCGCAGAAAATCTGCTATCGGGCCGAGGTCGCGCCAATTGTTGGTGTCCATAAGCGGCCAATTATGACAGAACCGGAGGAGGGGTGGCGATGCTAACGGAGCCTAAGCGGCGCAGGCTGCTCCTGACCGACTTCATTCTGGATGTGTCGTCGCCAATTAGGAAACTGGGGCGGTTGCTGCGGTAAGTTCCGAGTAGCCCGTCATCCGCCCAGAATCGACACCACGTGCGGTGATCACTTCCTAGAAACCGATCCGTTCTGTTGAGCATTTGGATTACCTCCGGATTGCCGACAATCAGGAATCGGCCTATTAGAAGACCACGACGGCATTGATCAGGAGTGACCGTTTGAACGCCTCGAGGAAGCTGTTCTGCAATTGATGGCTTACTGCGCCGCGCGACGACGGTAGCGTTTGGCGAGCTCGGCCCACGAGATGCCGGTGCTTGGCAGCGCCGCCTGCTCGTCGCCGGGGCGACCTCTAACCGTCTGTACCTTCTGAAAACCAGCATGCTGCCAGTCGATACGCTGGTTGACGAATGCAGTAAGGCGCGTATCGGATGACAAGGGGTGCATGAAGGTGATCGGATCCTTCAACCGGGGACCGAGGCGCTCGAGCGCATCGCGCGTGGGCACCTCGCTGCCATCGAAGTCCAGCTCCTCGAGCACTGGCGTCTCGCCAAGGCGATGCGCGTGCACGCGCACCACGCGCAACAGCGCCACGCGCCCTGGAAGCGCAAGAGAGAGAACGTCTCCAGCGGCGAGGCCGGAGAGCTCTCGCTTCGGTGGACGCAAGCGTCTCCGGGCCGGCTGCGGACCGGTCAGCTGCGCGCGAGCTTTCTCGAGCACCGCGCGGCGCTTCGGCAGCAGCTTCGGATTCTCTCGTTCCCACACCGCCAGGTCGGCGCCGGCGTCGATAATAGCGAGAGCGCGATCGCGAACGTCAGGTTCCAGTCGACCAAGCTTCGACTGCGTCACAGCGAAGGCGATCAGCGCGATGCCATCGGACTCCTCGAAATACGGCTCGAACTTTTCGAGAGTCAGCCGCGTCGCGGAGCCATCCTCGGCACCATCTTCCAGCAATTGACGATAGTGATCACGTATGTCGCACGCCACGTCATCTGAGAAGAGGCCGGTTCCCCACACTCCCAAGAGTTACCCCTTTTGGCTTCGATTGAAACTCAAAAGCAACATCCATGGATCGCCATATCGTCCGGATCCGAAAGTGCGCTCGAAACGCGTGAGATACGCCAGTTTGGACTGGCCCGATGTGGCGCATGGGTGGACCATTTCAAGCATTGACCCCACAGTCGGCAAACAAAAAGTAGTTCGATTCCTTCTTAGTTGCCCGTCATCCGTTCAGTTTAACTTATTCGCGGCTTCCCTGGTATGCACTCGACAACTTTCGGCCGGTGATCCTGGTGAAGTCCGCTCTCGACTGTCTTCACCGGACCTGTACCGCCTAATTCACTTTGGCACGACGAGAGGGCCGTTTGTGATAAGTCTCGAATCCACTATGCCGATCTCGACCCGGCGGTTGGCAGCACGCGCCTGTTCGCTGTCGCCCGGAACGCGCGGGTCGGATTTGCCAAAACCCTTTGTGCTCATGATTGTCGGGGAAATTCCGGTCTGCATCATGAAGTCGCGAACAGCTTCGGCGCGACGCTGTGAGAGTTGCAAGTTGTACGTCTGCGTGCCGACGTCGTCCGTATATCCGTAGACAGCAATCGTGTATCCCTTAAGCGTCATCAGGATCCCAGCTATGCGATTCAGGATGTCGCGATATTCCGGTTTAATGTTTGCCTTGTCAAAGTCGAAGCGAATCGACTTGCTGTCCAGCGTCATCACCAGGCCCATGGCGGTGCGACGCGTTTCGGCGATTTGCCCGAGAGCCTCTTGCAGCTGTGCAAGTTGCGCCTCTCGCTCTCGCCGATATTCCTCAGCCTGCTGGGTGGCGTGATCTGCCTTTTGCTGCTCCGCGGCGGCCTGCTGCCGCGCAAGTTGGGCCTGTGCCTCCGAGCTCAATTGATCCTGCTTCGCCAAGTCGCGCTGTTGAGCGGCCGCCTGCGCGTTCGCAGCCGCCTGCGAAGCCTGTTGGGCCAACGTCTGCGATTGCTCCTGTGCACGCACGACCGCCTGGCTGAGACTTTCCGTCTGCTGGCTGAGCCGTGCCACCTCACGCTCCAGGCGATGGACCGAGATTAGATGAACGAATCCAAGAACCAAGCTGAGCGCGATTGCGATCGCTCCCAGGGCCAGTGCTAACTTCCCTTGAGACCTGGCAGGTGCATCCCCAAGTCCACGCTCGTCGGGCTTCAGCGCCTCGCGTGAAGAGTCCATCATTCGGCAATCTTAGCGTGGAATTCTGGATTGAGGCAAAACGAGATACTCCCGGATT
>Ga0105238_10006462_pt1 | contig 11656 bp, 9 predicted proteins | sample KBSC34metaG_FD_81526 | JGI IMG/M metagenome (GOLD analysis project Ga0105238, IMG submission 81526) | Corn rhizosphere microbial communities from Kellogg Biological Station, Michigan, USA - KBS C3-4 metaG | ecosystem: Host-associated > Plants > Roots > Rhizosphere > Soil | place: Michigan, USA... | reverse complement strand
GCTCGACCCGAACGGCGGCTGGCTGCTGAAGGACGCGGTGCGCCTGATGCGCGACGCGCGCGACGTGCTCGCCTATGCAGAGGATCCCTGCGGCGCCGAAGAAGGATTCTCAGGCCGCGAGGTCATGGCCGAGTTCCGCCGCGCGACGGGTCTGCCGACCGCCACCAACATGATTGCCACCGACTGGCGTCAGTTGACCCACGCGCTGTCGTTGCAGTCGGTCGACATCCCGCTCGCCGACCCGCACTTCTGGACCATGGCCGGTTCGGTGCGCGTTGCGCAAACCTGCAGGGACTGGGGCCTGACCTGGGGCTCGCACTCGAACAATCACTTCGATGTCTCGCTCGCCATGTTCACCCACGTCGGAGCGGCCGCGCCCGGCAAGGTCACCGCGATCGACACGCACTGGATCTGGCAGGACGGCCAGCGCCTGACGAAAGAGCCGCTGCGGATCGAGGGCGGCTTCGTCGAGGTGCCGAAGAGACCCGGGCTCGGTGTCGAGCTCGACATGGTCGAGGTCGAGAAGGCGCACCAGCTCTACCGCCAGCACGGGCTCGGCTCTCGCGACGACGCGATGGCCATGCAGTTCCTGGTCCCGGGCTGGAGCTTCGACCCGAAGCGGCCTTGCCTCGTGCGCTGAACCCACCGTTTTCAACCAAGGACCCACCATGAATCATCGACTCAAGGCGCTCTCCGGCCTGCTCGCAGCAGCCCTCCTGGCGCTGACCACCCCGGCGACGATGGCGCGCACCTTTCGCTCGGCCGACGTGCACGCGAAGGACTTCCCGACCAACATGGCCGTCAAGGCGATGGGCGACGAGCTCTCCAAGGCGACCGGCGGCAAGGACTCGGTCAAGGTCTTCGGCGACAGCTCGCTCGGCTCCGAGAAGGACACGGTCGAGCAGGTGAAGATCGGTGCGCTCGACATGGTGCGCGTCAGCTCGGCATCGTTCCACGGCATCGTGCCGGAATCGGTGATCCCGTCGCTGCCCTTCCTGTTCCGCGACATCGAGCATTTCCGCAAGGTGATGTACGGCCCGCTGGGCGACAAGATCCTCGCTGCGTTCGACAAGGCCGGCTTCATCGGCCTGGCGTTCTACGAAAGCGGTGCGCGCTCGGTGTATGCGAAGAAGCCCGTCAAGACGCTTGCCGACATGAAGGGGTTGAAGATCCGGGTTCAGCCGTCCGACCTGATGGTGAGCCTGGTCAGTGCGATGGGGGCTTCGCCGACGCCGATGCCCTTCGCCGAAGTCTATACCGGACTGAAGACCGGCCTGCTCGATGCCGCCGAGAACAACTACCCGTCGTACGACGAGGCCAAGCATTTCGAGTCGGCGCCGGTGTTCTCCGAGACGATGCACGTGATGACGCCGGAGGTGCTGGTGTTCTCGAAAAAGATCTGGGACACGTTGAGCAAGGAGGAACAGGCCTCGATCCGCGCCGCCGCGAAGGCCTCGGTGCCCTATTACGTGAAGCTGTGGGAGCCGCGCGAGAAGGACGCGAAGGCTTCGGTGATCAAGGGCGGCGCGAAGATCGTGCCCGCCGCTGACATCGATCGCAAGAGCTTCATCGAGGCCGAGAAGCCGGTCTGGGACAAGTTCGCGACCACGCCCGAGCTGAAGGCGCTGGTCACCGAGATCACCGGCACCAAGTGACGCCTCGCGTCGCGCCCCACGTGACCGGCACCACCGACTCCTCATGAACGGACTCACCGCCATCAATTCGCGCCTCTCGCGCTGGGCGATGTACATCGCCTGCGCCTGCCTCATCGGGCTGCTCTGCGTCGTCGTCTACGGCGTCGTGCTGCGCTATCTGTTCAACAACGCACCGCCGTATGTCGAGCAGCTGGCACTCCTGCTGGTGATCTCGGTCGCGATGTTCGGCGCTGCGGCCGGCGTGCGCGATGCCGGCCACATCGGGCTCGATTCGGTGGTCGCGCTGCTGCCGGCACGGCTGCAGTTTGCGTGCAGCGTGATCGTGTTCGTGCTCAGCGTGGTCTTCGGTATCGCGTTGCTGGCCGGCAGCGCCGAGATGGCGATCTCGACCTATGCCAGCACGATCCCGACGCTCGGCGTCTCCGAGGCCTTTCGCTATCTGCCCGTGCTGCTCGGCGGCATCCTGATCGCGTTGTTCTCGATCGAACACCTGATCGCCAAACTCAACCGCACCGAGGTCGTTCGATCATGGCACTGACCGTTCTTTGCTTGGGCTTCGCCCTGCTGTTGGTTCTCGGCGTGCCGGTCGCGTTCGCGATCGGCCTGGCCTGCCTCGCGACCTTCGCGGTCGAGGGGCTGCCGTTCGAGACCGCCATCCAGATGATGGTGTCGGGAATGAACGTGTTCTCGTTCCTCGCCATTCCGTTCTTCATCTTCTCGGGTGAGCTGATGCTGCACGGCGGCATCGCCGACAAGATCGTCGACTTCGCGCGCAGCCTGGTCGGCCACTGGAAGGGCGGGCTCGGGCTGGCCAACGTCGTCGCGTCGACGCTGTTCGGCGGCGTCTCCGGCTCCCCCGTCGCCGACACGTCCGCGATGGGCGGCGTGATGATCCCGATCATGAAGCGCGAGGGCTACAGCGCGGCCTATGCGGTCAACGTGACGACGCATGCATCGCTGTCGGGTGCGCTGATGCCGACCTCGCACAACATGATCATCTACGCCTTCGCCGCGCAGGCCGCGACCGGCATGATCGGCACGCACGTCATCAAGGGCGTCTCGATCGGCGACCTGATGTTCGCCGGCCTGGTCCCCGTCTTCTGGATCATGGTGTGCATGCTCGGCGCCGCCTATTGGCAGGCTGTCAAGTACGGCTACCCGAAGAGCGTCGACGGCAAGACGATGGTGCAGCGCTTCCCGGGCTGGAACGCGGTGCTGCGTTCGTTCATTGCATCGCTGCCCGGCCTCGGCGTGATCGCGATCATCCTGGTCTGCGTGATGGAAGGCATCACCACGGCGACGGAAGCGGCAGCGATCGCCGTCACCTACTCACTGCTGCTGACCGTGGTCGTCTATCGCACGATGACGCGCACCAACCTGATGAAGTCGCTGGCGCGCGCCTCGAAGACGACGGGCGTGATCCTGCTGCTGATCGGTGTGTCGAACATGCTGCGCTACCAGATGGCGTACCTGGAGATCCCCGAGGTGATCGAGGCCGCGCTGCTGACCGCGACGACGACGCCGTGGATCATGCTGCTCTACATCAACATCATCCAGATCATCCTCGGCATCTTCCTCGACATGGCGGCGCACATCCTGATCACGACGCCGCTGTTCCTGCCCTTGGCGATCCAGATGGGTGTCGGCCCGGTGCAGTTCGGCATGATGCTGCTGCTCAACTGCGCGCTCGGGCTCGTGCACCCGCCGGTCGGCACCGTGCAGTTCGTCGGCTGCGCGATCGGCAATATTTCGATCGGCGAGGCGACGAAGACGGCCTGGCCCTATTACCTCGCGATCTTCATCGCGATCACGCTGGTGACCTACGTCCCCGCGTTCTCGACCTGGTTGCCGACCGTCATCACGGGGCATGCCGTCCTCTAAGCTGCGCCCCCCGATAGAAGTCGATCGGACAGCCGTGAGACCACCTGCGCGCGAGACGGCCGGGTCGCCGCAGGCCATCGATTCCCTTCACGACAACAGAGAACCGACACATGAAGCACAGCAAGACGATCTCCGCGCTCGCAGTCCTCGCCTGCATGGCGTCCACCGCGGGCGCGCAAAGCAGTGTGACCATTTACGGTGACATCGACCAGTACTTAAACTACATGCACAGCAGTTCGGGCGCGCATGTCAAGGCGCTCGAAGATGGCGCCTATCTGCGCAGCCGCATCGGCTTCAGAGGCATCGAAGACCTGGGCGACGGCTACAGCGCCAAGTTTCAGCTCGAAGGCGGCTTCAGCGCCGACAACGGCACACAGGCCGACGCGGCCAACAATCGTTTCTTCGATCGTCAAACCTGGGTCGGGCTCGCCAGCCCGAATGCCGGAGAAATCCGCTTCGGCCGTCAGAACGGACCGATCCAGTCGCACGGTGCCTACATTGACTACACCGCCCGAGACCTGGGATCAATGATCAACAACTTCGGCGTGCCCTCGCGTTATGACAACGATATCTCGTATCTGTCGCCGCGTTGGGCCGGCTTCGCGTTCGAAGCGCATGTCGCGCTGCCCGAGAGCCCCGTCGGAAATCATCCTCTGATCTACCAGGCGTTCGTCGACTACACCTGGAACAACTCGCACATCGGCTACATGGGACTGCGCGCGCGCCCCCCCAGCAATGCGGCGATCGACAAGGACGTCGTCTATGACAATCCGTACATCGATTTCAATTACGGCAAAGGGAACATCTACATCGCCTATGTACGCAGCAACAACAACACCTCGTCGGGCACGGGCGCTACCCTGATCAATAACGGTGGCACGCTGGTCAGCAATGTCGGCGGCACGAGCGGCGGCGCAGGCAGCTACAACCCCGGCACCAATCCGGACCTGAACAACTTCTACAACATCTGGCAGATCTCGGCGGACTACCAGGCCAGCGCCCAATTCCGGATTGGCGCGCTGTGGGGCAAGATCAAGGACACGTCCGGCCGAGACCGGGGCGCTTCGGGCGGCTCGTTCGGAGGCTTCTACGACCTGTCGAAGCGCACGATGTTCTACGGGCTGATCGATACGCTGAGGAACGACACCAACGGCGGCTGGCGGCCTGCCGGTTCGGCAGGCTTGAAGACCACGTTCACTGCTGCCAATGACGTCAACGGGCGAACGATCAACGGGATTCAGCTCGGTATCTTGCATCGCTTCTGATCTTTGTATCCAAGGCACGGGCTGCGTCGGTGCCGGAGTCGGCGCCATCGTCATGCCGGCACTCCTGAAGTCCCTTTGCTATGCGGCGTTGAGGGGCCCTCGGTGCATCCGTGGCAGCAACAGGCCTGGCCGGTGCCCGCGGCAGTGGGCGGCCTCGACCTGCACGAAGCCCACCGGGGCTGGCGCCGGCGTTGCGCACCGGGTTCAATTTGTTTCGAACCGGCGACCGGGGACGCTCGAACTGCCGGGTGCACCTCGAGCCGGGCAGGCGGACAGATGGCAAGGTTGCGCGTGATGGCGCTTTCTGGGGCGGCACGATGGACGAGCGACTCGAGATGCGACCGAACCCGGTGGGCGCCCTCTGAGGCTCGCCGCGAACCATGGACCGGACGATTGCGCCCTTCACCTTGCTCGGTATCGAAGGTTACCTCGGTGCCCCGACGCGCACGGACGCGGGTGCGCCGGCGCTGCATCGTCGACCGGGCCGAAGGCAGAGCCATGCCCGAGCGCGTCAGCGACATCGGCTTCACGATCATCGAGCGCCCCAGAGTCTGAATCCCAGGTAGGGGATTGTCCGAGGTCGCAGGTCATTGACGCCGCGCAAGGTAACGTTAACACTGTGCCCTCTGTTAACGATACCAACGTGCGGCGCGCCGACACCGCATTCGTGGCATCGGCAACGAGCATGAGCCACTTCATCCGATCGGCACACCAATAGGACTCGGGAATGAACCAGACATTCAAAGCGCGCGACTCCCTCGCCGCCAAGCGATCCGCAGTCATGCTCGCCGTCAGCATGCTCATGGTCTTGGCGGCCTGCGGCGGGTCGGATGACGAAACCGTCCTGGATCGCGCCAAGGCAATGGCCCATCCCTGGATGAGCAAGGAGATCACGCGCGAACAGCGTGCGCAGTTCCTGATCTCGGCCATGACGACCAGCCAGAAGTTCGAACAGCTCATCGGCCAGGTAGGGCAGGGCCCTGAAATTCCCGAGTGCTACGGGATCGCAATCTCGCCGGTTGAACCCGGCGCCCTGTTATCACGACCATGTCCCCGGGGGGACTCACACAAGGAGCATGCATGAACGAGCACGAGCGGACGCCACAACCCATCACCACGTTGACCCGACGGCAAATGCTGCTAGGCGGTGGCGCAGCGGCCGGCGTTGCACTGACCTCCGGGATCCTGGGCGCAGACTCGGCCTGGGCGGCGCAGGTCACCGGCCCGCAGGTCCACGTCGACCTCAACTCATCGAGATCATTTGCCTTTCCCCACGTGTGGGAGCGCGTCATTGCCGGCGACTGGGCCAAGCAGGCGTTGCGCCGGGACTATCAGGACCAGTTGTTCACCTGTCAGCGCGAGCTCGGCATCCAGTCGCTGCGCTTCCACGGCATCTTCAACAGCTCGATGAGCACGGCCGACTCCACCTACAACGGCGGCCGTGCCCGCCCCTCGGGATACACGCAGGACAGCTATTCCTGGTTCAACATCACGCAGATCTACGACGCCCTAGTGGATCGCGGAATGCATCCGTTCGTCGAGCTGAGCAGCATGCCCGAGTCGCTCCAGGCGAGCGCCCCGCCGTTCAGAGGACTCCTGTACGACTTCAATCAGATGTCGCCACAGGACTTCTCGGCCTGGGGACAACTGGTCGGCGCCTTCGCCAAGCACATGGTCGACCGCTACGGCATCGACGAGGTGCGCAAGTGGCCGTTCGAGGTCTGGAACGAGCCGAACCTTTTCACCTTCTATGACGGCGACCAGCAGTCCTACTTCAACCTCTACCGCTACGCTGCCGAGGCGATCAAAAGCGTCGATGCTTCACTGAAGGTGGGGGGGCCCGCCACGTCCGCCGGTCAGTTCTCCTTCGGACCGCCTCGCGCGCTCGGCACACAGTACTACCGCGAGTTCATGCAGTGGGCGGCCGTCAACAACGTGCCGGTCGACTTCGGCACGGCGCACGGCTACGAGACCGACAGCCATATAGGCCCGGAGGGGACGGCGAGCTTCTTCAAGCAGAACCGCGCCGACACGCCTGCGGGGCGGCCCTTGTACATCAGCGAAGTCAACGTCTCGTCCACGAACAGCCCGAAGCTCGACAAGTCCGATGCCGCTGCAAGCTTCCTGCGTACGATCATCGAGACCGTTGGCGTCGTCGACGCCCTGGCCGTCTGGGCCTTCAGCGACATCTACGAGGAGCTGACCCAGGCGGACAACCCGTTTTACGGCGGCTTCGGGCTGATGACGATCCATGGCATCAAGAAGCCCTTGTACCGATTGCTGCAGATCCTTCATGGGGTGGGGGACCGGGGCGTCCCGCTCACCCTGGTCGGAGCTCCCGCCACGGTCGGCGCCATCGCGGTCACCGACCGTGCCGGGACGCTTGACATACTGCTGTACAACCACGTCCTTGCAGGCGCGAATCAGCCGCCCGCCCAACCCGTGACTCTGACGGTCACGCTGAGCGGCGTGGGGCCGGGCGCGCGGATCCAGGCCCAGCTGATCGATGAGGACCACGCGAACCCGTACCGCATGTGGCGCGAGCTGGGCTCGCCCGAGTACCCGACTCGGCAGCAACTGCATGCGCTGCACGACGCTAGCCTGGTGCGTGAGCAAACCCTGGGCTTCACGACAGGTCGCGACGCCAGTTTCACGCTGACCCTGCCGGCCGAGGGCGTCGCTGCGCTGCACGTTGCCCGCGGTGGACGTTGACAGGCGCACTTCGACGCGCGCCGGCACAAAACGTACTCGTTTGAGAGTCCACAGCTCGGTGAAGTCGTGTGCTGCGGCGCCCTGGAGCAGCGCATCGCGCAGTGCGGCGAGCTGCTTGCCCTCCAGTCGCGCTGGCCGGCCAGTGACCGTGGCGCGGAGCGCTTCGGTTCCGCCTTCATCGAGTCGCGCTTTCCACGTGCATGCCGTCTGCCTCGCCACACCCACCAACTTCGCAGCCTCGGCGGGCGTCTTGCCTGCCAGCACCAAGCGTCCCGCACGCATGCGCTTGCGCGTCGCTTCGCCCATCTTTGCCATCTATCGATTCTCCAATCGCGAACCTGATCGGGCGACGCACCGCGACGCTATCGGTTGTCATGGATTACGCAATTCTCAATAGCGAATTTACGCGTCCACGTCGATCGTGAAAGCGGCAACCTCAGCAGCGGCAGATCAGCCTGGTGCTCGCTGTCACATGCAGACTCCGAGCGCGCACACTGGGTCGAAAGGGTTCCGACATTGTTCCCTTTTCGGCGGCTATGACGGCCGCCGCTCTTCGAGCGGTGCTCCAGGCGATCCCAAAGGGATCCAGCCAGCTGCGGAAGCGGGCTCGCCGAGGACGCTCGGCACCTTGAACGCACCGTTTGGATTTGCCGCCGCGGGCTGTTCTTCGAGGGAGCCTCAAGCCGGCGTCAGGTGTTTGCCGACGAGCCCCGTCATCTCGAACATCGTGACTTCATCCTTGTCCATCACAGCCTTCAGTTTACTGTCGCAGAGGATGTTGCGCTTGTTGGCGGGGTTCTGCAGGTTGTGGGCCTTGATGTAATCCCACATCCGTTTGGTGACTTCGGTCCGCGGCAAGGGTGCGGTGCCGACGACGGCGGCCAGCGCGGGGCTGGGCGTCAATTCCTTCATGAACGCAGTGGTCTTCTTGTCACCGGTTGTTGCCATGGGTAGTTGCTCTCTTTTCGAGTTGGGAGGGTGCACAGCATAGACGGAGCGGCATCTGCCCCGGCGACCCAAAGCCCCTGGCTTCGATGGTGGCAAGCAAGTCGCCTCGGCGAGTCCAGTTGACCCGCCGATGCCGTTGGCGGAGTTCTTGCCAGCCAGCGTCACCGAGCAGGCCGCGATGATTCGAGCGGCTTGGCCGTGACGCGCCGTCGCAACCGCGTCGCCTTCTGTGCGCCTCGTGCGTCTCACGCTCGTCACCGCTGCGGCAGGCGTGTCGCGAAGGCCTGTCGAAGCGTAGGAGTTGTGCCAAGATCTGGCCGAACTCTTTCACGAATCTGCAACCGGCGCCATCGTGGTTGGCGGGCTCCTGCTCGTATTCGGTGGCAAGAAGGGGTAAGGCACAGCAACAAGGGCGCTGCGCGGGACTATCAGCCGAGGAGCGCGATTGCACGTCCGTCATCCAACTCGCCACCAGCGTGATCGCCGCGATCAGGCATCGAATCTCGCAGGGCCTGCTCCGCGTGATCGCCAGCGGGTATTCCTGGAAGCCGATCTGCTGCGTCGGTGCTCCAGCTTGACGGTCGCCAGCCAGCGCGTCTGGGCTCCGGTCCAGGCGCCCTTGCCGGTGCACGGGATGTCGTTGCGCAGCAGCCGGTGGCGAGCATTGCGTTGCTCGCGCACAGCGCTTCTCGCGCGCGCACCAGGTCGCGCACCGCTTCGTCGTCGGCACTGGGCACGCGCACGGCCTTGAGGTCGCCCAAGCGGGGCAGGCGCGCCAGCAGCATCGCGTCGCGCCGGTCGGTCTTGATCCGGTCTCAGGGCGTCGTCGGCATCGACAACGGCGCCACCCCACCTCGCGCGCGATGCCGATCGCACTCGAGTGCCGTCAGATCACGAACCCGCACGGGCCGGCGTCGTAGACAACGTGGAACCGCGCTACTCTGCTGATCAGCCGGCGCAGCGCCTTGTCGAGCTGTCGTCCCGATGCGCCTCGAGCGGGGGCCTGGATGTCGGGGCGGGAAGTCTTTCGGCGGCGTCTGGTGGCCGGTAGAGAAGTGAAACGCGTTGTTGTTGAAGATGAAGGCCGCCGGCGTGCGCTCGACCCACAGCGCGGCATTGCTCGGCGTCGGCATCGCGTCAACGCTGCTGTCGACCTCGACGATCGGGAACTGCGAGGCGTGGTAGCGCAAGCGCGTCTCGCCGGTGCTGCAGCCCTTCGGATAGGAGGTTTTCGCCCTGACCAGCGAAGGCCCAGCCAGCTGCGGGTGCCCACCATTACAATGCCGCGGTGGTCGGGGGCCAATAGCCGTCCTGGCGTCGATGTCGGTTGACGACTGCATTTCGGGTTCGGATTGCATGGCAGAAGCGAACCGCGGGTGGTCAGCGATGCTACGCCGTGGCCAATGCCGTGTCAGCATCTGCCTTCAACAAAAGGCGCCAGGCGCTGGCTGCCAGGACTGCCTATCGGACGAACCATCTCCACATGATGCCAGCCGGTTGGCGGCACGACACTGACAGAAGAGACCAATGGCAGACAACAGAACCAAATCAGGCCGGCATCACTGCACGCGCATCGATTTGAACGAGGGGATGTTCTTAAGGCGCGCAGCTACTCGTCAGGCCGCTCAAAAGCACGGCATGAATATCGGGATTGGCACTCTTCTGTCCAGCGACAATTGAGCGTTTGGATAGCATCTCTCACCCTTTTTTCACCCATTGGAACTCCAATGAAATTGCATCCTATCCTCGCCGCGACTTGTCTGACTGCCCTGATGGCCGCGTGCAGCACGAACACGGGCAATCTTCAGACTGCGACTGGAGATACTCGCCCGGCTCCAGTGATGGTGCCTGTCCAGATCGCCGACCCTGCTGTGGACGCTGGCTGCTGGGTGCAGCTCTATACAGAACGGAATTTCAAGGGAGACATGGCCACCCTGGCGGGACCTGTTCAATTGGACAGCGCTGACAAGTTCACAGGCAAGCAATTGAAGCGCCAGATTGATAGCCTCGTGACCGGACCGAAGGCTACGCTCACGGTGTACGAACACGCGATGTTCCAGGATAGATCCATGGGCTTCGGGCCCAATAGCCGTGAGGGCGGGTTGCTCACCAAGCTTGGCATCGGCGGGGAGATCCAATCGCTGAAACTAGATTGCAATTAACGCCGTACGGCAGATGAATGGCGAGAAGAGCGACGCCAAGGGTTGAAAGCGTGCATGGGACGCCCCGCCGATCAATCACGACGAGGGCATTGACGACCCGGGCTTCGAGCGGCAAGGGGTCGGCCTCGTCCAGGCGGCCACGACGCTACAGCAGCGGCGCTCGCTCAGTGCGCCATGCCAGCTGAATTTACAACTCTTGGAGAAAATCAGCCGATGATGTTTGAAGAGCTTTTGAGAGGGCGAGGGGGTTTGGAGGCACCGTGTCCGCCCAGCGCGGCGCGACTGGCCGCCGAAGCCTTTTTTTCGGTGCCGCCCACGGCCCATTCTGAAGAGACTGAAACATCGGTTGTCGTGCGGCGCAGGCAGCCGGAGGCGGGCAATACCGAGATGCCCCTTGAAACGCCGAGCGAGTCGGAATCGCGCGACGAACCCCAGACGCGTGGGCCGAGAGTGTTCAGGCTTGAGTCGGTTACCCCCACCGCCGAAGCGCCGCCGGCGCCGGCATTGAAAGATCCCGAGGTCGAGCAGAGCGTGGGCGTCCGTGCCCTCATTCTTCTTGGCGCTCGAGCACCTGAGGCAGTCCGACATGGTGGCCTTCATGCCGTCGCGCCTGCTGTCCTGCGAAGGACTGTTCGAGGTACCACTGGAGAATCCGCCAGGCTTCCAGGTGGTCGCTGCCTACCATCCGTCCGCTCTGTCGGATCCGCTGCTCACCTTGGTGCTCGACCACGTGCGGACCAAGTTTGGTACGACAGAGCCTGATCGCGCTGTCCCTGCACCGGCTGCGCACGCGGCGGCCGGCGTACGGCGGCCGCGAGTGATTGTTGCCGACCCCCTTGGGCTCCACCTGCGGGTTTTGCTGACATTGGGCCTGCCCGAGGCCCGGCATGCTCGCACTCATGCCGGAATCAAGCAGCGCTGATGCAGTCTGAGGACATTCTCGTGATTGGCGCCGGCCCTGCGGGTTTGGCCACCTCGGCCTGTTTGCGCCACGAAGGGCTGGAGCATGTGGTGCTGGAGCGCGAGGAGACCG
>Ga0105238_10006458_pt1 | contig 11658 bp, 13 predicted proteins | sample KBSC34metaG_FD_81526 | JGI IMG/M metagenome (GOLD analysis project Ga0105238, IMG submission 81526) | Corn rhizosphere microbial communities from Kellogg Biological Station, Michigan, USA - KBS C3-4 metaG | ecosystem: Host-associated > Plants > Roots > Rhizosphere > Soil | place: Michigan, USA... | reverse complement strand
GCAATCGGTGTTGTGACCGATGCGGCGGCCGGCGCGAAACAGGACGGTATTCACCGCACCAATGGCGCCCGCCTCCGGACTGAGTTCGTCCAGCAGCGGAAGGACCGCCTGTTTGCAGGGAAACGTGATGTTCAGCCCGCAGAAACCGAGCCGCTCCGCTGCCTGTACGAGCTCAGGCAGCGCATCGACGGTCACGCCCAGCACATCGAGATCGATCAATCTGTAAAGATAGCGAAGACCGTGAGCGTCGCCCTCGAGTTCATGCATCCGGGGCGTTCGTGATGCCTGGATACCCGATCCGATCAATCCAACGAGCACTGAGGTGGTCGTCATGGCAAACTCCAGTTTGGCTCAGTGCGACAGTATGTCGGCAAGAAATTTCCTGGTTCTTTCCTGCCTGGGGTTACGGAAAAACTCTTCGGGCGGCCCCTCCTCCACGATCTCACCCGCCGACATGAAGACAATGCGATCGGCGACCCGGCGCGCAAACCCCATTTCGTGCGTGACGCAAATCATCGTCATGCCGCCTTGCGCCAACCCGACCATCACATCGAGCACTTCCTTGACCATCTCGGGATCGAGCGCCGATGTCGGCTCGTCGAACAGCATGACTTTCGGCTCCATGCACAAGGCGCGCGCGATCGCGACGCGCTGCTGCTGGCCGCCGGACAGCTGGGCTGGATATTTGTCGGCCTGATCCAGAATTTTCACCCGCTCGAGCAGCCGGCGCGCAACGCGCTCGGCATCAGGCCTGGCCATCCGCCGGGACCGCATCGGCGCAAGAGTACAATTCTGCAGTACCGTCAGATGAGGAAACAGGTTGAACTGCTGGAACACCATGCCGACGTCCTGCCGGACCGCATCAATGACTTTCGCAGCGTTCGTCAGATGGACGCCGTCGACAAGGATGCGGCCTTTTTCATAGCTTTCGAGATGATTGATGCAGCGGATCAGTGTCGACTTTCCCGAGCCGGAGGGTCCGCACAGGACGATCTTCTCGCCTGCGCGAACCTTCAGATTGATACCTTTAAGAGCCTGGAACGCACCAAACCATTTGTCGACGCCCTGCATGTCGATCATCGGCGGAGCGTCTGATGCTCGCTGCTGGTCATCGGTCATGCGCGTCTCAGGCCGGCCGCCGGCTTAATTCAGCTCGCCTCGAACGAAACGCCTTCCATGCTCTCCGGGAAAGACGCCGGCAGCGGAAGCTTCATCCATTTTTCGTGAGCCTTGGCGAGTTCGCCATTGGCCTTGATCTTGTCGATGAAGGCGTTGAGCGACGCATTGATCTCCTTCTCGTGCAACCGCGTGCAAACGCCGTTGTAGATGCGCTGGAATTCCAGCTTGTCCTCGAACATGCCGGGCTTCGCCTCGTTGAGCTTGTCCTTGTAGAACATGTTGCCGCCGACAGCGTCGACCTGGCCTGACAGCATGGCCTGGATCGAGGCGGCATCGCCGTCCAGACGCAGGATGTTGGTGCCTGGCGGTGCGTTCTTCGTCACCTGCGTATCCTGCGCGGCAGCCCGGGCCACTGCGATCGCCTTGAGCTTGCCCATGTCGGCGTTGGTCTTGATCTCGGTTGTCTTCGGCGCGATCAAGACAATGATGTTGGCGACATAGGGCTTGCTGAACTGCACCGCCTTGGCGCGATCGGGAAACATCGCCATCGTGGCAAACAGGCAGTCGACCCGGCCGGACGTCAGCGCCGGGATGCGGTTCGCGACCTCGAGCGGCACGAATTCGAGCTGAACGCCGAGTTCCTTGGCGTACAAGGCGGCGAGATCGGCATCGAGCCCCTCCTGCACGCCACTCGAGTTGACGAAACCCCATGGCGGGTTGTCGCCCTGAATACCGACGATGATCTTGCCGCGCTTCTTGATCTCGTCAGGCGTGACAGCGAACGCTGCACGACCGAGCACCATGGGCGCCGCAACGGCGGCGCCGAGCCCGGCCAGCAGCTGGCGGCGATTCACTTGCATTGTCCTTTTCATTGACGTCTCTCCCTGTTGCAATTTTCTGACATTCTTACCGTGCAGCGATGGCTAACCTGTGCTCCAGCCGCGTCCCGTAGAGCGACAACGGCCAGCAGATCGCGAAGTACATGGCGCCGACCACGGCATAAACGAGCAGCGGCTTGAAGGTCTGGTTCGAGATGATGCCGCCGGCACGGGCCAGCTCGGTGAAGCCTACGATCGATGCGAGCGACGTGCCCTTGATCAGCTGGACCAGAAATCCGATGGTCGCCGGCAGCGAAATGCGGATCGCCTGCGGCAGGATCACGTCCTTCATGCGCGAGAGGTAGCCAAGGCTCAGCGCCTTCGCCGCCTCGACCTGGCCGCGCGGCACCGCTTCGATCGAGCCACGCCAGATCTCGCCGAGAAACGCGCTGGCATGCAGCGTGAAGCCGATGGCGACCGCCTGCCACGCCTCGAGATTGAGACCGGCGAGCGCGAGCGCGTAGTAGACGACGAACAGCTGCATCAGCAGCGGAGTGCCCTGGAAGACCGTGATGTAGGCGGCGGCCGCGCGCTGCAGCCCGCGCCATTCCGAGGTGCGCGCCAGCGCCACCGCAAGCCCGGATACCGTTCCGGCCGAAAACGCCACCAACGACAGGATGACGGTCCATTCGAGCCCGCGCAGCAGAAACAGAAACTCGTTTTTCCCCATGGGCGACCGGCCTATTTCACGGGATAGACGAGAAAGCGCGCCGCGATGAAGGCCAATACCTTCATCATCAGCCAGGCCATGATCAGGTACAGCGCGGTCACGGTGAAATAGACCTCGAAGCTGCGAAACGACTCGTTCTCGATCAGCTTCGCAACCGAGGTGAGCTCGTAGGCGGCGACGGCGGAGGCGATGCTGGTCGTGAGCGTGAGCAGGATGAACTGGCTCGCGAGTGACGGGTAGATCGCCCGCAGCGCCGGTTTCAGCACGATCAGGCGGAACACCTGCAGCTTGTGCAGTCCGAGCGCGCGGCCGGCCTCGATCTGTCCCTTTGGAATCGATTGCACGCCTCCGCGAATGATCTCGATCGCATAGGCGCCGCCGTTCAGCCCGAGCGCGATGATGGCGGTCGGCATCGGATTGAGCCGGATACCCACGAACGGCAATGCAAAGAACACGAAGAAGATCTGCACCAGAAAAGGTGTGTTGCGGATCAACTCGACGAAAGCGATCACCAGCCAGCGCAACGGCGCGACCGAGGAGTCGCGCAGCACGACGCCGCCTACTCCGATCACGATGGCGAGGATCATGCCGCTGGCAGCGAGCCACAGCGTGCCGACACACCCCAACAGGAGTTCGGGAAATCCTGCCATCACCGGACCGAAATCGAAGTGATAGTTCAAGCTCGTCGTTCCCCCGCAGCACCTTGGCGCCTCTCTTGCGGAGGCGGCCCGTGACGTCCGTATTCAGAATTTCGGAAGCGCTCCGCGTTCGATCGTGAAGTCGACGCACGCTTCGATGTGAACCGTCAGGATGTCGCGCGCCGCCTGGGCCTCGCGACGCAATGCGCAATCAAGCAGGGCCTTGTGCTCGTGGGCGGCGATCTCGCCGCGAAAGATGCCGGCGACCATCTGGTAGCGCAGGTATTTGTCATAGACCGGCGCGTGCACATCGAGCAGCGCGTTCGAGCCGCACGCCGAAATCAGGGCGTGGTGAAATTCCCAGTCGTAGCGCTTCCAGGTTTCCGGATCGGCGCGATCACCAACCAGCAACCGTTTCTCGATCGCCGAAAGTTTGTGATAGGCCGCGACAACGCGGCCCTCCCAGTCCATGTCGCCGGCCGCGAATGACAGCGTCAGTGCGTGCGACTCCAGCAGCAACCGGAGTGCTGCAATCTCGCGCAGATTGTCGGCCGAGACTGCGGCGACCTGAAAGCCGCGCTGGCCCTCGGCCACCACCAGTCCCTCGGTCGAGAGACGGCTCAGCAATTCGCGCAGCGTCCCGACGCTGACGCCGTAGTCGCGGCGCAAGCGGTCAAGCTTGAGCTTTTCGTTGGGAATGAGCTTCCCGAACAGGATGTCGGTTCGGATCAGCCGATAGGCTTTCTCGCCGATCGAATCCTGATCCGGTGTCGGGCTGAGCATCCCTTTGATGCCTTTCGGTTTCCGGGATTTGGCAGCATCCGCTGGATAAACGTATTTCTATTGTATTTTTCCCGGATAAACAAACAAAATCGATTTTATCTATTGATCTGTACCAAGACCGGCGTCAGGGTCGGCTTGCCTCCCGGCCCTGGAGGTTTGGGGGACCACGTCGGAAGCAAGGGAAAACGGATGACCGCGCGCCTGATGGTCCTGAACGGACCCAATCTCAATCTGCTCGGGATCCGCGAGCCGCACATTTACGGATCAACCACGCTGGACACGATCCGGACCTGTTGCGAGCAGTTCGCGAGCTTCGCCGGCGCCAAACTGATCTTTCATCAATCAAATCATGAGGGCGTACTGGTCGATCACATCCAGTCGGCGCGACAGGAGGCCGACGCCCTGATCGTCAATCCGGCCGCCTACTCGTTTACGTCGATCGCGATGTTCGATGCCTTCAAGATTTTCGAAGGCCCGATCTTCGAAGTGCACATCTCGAACATCCACGCGCGGGACGAGTTGCATCGCCACTCCAAGCTTTCGGCGGCCGTCAAAGCCGTGATCGCGGGCCTTGGCCCCTACGGCTACATCGTGGCGATGCAGGCAGCGCTGCATGCGCTCGGAAAAATGCCCGAGCAATTTCCCTCGCCGATGCGAGAGGTCCCGCGCTGATCTCGCGCGGGTCATGTTCGTTCGCGGCTAATCTGAGGTTTCCGGCGCGTCGTCCTGACATAAGCTGGCGCTCTCATCGATTCTTTCCGGATCCACGCCATGGCGACATCCGCCAAGCCGCTCCGCGCCAGCATCGTGCAATGCCGCGGCACGCCCTACGAGGTCGGCCGCGCGCAGGCGGTGGCGTTTGCCGCCTCGCTCAAGGGCAAGGCGTTTCTGCGCAAGAAGAAGTTCTGGCTGCCGTCGTGGCTCAACATGCGCACGGAGGAGCGCGCATTCCGGATGTATGCGCCTTCGCTATGGGAGGAGATCGGCGGCATCGCCGAGGGCCTGGGCATCCCGATGGAGCGCGCGGTCACTTACTTCGGCAATGGCGGAATGCGCATGCCGACCGGCGGCTGCTCGGCTGTCATGAGCAACGGCGTCTACGGCCGCAATTACGATTTTCGCGTCAGGCAATATGACGCGCGCTTCACGCTGGTGCAGGCGAGCGGCAGTTACGCCAGCATCGGCGGCAGCCACATGCTGACCGGGCGGCTCGACGGCATGAACGAGCGCGGGCTATCGATCGGCCTGCATCTCATCAGGGCAAAGCCGGCAGCGCCCGGCCTCTTGAGCATCATGCTGGTGCGGCGGGTGCTCGACAGCTGCGCGACCACAGCGGAGGCGATCGACCTGCTGCGCCGCCTGCCCCACGCCATGAAGTACAATTACTCGCTGCTCGACGCCGGCGGCACCGCGGCGGTGGTTGAAGCTGGAGCCGGCGCGGTTGCCGTGCGCATCGGCGACTGGCTCGCCTGCACCAATCATTTCCAGTCGGCGCAACTCCAGAGGCTCAATCGCCGCCCTGCCCACTCGATCGGACGGCTGCCGCCGCTCGAAGGCTGGGCCGCGGCCGGCCTCAGCGCCGAACAGACCTTCACGGCGCTGAACCATCCGGACTCGCCGGCGTTTCACATCTACGCCACGGGCACGCAGACGCTGCACACCATCGTCACCGAGCCCGCGAAGCGGCGCATCCTGATCGGTATCGGCGGCGATGCCGCCGCCCTCGACGAGGACATGCTGGATGTCGACTTCGCGCGCTGGGTCGCGGGCGAAGACCTGCCGGTGACGCAGCTTGCGAGCCGGCTGCAGCCCCGACCACCCATCGCGACGATCGCGCGGCGCGTGAGAGCCGTCGCGGCGCGCGGCAGGATGCGGACGCGACATCATGCGGAACGCTCGCGGTCATGAGCGGTTGAACTCCGTATAGCTGAGGCAACGGAGAGCAACATGGATACGGATCGCGTCACAGGCTTCGCCAAGAAGACGTTCGGCAAGGCCGAACAAGCGGCCGGCAATGCGCTCGGCGATCGCGGCACCCAGGCCGAAGGCGCGGCGACCGCGGCTGAGGGCACCGTTCAGGCTGCGTTCGGTCAGGCGAAAGATGCCGCGCGCGGTATGGCGAGTGATGCCTATGACACAGGCGCCGAGATGGTCCAGGCGCGTCCCGGCAGCTCGCTGCTGGCCGCAGGCCTGATCGGCTTCGCGCTCGGTGTCATCCTGACCAGGGGATCGCAGCCGCCACGCCGTTCACGCTGGCAGCGGATTTACGATCTGGATTGAAGAGGCTGGAACGCCTGCGCTTCGGCGCGGTCGCGAAGGTGTGCCCGATCGCATCGAGATTCGTCCTTCAGGGTGCGAGCTCCGCTCTGACATGACCGAGCAACGCGCCCGCATGCCTCGGATCGCAGCGCCATCAAGCTCCGGGAAAGACCTGAGCCAAACCGACCGGCAAAGAATGCCCTTCTGTCATCCTGTGGATCGCTCTAGCTCCGGAGGATGAAAGATGCGCGTCTGGATCACGCCCATGATCTATGTGACGGCAGCCCTGATATTCGGCCAGGCACTGCCGCGGCTCGAACTCGCGTACTTGCCGCAAGACCTGATAGGCATCTCGGTCTCCTCAGTGCAGGCCTGCCTGTCCGCTGCGATCTCGGGGATGATGTCGCTCACGGGCGTCGTATTCGCGCTGGCCTTCATCCTGGTCCAGTTCAGTGCGGTCGCCTATTCGCCGCGGCTGGTCCGCCGGTTCATCAGCGATCGGACGCTCTATCATGCGATCGGCGTGTTCTCCTTCACATTCATATTCGCGTTTTTCACGCTTGCCTGGGTCGATCGAAACGGCTCCGGCACCGCGCCGCAGTACTCCACGCTGATCGTCGGGTTGCTGCTGGTCGTCAGCATGTTCCTGTTCGTGCGCATGATCCAGCGCGTGGTCGATCTGCAAATTGCGCCCGTGCTGCACGCCATCGGAGATCAGGGGCGCGAGGTGATCGAGACCTGCTTTCGGACCCTGGCCCTGCACCACGGCGAGCCCGGGGCGGCAGGCGTTGAGACAGCTCGTCCTGGAGCGCTTTCGCGGACCGTGACCTATTCGGGCTATCCGCGCGCGATTACGCGACTTGAAATCGGCGCTCTCGTCAGGGAGGCGACGACCAGCGGCGGCGTCATCGTGATGGCGTGTGGCGTAGGTGATACGCTGGTTGATGGCGACATCGTCATGCGCGTTCACGGCGCAGCGAGCGGCTTTTCGGAAGCCAACGCCATTCGGGCAATTCAGCTCGGCGTCGAACGCACCTTCGAACAGGACCCCAAGTATTCGCTTCGCATCCTGGTCGACATCGCCATCAGGGCGCTGTCGCCGGCCATCAACGATCCAACGACGGCCGTACAAGCCATCGACCAGATCGAGGACCTGCTGCGTCGGCTGAATCGGATAGGCTTGGATTCCGCACACATCAGGGATTCAGCCGGTGATTTGCGGCTCGTGCTGTTGTTGCCCTCGTGGGAGGACTACGTCGCGCTGGCGTTCGATGAAATTCGTCAATATGGCGCGACGTCCATCCAGGTGGTGCGTCGCTTGCGATCGGCGCTTGCAGCACTGGTCGACACGGCGCCCAACGCGGCCCGTGCCGATGTTGCGCGCCGTTATCTGGAGCAACTCGATCTTGGTGTCGATCACTCGGCGTTCGATACTCAAGACAGGCACAAGGCTCTACAGGAGGACCGGCAGGGGCTCGGATTGTCACGCGGCCCAAATGATCACGCCATTGAGGCGGCCGCGATCTGAGATAGCGCACGCCGATGATCGGGAATTTCGCCCGCGCCCTCGCCGCGCGCGGCTCCCAGCCAGCGGCATATGCAACGACGAACTCCGACGCTGCATTCCGTTCGCCGCAAAGCTGGTTTTCGGCAGGCTGCGACGCGATCATCAATTGACCTGGTTGAAGGAGGCCATGACAGTCACAGCTGACTCGCGTTCGTCTGACGAATCGAGTCGCCACCAAGAACAACAAGCATAGGCAATCCGAAATGAATCGTCTGGTTAGCGCCGGTATCGCCGCATCGATCATCCTGTTGAGCGGCGGGCCATCCCTGTCCGACGGCCTGAAGGGAACGACCATACAGGCGAGGTACAACGTCACGACCTGCAAGCTGGACGGCACCGATTGCACGCCGCATCAGGCCAATACCAACATCTACATCGACAAGAACGGCTCGAACATTTTCGACTATTCGAGCAACAGCGCGGGAACGGTGTTCACCTCGGGTGTCCGCCATCAAGGCGGGCCCGGCGAACTGCCGCAGACATGGTACGTGCGCGGCAATTCGTTTGTCATGGTCACCGATCTGAACGGCCAGGGCAGTTTCACGATTACGATTACGGCCCGCGGCGCCAACTGCGACGTCTCGTTCCGGAAAAACTACGCCAGGGCTGCGGCGCAAATGACCGTGCAATCCTGCCGGGTGATCGCGGGCCACGTCGAGCGGTGACACTACGCTGTTCGCAGCGGACGAAAGAACGCACGAATCTCTTCCGCCAGCGCTTGCGGCGCCTCGAGGCTGGCGAAGTGTCCGCCGCGCGGCATGCGGGTCCAGCGCTGGATGTTTCCGTACATGCGCTCGGCCAGCGAGCGCGGCGGGGTCAGGATCTCGCGCGGATGTTCGGCATAGCCGGTCGGCACCATCACCTTCTCGCCTGACGGCACGATCCACGGACCATGCAGGCGGGCGTAATACGGCCAGAAGCTCGCATTGATCGTGCCTGTCAGCCAGTAGAGCATGATGTTGGTCAGCAGTACGTCGCGGCCAAAATGACGGTCGACATCGCCGTCGCAATCGCTCCAGCTACGGAATTTCTCGACGATCCAGGCCGCGAGGCCGACGGGCGAGTCGGTGAGGCCGTAAGCCAGCGTCTGCGGCTTCGTCCCCATGATCGTGGAGTAGCCGGTCTCTTCCGTCAGCCAGTGCGCCAGCTGCTGCTCGAAGCGTTGTTCGTCCGCGCTCAGGGCGACGCCGGTTGATGGCGTGCGCGGGATAGCGAGGAGATTGATGTGGATGCCGACAAGGCTCGCGGCATGAGCCCAGCCGAGGCGCGTCGAGACGAAGGCGCCCCAGTCGTGACCGTGGGCGGCAAAGCGGCGATAGCCCAGCACCTGCGTCATCAGGCAGGCGAACGCATCCGCAATCTCCTGCAGGCCGAAGCGCCGCTGGCCCGGCGTGAACGAGAAGCCGTGCCCGGGAATGGAGGGAACGACGACCGTGAACGCATCCGCCGGATCGCCGCCGAATGCGGCGGGACGCGTCAGTAACGGAATCAGCTTGTGGTATTCGTAAAACGATCCGGGCCAGCCGTGGGTCAGGAGCAGCGGCAGCGGCGCTGGCCCCTCGCCGGCTTCGTGAATGAAGTGGACGTCGGTGCCGCCGATCGACGCCTTGAACTGACTGAAGCCGTTGAGGAAGGCCTCCTGCCTGCGCCAGTCGTAGCCGGCCTGCCAATAGCCGACGAGATCCTGCAGATACGCCAGTCCCGTGCCGAAGCGCCACGGCGCGCCGGGCGTTTCATCGGGCCACCTCGTGTTCGTCAGGCGCCCGCGCAGGTCGTCGATCTCGGCTTGTGCGATGGCGATCTCGAACCGTTTCGGCGGTTTGCCGTCCCAGCCATCGTGAACCGTGGTTTCAGCCATCGCCCCGCGCCTCGCCCATCACAAGCGCCGGCAAGGTTGATGGTTTTCCGGGTTGACGTCCAATATATCTTTCGGGTCCGATTGATACGAAGATCGAATGATACGGATCGAATGATATGGACCTGCGCAAACTCAAATACTTCGTCGCGACCGCCGAAGAGCTGCACTTTGGCCGCGCCGCGCGCCGGCTCGGACTGTCGCAGCCGCCGTTAAGCATGCAGCTGCGCGCCCTCGAACTCGAGCTCGGCGCCAGACTGTTCGATCGCGACAACCGCAATGTCGCGCTGACCCACGTCGGCGAGGTGTTGCTGGTCGAGGCGCGCAAGATCCTGCGCCAGATCGATCAGGCGCGTGTGCTCGTGCAAAGAGCCGCACGCGGCGAATTTGGCACGCTGTCGGTCGGTTTCATCACGCCGGTCGAGTACACGTTCCTGCCGCCGCTGCTGCGCGAGTTCAAGCGGCAGTACCCGGGCGTCACATTGCAGTTGCGCGAACTGACCAGCGATCTCCAGGCGCGCGAACTGGCGCAGGGTACGCTCGACGTCGGCTTTCTGATCGGGCCACCGCCGGGCGACCGGCTGTCGCACCGGGAGCTGACGGCCGAGCCTTTGATCGCCGCAATTCCGCGAGGGCATCGCCTGTCGGGCGCATCAGGCAGACTGCCGGTCCGGCAACTGGCGAATGAGGATGTGATGATCTTTCCGCGCGCCATCGCACCGGCGCTGTTCGACGAGACGCTCGCCTTCTGCCAGCGCGCAGGATTCAGCTTGCGGATCGCGCAGGAGGTGCACCAGTCGCAGACGATCATCAATCTGGCAGCAGCCGGGATCGGCATTGCGCTGGTGCCGGCCTCGATGCGCCACCTGCGACGCAAGGGCGTGGTCTATCGCGGCTTTGCCGAGCGGGTCCCCAGAATGCGCACGTTCGCGGCGTGGTCGGCTGAGGCGGAGTTTCCGTTGCTCGAGCGGTTCGTCAAACTCGCCGTCGCCTGCAGCAGGAAGGCCACGAGTGAATTGAGCGCCCTGTGATCGCGATTTGCGGCGCCGCGGGGTTGGCGCAAAAACCCAAATGTTTGGCGCGCCGTCACAAGACCCGACCGCAGCGGTCGTTGTAGAAGGCCGTGCGCCTGGGGGAATGATGGGCAGTGGGGCCGACGCCGCCGAACCGGGTGACCGGTTCAGGCGGCGTCGCATTTTCCGGGCGACATGCGAACGAGCGGAGTTGTCAGTGAAATTCGATCGAGTGGAGATCGTCGTTCTCAGCCTCGGGATGGCCTGTCTCGTCATTGGACTGGTGTGGGCGCTGCTCAAGTAACGCTGTCGTCAGCCAGGTGGGCTTGATCGTTCCAGATCGCGATCCGCCACGTCCAGCCCCGCGCGTGGTCGGGGTCGTATTCGAACACGGACAGCCCGGTGTTTTCGAGCCGCAATGTCTGCATGACGCTGAGGCACGCGGAGCCGTTCAATGTCTCGCCGAAGATCGCACGCGCGGCGAGGACTTTTGTGAAGAAGCCGTGCCCGACAACGAGAATATTTTGTTCGGGCCGGGCCGCGAGATAGGCGAGCGCAAGCCTGGCGCGCTCATTCAGGTCGTCAAAATTCTCGGCGTCGCTGTGGCGCCACGACGGATCGCCGAATTTGGGCCAGACGTCATCTTCAGAGGCGGGGCTGATCGGCTCGCTCTTCGGTTGGCCAAGGAGCGCGGACGGCGCCCGCCGCTCGGCAAACAGCGCTGACTGTTCGAACGGCTTGCCGAGGCTGCGGACAATGTACTCCGCAGTCTGATCGGCCCGTGGATAGCCGCTCGAAATGATGATCTCGACGGGCAGCGCGGCGCAGCGCCGGGCCACAAATTCCGCCTGCCGGTGGCCGAGCGCCGTCAACGGT
>Ga0105238_10006451_pt1 | contig 11665 bp, 8 predicted proteins | sample KBSC34metaG_FD_81526 | JGI IMG/M metagenome (GOLD analysis project Ga0105238, IMG submission 81526) | Corn rhizosphere microbial communities from Kellogg Biological Station, Michigan, USA - KBS C3-4 metaG | ecosystem: Host-associated > Plants > Roots > Rhizosphere > Soil | place: Michigan, USA... | reverse complement strand
GGCGCACGACTGGATCAGCCGCTTCCTCGGCGCGCCAAGCCGCCTTGTATACATGGATGCAAAATGTACGCGGGCCGTGCAGTCGATGTACGACGGCCGCTACGGCGTCGATGGCGACGTGGTCAGCTTCGCCGACGCCTTCCCGCTGCTGCTGATCTCGCAAGCGGCACTCGATCTGCTCAACAGCAAGCTGGCGGCGCCGGTGCCGATGCTGCGTTTTCGGCCGAACCTGGTTGTCGCGGGCACGGCACCGCATGCCGAAGATGGCTGGCGGCGGGTGCGCGTCGGCGAATGCGAGTTCGACGTGGTCAAGCCATGCACGCGCTGCGTGTTCACGACCGTGGATTTCGAACGTGGCGAACGCGATCCGGCCGGCGAGCCGCTACGCACGCTGACCACATACCGGCGCAGCCCGGACGGCGTCACGTTCGGCCAGAACCTGATTCCGCGCCGACTCGGCACGCTGCACATCGGCGATGCGGTCGAGGTACTGGTCTGACGCCGCACCGATGCTGCAATGCGATGGAGCATCTGCTCTAGCGCCCAACTTCAAGATGCTCGGCATTCGAAGTGGCGGCCTGATTCAACGAAACTCATGACGTACGACTACATCATCGTCGGCGCCGGCTCCGCCGGCTGCGTGCTGGCCAACCGGCTCAGCGCCGATCCCTCCAAGCGCGTGCTGCTGCTCGAGGCCGGCGGCCGCGACTGGCACCCGTTCATCCACATGCCCGCCGGCATCGCCAAGATGGTCGGCAACAAGGGCATCAACTGGGATTACTGGACCGAGCCGCAGGCGCAGCTTGGCAACCGCCGCCTGTGGTGGCCGCGCGGACGCGTGCTCGGCGGATCGAGCTCGATCAATGCGATGTGCTACATCCGCGGCGACGCACGCGACTACGACGAGTGGGCGCAGCTGGCGGGCCACGCGCGCTGGAACTGGCAAAGCTCGCTGGAATACTTCCGGCGCGCCGAAAACAATACGCGCGGTGCCGACGCGCTGCACGGCGCGGACGGCCCGCTGGCCGTGCAGGACCTGCGCAGCCGCAACGTGCTGACGCAGGCCTTCGTCGATGCCGCGCAGGCCTGCGGCCATCCGCTCAACGCCGATTTCAACGGCGCCACGCAACAGGGCGTCGGCTTCTACCAGGTGACGCAGAAAAACTCGGCGCGCTGTTCGACCGCCGCCGGCTACCTGCGTCCCGCGCGGGAACGCGCCAACCTGCAGGTGCTGACCCGCGCGCTGACACAGCGCGTGCTGGTCGTCGATGGCCGCGCCGTCGGCGTCGACTACAGGCATCACGGACGCCTGACGCGCGCCGAAGCACGCGAGGTAATCCTGTGCGGCGGCGCGATCAACTCGCCGCAACTGTTGATGCTGTCAGGCGTCGGCCCGGCCGATCAGCTGCGCCAGCATGGCATCCAGGTCGCGCACGACTCCCCCGGCGTCGGCGACAACCTGCAGGACCATCTGGACATCTGTACTTTGCAGCAATGTATAAAACCGGTCAGCTACGACCGGCTCAACGACATCGCGGTGGCGTTCAAGTACCTGCTGCACCGCGACGGCCCGGGCACTTCGAACATCGCCGAAGGCGGCGGCTTCCTGCGCACGCGCCATGCGACCGACGCACGCTGCGACCTGCAGCTGCATTTCATCCCGGCCCTGCTCGACGATCACGGCCGCAACCGCCTGCCCGGCTACGGCTACACCATGCACGCCTGCATGCTGCGGCCGAAGAGCCGCGGCACGATCCGCCTGCAGTCGGCCGACCCGGTCGTCAAGGCAAGCATCCAGCCGAACTACCTGAGCGACGCCGAAGGCTACGACCTGAAGATGCTGGTCGAAGGCGTCAAGCTGTCGCGCCAGATCTTTGCGGCCGCGCCGTTCGACGCCTACCGCGGCAACGAAATCCATCCCGGCAACGCCACGCGCAGCGATGCCGAGATCGAAGCGTTCATCCGGCGCAAGGCCGAAACCGTCTATCACCCCGTCGGCACTTGTCGCATGGGAAGTGACGCTAGCGCGGTGGTCGATCCAGAGTTGCGCGTGCACGGCGTTGCTGGCTTGCGCGTCGTCGATGCCTCGGTCATGCCGACGCTGCCTGGCGGCAACACCAATGCGCCGACGATCATGATCGCGGAGCAGGCGGCGGATTTGATTTCCGCCGCATAACGGTTGGCGTCGCACAGCTCGCTTGGTGCGACAGTTGGCAACACTGCATGTTCGACATGTACGCAGCCACGCTCGAACCGTGACGAGCGAGCGGAACGCACTACACCCTGTATGATCTGCCGCCTATTCCGAACAGAGCAGCCCAATGACCGTTTCCCTGTATGCCGGCTCCATTCCTGTGTTCAAACAAATGCTCGGTGGCCTGGACGAGGTACTCGGCAAGGCGCAAGCGCACGCCACCGAGAAAAAGATCGAGCCGAGTGCGCTGACTCAGGCGCGCTTGTTCCCGGACATGTTTCCGCTGAGCAAACAGGTGCAGATCGCTTGCGATTTCGCGCGCGGCGTCAGCGCGCGGCTCGCCGGCGCGGAAGTTCCTGCCTATGAGGACAAGGAACAGACTTTCGACGAACTGCGCGCGCTGATCGCCAAGACCCTCGCATTTGTAACCGGCTTCGATGCGTCGCGCTTCGACGGCAGTGCGCAGCGCGAAATCGTCCTGCGTCCAGGCACGCCGAAAGAAAAGCGCCTGACCGGCGACAGGTATTTGTTGAATTATGGGTTACCGCAGTTTTTCTTCCATGTGACCACGGCCTATGCGCTGCTGCGTCACAACGGCGTCGAGATCGGCAAGCGCGACTATATGGGCGCGTACTGAAGCGCTTCGGGCAATCGCTCGCTGCTGAACAAGCGCTCGTTCAGGGCGTCCCTCGTTCCTGGAAACTAAGCGGATGGGAAGGCGCTTCGCGATTCGACCGGACGTTTTCGCGAGCGGCAGCTTTCAGGAAGCCGAACAGCGATCTCGAAAGCGGACTGTCGTCAGGCGACCTGCTCGAGCTGCGGCGGCAACGGACAATGCAGCGTCGCGCAGATCACGCGTAGCAGCTCGGCTTCGGTGACGCTGACCTTGCCGTCGGCACCGATCGCGCGGGTCAGCCCGCGCACGATCAGTTCCTTGCCGGGCGCCGTGACTGCATTGAGCTTCGGCAAGGCGCGATCCAGGGCGATCGACCATTCCTTGCATTCGGCGTATTCGCGCATGCCGTCCGGCATCACTTCGTGCATGCCGAGCAGGTAGGCGCGTTGCGCGTCGGCGCTGTCGTCGTTGCCGTATTCGGCGACGATCGCGAACACGTCGGCCAGCTCGTTGGCGCAGCTGGTCAGCTTGAGCGAGCCGGTCGGCTTGGACTTGGAGGGATCCAATGCATCGACCACCTGCACGGAGATCAGCCGCGCCAGGCAATACTCGGTCAGCTGCACGCGGCCGTCGGCCTGGATCAATTGATTGAGCACCACCAGGAAACCTTGCAGCTGCGGACGCGGCCGGCGGCGCAGGCAGGCGAACGTCAGTTGCGCCAGCGGCAAGCGCTGCATCGCATGCAGCCCGCGGACCTCACCGGCGATTTCCTCGACGCCGGCACGCGTCGCCGCGTCGTGCGCCTTTGCCACGATCTGCAATTGTTTCTCGCGCACCGCCGGATCGTCGTCGAGGGTCAGCGCATAGATCACCTGCGGCGCCCGCTCAGCCATGTAGGCGAACGTGCGCAGGCGCTCGGAGATCGAGGTGCTGATGGTTGCGGCCGTCTTGTAGTCGTCCGTGCCGGGATGTGCGACCTGCGAGATCACCTTCTTCGGCGTCAGCGAAATCTGCGCATTCTGCTTCGGCAGCGCCGCCCGGCTGGTTGCGGTCGCCTGCGCGGCTGCGGCCGCTGCGGCCACGGCGCCGCCGGCCATGCCCATGGCGACGTGGCCGCCATCGTCGTCGAAGCCCTGCGCCGGTTGCGACTGGAAGTTGCGCGCGATCTCGACGAACTCCTGCTGGTTGAACGTCGGATCGATCGCCTTGATGCGCGCCAGCAAAGGTGGATGCGTGGCGAACATCGACGAGTAGCCGACGCCGTCGCCAAACAGCATGTGCGCGACTTCCTCGGTTTCGCCGCTGGCCAGTTTCGAACCCACCGGCAGGCCGCCGATTTTCTTCAGCGCGCCGCCTATGCCGCGGCTTTGCCGTGTGAATTGCACCGCCGAGGCGTCGGCCAGGAATTCGCGCTGCCGCGAAATGCCGGCCTTGATCAGGCGGCCGAAAAACAGGCCGATCGATCCGACGATCAGGATCGCGATGCCGACCGCGACCTGCCAGGCGCCGTCGCGGCCGCGGCCGCTCCACTCGGCCATCTTGCGGCCGATGATGCCGATCACCAGTATGCCGAACAGCACGCCCATCAGGCGGATGTTCAGGCGCATGTCGCCGTTGAGCACATGACTGAATTCGTGCGCGATGACGCCCTGCAACTCCTCGCGATCGAGCGTATCCAGGCAGCCGCGCGTCACCGTGACTGCCGCGTCCGACGGCGTGTAGCCGGCGGCGAACGCATTGATCGCGGTTTCTTCCTCGAGCACGTACACCTCGGGCATCGGCACGCCGGAGGCAATGGCGATTTCCTCGACCACGTTCAGCAGGCGCTTGTATTCCGGCTTGCCGCGGAACTCGGGATCGTCGAGATCGACCAGGCGCGCGCCGAGCTGGCGCGCCACCACGCCGCCACCCGTGCGCAGCGATGAAACGCGGTACATCGTCGACAGCAGGATCACGGCGAGCACGCCGAGACTGCATAGCAGCAGCGCATTGCGGTGCGAGGCCATTTCGAACCAGGCATGCCGCGGGCCATGGCCGTTGTTGGCGGCAACGTTGAGCACCACGGTGACGACCAGATCGATGGCACCGACGATGCACACCACGGCCAGCACGAACAGCAGCAGCATGCGTCGCGTGTGGCCGCGCGCGCGATCCTGCTCGGCGAAGAAATTCATCGCCATGGCGATTTTCCCCCGTTGCGTGCTGCCATCTGCGCGCTACTTGGCGAAGGAAACCTTCACGGCCTTTCGCACTTCGGCGGATTCGACTTCGAACGGCGCGGCCGGAGCGAAATTCGACATGTTCGCAACGAACGAGTTCGGGAACACTTCGCGCTTGTTGTTGTAGTCCATGACCGCGTCGTTGTACGCCTGACGCGCGAAGCCGACCTTGTTCTCGGTCGTGATCAGCTCCTCGGAGAGCTGCATCATGTTCTGGTTCGCCTTCAGGTCCGGATACTGCTCCGAGACCATCATCAGACGGCCGAGCACCTGGTTGAGCGCACCGTTGCTGCTCGACAGTTGCTGCATTGCAGCGGCGGAGCCGGGGTCCGCCTTGGCCGCCGCCAGACCGTTGACCGCGGCGCCACGCGCCGCTATGACGGCTTCGAGCGTCTCACGTTCATGGGCCATGTAGGCCTTGGCGGTTTCGACCAGGTTCGGGATCTTGTCGAAGCGCTGCTGCAACTGCACGTCGACTTGCGCAAAAGCGTTCTTGTAGCGGTTGCGGGCGGTGATCAGGCCATTGTATACACTGATGAAGAAGAACAGGATCGCAGCAAGTACGCCCAATACTATTAGCAAGGTCATAACACACTTTCCCCGGTTTGGCGTTAGTATGACGCCCCGTGCGAAAGCATAGCACGGCGCCTGGATGCAGCCGTTACGTAGCTAACAAGAGAGTACTGCTCCGGTGATCCCCACGAACGTGATCCGCAGGTCGGCTGTGTTGCTGGCCACCCTTTTTGCCGCCAGCTTTGTCGTCGACGGTTTCGCGCGCCCGCTGCGCAACGCGCACGCGCGCAGACCGGCGCCCGCCGTCGCCGCTGCGGCCCACATCGAAAGCAATGTCGCGCGCACGGCCAACGATGCCGATGCCGCGGCGCGCGATTTCAATCGATGGCTCGATACGGTCGAGCAGTCGGAACAGATTTCCGGCATGGCCGCGGTCGTCGTCAAGGACGACAAGGTGCTGCTGCAGCGAGGCATCGGCTATGCCGACGCGAGCCAGCAAAAACCGGTGACGCCGGACAGCGTGTTCCGCCTGGCCTCGTTGTCGAAAGCGTTTGCCACCGCGCTGACCGGCCTGCTGGTCGACGATGGCATGCTGAACTGGGACACGCACGTCGCCGGCGTCTTGCCGACGTTCGAACTGCAGGACGCGGCAGCCAGCGGCCGGCTGACCGTGCGCGACATCCTGAGTCAGCGCGTCGGCCTGCCGCACAACACCTACGACAGCCTGCTCGAACAGGACGCGCCATACGAGGAACTGGTCGAAAAGCTGCGCGAGGTGCCGATGGCGTGCAACGTCGGCGACTGCTACGGCTACCAGAACGTGACCTTCTCGCTGATCGGCGACATCACCTACGCGGTCAGCGGCGACTTCTTCTATCACCTGGTCGAGAAGCGCCTGTTCCATCCGCTCGGCATGGACACAGCGACGTACGGACGCATCGCGCTCGAGGCAAGCGCCGACTGGGCACGGCCGCACACGCACCGGCTGCACGGCTGGACGCCGATCTCGATCAAGGAATCCTACTACCACGTGCCGCCGGCGGCCGGCGTCAATGCCAGCATCCGCGACATGGGCAAGTGGCTGATCGCGCAGATGGGCGGACGCAGCGACGTGTTGCCGGAGACATTGTTGACAACGCTGCATACTCCACTTGTGGAAACGCCGATCGAACGGCACTTCACGCCGTGGCGCAAGGCGCGCGTGCGCAGCGCGCACTATGCACTCGGCTGGCGCGTGTTCGACTACGCCGGCCAGACACTGGTGTTCCACGCCGGCGCCGTGCAGGGCTATCGCTCGATGATCGCGTTCCTGCCCGAGCAGCGCTTCGGTGCGGTGCTGCTGTGGAATTGCGAATGTTCGCTACCCAGCGGGCTGATGCCGATGCTGCTCGACCGCTACCTCGGTCTGGATCAAGTGGACTGGGCCGGTCTTGAAACGCCGAAGCGCGCACGCCTGATGGCCGGCGGCAGCCACTGATGCCGCGGCCGCTGCCGTGCACATTGCACGGGGCGTGATTTCTGGCATGATGGTTTCTCTTGTCGAGAGAGCGCGATGCTCATTGCCGAGCATTTCTTTTTGATCGCCTGCGATCCGCGTGCCGGCGTGCCGACCTGGCCGCGCCGCACGCAGGGGGCGTCGGAATTGGCTTCGGCCGCGCTGCTGCTCGATCTTGCCACGCTGCACAGGCTGCAGATTCGCGATGGTCTCGTGCATGCCGATGCGCGCGTGCCGATCACGCATCCGTTGCTTGGTGAAGCACTGCATGCGATCGCCAATCATCCGCTGCTCGTATCCGCGGCGGTCGAAACGATCTCGCGGCGGCTGAATCCGCTCGTCGAAAAAGTGCTGGACGGATTGTTTCGGCGCGACCTCGTGCATCGCAACGAAAGCCGGCGCTGGCTGCTGCTGCGGCGCGTGCGTTATCCGTTGCGCTCGATGCAGGCGCGCAACGAGGCCATCTTGAGTCTGCGCCACGCCGTGCACGTCGAGGACGACCTGCATGGACTGGCGCTGCTGCTGCTTGCCGATCTGAGCGGACTGCTGCCGGAACTGCTGGATGCGCGCGAGCACGAACTGGCGACGCGGCGCCTGCTTGCGTTGAACGACGACACCAGGAACAGTACGGACGAGACGCTGGCAATACTCGCCAACGTGCGTGCCGCGCTGCTGGCCTGAAGGCCAGCAGCGCAGGGAATCTTCAGCCCGCGCCGAGCTTGAACTCGATGCGGCGCTTCATGCGCTCTTCGACGGCCTTGCCGTTGTCCATCTTCGGCTTGAAGGTCCAACGTTGCACCGCGCGCAGCGCGGCGTCGTTGAACACGCGCGCCGGTTGCGCGCCGGCAACCGAAGCGTTCGTGACGGCGCCTTCCGCGGTAACCGTGAACTCGACTTCCACCCAGCCTTCCTGGTGCTTGATGAAGGCTTCGCGTGGATATTCCGGCGCCGCGGATTTGACCAGTTCGGCCGAACGCGACTCGCCGCTTGCCGCCGGCGGTGGTGCCGGCGCCGGCGTCGGCACCGCGGGTGCCGGCGTCGCTGCAGCTGTCGTCGCCGGATGTGCCGCGGTAGTGCTCGCAGCCGCAGCCGTGGTCGTCGCGGGCGCAGTCGCCGCTGCCGCGTCTGGTGTTGTCGCAGCGGGTGTCGCCGGCGCAGCGGCCGCGGCAGTGGCCTTGGCGGCAGCGGCGGCTGCGGCGGCGGCTTGTTGCTTCGTCTCGTTCTCGACCTGCTTGCGCTTCGCGTCGAGCTTGCCGCGCAGAATGGTCAGGGTGTAGTTGTTCGGATCGGCCTTGGCGAGCATGTCGATTTCGCGCGACGCTTCATCGACGCTGCCGGCATTGATGTTCTGCTCGACCACGGGCGTGGCGAACGGGAACATCTCGCGCAAGGCATCCTTGGCGGTGTTGTTGTTCGGATCCTTCTCCAGCACCTTCAGGTAATACTCGAGCGCGTTGTTGCCGGCGGGCGCGACGTAGCGCTGCTCGCGGAACGCGTTACCGGCTTCCTTGATCAGCTGTTCCTTGGTCAGGTCCGGCACGACGGCCGCCGGTGCGGCCGCGGATGGCTGCGCTGGCGCGCCGGGCGTGCCCGCCGCCGGTGCAGTCGTCGTAGTCGGTGCATTGCCGCCGCGCGGGATGAAGAAGTAGGCGGCAATGGCCGCACCGATCACGATGATGACGATCGGCAGGAACTTGACGATGGGGTTCGGGGCGGGGGCGTTTCGGGATCTGGGATTTCTGTCGGCCATGATCGGGTCATCGCAGCTGGGAAAAAGGTTTCCGCGCGTCCGTCATGCAAATTCCTATCCAGACCGCCAGTCAGAGCAATCAGCCCCCTGACGGCTGCTGCGCGGCCAGCTGAAAATAGCGCATTTTTTGGCGGCTGTCGCATCCTTTCTGCGACAGCCTTCGAAAATCGTCCGCAGGCGCTCGCCGCGGAGCTTCAGCCTCCGAATCCGTCGACAAAGATCTCGTCCACGTCGGGAATGACCAGCAGACTCGCCGAAATCGGCGGCAGCGCGGACAGGGTCAGCGTCGTACCGCTGATGCTGTTCGTGCCGGTCTGTGCCAGACCGCTGCTGCCGGTGAAGCCGTACAGTTTCCAGGTCGCCACGTGCGCCACGTCGAACGTCAACGCGACGTCATGCGTCACTGTGTCCTTGTTGGTCAGCAGCACGAACGTGCGCTGGTTGCCATGGAAGGCATACGCACCGATCTGATCGACGTTCGCGCTCGTCGCCGCGACGCTGTCGCCCTGCACCTTGCCGCCCGCGCCGTCGTAGTTGAGGAAGATCGAAAAGCCGCGCTCGGCTTTGGTGTTCGGATCGGGTGCAACCCAGCGGGTCGCCATGTCGACACCTTCGCGTGCGAACACCGCGAGAACCTCCGCCTGCGCGACTGCGCCGCTGCCGGTGTTGTCGTTGCCCCAGTTGTATTCGGTGATCGCCAGCTTGGTACCGGGACAATACTGGTTGATCCACGCCTTCACGCGCGGGATCAAATTCGGCTTGTTGTAGTGATTGGCATCGTTGTCTCCCGTACCGCCGATCCAGGAATCCGAAACCCAGGTCGCATCGTAAAGTTCCCTGACCGATTTGAGACGGCGCGCCGCCGTCGCCGTCGAATCGTCGTTGTTGAGCGCGACATTCGTGCCCTGCGGGTAGTAGTGCAGGTCGACATAGTCGACCGGATGTTTGCCGCCCGCCAGCGGATTCGCGCAGACCTGTTGCAGATACCATGCAATGAACGGCAGGCCACCATGATTGGTCCGATCGGTACCTTCGAAGCAATTGCCGCGCGCGGCGTCGTCAGCCGATGTGAACAGATCGCAGTAGCCCCAGGTCACTGGTCCGGTGACAAGTGCATCCGGCTCCTGCTGCTTGATCGCCGTCGCATACGCCAACCCCTTGCCCCAAATCTCATCGTAGGTCGGTCCGTTCGGATGCAGGTCGCGATGCGTGGAATTCCACAGCATTACTTCGTTGTCGAGCGTGAACAACTTGACGCCGCCGTTCGCCGCCGTGCCGTGCGCGGCTTGCATGTGCGCAACCCAGCTTTTGCCGAAGTTCTGATCGACCGCGGTCGAGGTGTCGTGCGGATCGTTGTTGATGAGGTGATACAGGCCGTTTTGAGCGTCGTAGAGCACGCAGTTTGGCGACGAGTTGCTGGACGGATTGCATTCGCCGCTGCCGGCGTTCGTGTCGTACGGATCGACCGCATCGCTCTGGTATGGGAACGGCACCTGCGCACCGTACTTGCTGACCGCGAAGCTGGCCAGGTACGGATGATTGCGCGGGCTGTCCGCGCGCGGCGTCCAGCCGATCGTCGGAATCGTCATCAACGGCTGCGCGCCGCCGCTCAGCGCGGCACTGATGAATGCGTCCGCAGAATTGCCGGCCGGCGGCGTGCCGGTGCAGCTCGGCGCGGTGCAGTCGGGAATGTTTTCCCAGAAGTAGTCGCTGGCGGTGCTGTGCACATCGACCTGCCAGTTGTAGCGCGTGGTCGAGTTGCCGCCCCACCGGTCGACGGTGTAGCCCATCTGCGCGTTGCGCGTCGAATCCCCGTAGGCGACGCCGAAGATCAGCGGACTGAATGCATGCACGTTGGTCGTGTCATGCACGCTGACGGCGACGGTCGTGCCGCCTGGTATCGCGGTCGTGCGCGGGTTGAACACGATCTGGTCGATGTAAGCGGCTGGTTGTCCGGCGGCGTCGTTGTTGCCGTCGGCATCCATGATGACGACGCAGTTGAAAGTACCAAACGTCAAGCCGGCGTTGTTGAAATCGAATGTCGCCGTCGCCCAGGAATTTTTCGGGATGCCGGCGCCGCCGGGAATCAGTGATGCAACGGAAACCGGCGTTCCGATCGCGTTGTAGTTATCGCAGACGTACGCCTGCAGTTTCTGTCCGCCGGCCGTTCCACCATGCACCTGAAAGCTCAGGCTCTGGTAGTCGGCAAGGTTGAACTCGGGGCTTGCCACGAATTGCAGACCGCCCCAACTGCGTGCGACGAAGCGGATCGAGTTGCCGCCGCTGCCGAACACCGGCGAGGTATTGGTCAGGCTGTAGTCGCCGGCATTCGCCCACGAGCCGCCGTTGACGTAAGGGGTTTGCAGTGCGTTGTCGTAGATAACCAGCGGCGGCACCGCCGCGTGGAGTGCCAAGGACAACAACAGCAACGACAAAGTACCCATGGTGCGTCTGATGTTCGACATGATGTTCGACCTCCTCCTATCGAACATGGAATCGGAATCCGATGCGGATTCGTGCCGTTCCTGCCGGCACTCGTCGTTCGGATTCCTGCGCCGGCGGGATCGCCGGTTCCGCGCATCTCACCCTTGCGCGGATCGTAGTCGAGACTAGCAAGCCCGGCGGCAGCGCACCGCGCGCTGCGTCACACTGCGTTCGCCGCTCTCGCAGGGGTCGCATCGGCAACCGCACAGCGGTGCATCCGAGATGCACCCTACACGCCGCCTTCACTCTCCCGCACGGCGCCGCATCGGGAACCGCACAGCGGTGCATCCGAGATGCACCCTACACATGGCCTTCACTGCACCGGAATCACCAGCCGCGTCTGCAACTGTTCCGTCGGCGTGTTGCCCGGATCGGAGATGTATTCCTCAATCAG
>Ga0105238_10006449_pt1 | contig 11666 bp, 11 predicted proteins | sample KBSC34metaG_FD_81526 | JGI IMG/M metagenome (GOLD analysis project Ga0105238, IMG submission 81526) | Corn rhizosphere microbial communities from Kellogg Biological Station, Michigan, USA - KBS C3-4 metaG | ecosystem: Host-associated > Plants > Roots > Rhizosphere > Soil | place: Michigan, USA... | reverse complement strand
GCGCAAGCAATCGCCTTTTCCCGCTGGGTGAAGCCCGCGAGCACGGCGGCCCTCCTCGCGCCGGCGTTCGCGGGTGTGGCAGGCGGCATGGCTTTGGCGGGCTGGGCGCCCTCGTTCGCCGTCTACGCGGTGGCGGTCGGACTGTTTGCGGCGAGCGGCGGAGTGCTGGCGCCGGTGTTGGCCTATTGGGTCTCCCGCGAAGCCGGTCCCGCGCAGGGCGCTCAGCTGGGACGCCAGACGGCGGCGGCGGGCCTTGGCCAGGCGGCGGGGTCGGCTTTTGCCGGCGTCGCGTTCGATGCCTTCGGGCCCACCGGCGCAGCCCTGTGGGTTGGCGCGGCCGTACCGCTGGCGGCTGCGGTCCTGGCCGTGATCGTCCAGGCACGCCTCACGACCGCCGAGCTTGCGAGTGCGCCGCGATAGCTCGCTCTGGCTGTAACGACGCGAGGGGTCCCGCGTCTGATCACCCGTGGACGGTTCGATGGGAGATCGGCGTTGAAGCTTTCGGCGAAGAGCGTAGCGGGACTGGTCGCTGTCGGCCTGATCGGCGTCGCCTCGGTGTCGGCCTACGCCTATTGGCGCCTTCAGCCCGAGCCGATGCCGAACCAGGTCATCTATGGCAGCGGCCGGATCGAGGCCGATGAGGTGCGCGTCGCCTCGGAAGTCGCCGGCCGTCTCCTCGAGAACCGGGCCGTCGAAGGCCAATCCGTCCGCGCCGGCCAGCCGTTGATCGTCATCGACTCCGCAGACTACGAACTCCAGGCCGATCGCGCCGAGGCCCAGCGTGTCGCCACCCTGCGCACCGGCTCGCAGATCGATGCGCAGATCGGTCTCGCCCGCCATCACGAGATGACCGCCAGGACCGACCTGGACCGGTACGAGACTTTGAGCAAGGCGGGCTGGATCCCGGCGCAGCGCCTGGACCTGGTCCGCAACGCCTATGCCGCCGCCGCCGATCAGGTGAGCGTGCTTCGCCAGCAGCGCGCGGGGGCTGAAGCCCAGGCCACGGTCGCGGCGAAGACCGCGGCGCTCGCCCGCTCCCAGATCGCCAAGACCCGCATGACCGCGCCGATATCCGGCGCCGTGCTCGAGAAGCTCGCCGAACCGGGCGAGGTGGTTGCAGCGGGGCAGCCCTTGGCCGTGCTGGCCAACCTGCAGACCGTGAAGCTCAAGGTCTTCATCGTCGAGAAGGACCTTGGTCGGCTGCGCCTGGGGGCCCCGGCGCGCATCCATGTCGACGCCTTCGGGGGGCGTGACTTCCCCGCCCGCGTGGCGCGGGTTGACGCCCAGGCGCAGTTCACGCCGCGCGACGTCCACATGGCCGACGAGCGCAGCCGCACGGTCTATGGCGTGATCCTGGAGGCGCCCAATCCGGAGGGCGTGCTGAAGCCCGGAATGCCGGCCGACGCCTGGATACTCTGGGACGGCAAGGCCGGCTGGCCGAAGTCACTCAAGGCGCCAGCGTAGCCATGGTCCCGCCCGTGATCGAGGCGGACGGGCTTGGCCGCAAGTTCGGCGGACGCACCGTCCTTCAGGACGTCACGTTCGGGCTAAAGCCCGGCGAGGTGTTCGGTGTCGTTGGCCCGGACGGCGCGGGCAAGACCACCCTTCTGCAGATGCTGGCCGCCATCCTGCGACCAAGTATCGGGTCTTGCCGCGTGTTGGGCGACGATGTCCGCAAGCACGCCGACCGGGTGCAAGCGCGTGTCGGCTACATGTCGCAAGGCTTCTCGCTCTATGACCGGCTGACCGTTGCGGAGAACATCGCCTTCGCGGCCGCTATCCGCGACGTGCCCAAGGCCGCCTTCGCCGTCCGCAAGGCCAAGCTCCTCGCCATGGCGGGCCTGGAGCGGTTCCAGGACCGACGCGAGGGCCAGCTCTCCGGCGGCATGCGCAAGAAGCTCGCGCTCTGCGCCAACCTCATCCACGAGCCGCCGCTCTTGATCCTCGACGAGCCCAGCCTGGGGGTGGACCCACTGTCCCGCCGCGAACTGTGGCGCATCCTCGATGCAGCCCGCACGGAAGGCCGCTCGATCGTCTTCGCCACCTCCTACATGGACGAGGCGGACGCCAGCGATCGGGTGTTGCTGCTGCGCGACGGACGGCCGCTGGCCCTCGGCGCGCCGTCCGAGTTGCGCGAGACCGCCCGCGCCCACGTCTACAGCGTCCGCACCAGCACGCCCGAGGTCGCCGAAGCGGCGTTGGCCAAGCTTCCCGATGTGCTCAGCTTTCAACGGCGATCTGCCGATGAGGTGCGCGTCCAGTTGCGGTCGGCCGGCTCGCCGCCCGACATCGGCCTGCACTGCCGCGAACTGAAGCCGGTGGAGCCCACGATGGAGGACGTCTTCACGGTCGCCTCAGCGGAAGACGCGCCCCGCGCGGCGCTGCCGGTGACGGAGCGGAGCGCAAGCCACGAGGTGCTCATCGGCGCTGAACGTGTCACGCAGCGCTTCGGCGACTTCGTGGCGGTGGACGACGTGACCGTCGAGGTGAAGGCGGGCGAAGTGCTGGGCCTGCTGGGTCCCAACGGCGCCGGCAAGACGACCCTGATCCGAATTCTCTGCGGGCTGCTGGCGCCATCCGAAGGCCAGGCGCGGGTTGCCGGCTTCGATGTCGTCCGCCAAGCCGAACAGGTCCGCGCCAGCATCGGCTATGTTTCGCAGAAGTTCTCGCTGTTCACCGACCTCACGGCCCAGGAGAACCTGACCTTCTTCGCCCGATCCTACGGCGTACCCTCCCGCGAAATGAAGGCCCGCATCGGCTGGGCCTGTGAGCGGGCCGGGTTTTCAGCCACCGACGCCGACCTGGTGCGCAACCTCTCGAGCGCGGTGCGCCAGCGCCTGGCCCTGGCTTGCGCCATCGTCCATCGCCCGAAGGTGCTGTTCCTCGACGAGCCCACCTCCGGCGTCGATCCGCTGTCGCGCTTCCGCTTCTGGCGGCTGATCTCGGCGCTGGCCGGCGAGGGCGTCGCGGTGATCGTCTCGACGCACTACCTCGAGGAAGCCACCTACTGCGACCAGCTGGGCCTGATGATGGACGGCCGGATGATCGCGCTCGGCACGCTTCAGGCGCTGAAGAGCGAGCTGGGGCTGGAGGAGGCCCGCGTCGAAGACGTGTTCCTGGGCTTCATCGCCCGCGAACGCGGTCGGGCGAAGGCCGCATGAAAGTCGCCCGAATCCTCGCCTTCTCACACAAGGAAGTCCTGGAGATCGTGCGCGATCCGATCACGGTCTGGATCGCGCTCTTCATGCCGCTCGTGATCCTCTTCCTGTTCGGCTACGCGCTCTCCTTCGACGTCGAGAATGCGCCGCTGATCATCGTGGACCACGACAAGAGCGCGGCCAGCCGGGCGCTCTCGGATCAGTTCCTCAACACGACCTACTTCCGGCTAGTCGGCGCGCCCGAGGACGAGCGCGCCGCCGAGCACGCCCTTATGCAGGGCAAGGCGCGCGCTGTGCTTTCGATCCCACCGGGTTTCGGCCGCCGGCTGAAGCAGGGTGAGGCGGCGCCCGTCGAATTCCTGGTGGATGGCACCTACGCGTCGACCGCCGCCATCGTCTCGGCCTATGGGCGCGCGATCATGTACGCCTACCCGAGCGGGAGTCTGCAGCTTCCGGTCCAGCCTGAGGTGCGGGTCTGGTACAATCCGCAGCTGCGCAGCCGGGACTTCATTGTGCCGGGGCTGTTCGCGGTGATCCTGATGGCGTTCCCGCCGCTGCTTACGGCGCTGGCCGTCTCGCGCGAGAAGGAGCTGGGCACCATCGCCCAGATCTACGCCTCGCCGCTGACCAAGCCCGAGTTCATCGTCGGCAAGCTGCTGCCGTATGCCGGGATCGCCGCCCTGCAGCTGGCCGTCGTCCTGGCGGCGGGATTCCTCTGGTTCAAGGTCCCGATGCACGGCAGCCTCGCGCTGCTGACGGTGCTGGGGCTCGTCTACGTCCTCTGCACGGTCTCGATCGGCCTGCTGGTCTCGACGGTGGTGCGCACCCAGGTGGCCGCCATGCTGGTCACGCTGATCGTGACGCTCATGCCCTCCTTCCTGTTCTCAGGGTTCATCTATCCGATCTTCACCATGCCGCCGTTCTTCCAGGCCTATTCAGCGAAGATTCCGACCATGTACTTCGTCAACATCTCGCGCGGGATCGTCATGCGCGGGGCGGGCCTGGCTGAGGTATGGGTCAATGTCGCGGTCTTGGTCGTCTACACCGCCGTCGTCCTGATCCTGGCGACCCTGCTGCTGAAGAAGCGGATCGCCTGATGAACCCCGGACGGCTCTTCGGTCTGCTCAGCAAGGAGTTCGCGCAGATGCTGCGCGACCCCGTGGTCCTCTTCCTGATCGTCTGGCTGACCACGGTCGAGATCGCCATGTGCACCATGGCCGTTGGCATGGACGTCAAGAACCTGAAGCTGGGTTTGATCGACCACGATCGATCGGCGGCCAGTCGTGCATTGAGCGAGGAGCTCACCTCGGCCGACTCCTTTGTCCTGGCCGGATTGTTCGCGTCGGTGGACCAGGCGGAGGCAGAGCTCAAGAAGGGCAAGCTGGCCGCGATTGTCGAGATCCCGCCGGGCTTCGGCGCGCGGGTCGCGAGCGGTCGCCAGGTGTCGGTCGGGGTCGTCGTCGACGGGTCCAACGCCGACGTGGCCTCGCGGGCCCGGGCCTACATCATCGAGATGACCGCGCGCTTCAGCCAGGAACGCCTTATGGGGTCGATGCGCATGGCCGCCGGCGTCCAGCCGGCCGTGCGCGTCTGGTACAATCCGAACCTCACCAACACCCGCTTCGAGGCCCTGGCCATGCTGGCCCAGGCAGGGTTCATGCTGGCGGTGATCCTGCCGGCCGCCGGCATGGTCCGCGAGAAGCAGAACGGCACGTTGGAGCAGATCCGCGTCACCCCGATCCGGGCGCACGAGCTGTTCCTCGGCAAGGTGCTGCCGCCGGTCACGGTCACACTGGGTTCGCTGCTTCCCTCCTTGCTGGTGCTCCGGGTGCTGGACGTGCCGATGAACGGCAGCGTCATGACATTCATGGCGCTCGAGGCGCTGTTCCTGCTGAGCGCCGTTTCCATCGGGATGTTCGTCGCCTCGATCACCGACACTCTGCAGCAGGCGCTGCTCACAAGCTTCTTCAGCCTGTTTCCGCTGCTGTTCCTCTCCGGCAGCGTCTCGCCGATCGAGAGCATGCCGGTGTGGCTGCAGTTCGCCTCGCAGGCCAGTCCGCTGCGCCACGGAATTGCGATCGTCACAGGCCTGTTCCTGAAAGGGGCCGGCATGGGCGAACTCTGGCCGCACGCGCTCGCGCTCGCCCTGATCGGCGCCCCCTTGTTCACCGCCAGCTGGCTGCTCTTCCGACGTCAGTGGTGAGGCGCGTGGCGCGCCGGATCAATTCCCCTAACCGAGGTCTGCGCGAAGATCGTCGGACGATCACCTAGCGGGCGGGCGTTGGGCCCGTGAACCTGCGGACGCCGGATGCGCGTTCCAGGAAGGAGACCGCGTGATGAACCGCCATCCGGGGGGACCAGGCGCCTTCTGCTCGGCCGGGCAGGGGCGCGTGGGCCAACCTCATCAAAGCCGAACACCCCGCAGCCTGAGCGCGTTGGTGACCACCGAGACGCTGGAGAGCGCCATCGCGGCGGCGGCGATCGCGGGGGAGAGCAGCAAGCCGAAGACCGGGTAGAGCACGCCGGCCGCGATCGGCACGCCCGCCACGTTGTAGAAGAAGGCGAAGAACAGGTTCTGGCGGATGTTGCGCATCACGGCGCGCGACAACCGCCGGGCCTTCACGATCCCCTGCAGGTCGCCGCTCAGCAGCGTCACCCCGGCGCTTTCGATCGCCACGTCGGCCCCGGCGCCCATGGCGACACCTACCTCGGCGGCGGCCAGCGCCGGGGCGTCGTTCACGCCGTCGCCGGCCATGGCGACCTTCCGCCCCTCGCGGTGGAGCTTCTCGACGACGGAGGCCTTGTCCTGCGGCAGCACCTCCGCCTCCACCTCGTCGATGCCGAGCTTGCGCGCGACGGCCAGCGCCGTGGTGCGGTTGTCACCGGTCATCATGACCAGTCGCACGCCCTCGGCCTTGAGCGCCCGCACGGCCTCCGGTGTCGTCGCCTTGATCGGATCGGCGATCGCAAACACCCCGGCGACCTTTCCGTCCACCGCGGCGAAGATGGCCGTAGCTCCGTCGCCGCGGAGGCCCTCGGCCTCGGCGTCCAGGGCGGCGGTGTCGATCCCCTGTTCCTTGAAGAAGTTGCCCGAGCCGAGCACGAGCCGATGGCCTTCGACCGCACCGATCACGCCCTTACCGACGGGGGAGTCGAACGCGCTCGGCTCCGCAAGCGTGAGCTTCCGGTCGGTCGCGGCGCGGATGATCGCCTCAGCGAGCGGGTGTTCACTGCCACGTTCGAGACTGGCGGCGAGCCGCAGCAGCTCGCTCTCCTCGAACCCCGGGGCTGGCCGGATCGCGGTGACGGCTGGTCGGCCCTCCGTGAGGGTCCCGGTCTTGTCGATGACGATGGTGTCGATCTTCTCGAAGCGCTCCAGCGCCTCCGCGTTCTTGATCAGGACGCCAGCCTGGGCGCCGCGGCCGACGCCGACCATGATCGAGAGCGGCGTGGCAAGACCGAGCGCGCAGGGACAGGCGATAATCAGCACGGACACGGCCGCCACGAGGGCGAAGGCGAAGCGGGGCTCCGGGCCGATCGCAGCCCAGACGCCAAAGGCCGCGGCCGCCGCCAGGATGACCGCTGGCACGAACCAGCCCGAAACCAGGTCGGCCATCCGCTGGATCGGCGCGCGGCTGCGCTGGGCCTGGGCGACCATCTGTACGATCTGAGAGAGGAGGGTGTCGGCGCCCACCTTGTCGGCGCGCATGACGAACGACCCGGTCTTGTTGATGGAGCCGCCGATCACCTTCGCGCCGGCTTCCTTGGTGACTGGCATGGATTCGCCGGTGACCATGGACTCGTCGATCGCCACACGGCCGTCGAGGATCACGCCATCGACCGGCGTCTTTTCACCGGGGCGCACGCGTAGCCGGTCGCCGACCTGAATGAGGTCGAGGGTGACCTCCTCGTCCGACCCATCGGCCGTCACACGCCGCGCGGTCTTCGGAGCCAGGTCCAGCAGCGCCTTGATGGCGCCGGAGGTCTGTTCACGGGCCCTCAGCTCCAGCACCTGGCCCAGCAGGACCAGAACGGTGATGACGGCCGCGGCCTCGAAGTAGACCGGGACGCTTCCATCCGCCTTGTGGAACGCGGGCGGAAATACCTGCGGTGCGAGTGTCGCGACGAGGCTGTAGACCCACGCCACGCCGACGCCCATGGCGATCAGGGTGAACATGTTCAGGTGGCGGGTGACGAGCGACTTGGCGCCGCGCTCGAAGAACGGCCAACCGGACCACAGCACGACAGGCGTCGCGAGCGCGAGCTGGATCCAGGCCGAGGTCTGGCCGTTCAGGCGCATCATCAGTCCGGTGAGGTGTCCGCCCATCTCGAGCGCGAACACCGGCAGCGCCAGGACCAGTCCGACCCAGAATCGCCGCGTGAAGTCGGCCAGTTCCGGATTGGGACCGCTGTCGGCCGTCACCAGCTCCGGTTCCAGGGCCATACCGCAGATCGGGCAGGATCCTGGTCCGGCCTGCCGGATCTGCGGATGCATGGGGCAGGTGTAGATGGTCCCTGCGGGGGCGGGCGACGCCGCCGGCTTGTCGGGGTCGAGGTACTTTGCCGGCTCCGCGACGAACTTCGTGCGGCAACCGGCGGAGCAGAAATGAAATGCCTGGCCGGCGTGCTCGGCATGATGCGGCGTCGTGTCCGGGTTCACCTTCATGCCGCAAACCGGGTCGGTCGCAGTTTTGCCCTCGTCCGCTGCGGCGGTGGTGTGTCCGCTGTGATCGTGGTGGTGGGCGTGCTCGCTCATGATCAATCTCCCGAGCCGGAGAGGTATACCCTCGGGGGGCATCTTGCAATTACCCGCCTAGGGTATATTGTCTCAGGCCTCTGGAGCGCGATGAAATGAAGCTTGAGACCAAGCCCAAACTCCTCAACCGCCTCAATCGCATTGAGGGGCAGGTCCGCGGGGTGGCCCGCATGGTCGACGAGGATCGCTACTGCATCGACGTCCTCACCCAGCTGCAGGCTGTCCGCGCGGCGCTGCGGCGGGTGGAGTCCGAAATCCTCAAAGATCACCTGGATCACTGCGTCACCGGCGCCTTCGTGGACGGCGACGAGGCGGAGAGGCGCGCCAAGGCCGAAGAACTCATCGCCGTGCTCGATCGTGCGCGCGCCTAGAGGCGCGCCTTCGGCGATGCGCCCCGCGCTACAGCTTGCGCCCTGGACCTCCCCACCGCGCGTTCATTTGGGCCGAAATCAAACGGGGGCTAGAGGAGGCGCTGAATGCGCGCGGCCAGGTCGTCGGGGCCGCCGTCGGCCTGGAGTTCAGTGATGAACCGACCATCCGGCCCGACCAGGTAGAAGCCGGATGGGTGGTCGATTACGTAGGCGCCCGCCTCCGGGCCTGTGTGGCGGAAGAGGGTTTGAACTCCGTAGGCCTTCTCCACCGACTCGATCTGCGACGGCGAGCCGGTCAGGCCCAGAATGCGAGGGCTGAACTTGCTGGCGTAGCGCCCCACGATCGCAGGCGTGTCGTGCGCCGGGTCCACCGTAATGAAGATCGGCTGCACCTGGCTTGCACGCGAGCCGAGCGCCTTGAGCGCGCCAGCGGCCGTCATCAACATGGTCGGGCAGTGGTCAGCGCATGCGGAGTAGCCGAAGTAGATCAGCATGAACTTGCCGCGAAAGTCCCGGTCGGTGACCGGCCGGCCCGTCGGGTCGACAAGCGTGAAGGGCCTCTCGGCCGTCGCAAGAGCCGCACTGGCGGGCGGGCGTTGGCTCTGCCGTGCTTCTCCGTTGCGCCAGTAGCGCCAGCCCACCCCTGCGGCCAGGACCAGGGCGATCAGTATGAGCATCGCGACAGCCAGCGCGTTCCGTAGCGGACCACCGATACGTGCCGCAGCATCCTTGTCCTGTGGGGGCGGAGCCCTGGTCATGGACGTTCGGGACTGATCGCAATCACCTTGGGGGCGGACCCTACTTCACACTCACGAGTAACCGCGCCGGAATCTTGCGGGCGCCATAGGCGCGCGAGCTCGGAATCCGTGCGATCGCCCAATGGATAGGACGCGGACGGGCGCCAGCATGCCGGACAGCGGGCGGTCCTCCCGGCGGGCCGAAATCCCCGCAAGGATCGCCGGTTCGAGACGTTCCGGCATCAGTGACCGCCAGCCGGCCGAGTAGCTGATCCAGGTCGATTTGAGGGAAGTACGCCACCTCGTCCGTATTGCAGATGGAGACGGGGACAGGATGGGATGAATATCGGCCAGGCGGCCGCCGCTGCAGGCGTCAGCCCCAAGCTGATCCGGTATTACGAGCAGATCGGGCTCGTCCGGCCCGCTGCGCGCACGGCCGCGAACTATCGCGACTTCGACGAACGCAACATCCACGAGCTTCGGTTTATCCGCGTCGCCCGCAGCCTGAGCCTGTCGGTGCCGGAGATCGCGGAACTCCTGTCCCTCTGGCGCGACCCGGGCCGTGACCCCGAGGCGGTGCGCGCGATGGCGGATGCGCGCGTCCGGCAGCTGGAGGAGCACGCGGCCGGGATGTCGCAGATGGCGGAGGCGCTGCGCGATCTCGCCGCCACTTGCGCGCAGGGCCGGCGCCCGGACTACCCCGTGCTGAAGCCAGCGCCACCTCAGGGTCAGCTACCTGATCGGTAGCATCTGATCGCCGGCGGCCTTGTTCCGCCGAAACGCGCGCCGAAGGTCTTGGGAGAGCCGGATGCGCAACAGGATGGAGCCGGTGAGCACGATCACGGGCGTAAGGGCGTCATCCGAAGCCCGTGCCGCCGCCGTCTTGTTGGTGCGTGGATCCGCGCCGCGCCTCATCGGGCGGCGACGGGCTCAAGCATTCCGAGGATCGCCACCAGGACGAGGACGGCGAGGCCCAGCGCCGTCTCGATCGCCACGCTGGTGCGCAACGTCCGCAGCGAAGGCTCGACGGGGCCAGCCAGCGCGCGGCCGAGCGCAGGCGTGTGCGCGAACCGATTGCGCGCGGCGAGGAGAACCATTCCGCCAAAGGCGGCCAGCTTCGCCAGGAGCAGAAGCCCGTAGGGCGTGCTGAACAGGCCCGCCAGCCGCGTGGGTCCGACCAGGAACCAGCTGTTGACGAGCCCTGTCGCCACGATAACCGCGACCACGGCCGAGCCTACGCCGGAGAAGCCGTCCAGCGCTTCGTGCAAGGCTTTGGCGCCCTGCGGGGTTGTCCGGGCGGGCCGGGCCAGCAGGATCGCGAAGGCTGCGAGCGCGCCGATCCAGACCCCGGCCGCGAGCAGGTGGAGGAGGTCCGCGACGAGGTGGACCCATCCGCCGGCGCCTTCGGTGGCTGCTCCGTGACCGGTCCAGGCGAAGCTCAGCAGCGCCACCGCGCCCAAACCGGTGAGCAGGCGCCAGACCGGCCGGCCAGGCTTCAGTAACAGCGCCACGAGGAGCGCCAGAACAGCCGCCGCCATTCGGGCGAGGACCGCGAGCCCCATCGCGCTGTCCGTGAGGACCCCGGTCAAAATCTCCGGATCGGTCGCGGCGGCCGCGTCGCCTGCCATCATGGCGGTCTGGGCGCAAAAGTAGATGACCGATCCGAGCAGCACGACCAGCGCCGCGATCCCAGCCAAGGCGCGGGCCCAGGGCGGGCCCGCGCCTTGCGCCGATGCGAGCGACGAAGGGGCGTAGAGCAGGAAAAACGGTGTCCCGAACAGCGTCGCCGCCGCGAGATACTGCGCGATGCGCGTCAGGATGATCGCCGTTTCCATCCCGCTCAGCGGACGGTGAAGTTGACCTTGCCTTCCATCTTGTGCGTGTCGGCGGTCACGGCGTGCCACGAGATCGTGTAGGCGCCGGGCGTCAGCGGCTGGGTCGGGGTCGCTGTCATCGTCACGCCGTCCTTCGCGACGCTTACCTTCGCGCCCATAGCCATGTTGTTCATGGCCGGCATCGTGATGGCGGCGCCAGAGAATTTCGGCTGCAGCTTCTCGCTGAATTGCAGGACGATCTGCTTCGGCGCGGCGACGGTGGCGCCCTCGGCGGGTGTCGAGCTGACCAGCTTGGCGTGGGCCTGCGCCTGCGCCGCCGTCAACAGGGCGATCACCGCCGTCGCGGCCGCAAAGTGGAATTTCGTCATCGTCGGTCTCCTCGGCCTCACCCCGAGGCCTCGATGCTTATACGCAGCGCCCGGGCCGATCCCTCACGCGGACGCGGATCCGGCTCGACCTATGCGGCGGCGACGCGTGACCAGCGCCAATCCCCGAAATGTGCGCCCGGCGGGCCTCCAATATGAGGGACACGCCAGCCCTCGCGCGTATTGATCGCAGAAGCTTCCAACGCGCGCCGCCCGGATCCTCCTCATGTCGCCTCTCGATCGCCGTCAACTGCTCCGCGGCGCGAGCGTACTCGCCGCCGCCGTGGCGGCCTCCAGCCTCGCGCCAGCTCTCGCCTGGGGCGCCACAGCGCCGCAAGCGGTCCTGCCGGAGCTGACCGGGCCGGACATCAAGCTCGTGATCGCGCGGTCCCACATCGTCGTCGACGGCAAGGCCGGCCACGCGGTCACGGTCAACGGCAGCCT